>Ga0182738_1004814_pt1 | contig 14689 bp, 11 predicted proteins | sample eDN5th30CBELigMG_FD_128876 | JGI IMG/M metagenome (GOLD analysis project Ga0182738, IMG submission 128876) | Enriched Miracle-Growth compost microbial communities from Emeryville, California, USA - eDNA 5th pass 30_C BE-Lig MG (version 2)... ... | reverse complement strand
CGCCACGATCGCCTGCACGATCGCCGTCACCGTCGCGCTGGTCGGCTGCTCGTCGTCGTCGACCACCGAGAGCGACTCCGCCACCAGCACCACGACCGGCGGCGGTGCCGGCGCGAACACGACCCTCACCGTGTACACCGGCATGCACAAGGATCTCGTCGAGAGCCTGACCAAGGCGTTCACCGAGAAGACCGGTATCAAGATCGACATCCGCGCCGGTGAAGACGCCGAGATGACCGGTCAGGTGACGACCGAAGGTTCACGCACCAAGGCCGACGTGTACCTGTCCGAAGGCCCCGGCCCGATCGCACGCCTCGCGAAGCAAGGCCTGCTGTCGAAGGTCCCGGCCGCGGACCTCACCGGGCTCGACCCGCGCCTGGTCCCCTCGACGCGCGACTGGGCGCCCTATGCCGCCCGCGTGCGGGTCATCATCTACAACACGTCCAAGATCGCCGTGAACGAACTGCCCAAGTCGATCCTCGACCTGGCCAAACCCGAGTGGAAGGGGAAATTCGCCTACGCGACCTCCGACGGGTTCCCCGGCACCGTCAGCTACCTGATCGACACGATCGGCGAGGAGAAGACCCTCGACTGGTTGAAGGCCGTGAAGGACAACGGTGTCAACGAGCACAAGAACGGCAAGGTCCGTGACACCGTCGAGGCCGGCCAGCACGCGTTCGGACTGACGAACCACTACTACTGGTACATCCTGGCCCAGAACGAGGGCGGCGCCGACAAGCTCTCCACGAAGCTGCACTACTTCTCCGAACCCGACGCGGGTGGCCTGCTGCTCGCCTCGGGGGCCGGGGTGCTCGAGGCCAGCAAGCACCAGAAGGAAGCTCAGCAATTCGTCTCGTGGCTCGTGAGCGCCGACGGCGGTCAGAAGATCATCGCCTCGGCGGAGGCCAGCCAGTTCCCCGCCGCCAAGGGCGTGAACAGCGAGATCCCCGGCCTCCCCGAGCTCGATTCGTTGGCGGCGCCGGAGTTCGACCAGGCCAAGTTCGCGAACTTGAACGACGCCATCGCACTCATCGAGCGGGCCGGGATGAACTGATCCCGACCGGGGCTTCCGCCACGGCAGACTGGTCGGGCATGTCGAGCACGATCGAAGCGCCCGGACCGACGACGACCGCGACCACTGGTCGCGGTCGTCGTGTCCGGCCGCCGGTGGTCACCTCGGTCGCCTCGCTGGCGGTCGCGGCGGCGTCGCTGACGCCGTTCGTCTACCTGATCGTCCAGCACGGCGTGTCGCCGCGCCTGATCTTCGACGAGTTCACCTCACCCGGAGTGCCGGAGCTGGTGTGGCACACGATCGAGCTCGCGGTCGGGGTGTCGGTTGCCGGGGCGGTCCTCGGCGTCGGTCTCGCCGTACTGGTGGTCCGCACCGATCTGGTGTTCCGACGGCTGTTCACGGTGCTGTTCGTGTTGCCCCTGGCCGTGCCGGGGTTCGTCAGCTCCTACACGTGGGTCGCGCTCAGCCTGCGCTTCGCTCCGCAGTCGCGGGCGCTGTTCGGCTACGGCGGATCGGTGCTCGTGCTCACGCTCGCCACCTATCCCTACATCTTCCTCTCGGCGGTGGCGGCGTTGCGCGCGATCGACCCGGCCCAGGAAGAGGCTGCCCGCTCGCTCGGCCACGGTCCGATCGGCACGTTCGTACGCGTCACCCTGCCGCATCTGCGACCGGCCATCGCACTCGGGGGTCTGATCGTCGCGCTGCACATGTTCGCCGAGTTCGGCGCGTTGCAGATGCTCGGCTTCCCGACGCTCACCACGGCGATCGTCCAACGGATGACGGTGTTCGGCGACCCCGACGCGGCCCGTGCGTTGTCGGTGGTGCTGGCCGGGTTGTCGGTGGTGGTCATCGCCGTCGACGCCGTGGTCCGGGGGCGGGCCCGGCCCGCGCGCACCGGCGCGGGCACGCCACGTCCGCCGCGGCGTTGGTCGCTCGGCTGGACCGGGCCGATCGCTCTGGTCGGGTCGGTCGTGGTGGTGCTCGCCGCGCTCGGGGTGCCGGCGTACGCGTCGGTCACCGGCCTGGTCCGCTCCTTCGCCCCGGACGGACCCGGCATTCCCTGGGCCGAACTCGGCCACGTGACCTTCACGACCACCCGCTTGGGTCTGGCAGCGGCGGTCGTCGCGATCGCGGTGGGTTTCCCGATCGCGTTCCTCGCGGCGCGCCACCCCGGGGTGCTCTCCGCGCTGACCGAGCGCGGCATCTGGATCGCGCATTCGCTTCCGGGCGCGATCCTGGCGCTGTCGCTGGTGTACGTGGGCGTGAACTGGCTCCACCCGCTGTATCTGACCTCGACGATGCTGGTGATCGCGTACGTGATCATGTTCCTGCCCCTGGCGGTCTCCTCGGAGTACGTGGGTCTGGCACGCGCCGCGCGTGACTACGAGCGGGTGGCCCGGTCACTGGGCGACACGCCGTTGTCGTCGACGCTGCGCGTCACCTTGCCGCTCGCGCTTCCCGGAATCGCCGTCGGCGCGTTGCTGGTGCTGATCGAGGTCGAGAAGGAACTGACGACGACCCTGTTGTTGCACCCCACGGGAATCGACACGTTGTCGACGGCGTTGTGGGCCACGACCAACGGGGAAGTGCTCGATTTCACCGCGGCCGCGCCCTATGGCGTGACGTTGATCCTCCTCGCAGCGATCCCCGCGGCGATCCTGGCGCGTCGCACCCTCGCGCAGCTCGATTGACCCACCGCGGGCTGCCCGTAGGGCTGTGGGTGCGCCGGCGTGGCAGACGGGGCCGCGCTCAGGACGCGGCCGGGACCGACGCGTGGGGCACGTCGGGCAGCGGCACCGCGCGGGCCACGGTGCCGGGGGCGATGCCCACGTGGACCCGCGCCCCGACCTCGGGCAGGGTGCCCAACGTGCGCACCAGCAGCGGCTCGTCGAGCCCGTCGACGCGCAGACGCACCATGGCGTCGTGACCGAAGAAGCTGGTCGAGATCACCGTGCCCGGGATGCCCTCGTCGTGCAGCGCGAGCTGTTCGGGGCGGAGCACCACCAGGCATTCACCTCCGTCCGCGCACCCCGCGGGGCAGGCGTCGATGTCGACTCGCCCGAACACACAGTCGGCCGACGCGTTCGAATCGGGTGCGGCGTGCAGCAGCACCACGTCGCCGAGCAGGTCGGCGGTCGCAGCGTCGACGGGTCGTGCATAGACCGCCTCGGGAGGTCCGGCCTGGACGACCGCGCCCGCCCGCAGGATCACCACGTGGTCGGCCAACGACAACGCCTCTCCCTGGTCGTGGGTGACCAGCACGGTGGTCGTTCCCAGCCGGCGAAGCAGGCCACAGACCTCCTCGCGCAACTCGACCCGCAGGCCGGTGTCGAGCGCGGAAAACGGCTCGTCCAGGAGAATCGCCGCCGGTTCGGGAGCGAGCGCCCGGGCGAGCGCGACGCGTTGCTGTTGGCCGCCGGAGAGCTCGTCGGGGCGTCGGGAGCCGTAACCGGGCAGCCCGACCATCTCGAGAAGTTCCTCGACCCGTGCGGCCCGCTCGCGGCGACGGGACGCCGACCACAAGCGCGACCAGTTGCCGGGGAGCCCGTAGGCGACGTTCGCGGCCACGTCGAGATGGGGAAACAGCGAACCCTCCTGCATCACGATGCCGACGTGGCGCTGCTGGGGCGGGACGAAGGTGTCGCGTGAGGCCACGACCTTCCCGTCGATCAGCACGTCGCCCCGATCGGGGCGTTCGAAGCCGGCGAGGATCCGCAGCATGGTCGATTTCCCCGAGCCCGACGGCCCGAGCAGCGCCGTGATCTTTCCGCGCGGGGTGACCAGGTCGACGCCGGCGAGCGCGGTCACGGTCTCGCTCCGTGACCGGTACCGGTGCACCACGTTGCGGACCTCGAACATGAGGGAAGCCTACCTTCACCACATAAGACCTCTTCAAGAAGCACGGCCGCCGGCGCTCGGCTGTGTCAGGGTTCACACGACTTTTCGCCCTACGACCATGTTCGCGGCCTTCCCCCCTCAACTAGGCTGCAAGAGTTCGAGCGCACGCTCGTCTTTCAACACGCCCCACGGAGAATTCGTGTCGCACAGCATCGCCCGACCAGCCGACGAACGGGTCAACTGGGTGCATTCCATCCCGTTCATCCTGGTGCACTTCCTGCCGCTCCTCGCGATCTTCACCGGGGTGACCTGGAAGGCCGTGATCCTGGGCGTCGTGCTCTACTTCGGCCGGATGTTCTTCATCACCGCCGGGTACCACCGCTACTTCTCGCACCGGTCCTACAAGACCGGCCGGGTGTTCCAGTTCATCCTGGCGCTGGGCGGCTCGATGGCCGCGCAGAAGGGTGCGCTGTGGTGGGCGAGCCACCACCGACTGCACCACCGCTTCAGCGACACCGAACGCGACATCCACTCGCCGCAGAAGGGCTTCTGGTGGAGCCACGTCGGCTGGATCCTGTGCGACAAGTACAAGGAAACCGACTACGACCTGATCAAGGACTTCACCAAGTACCCCGAACTCGTGTGGCTGAACAAGCACGACTGGGTCGGCCCCTGGATCCTGGGCGTCGCGTCGTACCTGATCGCCGGTTGGCCGGGCCTGCTGATCGGGTTCTTCGGTTCGACGATCGTGCTGTGGCACGCCACCTTCACCGTCAACTCGCTCAACCACGTGTTCGGACGGCGTCGCTACGTCACCACCGACACGTCCCGCAACTCGGCGATCCTGGCGCTGTGGACCATGGGCGAGGGGTGGCACAACAACCACCACTACTACGCCGCAGCAGCCCGCAACGGCTTCTTCTGGTGGGAATACGATCTCAGCTACACGATCCTCAAGGGGCTCAGTTACCTCCGGATCGTGACCCGCTTGCGGGTTCCGCCCGAACGGGTGCTCGCCGCGGCCCGGGTGCGCGACGGCCAGCTCGACATCGGCATGTTCCGGGCGTACTGGGGCAAGGCCACCGCCGCCTTCCACGAAGCCACCACGCGCCTCCAGCACCGGATGTCCGACGCGGCCGGAGCCGCCGCCGACAAGGTCTCTGCCGCGACCGGCCGTCACCAGGCCGACCCGGCCCTGGCCGCAGCGGACACGACGCGGGCTGCGCTCGCGCCGGGATCGGACGCCTCGACGACCACCGCTGCGGGCGACCCGGTCGGCGCGGCGACCGCCGAACTGCTGGCCCAGCAGGTCGATCTCGCCGACAAGCAGGCGAAGCTGGCCCAACTCGAGGAGGTCATGCGGACCTCACGCCTGGCGTTCGAGGCCTGTCTCGCCGACACTCTGCGCACCGCCGAGGAGTACTCCAAGGCCGCCCGGCTGCGAGAGCGCGAGTTCGTCGCCCAGCACTCCTCCTGAGCGGGACGGGCCCTGGCGGGCCCGGCGCCTCGCCGGCCGCTACTGCAGGCCGGCGTCGAGCTTCGCTGACGCCTTCTCCTCGGAGACGTTCAACGCGAACGACAGCTCCGAGACCAGAATGCCGCGAGCACGCTCGAGCATCGACTTCTCCGCGGTCGACAGACCTTTGCCCTGTTCGCGCAGCGCCAGGTTCCGCACCACCTCGGCGACCTGGTAGACGTCGCCGGACTTCATCTTCTCCTGGTGGTTCTTGAACCGGCGCGACCAGTTGGCGGGCTCGCGCACGTCACGCTTGCCGATCAGCTCGAACAGGTCGTCGACGTCGGATTTCGAGATGGGCGGGCGCATCCCCACCTCTTCGGCCATGTCGGCAGGCACCCGCAACGTGAGTTCCCCGTGGACCATCTCGAGGACCAGGTAGTCGACCTTCTTGCCTTCCCGCTCGATCTTCTCGCGCTTGCGGATGATCGCTGCGCCGTGATGCGGGTAGACGACCCGGTCACCGACTTTGAAACCCACAGAATCCTCCAGCTCGATTCGAGCGTCGATGCGTGATGGTGAGCACCACACCGGTTCGGGGCGACGCTCCGACCATTTTGCCACCTCGGTGGGCGACGGCCCGAACCGTGGTCCGGCGCAGGTCGCTCACACGTCGAGGAATCGGGTGACCGCGACCGCGGAACCGACCACGCCCACGAGGCAACCGATGATGATCATCGCGATGATCACCGTCCAGACCTCACCGCCCGACACGTACAGGCCCTGCAGGATCGCGACGGACGAGTGGGTGCTGCCCGAGTTGTTGATCCGGGTGCCGAGGAACCACACGGCGACCGCGGCGGGGAGCGCACCGATCAGGCCCTGGATCAGTCCTTCGAACATGAACGGCACGCGGATGAACCAGTTGGTGGCACCCACGAGCTTCATCACCTCGATCTCGCGCCGCCGGGCGAACATCGCCATCCGGATCGAGTTGAGGATCAACAGTCCGGCCGCGGCCAGCAGAAACAGCGCCGTGGCGAGGATTACCGTCGAGATCAGCTTCGAGACGCGTTCGATCTGTTTCACCGTGTCGTAGGCGAATTCGACGGTGTACACCCCGGGCGCCTGTTTGAGTTGTTGGCCCATCTGGTTGATCAACTCGGCGTTCTTGATCGCCGGTTTCACCCGGAACGACGTGGGCATGTCGGCCTGGCGCGAGGTCGACAGCAGCACCGGGTCGTCGCGGAAGACCTCGCGGAACTCCTTGTACGCCCGCTTCTTGTCGAAGAACGTGACCTTGGCGATCTGGGTGTTGTTGTCGGGGTCGAGCGCGTTGCGTACCGCCGAGATCTGCGCGGACGACGCGTCGGGCTTCATGAACACGATGAACTGGACGTCGCCGGTCCAGCGTGCGGTGGAGTGCTGGACGGCCGCGCGCACCACGAAGGCGGAACCCACCAGTGCGAGTGACACCGCGACGGTCAGCACCGACGCGAGTGACAGGGTGAAGTTCCGTTTGAGGCTGTGCCCGGTCTCCCGGACGACGTAGTCGAGTTTGATCGCCATCGGTGGTTCGTCTCTGGTTCCTGTGAGCCGCTACTCGTACACGCCGCGTGCCTGGTCGCGGATGATGCGACCCCGGTCGAGTTCGATCACCCGTCGGCGCATCGTGTCGACGATCGCCCGATCGTGGGTGGCCATCACCACCGTCGTGCCGGTCCGGTTGATCCGGTCCAACAGGCGCATGATGCCCACCGACGTGGTCGGGTCGAGGTTGCCGGTCGGTTCGTCGGCCAGCAGGATCAACGGCCGGTTCACGAAGGCCCGGGCGATCGAGACGCGCTGCTGTTCGCCACCGGAGAGCTCGTGGGGCATGTTGTCGGTCTTCTTGGCCAGCCCGACCAGATCGAGGATCGCCGGCACCTGGGTTTCGATGACGTGCTTGGGCCGGCCGATCACCTCGAGCGCGAAGGCCACGTTCTCGTACACGGTGCGCGAGTTGAGCAACTTGAAGTCCTGGAAGACGCACCCGATGTTGCGACGCAGGAACGGGACCTTCCAGCTCGAGAGCTCCCCGATGTCCTTGCCGGCGACGTAGATGCTGCCGTACGTGGGGGTCTCGGACTTGTTGAGCAGACGGATCATCGTGGACTTGCCCGACCCTGACGGCCCGACGAGGAACACGAACTCCCCCTTGGCGATGTCGGCGCTCGCGTCCTGCAGGGCGGTCACGTCGCCCTTGTAGATCTTCGAGACGGCTTCGAGTTTGATCATCGAGTATCAGGCACTCAGGTTCCTGGAGGCGGACACGGAAAGAGGGTCGGCTCGGCGACACCGTCGGCAGCGCACACCGAGTGCCGGGCCGGACGACACGGAAAATGTTACCAAGTCGTTACGACGTCGACGCGCATCGTCAGCAGGTCTCACCCGGCGGCCGAACGGGTGATCATGCGGTGGCCTCGGCTCGTTCGTGGCGCAGGAACGCTTCGCTGAACGCGTCCAAGTCGCCGTCGAGCACGGCATCGACGTTGCCGGTGGAGTACTCGGTGCGCAGGTCCTTGACCATCTGGTACGGCTGGGTCACGTACGAGCGGATCTGCGACCCGAAGCCGACGATGCGCTCTTCGCCACGGATGCCCGACAATTCGGCTTCGCGCTCTTCCCGCTGGCGTTCGGCGAGCTTGGCGCGCAGGACCGCCATGGCCCGGTCCTTGTTCTGATGCTGGGACCGCTCGTTCTGACACGAGGTGACGATGCCCGTGGGCAGGTGGGTGATCCGCACGGCTGAGTCGGTCTTGTTGATGTGCTGGCCACCCGCGCCCGACGACCGGTACGTGTCGATGCGCAGATCCTTGTCGTCGATCACCACGTCCGGGGCGTCTTCCAGGAACGGGGTGGCCTTGAGCGACGCGAACGCGGTCATGCGCTTGCCCTGGGCGTTGAACGGCGAGATCCGCACGAGCCGGTGCACGCCGTGTTCGCTGCGCACCCACCCGTAGGCGTTGCGACCGGTCACCACGAAGGTGGCCGAGGAGATCCCGGCTTCGGATCCGGCAGAGGCTTCTTCCAGCGACACGTCGAAGCCCTTGGACTCGAGCCAGCGCATCTCCATCCGCAGCAGCATCTCGGCCCAGTCCTGGGAGTCCGCGCCGCCTTCTCCGGCCTGGATCTCGCAGATCGCGGGCGAGTCGTCGTACTCGCCGGTGAACAGGCTGCGCAGTTCGAGCTCGTCGAATCGTCTCGCCACCTCGGCGAGGGTGGCGTCGATCTCGGCGACGACCGAATCGTCGTGCTCCTCGCGGCCGAGCTCGACCAGGGTGGCGACGTCGTCGAGTTTGCCGGCGAGTGAGTCGTAGACGCCCAGGTCGTCCACGAGTGCGGCCAACTCACCGGTCACGGCCCGGGCGGCTTCGGGGTCGTCCCACAGATCCGGGCGCGACGACTCGGTCTCGAGTTGGGGCCGACGGGCGCGCAGCGCGTCGATCCGCAGGTACTGCGCGGCCTCGTCCAGGCGCCGATGCGCCTCGGCCAGATCGTCGGAATAGTCACGCACAGGCGAACGATCGCTTCACGCGGCCCCGTGGCACTGTTTGAACTTGCGACCCGAACCGCACGGGCACGGGTCGTTCCGACCGGTCTTGTCCCAGTCGGACTTGACCACCGGCGTGTTCACGACCTCTTCCAACATCTCCGGCGACGGTGCCTCACCGGTCTGCGCCGCCTGCATGCGGGCGGCCTGTTTGAGGACCGCGTCGGAGCCGACCGCGTCCTCCGCCGACGAGTACTGCATCTCGTCGGGGGTCTGGCGGCGGGGTTCCTGCACGACCACCTGCACCCGCATCAGGTACTTGAGGTAGTCGTCGGAGATGGCGTCCATGAGCTCGCCGAACATGGCGTAGCCCTCACGCTGCCACTCGACGAGTGGGTCCTTCTGGCCGAGCCCACGCAGGTGGATCCCTTCCTGGAGGTAGTCCATCTCATAGAGATGATCGCGCCATTTCGCATCGATGATCTGGAGCATCACCTGGCGCTCGACGTCACGCATCGTCTCGGCGCCGAAGGTCTCTTCGCGCTGCTCGAAATAGCCCGTCGCCTCGCCCATGACCTTTTCGTAGATCGCATCGGTCTCGGTCAGATCCGACAGATCCTCGGCGGTCAGCGTGGTCGGCCAGTAGGTCTCCGCCTCGGTGATGAGCCCCTCGAAGTCCCAGTCTTCGTGGAATTCGGCGCCACAGAAGGTGCCGATGAGCGACTCGACGGTGTCGGCCAGGATCTGCAGGCCCTCTTCGCGCAGATCCGCGTCGCCGAGGATCTGGTCCCGGCGCTCGTAGATCACCTTGCGCTGGTTGTTCATCACCTCGTCGTACTTGAGCACGTTCTTGCGGATCTCCGCATTGCGTTGCTCGACGGTGTTCTGCGCCCGTTCGATCGCCTTGGTCACCATCTTGGCTTCCAACGGCACGTCGTCGGGGAAGGCGCGGTCCATGATCCGGCTGACCGGACCCGACGCGAACAGGCGCATCAGTTCGTCTTCGAGCGACAGGTAGAAGCGGCTCTCCCCCGGGTCGCCCTGGCGCCCCGAACGACCACGGAGCTGGTTGTCGATCCGGCGTGACTCGTGCCGTTCGGTGCCGAGCACGTACAGCCCACCGAGCTCACGGACCTCGTCGCCATCGGCCGCGCATTCGGCTTCCCAATGGGCGAGGCGCTTCGCGTAGCGTTCGGCGCCTTCGCCGTCGTCGTGGGGGTCGAGCCCTTCGGCTTTGACGTCCTTTTCGGCGAGACCTTCCGGGTTGCCGCCCAGCAGGATGTCGACGCCACGCCCCGCCATGTTGGTGGCCACGGTGACGGCGCCCTGACGGCCCGCCTGGGTGATGATCTCGGCTTCTCTGAAGTGCTGTTTCGCGTTGAGCACCTCGTGGTCGATCCCGCGCTTGTCGAGGATGCGGGCGAGCCGCTCGGAGTTCTCGACCGACACGGTGCCCACCAGGATCGGCTGACCGGTTTCGTGGCGTTCCTCGATGTCGTCGGCGACCGCTTCGAACTTGGACTCCTCGGTCTTGTAGATCAGGTCGGGCTTGTCGTCGCGGATGACGTCCTTGTTGGTGGGGATCGGCACGACCTGCAGGTTGTAGGTCGAACCGAACTCGGCCGCCTCGGTGACCGCGGTGCCGGTCATGCCGGCGAGCTTGTCGTACATGCGGAAGTAGTTCTGCAGGGTGATGGTCGCCAGCGTCTGATTCTCTTCTTTGATCTTCACCCCTTCCTTGGCTTCCACGGCCTGGTGCAGCCCTTCGGACCAGCGCCGCCCTTCGAGGATGCGGCCGGTGAACTCGTCGACGATGAGCACCTCGCCGTGGGCGATCACGTAGTCCTTGTCGCGCTTCTTGAGTTCCTTGGCTTTCAGCGCGGCCTGGAGTTGGTGCACGAGGTTCTGGGAGACGGCGTCGTAGAGGTTGTCGAGTCCGAGGGCCTTCTCGACCTTCTCGACCCCGGAGTCCGTCGGGGCGACCATCTGCTTTTCCTCGTCGACGTCGTAGTCGACGTCCTTCTTCAGGCCACGGACGATGCTGGCGAACTTGTAGTAGAGCTTGACCGCGTCGGACACCTGACCCGAGATGATCAGCGGGGTGCGGGCCTCGTCGACCAGGATCGAGTCGACCTCGTCGACGATCGCGTAGTTGTGGCCGCGTTGGACCTTGTCGGCCATGGCCATGGCCATGTTGTCGCGGAGGTAGTCGAAGCCGAACTCGTTGTTCGTGCCGTAGGTGATGTCGCAGGCGTACTGGGCGCGTTTGTGGGCGGGGTCGAAGCCCTGCTGGGGCAGGATCAGCCCGACGTCGAGGCCGAGCCAGTGGTAGATCCGGCCCATCCACTCGGCGTCGCGGGTGGCGAGGTAGTCGTTGACGGTGACCACGTGCACGCCGTTGCCCGACAGCCCGTTGAGGTACACCGGCAACGTGGAGACCAGGGTCTTGCCCTCACCGGTGCGCATCTCGGCGACCCAGCCGAAATGCAGGGCGGCACCGCCCATGAGCTGCACGTCGTAGTGGCGTTGCCCGATGACCCGTTCGGCGGCTTCGCGCACGGTGGCGAACGCCTCGATCATCAGGTCTTCGAGATCTTCGCCGTTGTCGAGGCGCTCCTTGAACTCGGCGGTCTTGGCCCGCAGCTCGTCGTCGGAGAGCTTGCCGAACTCGTCGCCGAGCGCGTTGATGTCCGGCACCAGGGTCGACAGGGCCTTGACCTTGCGGCCCTCACCGGCGCGGAGGATGCGATCCAGAATTTTCATGGCAGACCCAATGCTACCGGCCCCGCCCGTTCGGCACCGCAGCGATCCCGACCCGCCCGGCGCCCGTCCAGTGCGTCAGCTTGACGCCGCGGCCCGCGGCGGCGAATCTGTCGTCGCGGCGCCGCTGCCGGCGGGCGTGGCGGGTCTCGCGGCCGGTGATCAGTCGTCCGAGGAAACGGCTTCCCCGGCTGTCCCTTCGTCTGCGACGGGGTGGAACCGCACACAACAGGTCTCCGAGTGCGGCTCGAGACGGGCCTCCAGGCCGGTGTCACCGCAATGGTCGACGGCGGCGCACAGCATGGTGTGGTTCATGCCGCAGATCAGCTCGGTATGGGTCGACGACAGCTCGTGGAACGGACAGTTGTGCAAGACGGTCACGCCTTCGTCGTCGCTGACCGGCTCGAAGCCGTCGTCGCGCAACTCGGCGAACAGGGCCCGGCGCCGGTCGTCCGGACCGGGTGCTTCGCCGGCGCGCCGCCGGGCCCCCGAACCCACCCGGCGCCCTTCGGCACGGGCCGCTTCCACGATCGCCTCGTCGATGGCGACGCCGTCGAGACGGGCACGGTCCGCCGCCACCGAGAGCACCCGACCGGCGAGGTCGTAGCGGCGTGGCGGAAACGACACCGCAAAACCGTCATCAGCACGGCGGTAGACCTTGGCGGGCCGCCCCGCCCCGGGGCCGGTGCGGCCGTTGCGGCGCTGGTGATCGCTGACGAGTAGACCGTCGGTCTCGAGCCGGTCGAGATGGTGCGCGGTGATGCCCTTGCGCAGGCCCAGCGCCGCCGCCGCCTCGTCGCGGCTCACCCAGTCGTGCTGCGCGACGACGTGCTCATAGAGCGCACGCCGGTTGGGCTCGGCGAGCGCGCTGACCGCATCGAGGTCTTCACTCGTCATTCGGGGACTCGTTGCCTTTCGTCCTGCATGGGCTTGCTGCTCCTGATCGCTGCGAGGGCTCTTCGCCGCCGGGACGCCGCGACCGCTGGTCTGCGGGTTCCGGCGACGCGGCAGATCCGGCCATCTCCACCAGTCTAGACTCAAATTCGCCTTGACATAGAACGGTCGCCGGTCACACACTATTCTCAGCCTTGATGAGATTTAGAAGGAGCCGACATGACCGACGTGTTCGACCTCGACGAGCTCGATCAGCGAACTGCCACCCCCGCCACACCATCGGCCGGACGACCGATCGATCTGAGCGGCGCACGTATGGCGGTCGCCGACCTCCTCGTCGCGCTGGGACAGTCCGGCACGGATCCCGAACTCGTCGACACGCCACGCCGGGTGGCCGAATCGTTCGCCGAACTGCTGACCGCCGAACCGTTCAGTTGTACGACCTTCCCCAACGACGGTGGCTACGACGAGCTGGTGATCGCCCGGTCGATCCCGATGCACTCGCTGTGCGCCCATCACCTGTTGCCCTTCATCGGCGTCGCCCATGTGGCGTACCTGCCCGGCGAGCGGATCGTCGGCCTTTCGAAGCTCGCCCGGGTCGTCGACCACTTCTCCCGGCGCCTGCAGAACCAGGAACGCCTCACGACCCAGATCGCCGACTGGCTCGATGAGCATCTCGCCCCCAAGGGAGTGGGGGTGCTGATCGAGGCCGAGCATCTGTGCATGTCGCTGCGCGGCATCCGGGCCGGCGGTGCGCACACCGTCACCTGCGCCGTTCGGGGCAAGGTACGCGACGATCCGCGGACCCGCGCCGAGTTCCTCGCCCTCGCCCGAAACTCCCCCACCTGTGCCCCGTGACCCCCGACTCACCGTCGAGGGCTCGACGCACCCGCCAGGTGGGGTTCGGGTCTCAGTCGGCCTCGTCGATCAGGCCGACGTCGCCGTCGGTCCGCCGGTAGATGACCGCGGCCCGACCGGTGTCGGCGCTGGTGAAGAAGAAGAACCCGTGTCCCAGCAGTTCCATTCGGCTGACCGCGTCCTCCGGCGTCATCGGCATCATCGCGAATCGCTTCGACTTCACGATGCGCGGAACCTCGGCCTCGGGCGCGCTGCTCGCTTCGCCGACCTCGACCAGGTCGTCGGGAAGCGCTCGGTTCTTGTCGGCGCGGCGTCGCCGCAGCTTGTCCTTGAGCTTCTTGAGCTGCGCGGAGATCTTCGTCGTCGCTTTGTCGATCGCCGAGTACCCCTCCGCCGCCGCGACCTTCGCCCGCACATGGTGTCCGTGGCCCGACAGCGTGATCTCACACGAGACCTGATCGGGAATCCTCGGGTTGGTCGCCTGGGTGAACAACACCTCCGCTCGATCCATGGCGACGACCTTGCCCAGCCGCTCCACCTTCTCCTCGGTGAGCTGTCGCAACTTTTCCGGCACGTCCATCCGACGACCGTTGATGTGCACGTCCATGGCGGTACCTCCGGGGAATCGGCCGGTCCCGACGGCAGAACGCCAGGCCGAGACCGTCTGTGCCGAGGCTGGCTTGATTCCCCTCCGAGCCTAGATCCCCGAATCACGTCCGCGTTCCACGCCACAGGAAGCGGGCATCGTCGCCGGGCGACATGAGCGCGGCCGGCAGCCGTGGATGCCGGATCGGTCGTGACCGGAGGGCGCACGGGGCTCGTGACGTGCAAGGTGGCCGCGCTCGTCGGGACGGTCAGGGAACCCACCGTCTTCCGGGGGCGGGGCGCTGCGCGACGTGCACCGGTCGGGCCTCCCCCGCTGTGCCCGCTCGTGGGGTGCGGGCCACCACGACGCCGACGACCGCGGCCGCCCCGTGCCACCGCAGGACTTCGGCTGCCCGGCTCAGCGTCGCCCCGGTGGTGGCGACGTCGTCGACGAGCGCGACGCGGCGACCTCCGACGGTGGACGCGACTCCGCGACAGGTGTCGAACCGCGGGCCCCGGAATCGCTCGTCGCGGTGTCGTCCGGTCTGGGCGGGACCGGGGAGCCGGATCAGACAACGCCGCGCCGGAATCCGCAACCGGCGGGCAAGGGCACGTGCGAGCACTTCTGCCTGGTCGAATCCGCGTTGCCGCCGACGATGGGGTGCGGTGGGAGCCCAGGTGACCACGTCGAGGGCATCCTCGACCAGTTGGTCGGCGAGCTGCGTGGCCACGAAGGGAACGACCGAGCGCCGAT
>Ga0182738_1004812_pt1 | contig 14689 bp, 11 predicted proteins | sample eDN5th30CBELigMG_FD_128876 | JGI IMG/M metagenome (GOLD analysis project Ga0182738, IMG submission 128876) | Enriched Miracle-Growth compost microbial communities from Emeryville, California, USA - eDNA 5th pass 30_C BE-Lig MG (version 2)... ... | reverse complement strand
GCTTGGGCTTAAGGTACTTGGCAATGTTTTCGGGAGTAGGAGCAGGGAACAATTCGGGAGTGAACAAAGTGGCCTTCTTCATGTTACCCTTGATCTTCATCTTTCCCTAAAAAATATTAATGTCCTGAAAAATGTCAAAATATCTTACTTGCATGAAAGCGTTTTGTGGGTTAAGTTTTCCGAGGCAAACAGCTTCGAAGTCTTCGTCAACCATGGTGAAGGTGGCATCAGCATTGGAGACAGCTCCTTCAAAGACCTTTCCTTTACCGTTCTTGAGGTCAATGACGAACTTCTTGACGACGGGACCACCCTTCTTTTGGAGGATTTCGAAGATGTAAATGGCATCAACTTGCTTGACGAGCTTTTCAGCTTCACCCAAGTCCATGAAAGCAGCCATCATAGCGAAGATACGGTCGCTCTTGAGACCAGAGTCAGTGGTGGCGGGGGCAGCAGTTTGGGCAGCAGCCTTTTGGACGGGGCAGCCTCCAGCGGGGGCAGCAGAGGCGTACTTGGCGAAGTTTTCGGGAGTTGGGGGAGGGAAGAGTTCAGGGGTGAAAGCGGTGGCCTTCTTCATGTTACCCTTGATCTTCATCTTTCCTTGCATGAAAGCGTTTTGAGGGTTAAGCTTTCCGAGGCAAACAGCTTCGAAGTCTTCATCAACCATGGTGAAGATAGCATCGACTTGTTCCTTGCCTTCATAGACTCTACCGTTACCGTTCTTAAGATCGATAATGTAAGATTTGGCAACTGGGGCACCCTTCTTGGGGGTGATTTCGAACATGTAAGTAGCTTGGAGTTGAGCAACGAGGTGCTTTCCTTCTCCTCTGGACAAGAAACTGTCCATCAATCTGAAGATAGCTTCACACTTCAAACCAGAGCTGGGAGTAGTAGTGGCGGGAGCAGCAGTCTTGGTAGCGGTGGTTTGAGCAGGGGCAGCTTGAGTGGTGGCACCAGATCCGAGGAATTTGGCGAAGTTTTCGGGAGTTGGGGGAGGGAAGAGTTCAGGGGTGAAAGCGGTGGCCTTCTTCATGTTGCCCTTGATCTTCATCTTTCCTTGCATGAAAGCAGTTTGAGGGTTCAATTTGCCCAAGCAGACATCTTCGAAATCATCATCAACCATAGTGAAGGTGGCATCAGTAGTTTGCTTTCCTTCAAAGACCTTACCGTTGCCGTTCTTGAGGTCAATAATGAAAGACTTGGCAACTGGGGCGCCCTTCTTGGGGGTGATTTCGAAAGTGTAGGTAGCTTGGAGTTGAGCAATGATGTCCTTACCGAGGCCTTGAGCGAGGTAGTTATTCATCATTGCGAAAATCTTGTCACTCTTGAGTGCAGGTCCAGAAGTTTGGGGAGCAGCAGCTTGAGTGGTTTGGGTTTGAGCGGGAGCAGGGGTGGCCTTGGGCTTAGCCTTGATTCTTTCGACGTTTTCCATAATGTGGGGGAAAGCATCAGAGTTGCTGGTGGGATATTCGTTTTCCTTGGAGTAGTCGCAGATTTCGTTAAATCTAGCTCTGACTTCTTCAGGAGTGAAAGGCATATCGAAGAGGGCACCTTGAGATCTTTGGAATCTAACTTTAGCGATGTAACCACCACCGAGTTCGAAGCAAGAGCCAGTTTCTTGACAGTCTTCGGAGCACAAATAGGCAACGAGGGGAACGATGTTGTCAGCATCCAAGTAAGAGAGGACTTCCTTGTTCAAGACAGTTTCAGTCATTCTAGTGGCAGCAACGGGAGCAATGGTGTTGACTCTAATGTTTCTTCTTTCACCTTCCTTGGCGAGAGTAGAGGTCAAACCGTGGATACCGAGCTTGGCAGCAGAGTAGTTGGCTTGTCCAAAGTTACCATAGAGACCAGAACCAGAGGCAGTGTTGATAATTCTACCATAGTTTTGGTTTCTCATAATATTCCATGCAGCTCTAGTGACTGCGAAAGTACCTTGAAGGTGGACCTTAAGGACGATATTCCAGTCGGCTTCAGACATGTTTTGGAAAGCAATATCTCTCAAGATACCGGCATTGTTGATGAGGATGTCAACTCTACCGAAAGCATCCATGGCAGTCTTGACGATCTTATCACCGAATTCAACAGAGTCATAGTTAGCAACGGCAGTACCACCAGCAGCCTTGATTTCTTGGACAACGGTGTCAGCGGCTTTGTTGGAAGCGCCTTGACCTTGGACGGAGCCACCAAGATCGTTAACAACGACTTTAGCACCTCTGGAGGCGAAGAAGAGGGCGTATTTTCTACCGATACCAGCACCAGCACCAGTAACGATGACAACCTTACCGTCGAAGCGGATTTGAGACATATTTGTTAAATAATTATTTTGATTTCTAAAATGTTTATTTATTAGATAAATTTAGTAGGCTGCCCTTATAAGGCCAATTTTAATACATCAATGACGTAATATTGCCCGGTGACATTTTGTGAGTATTCTAAAGGTTTGAAAGCGATTGCTAAACTAAAAGCCACGTTGATTGGTAGTTTAATATATAAAACATTTTTTGATTTTCCGCTCATAGTATAAAATGAATCTTTGAATCCCTCTGAAGTTGATAATTAGTTGGCCACGTACCTCACAGTAAAATATACGCCAAAATCTGGTTTGAATATTGTTTGTCGAATGAGAATATCAAATTTGAAACCAAGTAGATTTTACTCTTGTCCTTGACTTTGAATTGAATTGAAATGACTATATTTTTCAAAAAAAATTTGGTGAGGGGAATGTAGGATTGTGAGAATATTTCCAATGAAACAGAGATAGTCATTAAACAAAAAAAAATAAACTTAAAATGAAAAACATCAGAGAAAAGTAGATAACAAGCATTCGGCTTCAGCAGTTATTAAAGAAATTTTATTTATATTTTTCTTGATGATCAGGACCTGAGAAAGCAGAGAGTCAGAAATAGATAGAGATGGTTCAAGAGATTTATGGTTCAAATTAAGAATTGCTTGAATATGGGCAAATCAAGAGCACACATCCTTGGTTGAATGGATGTATTTTTCGAAGAAATAAAATTTTAATTTCTCGTTTGGTTGAAAAAACTCCAATCAAAATCAATTATTTCAGGCCGAGATAAGTTCAAGGACAAGTACAAGAAGACGATTATTACGTATCTCATTTTGATCTTATTCAGATTTCCCAAAATTCAAAATCTGTTCGAAAGAAAATGATACTTTATTCAGAAAAAGAGATAATTCAGCTATTCTTGAAGAAAAGGGAACTTTTCATTGAGCCTTTCATCTTTGAGAAAAAATTTCGAGTTGCTTTTTTGATATAATTCAGATTTTCCTTGAAATAAGTTCTTGCCTTCTTTGCCTTCTTTTTTGCGATAATTTTGATTTAAAAATTTAAAATATGATGTTTAATAATATTCTGTGCTGTGATTTTTTTTCATAATTTTTCATCACGGATGAGGTTATCGCACCTCCTTCATATTGGATTCGAATCCCTGTCTGCTCTTCATTCTGAGTGAAAAAAGATATGGAGACAAAAATGAAAGTGAGGAAAAGAAAGAGGCTTAAGAGTTTGACAGGGATGAAAAAAAAAGAGATAAAATTGAAATTCGTCAAGGGAACAAAAAGGAGAAATTACGTCAAATACGTATTCAGCGTCATATGAATTATAACAAAATAATGTAGTGCTTTTGACGAATATTTAGAATTGATGATTATTCTATTTTTTTCGCCGGGGTAAAGCCACCTTTGTGAAAAACTAGAGAGGCGGGGCTGAAAAATCCCTTCTTTGGAGAAGATATGGCATTGTATTGACTGGATTCTTTGAAATGGTGGTCATAAACCCCTCTCAAAGTTGAAGAGAAGTTTGTTATGATAAAATTTATTTTTATGTTTGTAGTTTTTGTTGAAAGAAAGAGAATTTTTTTGAATGGAATAAAAAGTAAATATACATGACTATAACAAAATGGTATCCTACATACAAACAAATAAAAGGGCAAGTAAGCCAGCAAAAATTTCATAATATTAGAGATGAATTAATTAAACATTATTAGGAATTAATTCTAAAATAGAGGAGAATTAAACTTCACAGGGAGTGGGTTCAGAAAACTCAGCATCTGGTTTTTCAAGGATCATATCCTCATTTCTGAGACTGTTTTCCTTGTCACTGCTGAAGGAATTGCTAACGTTTGCTTCTAAGTCAAAGCCATGGTCACGGAAATATTTTTCCAAGTGAAGTTTGCCATTTTTGAATCTTTCAAAATCTTCTTTGGGAATTGATTGCTTGATTTCTCTAACTTTTTCTTCAAGATCATTCACAATCTAAAAAGAAATATTAATAAGAAAGTTTTGAAAATAATAATTACCTCATTATGGGGAATTTCTTTGATCAAAAGATTTTTATCTTTCATTTCAATTCCAAGCTTAGTGCAGATTTTGAGGAAAGTATTTCTAGCATCAAGGACTCTCTTGGTATTCTTTTCAATGGTACGGCGCAAGTATTCATTTTCATTTCTCTTTTCTCTAGCAATTTTGCTGAGTTCTTTTTCATCCTTAATATGGTCATATTCAGATTTGACTCCGGTATTGCCGAGTCTCTTGGCCATTCTGGATTTCTTGAGACCCAACAAAAGTCTTTCATAAGTGGCCTTTTCTTCTTGAAGAGTTTCAATAGCGGCTTCGTTGTCATAAATAGCCTCCTGATATTTGGACATTCTGGTCAAGTTGTCAACGAAATCATTAACTTTGGGAGCTTCAAAATCAAGGCCCATAGTGTTTCTGATTTTATCAATCGTTTCTCTCATATCTTCGAGATTTTCTAAATCATTTCTTTCCTTTTCTCTAATTCTTTCCATCTATTAATATTGATGAGTTGATATGATACAAAAAAAAAATTACTTGTTCTTTGGTGAAGATGGTAGTGGTGGTTTCATGATCAGGGATTTCGCTCATGCTGACTTCTTGATCGAGAGTGAACATCATTCCTTGCAATTTTGCTTGAGCTAAAATAAAGTATTTAGAGGAGAAGACTTGATAATAAAAATACTTTCAGTGATTTGATTGACAATTTCTTGTCTTTTGAGGGCTTCCTTCTTGAGTCCTTGGACAGATTTTTGATGATCACTCATTTTTCTACCATATTCGTCAATGATTTTATTGGCCTCTTGTTGAAGGACAAATGTTTCTCTTTGGGCCTTATCGATAGCCGCTTCTTCATAAGCAATAGCTTTCTTGAAATTAGTCACCAAATAATTAAGGTTCTATTTGAGATGAGAAATGAAAAGAAATATAACAAGATTACATGAATCCAAAGTTCATTTTGAGTTCTGTTTTTGCTACAGATTTCGATGATCAATTGAAGTCTTCTTTGATGCTCCATAGACTCATTTTGGAGAGATTCTGCTTTAGCAATATCTTGATTGATCTTCATAATCTTAGCTTCCATTTTTTCAGTGCAATCCACGGCTCCTCTGCCATCTAATCTATCGATGATAGCATGGAAATGTTTTAATTTTTCAGTATTTGATTTGTTGAGAGCAAGGAGATCATTGTGGTCTTTCTTCAATTGAAGGACCTTGGTTTCAAACATTTCAAGTTGCTTAGGAGTGATGTTGAAGATAGAATTCAAGAAAGTGGGTCTAAGCATGATATCGATGGCATCATCAGCATTCTTGATCATGTTGAGAACTCTTTGATCAGCAAAAGTAAGAGATTTGAGTGACGTGGTGTTGTTTGTTCTTGTTCTTGACAATGAATTAGTATCATCACCATCGTAGGAAGGTAAATCATTCAATGAATAAGGCTTAGTATTTCTGATACTGATGGTATCTTTACTGCGAGAAAAGCTGGTTCTTTCATCAGTGAAAGCTCCCGTAACAAACAAACGATTTCCTTTTCTCTTCATATTCTTGGTAGTTGAAGGAAGGACCTTTTCAGTAGCATCTTTAGCGTTAACAGGACTCAAGTCTCCAAGTTTGAGAGAGTTTCTAGAAGTTCCATTTTGAGTGATGGTTCTTCTTGTTCTGCTCAAATCTGAACCTTCCTTATCAACAGGAGGAAGGGGCTTGATCATCTTTTTGCCAGCAGGAAGGAGATTAGGAATATTTCTCTTGAGATTCTTCAAGATTTCAAATTGAGTTTTGTCACCAGGCTTGGCATAAACAAGTTCCTTCTTGATTTTAGATTCAATAGCAAGTTTAAGAGCTTGCATGGTTTTTTCCTTCTCATCAGAGACAGAGATGTATTTGGTGGGTGACGAGAAACATTCAAAGACGATTTTGGAGTAGTTGCTCTTGTAACTCAAGCAAACCCAAGGGAACATCATCCAGAGCCATCTCTTGTAGTAGTAAAAGGTGGGCTTTTCTTCAGCTTGAAGGAGAGCAAGTCTCTTTGTGGCAGAGTTTGGTTCAGGGGGCACTCTGGGATCATTTATGCGGCCATACATTTGGTCTCTCGTATCTTGGATTTTTTCAGGATCATCAGGGTCTTCAATGATTTCCTCATCTTCATCAAACTTTTTGGGTTCGAATTGTTCAACTTGTCTTTTCCCCTTGAACTTTTCAATTTGTTGGTTGACATAGAAAGTGATGAAATCTTCTCTATGTTGGGGAATATCAACGTTAACAGCTTCGATAGTGCTGAGAATAGGAAGATCCTTTCTATTGTTTCTGGAGGTTCCTTCCATGTTGGCGCCATTGGAGAAGATGTTTCTAAGACCTCTGTTGGTTTTGGGCTTGGGTTCCTTGAGCTTTCTCTGAGCTTCTTGGTATTCGTAGTATTGCTCCTCATCCTCACGGATAATGATTCCTTGTTGTTTTCTTTCTAATTTTCTTCTGCGTTTTTCAGCTTCATCGTGAATGTTACGAACAAGGTCTTGAATCATAAGGTCAGTATATTCAGGGAATTCTTTGGCCAATTGGAGTCCAAGTTCCTCCATACCTTCATTTTCTTCATCAAGGACATCAACTTCATCAGATATAAACATGCCTAATTGTTTGATTTCTCTCTTTAAGCCAATTTGCTTAAGTTCTTGGCCACCGACAATAGGAGGATGTCTGTAGTCAGGGATATAGATGGTTTCAAAATCACTGAATTCTTGCAAGAATCTGGAGATTTGCAAGATGATCATGAAGGTTTGTTCAGCGTTAGGACGATAACGTAATTCAAAGCCTTCAATGGCAGTAGTGTATTCAAGAGAAGGGTCAAAACCATTTTGTTCCAAAGTTTGCCAGAATCTGCAAAGGTCGTATTTATTACGAGGATTGAAGAGAAGCAAGAAATTTTCAATGTTGGTAATAGATTCCTTGAGTTTGAACCAAGCTTTGCATTGATACAAGTGGTAAGTTTCTTCTTCAAGTTTTCTCAGGGAGTTGGAAGTCTGGCTTAAAACGTTAGCAATATCACCATGAAGTTTGATGATGTATTCAGAGTTGTTTTGAATGAACCGTTGAGTGATTGTTTTTCTGAAAGATTCTTCACTGATGCTCCAGAGGTCCTTGTATTTCATCAAGAAGGTTTCAAAAACAGCAACGATCATATTCCATTCTCTTTGACTAATTTTAGTGAGAATCAGGATTTCTTTGGTAGAAAGTCCCTTTTCAGAAATAGTCAATGCAATAAGAAGATCCTTGAATTTGTTGGATTCAATGATGGTCTTTGTGAAATGATCCAAAAAGAAATTGTTCAATTCTTCAACTGTGTTGATTCCTAGGATGGGAAGAAGGTTAACGAGAGACATATGGAGTTTTTTATTTACTTTCTAATGTCTTGTAGTCCATGTTTCTGTAGATGGTTCTGAATTCTTCTTTTTTGATATCCTTTTCTTCAATAATGCCTTCGCATGGACCAGGCAATAAAACTGAAAGATAAGTTTTCATGAAAAGAGAGCTGTTTAAAGTTTCTTCAGACTTTCTATGAAGAATATCTATAACTTTTTTCTTGTGATTATCATCAACAATGAAGCTTTGTTTGCTGGAAGTGTAGTTGCTAATCAAAGTTTGGGGGACGCGAGAAACAGCCTTAAGGACTCTGCATCCATTTTTCTTGAAATGAATCATAGCTTCAGAATCAGTGGCAGCAGTAACGATAACTTTAATTCTGTTGGGAAAATTTTGAGCAAGCCACAAAGCAACTCCAGTGTCTTCACCACTGACACGATCTCTGAACAAATCAATTCCATCAATCACAAGAATAACTTTGGAATCATCAACAATCCTCTCACTAGGGAAAAAGAGGTGGGGTGAGATAATTGCCAAACATGAAAAAGGTTACACTAAAGTACGGTCGCAAAGTTCAAGCCAATAGTTGAAATACATCAAGATTTTCTTTTCGATAAGTTCAACTTTTTGAGAAATGTTGAAATGTTCCTAAAGGGAGGGGGATGAGAAGAGGATAAAAATGAAAAATTTACTCTGAGGCCAATGAGGATTTTATACATGGCATAAAAATAATTTGAGCTCTTTCCACCAGCTCCAGCAAAATGGGGAATAATAAGATCAGGGAATCTCTATATAATTTTAAGTTTCTATACAACTGCGGAAAGGTTACCTTGTTGGTATTTTCTTGGTGATAAGCCATCCACTTGACAAGTAAAGTCTTTTTCTCGACTCCAACATCAGTATCGATAATAAGTGGTTTGTTATCATGGGCTGAGACGTCTCTATTAAGCCACTCTTCAATTTGAATAAAGTAGTTTTCAAGATCTTGAGTCTTTCTTCTGTTGTAATATTCGATAATCATTTCAGATGTACTAGAAATGATGGATAAGAACAATGTAACCAAGAAGAGGGGTGTACTCGATATTTTCAGTGTATTCCTCAATCATTGCTTCGTTAATCATGGGTCACAAACAGTAGTAAAAATTTTTTGTTTGAGAAGTTGTTTGTTTTATAAACAAGAAAAGTAGAATCACAGCTTAAGACGAATTAAGTCCGGCGCCGATATTAAAGGCTTTCTTCTAAGGAGTTAACTGAATTCGGCCCGCTCGCTCAAAAATCCATGCATATTTTTTTGGCGGTTTAATTTTAGTTAGGGGAAATTTAACTTCGAATTTTCGAAAAATTTTTGTTTGAACGAATTGTTTTAATGAGAACTTGCAGGAGGGAGATACCAAGTTTTCTGATGTATTTTCCAACATTTTATGATCTCATTCAAGTCTGAGAAGAAAATCAAGAAAATTAAAATTTCAAAGGATTAAATAAAATTTTTGGGAGAAAAATAAACTCTCAGAAGAAGGTCTGACCGGATCTTTGGCGCGAGATTACATGAGAGGCTTTTCCATATATGAGCTTCACTTGTTGATTGAGCCTTCAAGGCAGGTCTGGATGTCAAGATACTTTTTATTCTTTTTCAAGCTTCAAGACCTCCATGTCTCAAGATTCTTTTTGAAAAATTTTTAATTCCCTGAAAGATTTTTAAAATCAATTTTCTGATACCAAGGAAGGAATAAAAAATTTGAAAATATAATCTCTGCATCGTATGTTTAAAAGATGACTGACAGTTGACAGTTGCAAAAATACTGGAAATATCTACTATTATTATAAAAATGACGCTGAGATAATTTGGGAAATCGGGGGGTGGTAGTAATATTCAAAGATAATAAATGGATAAAAGAATAATATTTGAGTTATTAACATGATACATCAGAAAGATGACAATATGAAGAATATTGATTAACATATAAATTTTTCGCATCAACAGAGAAATGGGCGAAAATCATGAATTCTTTTAATATTATATATTCCAAAATATGTTACTTACGCAAACAAGTGACAGACAAAAGTGAGCATGACTGACGACAAGTAAATAAAACCCTTTTATTAGTTTCCATAAAGGAGCTTAATATACACACATTAGACTTCCTGAAAAGGAATTTCCGTTTTTATTGTTGTCGTAGCAAATAAAATCCTCAATTTTGTTTAAAAACTGTTCTTGACATTTACCTCATTTTTTTTATGGAAGAAGACACGCTTTTCTGGCCAGACAAGTTGTCAAGGCCTCTTGGTGTTCCCAAATTGTAATGTAACATGCGCTAATTTAAATTAAGAGGAGGATATTGAAAATACTATTTACTTCGATTCCAGTGGAGTTATTTAAGGCAGACTTTCTCTTGGCCACAGGAGGAGTGATATCTTGGAGGGGGCTTCTGCCACTACTCAAGAGGGAATTGCTTGTAGCATTGGTTCTGCGAGATTTGTAAGGGGTAGTCAATGCTCCTTTAGGATCAATATTTTCTTTTTCAAGTTCCCATTCAGAAACTTCAGGCTCGATGATTTCCATGTCTTGGCAAGGAGAATCAAAAGTATTGAAGGTGCCACGTCCATATTCGTAGCTGCTCATATAGTTGGAATAACGAGGTTGGGGTGAGCTGAGATGATTTCTGGCGATGTTGTTTCCATAAATGTCGTACTTTACAGGGTATTCTCCATTTAAATCATCATAGCGGGTGGCTGAAGGGTCCTCAAGAAGGGATTGGAAATAGTTGTTGTAGGTGGGGACTGGAGAGCTGCAGATTTGAATGGTATAATTCGAGTTTGCGTAATTTGAAGCATTATTATTAGGGATGTAGGTATCAAAAGGGGAAGTTTCAATTTCAATGTTGGTATTTTGTCTGGGGAAATGTCCGTCCATGTGGTGGGAGTGGTGGTGATTTAAAAAGAGTAGTAGTTAACGATTATAATTCAAAATTTTGTTTGAGTCTTGATAAAGCGGGGCGAGCTTGTTTTAAATGAGAGATAATTCACAGGATATTGATCGAGGGTACAAAATTAATTTAAATTTCATTCAAATTTGGATAAGTTTTACGTATTTTCGTTTGCGGTTTAATTATGACAATCTGTACCGAGAAAATCAAATTCAAATATGATTCAAATAAATAAAACTATTTTTTCTGGTGATTTTTTTTTGTTTTCTAGATCAAATCTTTTTCCTTTTTCTGAGGCGATGGCTCATCTTATAAAATTTTTTTGCATTGAGGAGGAAGTATCCCGGTTTATTTTTAAGAAAAACCCCTCTTCACAACGGAATAGATGATTGTTAAATATGCTTTTTGGAGGGAGCTTCTATAATTCTGATTTTGAGTGATTGAAGGGGGCAATTTAAACCCTCCTCTCTATTTGAAGAAGGAAAAAACTTCTTCTCTTGTTTTTACTGTTCTAGGTATGGGGGAAGGAGGTCGTCACTCCGACTTCTCAAATCTGAGAGATCAGATTAAGTAGACAAAATAGTTATGTTTGAAATCAAATTCAAAAGGATCGTTAATGTTATGATATGAGACGATAACCTCAACTGATAATATTTTGTCAGAAATTTTTAGCATTATCCTTCTGAAAAGTCCTAACGTTTAGAAAGGAGGGCGATCGTTTAATGTTAAACTCCAAAGAGAATTTTTTAGGCGGAAATGAATAGGAGAATAAATTATTGATTAAAATTTTTTTATTCGCGATCAATTCCAGATTTCTTTCAAATGGAAGGAAAACTTTCAAACGTTCCTGAATGAGAATTGAGCTTCTTAGCAGAGGGTCAGAATAATAATTTGAGAAATTCCATAATTTTGCTTTTAAAAATTTCAGTTAAATAATTGGTTCTATCAAGAGAGAGAATTTTGAGAGAAGATTTTGTCTTTTTAAAAATGAAGGTTCATATCTAACGCTGCTGCTGTCCTAGGTAGGCAAATACTGTAAATAAAATAATATTATTTAGGGAAGAATTCTTTAAGTTGAGGACTTTTAATATGTAGAGTGAAATTTTCATCTCTATATAAATCATCTTTGATGCTGAAGCAACAATGGCCTATCTTGGTTTGTATGCCAAAATAATCAAACAAATGTGGATGTTCTATATGGAATAGTTTTCCTCGAATAACTGCAAAGCTTTCTTCCAAAACATCATGTGCTTTGAGAATCCAAGGCTTTAATTCTGAGAAATAATGAGGGAATTTGTTGAAGCCACCAGGCCAATCATCTGTACTCTTCAATAAAGAATAACAAAGCGAATAATCACAGCCTCCAGCAATACAAGTATCCAAAATATAATCCAACTCCATGTACTTTTCTTTACGAATACCCCAGGCATTTCCTGCAAAATAGTTGGTACCTTCGAGCAGTTTGCCATATAATTGATATTTATAAGTGACTGTGGCATAATCGAGCCAGCTCTGATTTCTATCAGCTCTCATATAGTAGACATGTTGGAAAAGATGAGCAATATTCTTTTGTTCCATTTGATAAATTGACTCTTCCCACCAATAAATATTTTCAAAAACTTGGTGAGCATCAATCCACAACATATATTCCCAAAGATCATATGTCTTTCTTGCCATGACATTCAAGAGATTTTCTCTGTAGTAGAAAGTGTCATCGACAGTAATTTGAATTTCATAAGGTTCTTTTCCAGGATGAGTCTTGAGATATTTCTGATTCTTGCTTGGGATAATGGCCTCAAGCACGATAGAATTGATTCCAATAGATTTCATATATCCCAAGAAATAGTCATGGAGGGTGTAATAGAGCGATTGGATGTCTTGTCTAATTGCATAGAGTGGAGCAAACGCATACATCAAGTCAATGCTGTCAGAGATATAATTACTATGACAGTTTTGCATAATCTTCAAATTACATAATATTTTGTTGACTCTATTGACATAAGAAACGAGCCCTCCATGCTGTAAGAATGCAGAAGGGCCTTCTCTATCAGAAACCTTTTCTTTCCTCCATAATCTTGCATTGTATCTGTCAAGCTTATTCACGCTCTTTGTTTCTTCTGGCTCTTTTGTTGGGGTAGATGGTTTGTTTTCTGGTATTTCTGGTTCTTCTGGCTTTTCCGGAGTAGGATTTGTTGGCTCAGTTGGGGTTGTTGGTTGAACAGGAGTAGAAAGAGTCTTGGAGAGATGAATGGTTATTGAAGATGAATTGATTTGAGGATCCTGATGAGAGGTTTCACTATAATAGAATAGAGCAACGAAGGCTGCAAAATAGAGGAGAAGCAGTTGTATAAGACACTTATTGTTCATTTGTCGTCAGGTTACGGCGTCTTGGGTATTTCAAATGCTTTCAATTTAATTTATACGTTACTGCAATTGTATAAATATATATTTATAGAAAATGATATCCATAGAAAAGTTTGAAATAAATCTGGTTCTTGCGGTTTCAAAGATAATCCCAGTCAGATTTTTATTGCGGTCAAGAAAATGAAGAAGAAAAATTTCAAGTCTCTGAAATGATGAAGAAAAACATGTTAATAAAACTTTTTTGAGAAACTTTTTCAAAAGAAAATTTTTCGTGGGAATTATTTGTCGAAATATTTATACAAAATATGCTTTTATTGATAGACATTGAATTTGACCTTGAAAACACATGCAGACTCTCACTGTCACTGAATATCAATGAACATCAACCTCTCAGGGACCACCTTTTTTACGTTCCCAGAATACATCTCAAGTAGACAAGTGAATACCATGGACCACAAGAAGAAAAATCGAATATATTCTCTTTTCGAAATGAGGGAAGTCTCTATCTAGTGTTCTTCTTCGTTGACATTTTTCAAAATTTTCTTCATATCTCTCAATTTGATATGGGTTTTTCCAGTTTGTAAGCCTTCTTCCAAAAACCTTTTGAAAATTTTAATGGATTATTTTTTGACAAATCGTACTTTTTCTTGAGATATTGATGGAAAAGATAATCCTTTTTGACTTTTCTGAGTCTTGGTAAAACAAAAGGAATATAAATCAATAAAGGCACAGAGATCTAAAAACTATTAGCAATTTTTTAAGAAAAAGAGCTACCAAGGCCAAGGAAAGGTAAATATACACATCACTTTCTTGAATGGATTTTCTTTAGATTTATTTAATTACGGCAAAAGGAGTATAAGTTTACCTGACTTGTTTATATGTTTGTTTGCTGTATGTGTCTGGATTGAAAACTAATTCAAAAGCTTCAACTGTCTTTTTGCCAGCCACAGAGAGGATAGTATCTCCATTTCTTGAGATTTTATCAAGAGTGACAAAGTTTCTTTTACTTCCAGTATTTTGATAATCTTCTTCCTTCGATATCTTTAAGGTTATATTGATCTCTCAAAGAGTGTTTTTGTGTGTAAAGTTCTTCAAGAAACTCTGACTTAACAGCTTGCTTGTGCAACAGTTTTTCAAGATATCGGATTTCTTGTTCTTCGTTCATTTTGTTTTCGAAAAAATGCGACCTTGAAAGTCAGAATAAAATTAAATTTAGATACTTATATATGAAAAATCTCAGAAAACAAATTTATTAGCCTCAAAGAATTTTTGGAAATTTTTTTGAAAAAAAAGGATTTTTTCTTTTTATAAATACACAAGGCCCAGATTCAAGGCAAACATCCTAAAGATATTGACTTTTTTGGAACAAGCAAATTTGAATCAAGGCAATTCACAAGGATATTTTGCAATTCGAGTTTTTATCTTTGTAGCATTGCTTTCGCCAATCGTTCTGTGAGAAGTTTTGTAGAGAATCAGAATACCACCAAATCAATTCACTCAAAAAGGTGATCATCAAATCAATCTTTCTAGAAATGATAAGAATAAAGTCTTTTTCTGAGAAGAGAATTTCTTATATACTCAGTTTTCAAGAGATAAATTTAGATTTATACAAGCGAGATGGTTTCCAAAGATATTGTAAGGACTGATGAATCTCGCACGATTACACTCAAATACTGCGATATTGGATTACGATCAATAAATAATTAGATTGTATCCTTAATTTTAGGAAAG
>Ga0182738_1004811_pt1 | contig 14692 bp, 6 predicted proteins | sample eDN5th30CBELigMG_FD_128876 | JGI IMG/M metagenome (GOLD analysis project Ga0182738, IMG submission 128876) | Enriched Miracle-Growth compost microbial communities from Emeryville, California, USA - eDNA 5th pass 30_C BE-Lig MG (version 2)... ... | reverse complement strand
TGATGAGGTTTGTTTCGAAGTTAGCAAGAATAAGAGTTGAATTGAAAAAATAATATTTTTATTCTTTTGCCTCGCTTTACTAAATTTGCACAGCTATTTTTGGCTGAGATTGATGTAAATTTTTTGACTCCAAAGAAAAAAATTTTCAAGCAAAAAACAAACTTTTTTCAGAAAAAAAAAATGACTTTTGTAGAGGATCGAAATCCTCATCAGAACAAGTTGTTCTTCTGAGCCTTTCTAAAATTTTTCAAGAAAATCAGGGGGTGAACGAGACATATGACTGTATTATTCTTTCTTTAAGAATTTTTTAAAGTTATTTATGATGGATTTGATAGGAATACTTCGAGTGGGGGTGGGTCTTGAGCAATGAAGGTAAAGAGTAAAAATTATGAAGGAAACCAGAACAAGTCCGTTTACCAAATCTGACGGTAAGGTAGTCACTCGAGCAATAAAATCTGTTATGGCAGCTATCCTTGCAATTATCCAGAAAAGAGTGCATTGGTACAATTCACTTGAATCTTCATAGCCACAAATGTACTTGCAATAGGAGTAGCGTAGCAAGAGGGAAATGAAAAAGGAGAAATAGATGAATTTTAGAAAATTCTGGAGGTAAATGAGAAGAGTCTTGAGAAAACCCCGCGGTAAGGGATAGTTCCAAATGTCAACAGATCGAGAATACTGGAAATTGCCAATTGTGATTTCTTTCTTCTTCTCGTTGCTCTCAGAGCATCTCGAAATATTCACAGAGAGGCTTTTAAAACATGTGAGAAGCTGCAAAGCACTCTCTAAATTTTTCAGTCCCTCTTCAGAAACCTCTTTACATCCCCCAAATCCAAGAGAAAGACTGTTTAAAGATGTAAGAGATTGAAGTGCATTCTGGAGATGAATTAATCCGGCATCTGATATCTTTTTACAGTAAGTAAATCCCAGCAATAGATGTTGTAAAAAGACAAGCGATATAAGAGTCCTCTTCAGATAAAGCAAACCTGTATTCGAAATTTTGCCACATGAAGAAAATTCTAGATTTAGCTCTTGCAAAGATGTGCATAATTTCGGTTGATGGATGAGATGATTTATTCCTTCGTCAGATATATTTTGGCAATCTTGAAAACCTAGAGAAAGAGATTGCAAAGAATTTAATTGTATAAACATTTTGAGCCCTTCATCAGAGATCTGGCTGCATCCGGCAAAGCCAAGGGATAAATAGCGTAAGGACCCAAGAGTCTTCAGAGTAGTCTTTAAGATGCAGAGTCCTTCATTCGTCATGTGGTTAGAATCCCTGAAATTAAGCAATAGATACTTTAGAGCATCAAATGATAGTAATGTGTGCTGTAGGCGAGATAATTCGACATCTGAGAGAATCCACTCAAGATATAGTTCTTGCAAAGCCTTGGAGGATTCAATTAATTTACACAAACGGCCAAGATTCTGACTTGTGTTTCTGTGGTTAAGCCCTAAGTATAGGCCTTCCAAAGATTGAAATTCTTGAAGACTTTCAAAAAGATTTTCAAATTCTTCATCCTCAAGCTGGATGTTTTTCATTGCCAATTTCACAATTTTCAGCTGTCTTTCATTTTTCATCTTCTCCCAGAGTTCATTTATCTGATTACTCTGTTGTAATTTCTTAAGAGCTTCTTCTCCAAGGGCAACATTTTCTATTTTCTCATCATCATTTAAATGAGTTTTTAATCCCCTCTCTTTCTTGAATCGAATTTTATTCAATAGGAATATCTCATTTAAATTTTGAGCTGAAAAATAACGAGCAAGGAGACTTAAGTTGCTTACAGATATTGTGTTCTGCTTTAATTTAATCTTTTTTTTCTTCACACCAGTTGTCACTCTTGTATTTTCTATTTCCTTCATGACCTTCTCCTCAATTTCTGAGTTACTGATCTCAATCTTACTAATCAATTCATTTCCTCTTAATAATCCAAGAAGTCTCAAGCTTCTCTCTGAAGGTAGTCCATCTATCACTGCTGTATATTTTTTCTCGTCTTTTCCGCGGAGGATTCTTTGCACTAGCTCTTCAGTTCCCGTTATCTCCTCTTGAACGGCCTTTTTATGGAGGGCTCCAAGCAAAGAAATTTCTTTTCTTTTCTTGTTAAACTTTTTCATCACTCTTAAACTGATTTCATACATGCTGTTCTCCATTTCACCAACCTTGAGCACTTTAAACACTGTTCCAGGCGCAAGGATAACCTCTCGTTCATGTGGAAATCTCGAGGTTTTTGAGACATCAATCATCCCTTCACAATCTGCCCTTGAACCAAAATCCATCTCGATTTTGAATATCACTCCTAATCTTGATTCGCTTCTCTCTTGAGCCTCCGCTAAAGACAGATGAGCAAATTTATCCGCAATTTTGGGGTCTCTCGAAGTTGATATCACACCATTCCATGAAAAATACTCGGTCTTTGTAGGATCATAAAGTTCCAGCTGCTCCTTTGTCAGAGATGCTCCCCTATAGAGATATAGCTTCTTTTTCACGATGTATCCAAAGAGGCTCATCAACCCTTTGGGCGCTTGGTCTTCCATAATTCCCCCTGACAGTTTAAATGCATAAACTAGACATACAAGATAAGGGGCCAGAATATTGATTTCTTCCCAGTTTTCGCTTCTCAAAAGCTCATTCAGCCAGTAACAGATAAAACTTTCGAGAGTATATATCTTTAGAATGCTTTTCAGAAAATCTCTCAATGTTGATGAGTTCTGAACGATCAAAGTTGTCATCATTTGGGCCTCAGCCCTATAATTTCTTCTTTGACATCCAAAGATCGCCTTGATTGCTCTTTCTCTTACTGCTGCTCCCTTCTTTATACAATAAATGACTTCTTCGATGACATCTTGAAACTTATCAGATTGGCAATTTAGATCAAGTTCTGTTAATTTCTTATTTAAGCTATCTGCCTCGCGAGTCCTCTTCATTAAATAGTCAAGAAAGTGCTGGAGGGTCCCGAAGGCTTCATTCATTGTCTTTTGCTCCTTCGTGACGACTTTTAATTCAGGCATTTCCATCATAAATCGACTTTCTACTTGCCTCCTGACTCTACGGATTCGGTTACTGAACTTCTTGTGAACTTGAAGCATCCTTCCAAGATCAACTTCATAATTTCTGAGAATAGCTTTCTTTTCATTCAGAAGGAAAGCTTTTTCAAGAATGAAACAGTCAGAATCTGAGTAATCTCGCCAATTCCATTCAAAAGGATTCTCTTCGTCCCGAGGATTGAAATCAGATTGCCATTGCCATTTTATAACTCCAAAGTAATCTCGTGCCTGAGATTTGGGTTCTGGGATTTTCTCTTCCTCCATTCAAAGAGTTGAATTTATATTTGTTAATAATAATTTAATCGATTTGTAGCTTTAAATAATTCATTAAATGAAAAAGCTAAAAGAAAATTTTGGTCTTTTTTCCTCATAAGAGCAGGCAGTGATAGCCTAAACCTCTTTTTTAAAGTCGCGAGATAAAAAAATAAAACAGCCTATTCACCTTCCACACAGTTCTGTTCTTCGACTCTCTCTTCGTTTCAAAAAGTTTTTATTGAGTAGTTTCACTCGAAATATTGATGCAATTTTTATCTCTTGGTGCTTTATTTTAAGATTTAATAAAGCAATTTTTGGTGTTTATAAAAAATTTTGTTGACAAGGTTTAATTTTTCGAATTTTTAGAACTCAGTTTATTACATTAAAAACTGAAAGTGAAAACACAATCTTTAGAAAAAAGAGTTGTCTTGATCTCTTTGATAATGATTTCTCCGAAATAAAGCGAAGAAAAACCAAAAGTAGACTGTTTTATAGGAAAGAGACCTGTACTCCAAAGCCAGTCTACTTCTGTTTTTATTCATTTTGGATCTGTTCCTCACAACAACTCCTCTTCCATTATTTTTCTTCTTCTTTTTGGAAGCCATCACAATGAGAAAATCTTCAGCTTAGATAGGAGAGCAAAAAATGGGGGAATCTGCTGAAGGTGATTGAAGGAAATCTTCTTGAAATTCTCTTGAAAGATAAAGCTAGATTTTCGGATTCAAAACTGCAGAAAAGTTAAGTGATTTGTCCTCTATGGTTCATGGCTCAATTTTTTGGGGATCCACCTTTCAAAAAAAAATTTTCTGATTGAAATTTTGAAAAAGTAAAAGCTCTCAATTGAGTTCCTTATTACCATCAGTCATGAAACTCTGGGAAAAACCTCTTTTTTCTTCAAAAAAGTCGAGGAAAAATACTTGCAGGATTTGCCTGGATTTTTGAGTCTGCAAAATCTGATTTCGCTGTCAGCCTGGACCCAAATTCTGAAACTCTATTTTTATCAAGCATTTTCTATCTCTTTACATCTTGAAAAATTTGTTTTGCAACTGAGCTTTGTGTTTCATTTTCCTCTCTTCAGAAAAACAAGAAAAATTACCATAATTCTCCGGTTTGATCTTACAATATCGGATCACCTCTTTTTGATTTCTGGTTGAAATTTTGAGTTCAAAAAACCTGAAAAAATTCAACTTTTTCTTTATTTTTAGCAGAGCCTCTCAAAAGCCTAAAACCTTCAGGCAACCTAATCTTCCAAAAATGAGGGAAAGGCTCTCAGAAAGTCATCAAAACAATTCTTCTGTCAGCCTCAGAAGACAACCAGAAAACTGGAGAAAATCAAGAGATCACATCCATATCACCAAACACAATCAATGTCAACAATCTGGTCAAAGCCTGAAAGCCATTTTTAAATAGCAATCAGTAAATTCCAAAAGAGACGTTTTAAGGCCTCAAGAAGAAAGAAGATTTTTGATCATTTTAAGAATTTATTAAGTTTGTTTATACGATAAATATATTTGATATTCAAAAATAGTTGATTACAACTCCTTTTTTTTTAATAATAAAATTCTTTATTCAATATTAATTTTAGCTTCAGGGAATTGTATCTGGAAAGCTTTCTGCTGTTCAAATTTTGTCTTCTCGGTCATGCCTCCATACCTATCCAATCAATTAGCCAACCCCATTCTCCACTCCAAATATTTTTACAAGGATCCCAACGTAATTTTGATCTCTCTGATATACTCAAGCCCACTCAAACCTTCTTTTAAACTCAATAATCCCTCCTCTGTAACTCTTCCATATCTTGAAAATATTTGTTAAACAACAAAGCAGAAAAAAGGCCTACACTGTGACTCCAAGCACGAATTTCTTCAAAGAATCCAACTTTCCAAGACATTGACCCAAGCTCTTTAACCCAAAATCTGTTACAATACACCTACAAACTTTTATTTTTTCTCAAAAGATCTCCTTACTTATTCAGGCCAATCTGCAGATTTTGCAAAGATAAGAGCCCTTCTAATCCTTTACTGAGACTTTCAACTCCTTTGTCATTAATCCAATCATTCCTAATTTCGCTTTAAAACAATTTCTCTCTCACATCTTGCCAAGAAAAGTCGAGCTTTACGTCCTTCAGACATCCAAGTACTTTCAACCCTTCGCTGAGATTGGCCAATCCTGTACTGCAAATTTCCCGGCATCTTTCGTCAATATTAGCAATGAGAGACTATGATTTACCCAAAAAAATTCAGCTCTAATTGTTCCAATAATGAACAAAATTTCAAGCCTATTCCCAAAGACAACAATGTTCTATCTTTCACTTTTCGACAGCTACAAATCAGTCAAAAAAGCTGCCCTCATCTCCAAGGCGCTTACTTGCTAACGTCAAGGCAAAAGCTTTTTAAAGCAATAAGACTCTCAAAGGCTTTCCAGAGTCCTTCCAACCCTTCTTCTGTTATTCCAGTACACCTAAATTAATCAGCTTCTCATTTCTCTTTCAATTTTTTACTGGCCCAAGTTCAGATAGATGTGCTGTAAAGAAACCAGCTTTTTTATGCGCTGAGCCAAGGCATCCAACCCAATATTCGTGATCTTCTTACATCTACACAATCCTGTTAATCCTCAAAAGTCTTATCATTTTACGCGAAAAGCTTCAGACGCATTTCTTGTAACGAAACAAGATTCCCCAAAGCCTCACTGAGCCCTGAGAGCCCTTCATCTCCCAATTGATTCAACCTAAATCTCAATAAATACCCCCCTTCAATATTCTTTCAGCGACCCCTTAAGATTCAAAAACAAGGTTTTCAGCTTTGTGAGGCCCTTCAGACTTTCACTGAATTCCACAATCTTTGTGTCTGAAATTTTCTCACAACTAAAAAAAACTCATTAAATTTTCATCTCCACACAATTTTCTTCCTATGCAAACGAGATCTTTAGGTTCTGTAAGCAAGAAAGATCCTTTATCCCTTCACCCAGACCGCACAATCCAACATAATCAGAAACTATAGGAGACCTTTAAATGTCTGAGTTTTAAGTCCCACAAAGCTTACTCTTGAAAAGAAAATTGGAGATTTTTCAAACAAGGAAGCCCCTTTAATGCTTTTCGGAGGCTTTGTAACCCTTTATTGCTCGCTTTATTATTACTAAAAGAAGGAAATAAGTAAAGAATTTCAAGCATTTCCACAAACTGTGTAAAATTCAGGCTGATCCCGATCAACTTTACATTGAACTTTAGACCTTTGATGAACCTGCAAAAACCTGCCTCGTTCTTTTTATTCCACCTATTCAACTGATTATTCCTTCTGAAAAATTATCCTTTACAATCCAAAATTGAGGCTGATGTTTTGTAAAGATCTCAGCTTTTTCAATGCTGAACTCAAATAATGTAATTCAACATCACCCAACATCTTTAGGCTAAACATGATTGAGCGGAATTCTCTCTTTTACAAAGGGTTTACTTGGTAAAATCAAGTCGAAGATGTCGCAAAGAACTGATTTTATTCAAGATTTCACAAAGTTTTCTCAGGCTTTGAGAAATTCTAGACTCTCTATTCAGAATCAAAACCCTCATGTTCTCATAAAACGTTACTGTAAGCAGTCAATTTCGAGTCTTTGAATCTTCTTTGAAGATCTTCTTGCTATTATTGCCAGTCCTTTCAGATCCAAGTCAGTAATTGGTCCACTATGAGAATTTCAGCATGTAAATATTTCAAAGAAGAAATTTACGATCCCTTTTCCAAGATCAAGCCTTGAGACTGTGTCCTCCTGACCAAATATCTCTTTAGTGTGTGAGATTTATAGGAGATTTTCTCTCTAAAAGTGTTTAAATTGAGAGTTCTTTGCAGTTTACCCGATGATATTGCTGATGATAGTTTGGGAAGAACCTTCCCGTATTTGCGCTTTTTTGTGAAAATCTGGCTTTGATTCCATCTTTATCGGAATAAGAAAGCAGGGAGTCAGGTTATTTTACTTGATGATTCTTGATTTGAAAGGAAAATAGAGGGGGTTCGTTTCGATGATTTATTTTTATAATCTTTAATGAGTCATCAATGCAAAAATAATTTTCATAGAAAATTGACTGTTTCCTTTATGATCAGAAGCCAAATTTTCAACAAAATTTTTTATTGAAATCTCTCTTGAGCTTTTTTTTCTTCACAAAAATTTCTTCTGAAAGCTCTCGTTTTAAATGCTCCTTCCACACACTGTTTTTTCCAGCAAACTAAGGATTTTTCCACCCCAAGAGGGCAATCATAAAAATCTGATTTGTTAAAAAGGAGATATTTTTTGGAAATTTCCAAGTGATTTCTTGAGGAGTTTAGCGGAAAGGGGTTTGTATAAAATAAATTTTTATTTTAGCTTTCCCAACTCAATTTCCTTAAGGATAAACAAATAAAAAAAATTTAGTGCAAAGATTTTTCGGTAAATCGTTCATTTTCTGAAGAGCAAGAATAATCATCCAAAGTAATTTTGCAGATTTTTTTCTTCAGTTTCTGGGAAAAGGATTGTTAAAATATTTTTTTTGTGATTAGATTCTTTCTCAGCTCCAAAAAGAAAAATCAGATCCCAGTTAAACCAAAAAGTTGATAAATGCGATTAATTTATTATTTTGAATGTATAAATTATTGAGGAATCAAAGTTCAATAAAATTTTGATTCAAAAGGTAGAAAAGCATTTCTTGGATATCAATCGACTTATCTTCTTTTTAATCAGAAATAAAGTATTTTCTCATTTAAGTCTGTTCATATCATATCATAAGAATCTATGTAGACGAATATTTAAAGATAATAAATAGCTTTATTCTATTTTGACTTTAGCTATGGGGAATTCTTTCTGGAAAGCTTTTTCCTGCTCTTGAGTGATACCTCTATGCCTATCCAATCAATTAACAAACCCCAATCTCTTTCTCAATATTTTTACAAGAATCCCAACCTAATTTTGATCTCTCTTATATCCCCAAGCCCACTCAAACCTTCTTTCAAACTCAATAGCCCCTCCTCCGTAATTCTTCCATGTCTTGAAACGATGACTTGACAAAGCTTCAAAAAACTTACACAATGGTCTCAAGAACCAATCCCTGCAAAGAATTTAATGTCCTGAGACACTCGCCCAAGCTCCTTAACCCGATGTCTGTCACTTGACATCTTCCAACTTTAGTTTTTTAAAGATATAGTTCCTTACCCACTCAAGCCAATCCGCAGATTTCGCAAAGACAACAGCCCTTCTAATCCTTCGCTGAGACTCTCAACTCCTTTGTCATCAATAGAGTCATTCCTCATAGGGATGAGAAAAAGAATTTCTTCAAAATCTTACCAAGAAAAATCAAGCTTGATATCCTTCAGACACACAAGTCCTTTCAACCCCTTGCTTAAACTGACCAATCCCATACTGGAGATCTCACGGCATCTTTTATTAGTATCCAACGAAAGTCTCACAATGTTACCGATAAAAATTCAAATCCAATTTTTCCAACAATGAAACAAATTTCAAGCCCTCTCCCAAAGATAAAAGCACTCCATCTCTCACCTTCTCACAACTAATAAAGAAGCAAGTCACAATCAACCGATCTCCCTGGCACTTACTTGCTAGCGTCAAGGCTAAAGCTTTTTAAAGCAATGAGACTCTCAAAAGCCTCCCCGAGTTCTAACAGCCCTTCATCTGTTATTCCTGCACACCTGTTTACGAACAAATAAATGGACTTCTTGTGTGACTTCTTTACTGTTCAAAGTTGAGCTTGAGGTCTTGTAACAAATCCATCTTTTTGACATGCTGAGTCAATGCAATCAATCCAATATTCGTGATTTTTTTACATCTAAACATTCACTTCAACCCCATATTTTCTATCTATTACAAGCGAAATTCCAAATGTAAAGAAACAAGATTTCCCAAAGCCTCACTGAGCCCTGATAATCCTTCATCACCAAATTGACTCAACCTAAACCTCAATAAATATCCCCTCAATATTCTCTCATCTACCCCTTAAGATTCAAAAACAGGCTTTTCAGCTTTATGAGCTTCTTCAAACTTTCACTGAATCCCACGTTTGAAATTTTCTCACAACTATCCATTTAATCCTTCTTACAAAGCCGCTTACTTTTCAAAGATGAAACTTGCTTTCTCCAAGCATTCAAGCATTTCTAAGCCTTTTCCCAGTCCTTTCAACCCCATTTCCGTTATCTGCTCACAACTAACTCTCATCACATCACCATCTAAGCAAGCTCTCCTTACCGCTCAAACGAAAGGTTGATGTTTTTTAAACTTGAAAGACCTTTTAACCCTTCACCCAAACTGGACAATCCTGCATCAGAAATCGCAGGAGACCTTGAAAACTTAGCTCTTCAAACTCCACAAAGACTTACTCTGGAAAAGAAAATTTGAGGCTTCTTAAGCAAGGGAGGCTTATTAAGACATTTTTCAAACTCTCAAGTAATTTATTATTCATCTTTTTACAACTTTTTCTTCTTAAAAATTCATCTCAAGAATATCTACTTCACAAAAGTAAGAATCAGCTCTTGTAAAGAAGGAAGCTCCTTGAACGCTTTCTCAAAGCTTTGCAGCACTTTATTGGTCAGTCTATTGTTTCTAAAAGGAGAAAATAAGTCGATAATCTCAAGCAAATGAACAAACCGTGTAAAACTCAGATTGATCCTATTCAACCTTACATTGACCCTTAAGCCCTTGACTAACCTGCACAAGCCTGCTTCGCTCCATTCATTCCGCCTATTCGTGTTATTCCTTTGGGAAGATAGTCCTCTACAATCCAAAACTGAAGTGGATGCTTTGTAAAGACCTGAGCTTTTTCAATGCTGAACTCAAATAATGTAATTCAACATCAGCCATGTCCTCAAGACTAAATGTAAATTAGCTGAGCCTTCCTCTTCTTAATAGGGGTTACTAGAGAAAGTCAAACCCAAGGTGTTGCAAAGAACTGATTTTGCTCAAGACTTCACACATGTTTTTCAGCTCCTGAGAGATTCCCTTCCCTCTATTCATAATAGAAAACCCCATGAAATGATAAACTCGTTACTGTGAGCAGTCAATTTCGAGTGTCTGGATCCTCTTTGAAGATCTTCTTGCTATTATTGCCAGTCCTTTCAGATCCAAGTCAGTAATTGGTCCACTATGAGAATTTCAGCATGTAAATATCTCAAAGAAGAAATTTACGATCTTTTTTCAAAGATCAACCCGTGAAACTGTGCTCTCTTCACCAAATATCCCTTTAAAGTCTTGTGATTTTCGTAGGCTTTCTCTCTCAAAGGCGTTCAGACTGAGAGGTCTTTGCAAATTACCTGATGATAGTTCTGGAAAAATCCTTGAAGATTGAAAGTTTGTGGAAATCATCCTCTGATTCCATCTTTTCCTTGACTAAATAAACGAGGAGTCATATGGGTTTACTTGATTCTGATTGAGGGGGTTTGTTTATGTAAATAGTTCGAATTATTTTTATAATTTCTAATGAAACGGCCGTTTCCTTTATGAAATTTTTGTAGAAATAATAAAGAGCTAAAGAGATTCTTTTATTGGATCAAGTGAAACAAGTGAGAAATCCTTTTCTAGATTTTCAAGTCCAAATATTTTCCTCCGTTTTTTCGAAAACATAAGAAAAAGGTGAATATGAAACCTCTTGAAAACTCAATATTGATTACAAAACAAAATAGGCATGATGATAATCTCTTCAATATCCCCTTTCTTTTAAATGACTCTCAGCTTCGTTAGGGGAAATTGCTTCTGAAAAGCTTCTTGAAGTTCAACCTTCTTCTCAGCTGCCAGCCTATTTAATCACTTAAATCCTCGCCCAGACCTCAATTTTATTACCCGAGAAATTGAATAATGAGCTCTTTTATATTCCCAAGCCCACTCAAATCTTCCTTTAAGCTCCACAATCCAACTTCCGTAATCTTCCCACACCTTCAAATCCTTGTCAACAAAATCATATAAGAATGTACCCAATGATTCCAATCTCGAATTTGTGAAGAGAGGCCAATGTTCTAAAGCACTCCCCCAAGGTCTTTAATCCAACATCTGTGATGTTACGACAGCTATTCGCAATTTATAAATCTCTATCTTCTCAAAGTCTCCTTACTCAGTCAAGATGAGCCTCATATTCTCCAAAGACTCCATTCCTTCTAACCCCTTCCAGATATGTTTCATCCCTTTATCGTCAATATTTTTATTCCTAGAACTTCAGACAGACCTCTTTCTATATCCCGTTACCCAGAAAAATCAAGGGAAATCTCCTTCAAACATCTCGTCCTTTTCAGCCCTCTGCGCAAATTGAATAATCCCTGATTCAAATAATCTCGACATCTCATCAGAAAATCAATAAGAAATCTCTACATCCAGTTACCCTCGAAAATTCAAATCCAATTTTTCTAATAACGGCACATGTCGTAAGCCTTCCCCCAAAGAGAGCATCACTTCATCATTCAGCCTCTTACAACTATAAAAAGTCAGTCAAAAATCGCCTCATCCCCTCTTACCTGTTAATATCCAGGCAAAAACTTCTTAAAGCAGCAAGGTTTTTCAAGGCTTCGCTCAAGTCCAATACACCTTTTCCTGTTATCCCAGTGCATCTATTTCATTAGATAAGATTATTATTCTCTCCTAATAATTGACTGGCCGAAATCTAAAGTGATGTTCTCCAAGGAAGCCATCTCTTTCAAGCATTGACTCAGCCCTTTCAGCCCAATATTCGTTATTTTAGGACATCTACACAAAGAATTATTCGCAAAGAATTTGAATGGTTCTTCCCCCAAAACCTTGAGATTGACTTCTTGTAAACAAGCAAGACTTTTCAAAGCCTCACTTAGCCCTGATAACGCTTCATCTCCAAACCCATTTGACCTAGAAATAACATAATTAAACCCTCCTCTTGTTTTCACTCACCCATAAAAATTCATATGTAAGGTTTTTAGCCTCACAAGCTTCTTCAAGCTTTCATAAAAGCCCACCAGATTTCCTTCTGAAAACCTCTCAATCCTATCCCCAATCATCCTTCTTCTCCCCAGAAATTCACTTACTGATTAAAAAATATAGCTGCTTCTTCCAAGCCTATGAGCCTTTCTAAACCTTCTCCCAAGCCTTGCAGCCCCATTTCCGTTACATTAGCACAACTAAGCCTTATCAAATCATCATCTAAACAAAGTCCCCTTACTATCCAAAAGAAAGACCGATGTTTTTTAAGCTTGCAAGACCCTTTAATCCTTCACCGACGAGAAACAATCCTGCGTCAGAAATCCCAGAAGATCTTGAATATATTAGCTTTAAACTCCCAAGATATTTACTGTCGAAATGCTAGGCTTAGATTTCTGAGGCAAGTCAGTCCCGTCAGCCCTTTTTTGAGACTTTCTAGTCCTTCATCACTGATCTTCTCGTCGCTTTTTTATTTATAAAATGGAGAATAAATAGATTTACTTAACAAACCTCAGGTTTAGTTTTTGTAAATTGGGAAACTTTTGCAAGGCTTTCTTCAGATTTTGCAAGGCTTTATCGGTGATTTTTACACAGCTTTAGAGAGAAATAAGCTAAAAATCTCAACTCAAACTGACCATGAAAAATTCAAATTGATCTTGATTAGCCTTGTATGAAGCCTTAAGCCCTTGATTAAACGGCATAATTCCGCATCGCTCAATTTATTGCACCTATGAACGTGATCCAAAACCGTACGGAAAAGAGTCCTTTACCATCCCAAGTTGAGGTTTATGCTCTTTAAAAGCTTCAACTTTCTCAATGCTGAGCTCAAACAATGTAATTCAAAATCATCCATTTTGGAATAACTACAAAAAAGTAAGCTTCTCTCCACTCTTTTTAGAGGATTTACAAGGTAAAATCTAAAGAAAGATGTTGCAAAGAGCTCAGCCTCTTTAATGTTTCGCATAGATTTTGCAAGCCATGTCTAATCTTGTCACCTCTATTCACCATAATTATTGCATATCTGCAAGGGTATTACCGTGAGCAGTCTATTTGAAGCTTCTGGATCGTTTTTGAGGATTCGTTTGCGAGAGTTGCCAGCTTCTTCAGCTCCAAATCAGTCATTTTTTCTCTATGAGGATTTCATTTAATAAATTTTCTGAATCATCATTGACATGTTCTTTTCGAAGATTAGCCCTCGACTTTGCGCTCTTTTCACTTTCTCTCCCTTCAAAGTGTTGAAATTATGGTGTATCCTTTCCCTAAATACTGTTGAGACTGAATCTCATGTCTTTTTTACATAATTGTATGATTGACTCTCTTTTGAAAACAAGGCTTTGAGATTACAATTTTTCTGCTAGAGTTAGTCTCAGATTCCATCTTGGTCCTGACTAGGCTTAGAGAGAGAAAGAATAGATTTTACTTTGGTGTTTTGCTTTGAAAGTAAGGGGATTTTTATTGATTTTGGAAATAATTTTTTTATTATTCTGACAGTCGTAAGTTAATTATTCAGAAAGAATTATTTAATGGTTTCCAGGGGTTTCGTATTTAGAGTTTTATCTGGAGGGCCTTTTTTTCAATTGTGAAAGATCAGAGATTAAAATTAAATTCTCATTCAAAAATTTTTTCATTGTCCAAAAGAAGAAAAAAGTGAAGGAAATTTTTTTTGCCCGAAAAAATTCGCAGAAATAACAAAAAACTCAGGACTCAGAATTTTCAGGCTTTTGTCTGGCGTTCCTGATTTTCAAAAGTCGTTTCAGGATTTTTTGGTATAACTTTTCCCAAAAACCCCGAAAAAAAGGGTGACTCCTATTACGTGTCCTGAGACTGTCCGTTCTAAACGTGTCCTTAAAATCTCTGTCCAGGACATGTCCTGGCCAAAAAATTTTCTTTTGAAAAACTTCATAAAAGCCTAACATTCAAAAATTCGAGGATAGTATTTGGACAGAAATTCTCTTTTGTAAAAACCCCATCGTAAACAATTTTCTGTACAAACCCTTGCATTTTTCTTTTGCCAGGACATGTCATGGACGGACGGTCTAAGGATAGAAATTTCGGGTTTCCCCTCAAATACGAGGCTTGGTCCCCTGAGACCAAGGCTTTATGATAAATCCGGCCACTTGTGGCGTGTATGGTCCTTCTCATTATTATTATTATCTCAAATACTGAGTTTTACAAGTTCACTTCAAGTATTTTTTCCCTTTTCAATAAATTCCCGGGTCCAGACTGGATCTGACCCATATGAAAAGATCAAATTTCCAGCTCCTCAAGATGACAAAGATGAGCCCAGTGATTGATTATTTCGAGTAGAATAAATTTGGGTGATCGCATCTAACTTCAGTATAGCAGTGCATATGAGAATGATGACTTCATAAAACTGGCTTATGGCCTCAAGCTTTTCAAGACTCTCCAAAAGTTCCACCTTAATTGCACGTAAGAGCTTAACCAATTCAAATTCTGTGTCCTTTTTCCCTTTGAAAAAACTTAATGAGAT
>Ga0182738_1004810_pt1 | contig 14693 bp, 2 predicted proteins | sample eDN5th30CBELigMG_FD_128876 | JGI IMG/M metagenome (GOLD analysis project Ga0182738, IMG submission 128876) | Enriched Miracle-Growth compost microbial communities from Emeryville, California, USA - eDNA 5th pass 30_C BE-Lig MG (version 2)... ... | reverse complement strand
TTTTTTTTAACCTATCTTAATGATAGCATACATAAATAGATTATGTATAATGAAAAGGAGTTAATCAACAAAATTAAATATAATGTAAACATGATTATGCATACTAAATAGAGATTAATCAATATAAATTAAACACGATGTATACATGGGGATTTTCGGGTGTAATTAGCAGTGGGTTGGGGCGCCAGGTGAGGGTTCAAGAGATTTTGATGATTAAAAATTGTTTCAATCAAATTCATTTATCTTCTTGCATTTCAGCTTATTTTCAAAAATTAATTCAACTTTTCGTTGATCTGAACTAAGAGGCGTTTACTCAGAAATTCCTGATCCCAACTATTTTAGAGAGCTCACAAAAAAAGAAAGCTTTCTCATTCAAGAGGAATTTGCTGAAAGTTCAAAAAGGACAGAAAAGCTTAAAGCTCTTAAAACAAGAAAAATGTCGAGAAATTATAAAAGAGAGCTCTCAAAAGAGCCAGACTCTGATCAAGCTTATTTCAGAGTTTGATTCCTTCTCTGGGAAAAAGGTTGTTTTTCAGGTTTGACAGTCAATCTTGATTGAATTCTTGAATTTGAAATTTTGCAAAAATACTAATTGACCACAACGATAAACTTAAACTCTCCTGAAATTTTTCATAAAAATTATTTTAATTCAAGTTCGAATCAAAAGCTTGTTATTTATTTTTCCTACTTTTAAAAAAATAATTTAAGAGCAAAAAATTTTCAAAGAGATTAGATTCTTTGAATTTTTTCATTGTAAATATTTCACAACACTTTAGAATTCCTCCAAACTCTCAAAATTCTGGGCATTTGAGGAAGAAGGCTTGACTTTAAGGCTCTATAAGCACCCAAAAATATCAAGGGAGAGTTCTTTCTTAAAACTGCCTTTGGAGTGTAGTTAAATGAAAAAGTTAGTCTCCTCCAACTACACGGTTTCTATTTCCTAAAGAAATTGCTCAAGTGTCTCTCGAATTTTTAAAAGATTCATTGAGGAAAGTTTTTGCTTGAGTGATGATGATGAGAGAAATATTCAACCTTTTTTAAATGAGATAAATTTTACATGTTTTTTTCAAAGGAAAAGATGCGATTATTATTATTTGAGTCCTCAGACTCGGCAATCCATACAACATACATTATAGGAACGCCTATTGGTATATATAAGTTTCTATTTAATTCCTCGAGATATTAGGTACAGACAAGGGAGTTATATAATTTATAGATTTCACTTTGAAAATAAATGTTATTTTATGAATTCATAGAACAGTTATGTTTCGCGTTTTTTCTTCCATCTCGATGGCTGCCTCTTACAAAAGATGCGATTTGAAGAAGCATTTTCCTAAAAAATAAAAAGAACTCATTAAGATCTTCAGAATTTTAGAAGACTCGAATTTCTGCGTTGTATTATTTTAAGCAAAGAGGCAATTTCGAATTCAATTCCAATCCCAGAGTTTAAATGGCCTCAATAATTTCTCAAAATGACCTTTTGACGGATTAACCTGAGAGAATACAAGAAACTCATCTCTCAACCTTGTCCGAGCTCAACACAAATGACAAAAAACTCATTTATCCAATCAAAAGAGAAATGTCCTCTAGAATTAATTTATCATGCTAAAGTTTTAATAAGTCTAGTGATATTTAGCCTGCTGTGAGAATTCTGCTCGATTAATTAGCCTAACCTATTAATTGGACTCCTAACGAAAAAGGAGCAAACTAAATTTACTTTTTTTTTTCCATAAAAGTAAACTTTGAAAGACCACATCTTTGTCGCTTCACGATAAATTTGATGAATTCTCCCCGTATAATTTTATTCAAGGGGAAAATTGTGATTCATTTTTAAAATTAAAACTGCTCTCAAAATCCAATTAACAAAAAACCTTGCACCTTTCCCAAGCTTTTAACATGAGTCGAAGTTTTTTTCACAACAACTCGGAGTTAATTCAAGAATCCTTTGGGCAAAATATGATTGATTCCTGTATTTTCAGTGTTCTAATAACATATAAAATCATTTTAGAAGATTTGAGATTGAACTAAGTTCGAGGTTATTTTAGCTATTGATTAAGGTTGAATAGTTTTACTGATGTTCCCAAGGCCTAACTGAATAACCAAAACCAAGTTTGGGTCAACAAGGCATCGTGATTCCTCTTTCAAGTAACCTCTCAAAAAGAATGATGCCTGGAAAAGCTCAAACTTGTACTCAAAATAAGACATTTTTAAATTACGACCCTCATATTTACTCAGTATCTTATCACTCCTGCCCAGACTGTGAAGAATGTGGTTTAAAGGTTTGCCTTTCAATCTTGATTTGGGCAAATATCAGGAGCAAGAAAAGTACGTTAATTAATCAAAAGTTAAATTCCACTAATGCTGAGCGCCTCAAATCTAAAACTTAATGATTTCTCTCATTGGACGAGAGTTTTGTTTTGAACTAAAAAGGTTATCTTCGAATAAGCTGCATATTAAAACATTTCGAAGGAGCCGCAAAGGTTCCATGGATTTGAATATTCATGGGAAATCCTCTTTTTTGTGTGTTTTTTCTTTTATGTGGGTTTTTGAAGAGAACTGGGCCCAGCAGGCAAGAAATTTGCCAGTTTGAAGACAAGTGATTTTAATTCAAAAACCTATTTTATGTCAATTTTTTAATTTTCAATCAAACCAAATTAAATCCTTTTACGGATCATTCCTCGAATTATAATCACTGCTTTACTTTTGTGGATTAACAACTGACTTCACGAAAATGAATTCTAAGCGAGCCTTGGATTCCAAGCAATGGTTAAAAGCCATTTTTAGCAATTCACTCAAGCTGGAAATCGAATTTGCAAGACTCTCGATATTGAACTTTCAAACCTCTCACTTGGCTGGAATGGTCTTGGTTTTTCTTGAATATGCTCAACTTATTTCCCAATGCATCCTTTCCAATCCTTTTTTCCTCAATGATCCAACTTTCTCTGATGACATATTTGTGAGAGTGGCTGTGTTCATCGCAAAACTGTTCAACCCAGGACACTTTTTACACCAAGACAAAATTGGCCCTCTCACAATAACAGTCTTTACTGCTTTGATTTTGCTCGCTTTATCAAAAATATTTTTGCTGTGTTACGTTTTATATATTGCAAAGACCAAATTGAGAGGTCAGCCTATTTTAATAAAATTATGGCAATGGATTTTTCACTTTCAGAGTAAAGTGATATATTTCTTTATTTCCTCATTTTGGATAAATGCCATATTTTTAATTAAAGCTGATGGCTCATTTGACGTTTTTCGAATAGGAAAAAAGGGAATGCTTGCTTTGAGTATCATTCTTGTTGTCATTGAATTTGTCTTTTCAGCTGTTTTGCAAATTCGATATTTCTATGCTTTGCCCGTTGCAAAAAATTTATTTTCTGCAAAGAGTAATAATTGTGGGATAATAAACCTTTTTCAGAAACTCTCCATTCAGATTATTCATGTCGCTCTTCCTGTGAACACTCTGCCAACCGATTGGATTATGAGCGTTGTTGGTTTATGCTTGAGTTTATTGAGATCAGCTGAGTTTTATTTGAAACTTCCTCTTTACCAAATTAAAGCTTTAATATTTGAAGGAAAACTTGTAGCTGCTGTTCTGTCAATGAATTTAGTGTGCATCACCCAGGCGATAATGAAATCTCTGGATTCTAAAGAGAATAATACTCAATTCATGCTTGCTGCTTGGATTATTCTTTCAATTTTAGCTTTCAAAGCTTCTTCTGAATTTTTGAAAAAATTCATTTTGAATCTCTTGATCAATAATACAAAGCCTGAACTTTTTATTCACAAAATCTGCTTTATTAAAGAGCTCCAAAAATTTCACAATAAACCAAACAAACATACTCCAAAATACGACTGGTATTACTTGTTGCATATGATGGTTACTGTTAATATCCAAAGAATTTCGGTGTGGAATAACGAGAATAATGAAAATCTTGATATAAATTCCAAAACAGATTTGAATAAATTAATTTTAAATTACTTGCAGTATCTTTCAGACACTTTTCCTCGAGACAAGTTTATAAAGCTCTATCTTGCTTATTTCTATGGAATCAAACTAAAGTCTTTTGGAAACTGCATCCGCTGTATAAAAGAATCAAACCTTGACCATAGCCGTTCGAAAAATGGTTTGACAGCTTCTCTCTTGATCCTCAAGATCCAAGACATTATTCAAGCCTCTGTTAAACAACAAAATGATAAAATAAACTTGAATATCTACCTTGAAGGCTTGACTTTATTCGACAGACTAGAAGAAAGAATTCTGGTCCAAACTGCGCTACAAATAAAGCTTTATCAAGAAATTCTTTCAGAAACTCCTGATCTTGCCAATATATTCAATTATTCCCAAAAAATAAAGAGCACTCGCCAGAGAATAGAAGAGACAATGGATTTGATAGATAGAGAGATTCCAGAAGCGAATCTCAATCCTCTTTTACTTTACGCAGATTATCAACTCAAAATTAATCATTCAACGAAAGAATATCGAAATTATCAAAAAATTTACGAGAAGAGACATCAAAAATATACCAAACATTTTGAGAGAGAGGAACTGAACAAATACAATGCATATCAGCAAACTACTGCTCTTGTTATTGTGGGAACTCAAAAACAAGACAATGGAAAAATTATCTATGGTTCAAAAGCTCTCGAAAGCATTTATGGAGGAACTCTCCACATTGGAGCTAATGTTTCGACATATCTCCCGCCAAGTCTTCGAAATTTTGTTGCAGATGCCAGGAGCACTGTGTCCAACTCAAACGATCGATCTCGCTTACAAACAAATATTAGAACCTATGGATATCATCAAGAAGGCTATTTAATTCCTATAACGGTGTATACTGATCTTTTCCCAGTCATGACTGAAGGTTTGTTCTTGATGATGATGATTAGGCCGGTTCCTCTGACTCAAGACTATCTACTTGTTCGAGAAAATGGAGATATAGAAAGTCCAACGGAGAATATTGCTAAAAAATTGGGATTACCAAGTCCAACCTCAACTCTTACAAACCTCAAAACTTTATCTGAGGAACTTGCTCAAGTCAATGAAGCCTTTAATTTTATTGCTTCCTTGGAGAAACAGAGGGCGAGGGGGATCGACCAATGTATAATTCCCAGAAAGAAACAAATCATGTCAAAGATTATTTTGGATGAAACAGAAGCAAGAGAACTTGTAAGAGTTTATACTGAAGAAGGAAGAAGTGTTGAATTAACATCAATGAAAGATGATACAAGACAATTAATGTATTATTGCAATTTTAAAAGCTTGAGTTTTGGTCCGACTACTCTTCGTCTCATTTCGCTCAAAGAAGTTTCTTCTGAAAATAGTCAAGGTTCTGATACTCATTTTGAAAGTGAAGAACTGAAAGAAGAAGAGGGGGATTTTGGATTTGAAGATGAAAAGCAAGCTGGTTGGATACCTCTTGAGACTATTTCTCCCTTAAAGATTAATCAAAGAAATTCCGTATTTAGTGTCAGAGATACATTAGGCCCTACAGCAGTTGGAGAAACTTTTCAGACAATGGAAGATCATCTTTTGACTCCAAGGAGTAACCATGGGTTTTTACTGAAAGAAAGTGTTATGCCAACTCCAATGACCCCCAGATCTAACCCAGAGAAGAATTTTTTAAAGGCACCCACAGGCCCAAAGATGATATTAACCTCAACCAGGGATAGAAATTTCGAAGAGAATAAGAGAATAAGAGTTGGTGAACAGAGAGTATTATCAATAGCGAGCAGTCAGCAATCAAGATTATCGAATAAACAGAAGACTGAAGAGGCATTTCAAGCAGCATTAACGATAAAGTATTATCCAAAATCTTGGTTCTGTTTGTTTTTGATGTTCTACTTTGCTGCAATTGCAATTTTTACAATCCAACTGAGTTCTAAGATCTTTGTAGAAAGTGCTTTTAGAAATTTTGAGTTGAAAAAGGATATTTTGGTTGATGCGGGATCAAGGAATTCCCTTCTGTTGCAATCACAAGTCGTCATCCGAATAGCATTAGACTTCGGAAGTGGATTTATCGATATAAATGCGATTGGAAGACTTGCAGAGGCAGCAGCAGGTTTAAACACCAGCACAGCACTCTACATTCAAGAATTAGAGACCGCAAATAACAATATATTGAGAAAGTTGAATGGGTTAGAAAAATCACTAAAATCAAGGCTTTTCAACAAGAATGTTCGAGTTTATGAATTGGAGCAACTAATAAATGACGAAGGAGCCTTTATAGAGACGGATAGTTTTGAAGCCACGAATGCTGTCGTTCAGATTGCTTTGAGTTTTTTTGCATTTATGAAAGAAGGAGATATAGAAGGGGCGTTTTCTGCGTTTTTGACCTTGACAAGAAATTCCTTGAATGATCTTTTGATTGAGACTGAGAATATTTCTGCTGTCTTTTTTGCATCAATTGATGATCAAAGTGATAATATCATTCATTTGCTTACAGTCTTTTTAATAATTATTCTGGGGTGGATTTTCTGCGTCTTGCTCTCTTTTATTTTCATCATCCGAAAGCTGTACAGGGAAGAAAAGACCAACATGCTTGCTGTGACTAAGCTCAACAAATCAGTTCTCAAAAGAATTTGCTCTGATATGGCTGCTTTTGAAACAAAATTAAAAGGCAAAAACGAACTTTTTATGAAAGAAGAATCCTTGCTAGTGAATAGTGAGAAGCCTTCAACTTTAAAGGAAACAAGCAAAAACCACCAACAACAGCAAAGTTCTTCAGTCATAAAGAAGCCAAATTCGAACGGAATTCGGAGGAAATACACAATATATTTCCTGATGTTATCTCCTTTTATTATTTTGAGTGTTGTGCTTTTAGCAGTCAACTCAGCTTCAATTGGACATTTTGTTCAAGAATTGAGGGATCTGAAGGCTCTTTTTAGTTTCGTGGGTGAAATCAAGGATTCAGCTTCGATAGGTTATATTGCTGTGATGGAGCTGTTTTTCTCAAACAATACATCTTTCATAAAAAATCAAACACCCTTAGTGCAAATACAAAACCAGGTTGAGGCGATCCAAAGTGTCAGGGCTGGAGGCCTTGTAGATTTTTCTTTGGGAAATAAGATTCCAACATTTGAGCATTTGATGTTTGGAGATCCCTGTGTAACAATAAAAAATTCAGCTGTTGATTTATACTGCAGTATTTTGGCAGATTATGGAAAATCTTCAGGAATCGTTAATCTCATGAACATTCTTGAAGATATGCTCACAGACAAAGAGAATAGATACATTGCATCGAACAAGTCAATGGAGGCTCTCGGGGAGATTCAGTTAGATGAGCTTGACCTATTCACATCAGCTTTTCAAGTCCTGAGCTTTGAGTGTGACATGTTTTCTTCTGATATAACTGTGAAGTTTGAACAAGCGCTTGAAAGCTCCCAAAAGAATCGAAACTTGATTTTCGAGCTGTTTGCGGCGGTATTGGTAGCAGAAGGCGTGTTCTTTTGGAAAACTGTATTGAGCAAATTGAAAGAAGCAAGTAATCAGTTCAAGAATGTTTTGCAAACTTTTCCTTCAAATCTGGTTCTCTCAAATTTCCTCTTGAAAATTTTCCTTGTAAATACCTCAAAAGGTTTCTTGGATCTTTCTATCAAAAGTGATTTGTAAAAATCATCAGGATTGGTGTTCTTTGTCAATATTTTATAAATCTGACAATCAGTAACTCCAAATATTTTGTTTAAAAACTTCAATCTTAACTATTTTATTTTCTTCTCACAATAAAAAAAATTGGAATTTTAGAAGTCGAATCCCTTATTTAAATCGCTCGAGAGCCTGGTCTAACAAGTACAAACACACAAACAGATATCTTTTTCTTTCATCAAAACATACATAAAAAACAATTCTTTTCATGAATAATGCAGCATAAAACAAGCTAAATTTCATTTTTAACAAAATCAAGAGCACCATTAGAGCTTTTAATAAGGAAAGATTTAAGGGTGAAACTTGAAAGGATAAGGTGAGCTGGGAAGGCTCTTAAAACATTCTTGAATTGATTCCAAGTATTTTTCAACCCCTTGAGAGCATAAACCCAGACAAAGATTCCAATTAAAAAGAGCGCCATTGAGCAGAGTGCTAAATTTAATTTTCTCTGATATTGAGAATTCACAATAGAGGCATCGAATTTCTGAGTGATTATATCTTTAACCAACTGGCACTGAGCCGTAATAATCAGATTGATGGTCAAAATGTATTCAAAATCAACCGCTTCAATATCTCTGAGAGCCTGAACTGATTTATCGGAAGCGTGATATTTTTCTAAACGATTTTGTATGATTTCTTCTAAATAATTCAAGAGATAAATCAACCCAGTGTTGACCCCTTTACCAATTAATATATCACAAAAGATAGTTTGATCAGCAGGAAGAGGACTGCATCCATTAGTATACAAAACCATTTCTATTTCAGGATCATACGAACCATCATCATTTTGGAAAATAGTCTGAGCTTCTGACCTTATTTCAACAATTTCTGAGAGAGAGTTGGTCACCCAGGTTACGATTGGAGTCTCCTCAATTAGAGCGTAAGATGGAGCAGATAGAAGTTCTGTTGAAGCAGTTTCAGCAATGTAGGCTCTGGTTTTCAAGGAATCAGAAAAGTAGATTTGATTTTGAGTTTTTTGGAAGAAGTTGATGGAGTTTTTTCCAGCTAAAATGTTCCAAACGACAATTCCCATCAAAACTGCGAAGCAAAATGTGATATATCCTGCTTGTATAAGGTATTTGGTGGCGATTCCACTGGTTTTGGGATTTCTCAAGGATTCCTTTCCTGCAGACTTTCGGTAGTTTTCTTGTTTTGCCATTTGCTTATTGTTGTTCTGGAACTCTTTTTCAAAGAAAGACTGACTTCCTGTTTCTTTTTGAATCAAATTTTGAAACTCTTTGACTGAACTCATCACCATTTTAATCCTTGAGTTATTTAGTTTTGTCATGGAGAGCATATGAGTTTTTTCCACATGATAATATCTTCCAATCAGGACCAAGAAAACCAGATTGAGGAAAACGACCAAAGAAAGCGTCACAATTAAGTTTGAGTTGACTACAAAATCAACGCTCAACTTCTCCGCATCTACAGAGTCTGAAAAGATATTGCAGATTCTTTGTGTGTCAAGGAGAAGGCCATTTAGAGCATTTCGGTAGATAAAAGGAAATCCACTCAGACTCTCTGCAACATTTGAATATTGTAGAGTAATAAGTCTTAAGCCGGTTTCAACAATTCTATTGGTGGCATCAAAATTGGAGAGGTTGTAATAAGTTTGATCAGGAGAATCAAAATAGTTTTCATAGATTTTGACTTTTGAATCAAAAATATATCTTCTATCTTTTTGGTCAAGGGTGTCAGTGCTTGATATTAGGCCTTGATTCGCACCAGCTAATCCATTTAATACGACATATCCATAGCCAACGAGTGCGCTAGAAAAGAATCCAAATATTCCCATTTCTGCAAGAGTTAGCCTGGCGCTTTCCAAATCCCAGATAACTCTCAAGAGGCCAGCGGATTGGATCAAATAATATTGGACCGATTGAGCGTTGCTGAGGATATCATTTTTGACAATTAAACTATCTATCGTATCATCAAGTGTTGATTTTAAAAGAAACTGAGTTATAAAGACTCCGAGCAGCCAGATGTAAAACAAAGCACAAGTTATTTTGAAAAGCTTGGATACAGTTTTTGTATTGAGCGCCGTCTTATATGCCAGAGCAATCTTTTTATATCTCGAAGATATTGATCCTTGACTTCCAGCAACAGATGCTGCAACAGCTAATCGTTTTTCAAGTTTCTTTGACATCACATTAAGTTCTTTTATTTTCACAGCAGGGAGTTCTCGAGTGCGAGTAACAATTCTTGCGATAAGTGGGTTTTTATCAGATTTTGGGCTGACAAGAGTGATTTGTTGTTCTGTTTCACAAAATAATGGGATGGTGGGTTTGATAATGGGTGAAATGAGATTTTCATTTGTTGTATAGCTTTCCAATTCAGCAATTTTTGCAGAGAATTTTGGCTCTTCAAGAAGAGCCTCTGGAGATTGGAGAGCTCTGAGATCTATCCAGCCATCTGACTTTTCATTCTCAGAAAGAAAATCAGAAATATCTTTTTCTTGGTTTTCTGTTTTGATCAGGACAGGATCGAATTGTACATGATTTAATTTTTTCGCATCAGCGCTACTCATATGTTGAATTTGGGTTTTAGCACTCTTTTTCTCTTCAAAGGTGAATAACTTCAAAACTTGATCGCCCATGTGCATGAATGAGACTTTACAATTGCATAAAAATTCCTGCTCAAGACTCTCAATCTCTTTTTCAAAAAGCTCTTTTTTCTTCTTCTGGCTCTTGCCTTCAAATCGAGCGAGAGATAAGTCAATTCCTCTTGTTGAATAAAAGTGATAAATTTTTTCAGCCTCCTTTTGACTCATTTCATACTTCTTTTTTATCTTTCGCATAAGACTTGCCACAGTAGCAATTTTAATCTTGGCTTCCGTACTGAAACGTGTTATGACACTCTCTGTCTCACTAGTCATTCTTGAAAATGCAGCATCTGGAGCATCTGGATTAAATTGTGATTTCGGAGTTTTTGCATCATCTGCACCACCCGTTTTATGGAGTCTTGTGGTTGGTGTTTTTGGTTCATCTGCGCCCCCAGTTTTCATTCGTTTTATGCTTGGAGTCTTTGGCTCGTATTCCTCCTCTTCTTCTTGTTGACCAAAGTTATCATCTTTATCTTTAATATTCTTCCATATTCTTTTGGAATTTACAATATTAAAAGTTTCATTCACTCTTCCTAATTCCTCTGATAATGAGTTGATGTTCGGAACCTCCGTTGTCGCAGCCTTTTGTAGAGATAGATTTAATCTCTCTGAGAGTTTCTTGGAAGCACATTCAATTTCACCGTTTTCTCTAACGAGCATGTGCTCTAAATTAGAAGAAATTATTGGTCTTAGCACCATATTGAAATAAAAGCCTCCGGTAAGATAAGGGTGAATACTAATCCATTGATTTGCACGAATCATGTGTCCATCTTTATTATAAAAGAAAATTTGATCTTTATAGTCAATACTTGCTCTGTCTCCTTTTTCTGCAGCGGTTTTCCAGAATGTTCTCATAAAGTTTTGGGTGCTTGGAGGCATGATTTCAGCAATGTGTTTCCCAAGATATGTATGCAAATCTCCACCAAGGATCTTGGCTGCAGATCTGGACATGTAGATAATTTTGCCAACCTCACTTCTTTTGCCAGAAATTGTGACAAGAATATTGCGATTGTCATAAATGTTTTCTGGGAGGAGACCGTCATCTTTCAAAGCTTTTTCGTAGCGTTCACTTTGTCTGAAAAACCACTTTTTATATTTGCCAGAGTCAATAATAGAAAAATTGCACAAAAGATAATATTCTGAAGAGACAATAGCAGGCTCAAGATATGAACCTGGGAAGGTGTTTGTGAATAGATTTCTTATTCTGCTTTCGATTCTATTTTGAATATGGCTCAGCTTCTGTGAATCTTTAAAAATCTTGGCGAGATCTGGGACATCTTGGATAAACTCTTGGTAGATTGAGATTTGAAGGTCTGCTTGTTGAAGCATTTTGCTTTTGAGAAGAGCCAGGTCAGCTTTGCATTTCATGTAGGTCAGACTGTCTAATTCATCTTCGCTTCGAGTGCTGGCAAGTCTTATTTCGTGCTGGATTTCAGAAACGAGTATCGCAGCGCTGAGACTCGTTTTGTGTGAGCCACAGTGTCGAAGTTCGGTGACGATTCGCATAGCAATTCCGAAGCATTTGAGTTTTTTCGCATAGAAATAAGCCAGATATAATTTAAGAAAACTGTCCTTTGGATATTTTGAAATAAGTCTCTCAAGATAATTTAACAGCATTTGATGAGTAGAGGCTTTGGAGGCTAAATCTACAGTATTGGTTGCTTCAAATTCTGAATTAATTTTCAAGATATCTTTAATGTGGGCACTCACACTCTTCCCCCACAAATAACTTTCCTGAACAATTTTCTTGGCCTTATTCTGCCCATCCCAAGACTTGCGGACGTATTTTAAAGCTATAATTCTATGGATTTGGAGCAAAGAAGATCCAATAGGAAGATTTCCTGAGGAGGATGTGAGCTTGATGAATAAATTATTCATAATATTATGGGACAACTTGACAGAGAGAATCCCGAAAATCACCCAAAGAACTGTAATAAACTCCATATCTGGCTCAGAATCACCAAAGGTTTCGACTACAGCTTGAAAGAAGCATGAAAAATTCAAAGAAAACTCCAACATTAGCAGGATACTTTGAAGCTTCAAAGCTTTGACATTGTAAAGGGGGAGGATTGAATAGAATAGGTAGTTACGAATCACACTGAGGCAAAGATTGACCCAAATAAAAGTCCAAGTCTTGAGAGTCCAGCTCGCATTTGCAAGAGATATACGTAAAATCTGTAAAATGAATTTTTGAAGAAGAGTGATGACGTCGACAGAGCTGCTTTTTGTTGCAAGGAAATCTTTACTTGGGAGCCTATAGAAGAAGGCTCCTTGTAATAAAAATGAGAATCCAAACTCAATGACAAGAACCAAAGAACCCAAGATCTTTATGCTTGAATCGCTAAATCCAACGGAATTGACGCCTGATTTTGAAGCTGCTATGATCGCATTGGTCCAAATGGAAGTCACAAACAAGCTTAAAAGCCTCCCTTGAACTTTGAAAATCCTCCCCCAAGTTAGCGTTAATATCTTGTTTCCTGGTTTATTCTTTAACGTCACAAAAATTATGTACACGAAAAGCAGGTATTTGAGAGTCATAAAGATCAAACTAGCAATCAAGAGAATCAAGGAGCCTTGAGTCCCAAAGGAGGTCCAGCGGCCAGGATGAAAAGCTTTAGCAATATACATGACTCCATTGACATAATCAGGATCTGGTTGGTCTGTATTATCATATGAGGCGGGGTTCAAAAGAAGAACTTGAGTGATGAGTTGGATATATTCAAGAAGTAAAATAAACCCCTCAGTAAAGTCTGAAAATTTGCTATTGTGAAGAGATAAAAGAGCAAATCTTGCTGAATGATCAGAATGGTCTTGGCAAAGAAAAGTTAATAATTCATTTGAGTCCTTTGTAGCTTGTTGCTGAAATTTCATTGGATCTGTGTTCTGTATTGTGTACTTTTCTAACAAGAGATTAATCTCTTTTGATATGAGGATGAGTGTTTTAAAAAATATCTAGTTTAATTTATAATTTTCAAGAAGTAGAAAACCAGTTTTATTCCTCGTATTTTTATTATGACTTCGATCTGATTAACTTAAATACTGGTAAAAATAAAAATTTTATTTGAAAAAACTCGATCTGAGTATTTGAAAAAAGAAACAAAAATCTCGGTTATTCGGCTCGTCAGTTTGAGGTTTTTGTGGTGTCTGGCTCCGAACCAGTTCAAGATCCAAAAAGATGTGGAAAACTATGATGAGGGTTGTTGTGGTTTTTTGAATTAGTCTTCAGTTGATTAAAAATATATTTAATTCAAGTTTCAATGTTTAGTCAGTAACTTTCATTTCTAAAAAAAGTTTTTTTAATTAAATTTATACCAATTTTCGAGAAGAGATTGTGTTTCAATGGACTTTTGGTTTTTCTTGAGGAGATGAATTCTCAGAAAGAAGAAATATAGAGTTTAGAATTTTTGAAGAAATGCAAAGCATTCTTCTAGTCCCAAGCAAAGGGGGATGGGAAGTTTTCCCTTTAAAAACTTAATTTGAGATTGATTTAACGGACAATAGCCTTGTTATGTTTTGAGCAGACGTATCCTAAGTATTGAAGAAAGGGTTTAATTCTCTGTGGTTTCAAGGGTTTTTGGCACAATAAACTTTACAAAGAGGGTCCGAACGACAAATATAGGGATTAGTTTGAAAAATTGAATTTTATTTTCAAAGGTTGATCTTTTTGGAGATTCGTTGGAAACAGGATTAAAATAAATGTTGTTGTTGTTGGTGGTGAAACCTTTTCAAACCAAAAATATAATCTGCAGATAGATTCCAGAGGAAACAATTGAATTAAAGTAATTTATAATAAAGGAAGTTTTATGAGAGTGAGTCAGAAACATTTTTAATTAAATCAACTGCTTGGGGGGTTTTATTTTCAAAAAACTAAATAGTAAGATTTCTTTTCTCTAAGAGAAACACAATAAATATGAAATAGAAAAAAAGACTTATAATGAAATGTAGCTTATTACAGAACCCAGTGCATCTTTCGAAGCTTTTCTCAAGAAATTTTCCAATCTGAAGCTTGACAAGGCGAAATCAGCATGGAATATCTTGAGGACTTTTTTGAAATTGCAAAATGAGTCTAGGAGTTTTCTAATGTTGAAGGGCGAAATCAGAATGGCCAACACATTATGAAGATCATTCTCAAGGCTTTAGTCATACTTCTTTGGCCATCAGCGCGTGTGAGATTCTTCTTAACCTGTTTAAATTTTATTTTTTGTTTTTGATTTGAAGTGAATGATTAAAATTTTTGTTACATTTTCTTTTCTGAATTTGGAGATTCTTTTTGAAATTGGATTTTTTCTTCAAAAAAATTAAAACTAATCCAAAGGTAACTCCCTGCATTGAGTCTTTTTCTTCATGTTCAATCTTGCTATCTCAGGAAGAAGTCCTTGTACAAAAACTTCTCTGAGACTTCTCAGCTAGTTTATCCATTTTTTTGGAGTTTTGGAGTTTTTTTAT
>Ga0182738_1004809_pt1 | contig 14694 bp, 14 predicted proteins | sample eDN5th30CBELigMG_FD_128876 | JGI IMG/M metagenome (GOLD analysis project Ga0182738, IMG submission 128876) | Enriched Miracle-Growth compost microbial communities from Emeryville, California, USA - eDNA 5th pass 30_C BE-Lig MG (version 2)... ... | reverse complement strand
GCCGTGTCCGGTGGTACCTTGGCTCCCGTGGCGGAGGCCGTGGCCCGCGTGCATCGCGTGAGCGTGGTGGTTCCCGTCTATCGGGGGGCGGCGACACTGGTCGGACTCGTCAGTGAACTGCTCGGGTACACGGCGGAGACGGTGACATCGGGTGGCCGGCGGTTCCGTCTGCGGGAGATTCTTCTCGTGCACGACAACGGGCCGGATGAGAGCGACCACGTGATCCGCGAACTCGAGCGTGCGCACCCGGAGGTCCGCGCGATCTGGCTGAGCCGCAACTTCGGACAGCATGCTGCGACGATCGCCGGGATGTCGGCGTCGACGGGGGAGTGGATCGCGACCCTCGATGAGGACGGTCAGCACGACCCGGCCGACCTTCCGGGCTTCATCGACACTGCGTTCGATGCGCGAGCGGGCGTCGTCTACGGCAAGCCGCTGAACGCTCCGCCGCATGGCGCGCTGCGCAACGCGGCCTCCCGGATCGCGAAACGGCTCATGGGCGTGGTGCTCGGGAGCAGGGGCTTCCGCGAGTACCAGAGCTACCGGCTCGTGCGCGGCGACATCGGCCGGCGGCTCGCAGAGTTCGCTGCGAGCGGCGTCTACCTCGACGTTGCACTCGGCTGGGTGAACGATCGCGTCGCCCTTGCGCCGGTGACGCTCCGCGCCGAAGGGGATCGGCCGTCCGGCTATTCCACGCGGACGCTCTTCGCGCATTTCTGGCGGATGGTGCTTTCGAGCGGCACCCGCGGACTGCGGATCGTCTCGGTGCTCGGCGTGGTTCTCGCCCTCCTTGGGGTCGCGCTCGCGGTCTATCTGATCGTCGAACGGCTCTCCGGACACGTGGAGGCGCAGGGGTGGACGTCGCTCGCGGTGATCACGCTGTTGTGCTCGGGTGCGCTGCTCGTCTCGCTCGGCATCGTCGCGGAGTACATCGGCGTGACACTCAACGTTGCGATGGGTCGCCCGCTCTATCTCGCCGTCGAAGATCCGGCCGGGTCCTACGACGAGGGGCCAGATGGGACTGCGTGAGTTGTCGATCGCCGGCGCGTGGGAGGTCGGTTCGACCGTCCATCGCGACGATCGTGGGACGTTCCTCGAGTCCTATCGCGCGGACGCGCTGAGCGAGGCCATCGGGCACCGCTTCCAGCTCGCACAGATGAACGTATCTGTGTCCCGCAGGGGCGTCGTCCGCGGCATCCACTATGCGGACGTCCCCCCGAGCCAGGCGAAGTACATCATGTGCCTGCGTGGCGCGATCCTCGACTTCGTCGTCGACATCCGGGTGGGGTCGCCGACATTCGGCGCGTGGGACGCCGTCGAGCTCGACGACGCGAGCCGCTCGGCGCTCTATGTCTCCGAGGGCCTCGGGCACGCCTTTGTCGCGCTCGAGGATGAGACGACCGTCGGCTACCTCGTCTCGGAGCCATACAACGCGCTGCGAGAGCATGGTATCTCGCCCCTTGACCCGGCTATCGGGCTCGAGTTCCCGATGCCTCGCGATGAGCTCGTCCTGTCCGACAAGGACCGCGCCGCGCCGACCCTCGCCGAGGCGCTCGAGGCGGAGGCGCTCCCGACGCATGCCGACGTGCTCGCCTACCTGCGCGAACTGGCCGACCGGTAGACTCGAACGCCGTGCGCGGTATCATCCTGGCCGGCGGCTCCGGTACTCGGCTGCACCCCATCACCAAGGGGATCTCGAAGCAGTTGATGCCGATCTACGACAAGCCGATGGTGTACTACCCGCTGTCGACGCTCATGGCGGCCGGGATCCGGGAGATCCTCATCATCACCACGCCCGAGTATCACGAGCAGTTCCGGGCGCTGCTCGGGGACGGCCGGGAGCTGGGGATCGAGCTCTCCTACGCCGTCCAGCCGTCGCCGGACGGCCTCGCGCAGGCGTTCATCATCGGCGAGGAGTTCATCGGCGACGATTCCGTCGCGCTCGTCCTCGGTGACAACATCTTCCACGGCAGCGGCCTCGAGACCGCGCTCGAGGGGCGCGTCGGGATCGAGGGCGGCCTCATCTTCGCCTACCACGTCTCGAACCCGAGCGCCTACGGCGTCGTCGAGTTCGACGACGCGGGGACCGCGATCTCGATCGAGGAGAAGCCGGCGAAGCCGAAGAGCTCGTACGCCGTGCCGGGCCTCTACTTCTACGACAACGACGTCGTGCGGATCGCGAAGTCGATCCGGCCGAGCGATCGCGGCGAGCTCGAGATCACGGCCGTCAACGACGCGTACCTGCGCGCCGGGCGACTGCGCGTGCGGGTCCTCGACCGCGGCACCGCGTGGCTCGACACCGGCACGTTCGAGTCGATGATGCAGGCGGCCGAATACGTCCGGGTGATCGAGGACCGGCAGGGCTTCAAGATCGGCTGCATCGAGGAGATCGCCTGGCGGCAGGGCTGGATCGGCGACGAGCGGCTCCGCGATCTCGGCACGGCGCTCGTCAAGAGCGGATACGGCACATACCTGCTCGGCCTGCTCGGCTAATCGCGCGGAGCGTCGGCCCACAGGGCCTTCAGCGGGACCGAGGCGGTCCGCCCGACCGCTCGGCGCGATTCGGCGAGCTCACCCAGGCGTCCGACCGCATGGCCGAGCGCGCCCAAGCGCCGACGGGCGCCCCTCGCGTCTGCCCGCACGAGCCGGGAGAACGCGCCCGCGAAGGTCCGCCAGAATGCGCTCGCGATGACTCCTCCGGTTCCGTGCACCACGGTGAAGCGCAGACGGTTGCGTTCGTTGAGCCGGAGGAAGAAGTCCGAGCCCGCTCGCGAGGAGTGCGCATGCCGGTGGAGGACGACCGCGTCGGGCGCGTACCGAATGATCCACCCCCGCCGCCGCATCCGCCACGAGAGCTCGGTGTCCTCGTAATACATGAAGAGCCGCTCGTCGAAGGCGCCGCCGGCATCGTCGATCGCCTCGCGCGACAGCGCGACGGCGCCGCCGGAGAACGCCGGCGCATCGCCGGCAGGCCGCCTCAGGTCCGCGAGCGGCAGCTCCCAATCGCGATCGCGGCCGTTCCCGGAGCGGGTGACCTCGCCACCGGTCGAGTTCACGAGATCCCGGCCGTCGAGGACGATGAGCGCGGTGACGGCCCCGACGCGCGGCTCGGAGAGGGGCGCGAGCAGTGCGGCGAGCGCACCCGGCTCCAAGCGAGCGTCGTTGTTCAGCAGGACGATCGCCCGCCCGCTCGCCGCGGCGATCCCGGCGTTCGCCCCGGCGGCGAAGCCGACGTTCTCCGGCAGGCGGAGCACCCGCACGGCGGGGAGCTCCGCAGCCGGATGCCGGGTCGCGGTCCGTTCGGAGCCGTTGTCGACCACGATCACCTCAGCACGCGGTCCGCCCGCCTGCGCGAGGACCGATCGGACCGCCTCGACGGTGACCTCCGGCTCGTTCCAGTCGACGATCACGACGGTCGCGTCGGGATTCTCGTCCACATGATCCGACGGCACGGGATCACGCTACCGCCCGCGCATGGCGGGCGCTTGGGTATGCTTTCGGCGATGCGTAAGCCCCCTGTCGCAGTGGACGCGCCATGACGGGTCTCGCCATCCGTACGTTCCACGCCGCGTATGCCGACGACCCGGGTTTCCGGGGTCTCCTCGCGCGCCACTGGCCGCTGCTCGTGACGCTGCTCGTGGCGGCGGGCTATACGGCGACCCTGACGCTCCTGCACACGTGGTCGGTCTCGCCGATCGACGAGGTCGTCTACATCGACTACCTCGACAAGCTCTGGCGGCAGGGGGTCATCCACGACGGCGAGTACCTCGGCGAGCTCGCCAGGAACCTGTACGCCTGCCACGGCGTCATCCCCTTCGGACGGATGGGGCCCGTCTGCGGCACGGATCTCGGCGATCCGAGCGACTTCCCCTTCGGCGGATTCTCCAGCGGGGCCGGATATCCGCCCGTGCAGTTCTGGATCGTCCGGGTCGTCGGCGACGCCCTCGGTCTCATCCCCGGTGTCGGGCAGCTCGCCGGCTGGCGGCTCGTCGGGACGCTCTGGCTCGCCGGCGGCCTCGTCTTCTGCTATCTGATCTCGCGGCTGCTGCGCGTCACCGGCTGGGCGTTCGTCGCCGTCGCGCTCGCGATCGTGGCCTCCCCGCTCGGCTACTGGAGCTTCTCGTTCGTGTCGACCGATGCGCCGATGTTCTTCCTCGGCGCGCTCCTGCTCTGGCTCGCGATGCGCCATGCCCGAGGCGCCCGCTCGGGCTGGTGGCTCGTCGCGGTGTCCGCGCTCGGCGCGACGTTCAAGCCGACGATCATCGTCGCGGTCGGCCTGGTGCTCGTCTATCTCGTCCTGCACTGGGCGCTCGCGCCGCACGGATCCGGTCGTGGCGTCCGCGGCGCGCAGCGCGTGCGATCCCTGCTGCGGCAACTGTGGCCGCCACTGCTGTCGATCGTCGCGGCGATGGCCGTCCAGTTCGCCTGGAGGCGGATCCAGACGATGCTCCAGGTGCCGAGCGAGACTACGAGCCCGGGCCAGGGCGTGGAGGTCCCGCTGTCGCTCGACCTGATCGGGAACCAGTTCACGAGCTTCCTCGGAGGCACGATCCGAATGGTCGTCCCGGAGGCCGAGGGAGTCACCAGCGCCTTCATCCCGCTCGGCTGGCTCGTCATCGCCGGCGTCGTCGGTGCGGTCCTGCTCCTGCCCCGGGTCTCGCCCGATCGCGCGCTGTCCATCTCGGTGCTCGTCGCGTTCATCGTGGCGGCACCCGTCCTGACGCTCGCGCTCGTGCTCGCGACCGGCGGGATCTTCCCTCTGCCGCCCCGCTACGGCATCGCACTCGTGCCGGGCATGCTCGCTGTCACGGTCCCGCTGCTGCGCAATCGCTGGGCTGTTCGGGCTCTCCTCGTCTACGGCGTGCTGCTGATGGCCGCCTGGATCGCCATCAGCGTCGTCTTCGCGAGGTGGTTCGCATGACCGGCCTCGCGGCGCGCACGCGGTCGGGATGGCGGGCGCTCATCGCGGCCCATCGACCGCTCGCGGTGCTGCTGCCCGCCTCGCTCCTGATCTCCTGGGCGGTGGTGCTCGTGCATGGCGACGCGCTCCCGCCGCCGGCCAACACGGGCCTGCTCGCCGACGTGCTGACAGCGCTCGCCGGCTCGCCGGCCTGGCAGCTGGTCTGGTGGCTGTGGCTCGCCGGCGCGCTCGTCATCATGGAGCCGCTCGCGAGGCGCTACGGCGTCACGGACCTGGCGATCGTGGCGATCGGCGCCGTCCTCATCGTCTCGCCCGTGTCGTTCTGGGCGTTCGGCTGGGCGGGGACGAACGGCCCGCTCATCTTCGTGGGCGCGCTCGCGCTGTGGCTCGCCTCCCGGTACGCCGACGGCCGGGGATCCGGCTGGTGGCTCGTGCTCTGCGCCCTCCTTGCCGGGGTGCTCGGCGTGATGGCGATGCTCGCGTTCCTCCTCGCGCTCCTCCTCCTCATCGCGCTCGCCGTCATGCGCCGCGAGGGCGGACTCCAGCGCGTCGGATTCGCGGTGCTCGCCGTGCTCGCGTCGCTCGTCCTCCCCGTGCTCGGCGCCGTGCTCGGCCTCGGCGCGATCCCGGGGACGCCGCCCGTGCCGGGCGGAGGGCCGCTCGGCGCGCTCCGTGCACTGAGCCGGCTGTTCGATTCGATCATCGAGGTGGGGCTGCATGCCGTGGCGACCAGCGTGACTGGGCTGCCGAACGCTCCGGCCTACCTCTATCAGCCGCTGGGCTGGGTGATCATCGCCGGGGTCGTCGTCGCCTTCCTGCAGGCGCGGCGGAGCCGGCCGGAGGGACCCCTCGCGGTGGCGGTCGCCTCGACGGTGCTGCTCGCCGGGCCCCTCCTCCTGCTCGTGTTGCGTCTGCTGTACGGGGAGTGGCTCGTGATCCAGCCGGCCGGCTCCGCCGTCCTCCTGCCCGCGTTCCTGCTCGTCGGCGGGACCGTCATCCGCAATCGCGCGTCCGCCTGGATCGTCATCTGCTGGTGCGGATTCCTTGCCGTGCTCGATGTCATCCTGGCCGCCGCCGGCACCCGCTGACGCCGCCCGTCGTCGGCGCCCCCGGAAGCCGCGCGGGTATGCTCGATCCGATGAATCTGGTCGGCAAGGCGCTCCGTGTGCTCCGCGAGCAAGGGCCGCGCGAGATGCTCCGGCGGGCCCGTTCTCGGCTCATCGGCGAAGACGGTCGCGATGTGCTGCTCGCTCGTCCCGAGGATGTCGAGGCGGCCGACTGGCGCACCCCGCATGCCGCCGTCGCCACCCCATCCGACCGGGGACCGGGGCCGTGGACGGCGGCCTGGATCATGTCCCCGCCCGGGGTCAACTCCGGGGGGCACCAGACCGCGCTGCGCATGGTCAAAGCCCTCGAGGACGCCGGGCATGTCTGCCGCATCTATCTCTACTCGAACGAACAGCCGATCAGCGTCGCGGAGAGTCGTCGGGTCATGGCGGCGTCGAAGTCGTTCGAGCACGTCGCCGCGGAACTGCTGCCATGGACGGGGGAGCTGCCCGCCGACACCGACGCGGTGTTCTCGACCGGCTGGGAGACGGCGTACCCTTCGTTCCGGTCCGCCTCGCTCGCAAGGCGGTTCTACTTCGTGCAGGACTTCGAGCCGTGGTTCGCGCCAGCCGGATCCGAGTCGACACTCGCGGAGTCGACGTATCGGTTCGGCTTCCACGGCATCACGGCCGGGCGCTGGCTCTCGACCAAGCTTCATGACGAGTACGGGATGTCGGCCGACCCGTTCGACTTCGGCGCCGATCCGGGGCACTACTCCTACGACCCCGCGGGGACACATGACGAGATCATGTTCTACGCGCGTCCCGCGACGCAGCGCCGCGGCTTCGAGCTCGGACTGCTCGTGCTCGACATCGTCGCGCGCGAGCGCCCTGGCACCGTGATCAATCTCGTGGGAACGCGGGTGCACCGCAAGCTCCCGTTCCCGTACCGCAGCGTGCACGGCGTCGGAGCCGACGAGCTCGGGGAGATCTTCAACCGGTGCGCCGCCGGACTCGTCCTGTCGTTCAGCAACATGTCGCTGATGCCGCTCGAGCTGCTGGCCGCGGGGGCGATCCCGGTCGTGAACGATGCGCCGAACAACCGGCTCGTCGTCGACAACCCACATGTCGTGTACGCGCCGCCCCTGCCGAGGGCGCTCGCGGACGCGCTCATCGCGGTGCTCGACGACCCCGAGCGCGACCGGAAGGCGGCCGTGGCCGCGGCGAGCGTCGCGGTCAGGGACTGGGGTGTCGCCCGGACCCAATTCCTCGCGGCGTTCGAGCGGGCGATGCGGTGAGCGGCTTCCTCGTGGTCGGCGGGAACGGATTCATCGGTTCCCACGTCGTCGACGAGCTCGCGGCTCGCGGTCACGCGGTCACCGTGTTCGACCGCTTCTCCGGCGACCGGGTGCAGTACCGCGCGGGCGGAGTCACCCGCATCGTCGGCGATGTCCTCAACCGCGCCGACGTCGCCGCGGCGGTGCCGGGCCATGAGTTCGTGTTCCACTTCGTCTCGACGACGAACCCAGCGAGTGCCGAGGACGACCCGATGCTCGACCTGCGCACGAACGTACCGGCGAGCATCGAACTGCTCCAGGCGGCGGTCGATTCGGGCGTGCGCAGGGTGCTCTTCGCCTCGACCGGCGGCGCGATCTACGGCGATCACGACGTCCCGCTCATGCACGAGGAGCTCGTGCCCCGGCCGATCTCGCCGTATGCCATCGGCAAGCTCGCGATCGAGGGATACCTGCGCTACTTCCGGCGCAGGGCCGGGCTCGACTCGGTCGTCTTCCGGATCTCGAACCCGTACGGTCCTCGCCAGGGGACGGGCAAGCGGCAGGGCGTCATCCCGATCTTCCTCAACGAGCTCGCCGCCGGCCGCCCGCTGCGCGTCTTCGGCGACGGCTCGATGGTGCGCGACTTCATCGCCGTCGGGGATGTCGCGAGGATGCTCGTGGATGCCGCCTGCGCCGCGCCGCAGCACTCGCTGTACAACATCGGGAGCGGCCGAGGCGTCGCGGTCTCCGAGCTCGTCGACACGATCGCCCGCGTCACGGGCCGAGAGGTCGTCGTCGAGCGCCGGTCGGCGCCGTCGACCTTCGTCGACCGGGTCGTGCTCGACACCGCGCGGTTCCGGACCGAGTTCGGCGAACCGGAGCTCGTGAGCCTCGAGGACGGGATCGCGGCGACCTGGGCCGACATCGTGGGAGGTGCGCGATGAGCTCGGCGCCGAACGCGACCGTGACGGTCCTCACCTACAACGGCGAGCGCTACCTCGATGAGATCCTCACGGCGATCGAGGGGCAGGTCTGGGACGGCGAGCTCGAGATCCTCGTCATCGACTCCGGTTCCACCGACGGCACGCTCGGCATCATCGCGCGGCATCCGCGGGTGCGGCTGCACGAGATCCCCAACCCCGAGTTCGGCCACGGCCGCACGCGGGATCTCGCCGCGCGGCTCGCGACGGGCGACTTCGTCGCCTATCTCACGCACGACGCGACCCCGGCGGGCCCGCGGTGGCTCGCCGAGCTCCTCGATCCGATGCTCGACGACGAGCGGATCGTTGCCGTGCTCGGCAAGCAGATCCCGAGACCGCACTGCCATCCGATGCTCAAGTACGAGATCCAGAGCACGTTCGCGGCGCTCGGCCCGGACGTCGGCATCACCGTGTTCCGCGACGGAGGGCGTCTCGGCTCGCCCGCAGCGCTGGAAGCCGCCGGGTTCTACTCCGACGTCAACAGCGCCGCCCGACGCGCAGTGCTCGTCGGACCGGTGCCTTACCGGGACGTCCCCTACGCCGAGGACCAGCTCTTCGGCCGGGATCTGCTCGCGGCCGGTTTCCGCAAGGCCTATGCGCCGCGGGCGGCTGTCGTCCACTCGAACGATCTGACGATCCGGGAGACCAGACGCCGGACATTCGACGAGACGGTCGGGCTGCGGCGGATCGGCACGGACATCGCGCCCCTCACCCGTCGCAGAGCGCTCCGATTGACCATCCGCGGGAGCATCGTCGACGGGCTGCGGATCATCCGGGACCCGCAGTGGGGGTTCTTCGGCCGCCTCAAATGGCTCTTCGTGAACCCCTGGTATCACGCCTCGAAGTGGTCGGGGTTCCGGCGGGGCACGCTGCAGTCGGTCGAGGTCGAGACGGCTGCGACTGCTCTACGCTAAACCGAGCCGCACGCCGTATTCACCGCCTAGCTCGGCGGCAGTGCCGTACCGATACCTGCTCCGGGGTACCAGTGGCGTACTGGGCGCTCGTCGAAGAAGAGGAACTCGCGTCCCGTTTCCTCGGCCCAGCGCGGCATCGAGTCGGTCGAGTGGGAGTTGTCGCTGAGTACGATCGCGTGAGGCTGCAGGTTCGGTGTGATTGCAGTGAACTCCGCGTACTCGTGTTCGGCCGTGTGGTCAGAGTCGTGGATGAAGAGGTCGACACCGTCGAGCTTCCGCAGCGCGGCGATGCTGTCCGAGATGACGAGCTCGACGACTTCCGTGTAGCGGCCGGAGATGAGGTAGCCGGCCGCCGGGTTGATGTCGATCGAGGTCAGCCGACCTCTGCCGTTGCGTAGCAGCGCAGCGGCGATCACCACGCTGCCAAGGCCCTTGTCCGTACCGGTCTCCACGACGACCTCAGGTTTGAGGGCGCGAACGAATGCATACCACCCGATCCGCCTGCCGTAGCGGGGCACCCGGTCGGCGAGCCGATGGTAGCGGCTGGCCCGAGTGGCACCGGCGACGTGAGCGGCGAGTTCCTCGTCCTCGATCACCTCGGCGATGTAGCCGCGGGCCTCGGTGAGCGGGATCCCCGTGACGTGCGCGACGAACCATGCGAGGTGCTCGCGGTTGCGAGGCGTGAGGTCGTAGGTGTAGTTCGCCGTCTCCCGGGAGCCGAACAGTCATCGAGTCGTCGCTCCCACTGTTCGCAGGCTCGCGCCGGCCGCGGCCGAGAGCCGCCAGGGGAGGACGGCGAGCGGTGCGATGGGACTGCCGAGGATGCTCTGCGCGAACGCCGTCGCCGCCAGTGGTGTCTTCTGCTTCCTCGGTTCTGGGGCTGCCACGGATACTCCCTCATCTCGTATGTACTGCGCTTACGCCATCATTTGCGCAGCGCGTGCTCGTGCTGATGGAACCATGTGACAGTAGCGCGGAGCCCGTCTTCGAGCCCGATCTGCGCGGTCCATCCCGCATCCGCGAGCTTGGTGACGTCGAGGAGCTTCTGCGGGGTGCCGTCCGGCTTCGTCGTGTCCCAGACCGTCTCGCCCTCGTAACCGACGACTGCGGCGATCGTTTCGGCGATCTCGCGAATCGTCACGTCCGAGCCCGTTCCCACGTTGACCTGCTGCGGTCCGTCGTAGTGCTCGAGCAGGTGGAGACTCGCGTCGGCCATGTCGTCGACGTGGAGGAACTCGCGCCGAGGTGTCCCCGTGCCCCAGTTCGTGACCGAAGCTGCCCCCGCCTCCGCCGCTTCGGAATAGCGGCGGATGAGCGCCGGCAGGACGTGTGATCCGCGCGGGTCGAAGTTGTCGTTCGGCCCGTAGAGGTTCGTCGGCATCGCGGAGATCCACGCTCTGCCGTATTCGCGGCGCACCGCCTGGACGTGCATGATGCCGGCGATCTTCGCGATCGCGTACGCGTCGTTCGTGTGCTCGAGATAGCCCGTGTGGAGGGAGTCCTCGCGAATCGGCTGCGGCGCGAACTTCGGATAGATGCACGACGAGCCCAGGAACAGCAGCCGCTCGACGTCATGCTCCAGAGCCGCGTCGATGACGTTCGTCTGGATCTGAATGTTCTCGGAGAGGAACTCGACCGGGTAGGTGTTGTTCGCCACGATCCCGCCAACCTTCGCGGCGGCGAGCGCGACGTACCGGGGTTTGGTCTGGGCGAAGTAGGCGAAGACCGCCTCGCGATCCTTCAGGTCCAGCTCGGCAGATGTGCGCCCGACGACGTCGGTGAACCCTTCAGCCTCCAGCTTGCGGACGATCGCCGATCCGACGAGGCCCCGGTGGCCGGCGACGTAGAACGTCGCATCGCGGTCGAGGGGTCCCGGCGAATATTCGACGTCGTCGTGGATGCGGGGACCGTCGTCCTCGAGCGTCACGCGCCGCCCCAGCCCGCCAGCGCCGGAGTGTCGATCCAGTGCAGGCCTTCGTGCTCCAGCGCGGCGACGTCGGCGTCGACCATGATGCGCGCGAGCGCGAGCGCGTCGGTCGTCGCCGTCCAGCCCAGCTTGTCGGCCGCCTTCGACGCGTTGCCGACGAGCGCGTCGACCTCCGTCGGCCGCAGGTACTTCTCGTCGAATCGCACGTAGTCGTGCCAGTCGAGTCCGGCGTGGCCGAAGGACGCCTCGAGGAAGTCCTTGATGGTGTAACCGATGCCCGTCGCGAGCACGTAGTCGTCCGGCTCGTCGACCTGCAGCATGCGCCACATGCCCTCGACATACTCGGGCGCGTAGCCCCAGTCGCGGATCGCCTCCAAGTTGCCGAGATAGAGATCCTGCTGGACGCCGGCTTTGATCCGGGCCACCGCGCGGGTGATCTTGCGCGTCACGAACGTCTCGCCGCGACGCGGCGACTCGTGGTTGAACAGGATCCCGTTCGAGGCGAAGAGCCCGTATGCCTCCCGGTAGTTCTTCGTGATCCAGAAGCTGTAGAGCTTCGCGGCCGCGTACGGGGAGCGCGGGTAGAACGGGGTCGTCTCCGACTGCGGCGGCGGCGTCGCACCGTAGAGTTCGGAGGAGGACGCTTGGTAGAAGCGCGTCTTGACTCCCGCGAGCCGAACGGCCTCGAGCAGACGGATCGTCCCGGTCCCGGTCGTGTCGGCAGTGTGCTCCGGTTCGTCGAAGCTCACGCGCACGTGGGACTGCGCGGCGAGGTTGTACACCTCGTCCGGGTCGATTTCCTGCAGCAGAGTGACGAGCCTCGACCCGTCGGAGAGGTCGCCGTAGTGGAGGAAGAGCCGCGCGGCGGGGTCGTGCGGGTCGACGTAGAGGTGGTCGATGCGCGCGGTGTTGAAGGTCGACGCGCGACGGATCACCCCGTGCACCTCGTAGCCCTTCGCGAGCAGGAGCTCCGCGAGATAGGAGCCGTCCTGCCCGGTGATGCCGGTAATCAGCGCCCGCTTGGCCACGCGAAAGTCCCCTTCCGGCATCCGGGGTTCCCCGACTGCTGCCAACAGCGTAGCCAATGGGTCGGAGAACGAGCCGCGCCCGGACGAGCGTCGGCGACGGGGCAGGGTAGTCTGACATGCCGTGTCTCGTACTCTCGTCGTGGTCCCGACGCTCGGCCGTCGCCCGGACTATCTGCGCGAGTCGCTCGCCTCGATCCGGGCCGCCGGCGACGCCCGGATCCTCCTGATCGCTCCTGCGGGCTTCGACGCGAGCGAGCTCATCGCGGAGGGACTCGCGGACGCGGAGTCGGCCGAGCGCACGCCCGGACTCACGGCGTCGATCAACCAGGGCTTCTCGGAGGCCGGCGATAGCATCGAGTTCCTCGCCTGGCTCGGCGACGACGACCGGCTGCACCCCGGCGCCATCGCGGCTGCGGAGCAGGCGCTCGACCGTCGGTCGCGCGCGTCGGCGGCGTACGGCGCCTGCGACTACGTCGACGGCGAGGGCAATCGGGTCTGGCGGAACCGGTCGGGCTGGTGGGCGGCGCCGCTGCTCCGCTTCGGGCCGAATCTCGTCCCGCAGCCGGGATCGCTCTTCCGCCGCAGCGCCATCGAGGCGGTCGGACCGCTCCGCGAGGACCTCGGCTGGGCGATGGACTTCGACCTCTTCATCCGGCTGTCGAAGACAGGCCGGCTCGTTTACGTCCCCCGCACCCTCGCCGACTTCCGCTGGCATGCCAGCTCCTTGACCGTCCGCGATCGGCGGGCATCCGTCGCCGAGGCCTCCGCTGTGCGCGTCGCGCATCTACCGCGGTGGCTGCGCCCGGTCTCGGTCGTCTGGGAGGCCCCGGTCCGATGGGCGACACTGCGGGCGGCCGGACTCGTCAACGATTCCTGAGACGGCGGCCCCGCGCAAGTAGACTTGGGGGGATGTCCTCGTCCGAGACGCTTCCGCCCATCCCGCTCAACGACCTGGGCCGGATGCCGGATACGGAGCGGGCCGCGATCGAGGAAGCGGTGCACCGCGTCATCGCGAGTGGGTGGTACGTCCTCGGCCCCGAGCATGACGCCTTTGAGCACGAGCTCGCCGCCTACGTCGGCGTGCCGCACGCCGTCGGCGTTGCAAACGGCACCGACGCGCTTGAGCTCGCCCTCGGCGCGCTCGGCGTCGGACCCGGAGATCACGTGCTCACGGTCGCGAACGCCGGCGCCTACACGACGACGGCGACGAGGCTGCTCGGCGCGACGCCGGTGTACGCTGACGTCGATCCGGCCACGCTGCTGCCCCGGGCAGCCGAACTCCGCGCCGCGCTCGATCGCCTCGACTCCGCGGGGATGGCGCCGAAGGTGCTCGTCGTGACGCACCTGTACGGGCAGCTCGCCGATATGCCGCCGCTGCTCGAGATCGCCCGGGCGCGCGGGATCCGGGTGCTCGAGGACTGCGCGCAGGCGATCGGCGCGGTCGGCGCCGACGGGGCGAAGGCGGGCGCCTACGGTGACGCGGCGACCCTCAGCTTCTACCCGACGAAAAACCTGGGCGGTCTTGGTGACGGCGGCGCCGTCCTCACGCGGGACGCGGACGTCGCGGCGACCGTGCGCCGGCGCCGACAGTACGGCTGGGTGGCGAAGTACCGCATCGGCGACGATCGTGGACGCAACTCCCGGCTCGACGAGATGCAGGCCGCGATCCTCCGCATCCGACTGCGACTGCTCGACGAGCAGAACGCCCGGCGCCGCGAGATCCACGCCGTGTACGAGAAGGCCTCGACGGCGATGGTCACGAGCACGAGGCGCCCGTACATCGGCCACCTCGCCGTCGGGGCGTGGGATGATCGTGCGCGGGTCCAGTCCGCCTTCGCTGCCGCCGGAATCGTGACGGACGTGCACTACCCGATCCCCGACCACCGCCAGGCGTTCCCGCATCCCGCCGGCCCCGTCGAGTTGCCCGTGACGGAGCGCGCCGCGGAGCGGATCCTGTCCGTCCCGATCTTCCCTGGCCTCCGAGAGGACGAGGTGGCACGGATCGCGACCGTGCTCGCGGAGGCGGGCGCATGACCAACGTCGACCGTGTCCGCGGAGTCCGTATCGTCGAGCTCGGCCGCGTCGATGCGCCGAACGGCTCGCTGACGGTCGCCGAGGTCGCGCAGCAGGTCCCGTTCGACATCGCCCGCTTCTTCACGGTGTTCGGCGTGCCGGCTGGGGAGCTCCGTGGCACGCACGCGCACCGCGCGTGCCACCAGTTCCTGGTCGCGGTGCACGGGCGGTTCGTCGCCCGGGTCGACGACGGGGACCGGACCGCGGACGTCGTGCTCGATCGACCCGAGCTTGGGCTGTACATGCCGCCTATGACCTGGGGCGGCCAGTTCGACTACTCGCCGGATGCCGTTCTCCTCGTCCTGGCCTCGCATCGCTACGACCGCGCCGACTACATCGAGGACTACGAGGAGTTCCTCCGGCTCGCCCGGAGTCTCGGATGACCGCTGGCTCGCGGCACCGCCTGCTCGTCGCGCTCTCGCAGCGCGTTCCCGGGATCTCCCGCCACCTCCTCGCCTCGGCCGGGTACACACTCGACGCAGACCGGTACGGCGACGGCGACGTGTGGTCGGAGCGCACGGCGCGCCG
>Ga0182738_1004807_pt1 | contig 14699 bp, 13 predicted proteins | sample eDN5th30CBELigMG_FD_128876 | JGI IMG/M metagenome (GOLD analysis project Ga0182738, IMG submission 128876) | Enriched Miracle-Growth compost microbial communities from Emeryville, California, USA - eDNA 5th pass 30_C BE-Lig MG (version 2)... ... | reverse complement strand
GCATCGTCCCGGAGACAAAGTCATGCGATAATCGGTACGACGTGAGGCTCAAGCCTCTCGTGATACCGATCAAGTTGGCTATGCATGAAGGGCGAAGACCGGCCTCTCCCACAAGGCTGGACACTTAATGAAGAAGCTGTCGAACAGACCCAGGCGTTCTGGGCTGATCGGACTAACCTGCCCATGAGTTCAGATGAAGCCAAGGATGCCTTGTTCAACATGGCTTCATTCGTCGCTTTGTTGTCTTCCTGGAACGAAGATTCTTCATTAGCAGCCGATGAGACCGAATCGAAAGGAGGTGTTCGTTAGCTGTATGTGCTGCGGGCACGTCGTCAGTCGACGATGGATAGGGCACACATAGGAAGATCATCGTGGTTCTCGCGATCAGGTGTCAATCTCATCAAATCATCAACCAAAGGATCAATTATGACAATCAGCAACATGGGTGCGACTGCAAATGCGGCCGATATTAATTTGGCCGTCATCTACATTCGAATTAGTTCGCAAGAGCAGTGCATGGACGGACGTAATCTGGAAGCTCAAAAGCGTCTGCTATTGAAGTACGCTCGTACACACCAGCATCATATTGTTCGAGTTTTCAAAGATATTGAAACAATCGAACAGAGTGGTCGTGCTGGATTCAACAATATGATTCGCTTCCTACAAGACCACCCAGGCATCACGAACATTTTGGTCGAAGGAACTGATCGTATCTTTCGCTGCTTGAACGACTGCTTCTTGATCAGTGAGCTTGGCCGTCAGCTTCATTTGGTGAAGGAAAAGAAGGCCCTGACTCTGGCCAAGCGGGACGTCTACTTCAAAGGATTGTCTTCACTGTTGATGATGGAAGGTCTGCAACAGGCAGATGTTTTACAGTAAATGAACCCGGGTAGCAGTCGCACTTCTGTTGCAAGTGCGACTGCTACCTGCCGTATTCCAAACCGACGGGACAATGGCTGCAGATTTGAAGGATGAATTATGAGACGTTCTAAACCACGAGATACATCGAGCTTTAATAAAAGTAAACTGGCTGTTATGTACATCCGTGTTAGCTCTCAAGAGCAAGAGCAGGAGGGGTACTCCACGGACGCCCAGGAACGTCTATTAAACGAGTACACTCGCATCCATGGCTATAAGATCATTAAGGTCTACGAAGACATCGAAACTGCGAAGCAGAGTGGGCGTAAGGAATTCGGCGCGATGGTCCGGCTTCTAAAAGAGCGTCATGACGTCGTTCACATCATCGCGGAGAAGACTGACCGTATCTATCGGAACTTTAAGGATTATGTCACTATCGAGGAACTAGACGTATGTCTACACTTGGTGAAAGAGCAGGTCATACTATCCAAAGAAGCTCCGTCGTCTGATAAGTTGATACATGGCATCAAGGTTGTGATGGCGAAGCACTATATTGATAACCTAAGCGAGGAAACTCGCAAGGGGATGTTGGAGAAGGCTCGTCAGGGGATGTACCCATCCAGGGCTCCCACTGGTTACGTAAACATCGTCTCGCCCTCAACTCGGAAGAAGATCATCATACCTGATCCGCAACTTGGTTCTGTCATAGCTATGTTGTTTGTTGCCTATCGTTCCGGAACAAAGAGTCTTGAAGATCTCCGTCATTTAGCCTATGAAAATGGGTTACGAACGAGGAGTGGTAAATCCATTGGTCGTTCGCAGATTGAGTACATCCTTAAGAATGAGTTCTACACGGGATGCTTCTACTGGCTTGAAACCAGGTATAAGGGTGAGCACGAGGCTCTGGTGAGTCCGACCCTCTTCAACGAAGTTCAGGAACAACTGCGCTGTCGAGGGCAGCATCGCAGTCATGTACAGACACGAGATCACTGCTACCGTGGTCTGCTTCTTTGTGGTAACTGTGGTCGAATGATGACAGGCGAGGAACAGAAGGGCCATATTTACTATCACTGCACGGGACGTTCAGGCTCCGGTTGCCGGGAACCATATGCAAGAGAAGACGCGATCGATGAAGCCTACGCTCGAGCTCTTCAGCGCCTTCGTTTCGATGATGATGTTTGCGCTTGGATCAAGACTGCGTTGAAGCAGTCGAAAGAAGATGAGAAGCGCTACCGTCAGCAACATCTAGAAAGACTTCGGCAAGAGTCTATGAAACTCCAGAACCGGCTGGATAAGGTTTATGACGATAAACTCGACGGTATCATAACAACCGAAGAGTATCAGCGGCGAGCTAATCAATATCGCAAGGATATCGATCAAGCTACGGCTCAAATCGACGCTCATCTGAAGGCTGATCAGGCATATGCGGAACTTGGGGTTAAAATCCTCGAACTTGCACAGACGGTTGGAACGACGTATCTTAACCAGACTTCGGAACAAAAACGCAAGATGGCCACACTTGTGTTCTCGAACTCAATCTGGAAGGGTCGAGAGTTAGAGCCATCATACAGAAAACCCTTTGATTTTATTGCAGTTACGGCGGAGAAGACGAAGGGGTTGTCGGTTCAGAAACAAGTAAAAAACGCTGGTTGTCCAAATTGGCTCCCCGGGTAGGACTCGAACCTACAACCCCGCGGTTAACAGCCGCGTGCTCTGCCATTGAGCTACCAGGGAGCATGTGCCTCGGACTCGATGCAAGGTGTCTTTTACTTTGCGGTTATCCGGTTATTCAGGGATGGGCGATCGAATTTCGAGCTCAGGGCAAAAATGTGGCGAAGCCTTGAGAATTCCAGAGTTTTGCGGCAGAATTCCGACATCATTCTCCAGAATCAGAGCGCATCCAGCCCCCGCATAGCAGACGGCAAGACGCACCCGATCAAGGCGCGCGGGCTTGCCCTGCTTCGTTCTGTTTGTGGCCCTGTTTTTGCTCTGTCGTGCTGCAATCCTCATTCAATTTTGGCAGCCTGGCTGCTTCTCAGTGAAAGTAGTTATCTCAATGTTTAGTCGTAAAACCTCGCTGGTGCTTGTCTCTCATGATGAGAGGCTGGCTGATAGCCTGATGGGTGCGTTGCGGGATGTGCGCCATGATTTCCGCAGAATCGCACCGGAAAATTTCCGGACTTGTTTGCCTCACGGACGGGCTCCGGAAATTGTTTTCCTGGATTTGTCCGACGAGCAGGTCTCGGTCGCAGAAATCATGTCTTTTCTCCGGGCGTGTGAGTTGCCGTCTCCGGCGTGTGTCGTGGCTGTTGCGCAGACGGTAGATGATCGGCTTGGCCGCGCTCTGCGCATGGGCGCTGCCGACTTCCTTCTCATGACGGATGCGCCGGAAATTGTGGCAGCCCGCCTGAAGGTGATCATCCGAAAGCAGGATGAGTTTAGTGAACTGCATCAGCAGGTTACAATTCTTGGTCGCCTGGCCTCTTATGATGATGTGACCGGCGTTTTAAATCGCCGATCGGTTAATCTCATGATTGAGGCGGAAACGAGCGATGCGCGCCGGCTGGGGCTGGGACTGGCGCTGTTCCTGGTGGATATGGACAATTTTAAAGTGGTTAATGATACCCTCGGCCATTTGCACGGGGATGATGTGCTCCGGAAATTTTCTGCACTGATGGGGCACTGCCTGCGCTCCGGTAATGTGGTCGGGCGTTTTGGCGGCGATGAGTTCTGCTTTGTGGATGCCAACACAGATCTGGCCGCAGCGCGCTGCCTGGGAGAGCGCCTTGTGGGGTGTCTTCATGACGATGCGTTGCTCATCGACACCCCCGACCGGGGCCGCGTGCGGTTGACGGCCAGTATCGGTGCGGCGTATGCTGCGCCAGGGTCATTTCCCACAGCGGCCACCATGCTGGCCCTTGCAGACCGGGCCCTCTATGAGGCCAAAAACGGCGGGCGTGACCGGTTTGTTCTCCACGAGCTGGATGCCCGGGTCGCCATGCAGGCATAAAAAAAAGCGGGACTCGGCACTTAAACAGCCGGTCCCGCTGGATTAACTTTTATATGACGGCTGTGGTGCTTACCGCGCCCGTGCCGGGATGTAAGTGTGCAGTGCCGGATCTTCGCTGCCGGTGGAGGTCATCATCCGGAATGCGATGGTGCGGCTCAGCAGGGGGATAAACACAGTCGGATAGCCATTATACTTAGTCATAACGCTAAGCACGTACTGGCGTCCATTGGGCAGCTTGATGAGAGCCGCCTCATTGTAATTGCGGACGGTATAACCGTTGAGCGTTATAATTTCCGAGCCCACCGGCAGGCCATCGGCAATGCCAGCCAGCACACCAATTTTCTTCTGCTCCAGCGGGTGATGCATGTAAGCCTTCATTGCCTGGCTGGCAGCAGGCGAAACCAGCGCATCATAGGCCAGCAGGTAGAACAGGCTGGCGGACTGGTTGGCGGTCAGGCGGTTGCTGTTTTCGTAGTTCATGTCCAGCTTGCGCCCAAGCCGCGCCGCATCTGCCGGGGACGGATCCCCTGCGATGAACCGCTGATTGACGTTAAAGTTTTTCATCCCGATGCTTGAAAGATACCAGTTGGCATATTCGCCGCCTTTAACTGAGCGCAGGTAGCCAATAATGTTGTTGGTCGCCTCATTGCTTCCGTCGCGCAGGCTGGCCATTACGTCTGCGCGCTGGGCACCCGTGAGATTTCCCCTGGCAGAATACAGGGCGGCGGCATACGGCAGGCGCGCAAGGCCGCTGGCATAGAACATTTGCTCGCCATGAACATGACCCAGAGCCGGGCCTCCGCCATCCTGCGGGCAAAGCTCAATCAGGGAGACGGCGACGTCTTCCTTGTTGATGGTGCGGACCATGCTCAGGGTCTGATTGACAATCTCATTGAGCATCTTGTCAATGCGCTCAGACCGGCGCAGGCTGCACAGCAACTGGTGGCTGCGTGCTGCGGAGGCGTTATTGGCCGCCGGGGCGACGACACGGTGTGCAGGCCGATGGACTTTTTTTACTGAACTGACTTCCACCGAAACTTTCTGGCTACCGGCTGCTGCGACACCGGCCATCATGATGATGGCGCCGACGGAAAAAACTTTGCGCATGGAAAAACCTCCGACAGATTTCAAACTAATGTACACCAAATTATGTTAATTGGGGTGCAGCAGGGGCAGACATGCAAGAAATATTATCAGGAAAGCGCATGCCTGTTTTCCACCTGGATCACTGAATCTTTTCTCCTTATCCCGTATTTCCTTAAACGGAAAATGGTCCCATGCCTGATTTTTTCCTATCTCGTGGCCCTGGAATGCGATGTCTATGGTAATCACCTGTTCCCGGGAACTTTTCTGCGGCAGGCGCTTTCATAGGTCTTGGCGGTCCCCAGGGCATTTTTGTCTGTTGGCTTCTCCGGGGATCGAAATTGTAACACTGAGGATTGGTTGGTTTTGAAGAAATACCGTGCGTTTGGGCTCGCGCCCAGGACTGCTATTGTCTTTGGTTTGGCCTCCTGGCTGATAACTGCTACGGGGGCTGCCAGCGGCCCCGGATGGTATACGAATTTTGATCAGGCCCTTGCCGCTGCAAGGCAACAGGGGCGGCCAGTGTTCGTGGATTTCAGCACATCATGGTGTTCCGTCTGCAAACAAATGGACCGCACGACCCTGGCCGATCCCGCAGTGCTTGGTCGCCTCGAAAATTTCGTCAAGGTCAAGGTGGACGGCGACGCGTTTCCCCAGCTCTGCCAGGCTTATGGCGTGGAAGCATACCCGACCTTTGTGCAGCTTGATCCCCAGGGACGCATGGTGGAAAAGCGCGTCGGGGCTATGCGTGTGCAGGAAATGGCCGGCACCCTGGATAATACTTTGAGGTCGGTTTCCACCAGTATGGCTGTGGCACGCGCTCGGCATGAGGCAGAGGTGCAGCGCAAGACGGAAATCGCAAAAGCCAGTGACACCCGCACGCAGTTGGCCTCGGCAGAATCCAAAAGCGCAAGTCGGGACCGCTCCGATAGCGACCGCCCCACCCCCCGCGAGCTCGAACCGGTTAATCCGCGTATGCGGGAATCTGCAGAACACCAGACCCGCGAAGTGGCCATGGCGCGGACGGACAGCGCCGGCAGCAGCCTCTATAATATCCAGTCAGGCGACCGCCAATTGCAGGGCAGCAGTGTTTATGCTGCAGAGCCCAGTGGCAATTCTCAGCGGCGCAGCCGTTTTGGAGCGGCATCCGACCAGGAAAATTCCAGTCTGAAACAGCTTGCCGAAAAGACAGCTCAGCCCGGTGTGGCCGGGGAAACCGCTGCCCAGGAATCAAAAAAGGGCGACGAGAAAGATAGTTCCGCCAAGGCTCCGGCGTCAACCGCAGAAAAGGCGACCGCTGCCCAGCCGGATACAAAGAAACCATCCGTGGAGCAGCGTGAAGTTGTAAGCGTCAGCACAAAAGATGCATCCACGGCCGCCCCTGCCAGCGAATCGCCCGTGATCAGCTCGCGCCTTTCCGGTCTTTCGGTGGAAACCCTCCCCAAGCCACTACTTGCGCGCAGTTCCAGCGGTGCATCTGAAGCTATGGCCAGCCCGGCGTTCGCGGTCAGCAGTGCGGGCGGGGAAACAAAGATAACTACAGTCGCCAATGAAAACGCAGGCGCAATGTCAACCGGTCGCCGCGACGACATGGGAGCGGCATCGCCCGTTCTCGAGCGCAAGACCGTGGAAATTGCCGCTGCCAGCCCCGTCAAATCATCAGAAAACAAACTCGCCTCAAAGTCTGTGGACGCGGTCACAAAGGCAGATAACACCAAAACCGCCAGTGCCGCAAAGCCAGAAGAAAAGACCAGCAAAGGTGCCACACGCAGCGATATTTTCCGCTGGATGAAGGATGCCGACACCAAGCTGGTGGAGTCTCACAAAACCCAGAGCGTGCAGCGCAAAAAAGAAGCACGTGCCATGTATAACAAGGTTGTGGAAAAAGACCCCGAAAACAAGTTTGGCAAAAGCGACATCGCTTATGTAAAAATGGTCTCGCTGATTGTGGACTCCGACAGCGATTTGCTGCGCCGCCAGGCTTACAACAAAATCAAGGAATTCGAAACCCGTTTTCCCGATTCCGGCCATAAAGATTATTACACACTGATTCGCGCGATTCTCGCCGCTGATCTGGGGGAAAACAGCGAAGCGCAGAAGCTACTGGGCAACTATTCAGAGCGCTTCCCGGACTCCAAGTATATCAAGGCTGCGCAGGAAAATTACAAATCGCTCCCAAGCTCCGGCAAATCCAGCAAATCCGCCAAGAGTTCTGCAGACAGCAGCCGGCGCAAAAGCAAAAACCGCGACAGCTAAGTCTACCCGCAACCGAGCGCGGGCATGACTTTCGTAAGGCCTCTTACCCATCATGACAAACAACGACAACCCGAATATCGATGCCTGCAGCGGCGCTGACCCTGCCGGCGAGATCACGAGCGAAACCCGTGCGCTCATGGCGCAAATCCGGCGCGGCATGCTTCGGCTGCACAAAGCGATTCTGACCAGCGAGAAAGCCGCATACGAGAAAGAGAAGGGCCCCATTGCATCTCCGCATGCCCTGCTCGAACTGCTCATGCACGATCCCTGGTTTGGCTGGTTTCGCCCATTGTCAGAGACGGTAGTCCAGATAGACGAAATGCTGGATTCAGCAGATGCAGCATCTGCCGCCGGACAAAAACCCGGCACCATCAATCCAGACCGGACATCGGATAAAGTGCCTTCGGAAGCGGATGCGCAGGAGCTGCTGCGCGAAGTCCGGTCGCTGTTGCAGCCCGCAGAAACCGGCGAAGAATTTGCCACAAAATACCGGCGCATCCTGCAGGACGATCCCGATATCATCCTGGCCCACGCGGAACTCTCAAAGATCCTGGCCTAATCGCGGCCGACGAAGACGCCGTAAAGCCGCAAACACCTTGGGATGCCGCCTAACACCTTGGACTGCGCGCAGCTTGCTGCCGCCTTCGCACGTGCGCGGAGCGCACTAACCCTGGCAGCACCATCCCCATCACCACCACCCATCCCCCAAGAAAAAAAGCGCTCTGAGATCCGCAGATCTCAAAGCGCTTTTTAAATGGTGGAGACGAGGGGGATCGAACCCCTGACCCTCAGACTGCCAGCCTGATGCTCTCCCAGCTGAGCTACGTCCCCAAACTTTTGCTGAAAGCATGCTAGTTTACGCCCGACAGCATGGGGTATTCAACCCGTCAGTTTAGAAAATGCTGCCTTCCAGACAAATCACGACATCCATTGTGCGAACCCCGGCGGGGCATCTGCCGGCTGTTTCAGATCCTTCTGAAATTGCTGTCGCAGAAGTGGCCCGTAATAGACCAGGTCGCGCGCTGTGCGTTGCAGCCGGTCTATCGTGCGCGCATTGGTGATCTGCTTTGCGGCATCGATATCGCGCCCCGTAGCCGATGTGACGTAAGGCAGCACCCACCCATGACAGGCATGGACCGACGCACGCATGTTATCGAAACACCCGCTGCCCTGGCTGCCACCCGTCGCAGACACGAGCGCACAAACCTTCCCCGCCAGTTCGCGGTAGAGAAAATCCAGAAAGTTTTTCATGGCTCCACTCATGGAACCATGATATTCAGGGCTGCCGAGCACCATGGCGTCGCAGCTTTCGACCATGCTGATAATCTTTTCCACCGTGGGGTTATTGTCATAGTCTTCGTGGGCCTCATACAGCGGCAATGGATGTTCACGCAGATCAAGCAGATGAGTTTCCGCGCCCAGGCTACGGGCGAATTCGAGGGTCTTTTCCACCAGCACCAGCGTATTGGATCCATTGCGAAGGCTTCCGCTGATGCCGAGTATACAAGTCATTATGATCTCCTGGTGTCCTGGAATCGGCGCGCGCATTTGTGGTTGCGCGGCACTTTTCTTCAGATGATGCAATTACAGATCAGGTTAAAACCTGCGATAAATTCAAATTATGAAAACTATGAAAGGCATAGCATGACATCGAAAATTTTCGTCCTGACGCTTGCTGCCGCAACGGCGCTCTCCCTGACGGCCTGCAAAAAAACCGGCGAGCCCCACAAAGGCACGTCTGACGACACGGTAACGGTAGACGCGGTGAGCGCCAATAATGGGACAACGACAACCAAAAGCGCCGCCGATGTAGGCGTTCAGCATCCGGAGTATCCGTCCACCCATGAAAACGCCGCCAAAAGCATGCCCCAGGAAAACAAGGATGACAACGCGGCGGAGATCCCAGTGACGACTCCGGCCCCTGCGGACGCAAATGCGTCTGCGGCACCGGCCGCCGCGGCTGCGGCTGCGGGTGCGGGTGCGGAAGTCAAATTGCCAGGCGGCACGACTTACGTGGATGAGGTCGTCGGAACCGGCCCCGAGGCGCATACAGGCCAGACGGTTACCGTGCATTACACGGGAACCCTCACCAATGGCGAAAAGTTTGACAGCAGCCACGACCGCAACCGCCCGTTCACATTCAGCCTCGGCGCAGGCGACGTCATCAAAGGCTGGGACGAAGGGATCGTTGGAATGAAAGTCGGTGGCAAGCGCAAGCTGGTGATCCCGGCAGACCAGGCCTACGGCTCTGAACAAAAAGGTCCTATTCCGCCAAACAGCACGCTGCTGTTCGATGTGGAGCTGCTCGGAGTTCAGTAAGCTCCTGGTGGGGCGAAATGCTGCGCCATGGCGTGGATCCCCCCATTATCCTACTGCCAGCGAAGTCGTTTACGACTCTTCGCAATGACCAAATAAAAAAGCCTGGGTCTGACAAAGAGACCCAGGCTTCTTTCGTTGTTCGAATTGTTCGGCGAGCCACCTGAGGGCCACCGTCGTGGTTTAGCCGACAGCCGCCACGCCGCCGCCACTACGGAGGCTATTCCGCTGCGGACGGGTGCTGTGCGCCGTAAGCCGTTTCGGCAGCAGGCGGCTGCGGTGTTGCAGCCGCAGCCGACTCAGATGTGGCAGCGTTTGCGGCTGCGGGTGCGTTTGAGATTTCGGCTGACTTTGAGCTCGCATCGTCTTGCGGTTCCGTCGCGCTGGTCGAAGTCTCTGTCGATACCGCATTGGTCGTGGCATGGTCATCAGCAGAAGCTTCCGGAGCCGCCGGGGGTTCCGGCTCTTTCACCCGGATCTTGTCGAGGGACGGCGCCAGGGATTCAGCGACCGGTTCACCCAGAATGATGACGTCGGGTTTGTCGGCCGATTTCGCATACCAGCCATGTCCACCCGGGACCGCATTACCAATTAGCAGGGTTGCGCTGGTCTGCCTGGCCGGAGATGTCCGTTTATCTTCAAAGACAACGGTCACCTTCTGCCGTGCCGGCTCGAGGCCGACACTCGCGAGAGATTGTGTTGTGCCGAGGTCCGCAAATTCCTCCACGCGCAGATTGGACAGCATGTTTGTAATGCCGACAACTGGCGCGAGTTCCACCTGGGCTTTTTCGGGAGCTTCGGCTTCCCACTTGTCTTCGCCCGATTTCGTCAGTGTGTAAGTGGCGGATGTGCCTTGCGATTCAACGCGGACGGCATTGTTTCCCACAAAGCTGAACAGCTGGCGATTGCGCCACCCATCCGGTCGTTTGAAAGCCATGGATAATCCGGCTTTCGCATTGAGGACGTCCTTTGAATCCGGCAGGCGAACATAGGTTGAAAATGCCGATGGGCCATCTTTGCCGATGAGCAGTGCAAGCTCCGGCTTTTCTGCGCCCGACTGAAAGAACTGCACCTTCGTGGCCGTGGTTTCAGTAACCTGGTAGTTGTCAAAGCTCTCTTCATTGCTGCTGACGACCGTTGCTTTGATGGGCTCGCTGACAGCCTTGATCGCACCGGTGACCGCATTTTGATCCGCCTCATATTTCCGGTTCGCATCCGTATACCAGGTGTCGCCCTTTTTGGTGAGGGTCACCGGGGCGGCATCCGGCGGCTTGATCGTGATGCGCTCAAGTGTGCCGCTGGTTACAGCCGGAATGGATTTCTCGGGCGTTGCTGCAGACTCAATAGTGGTTTCCTGCTGGCGCTTCTGGTAGACGATAGCGCCGATCACCACGACGGCGATGATGAGGAGTATGATCGTATTTTTTGTTTTCATGAAGCATGCAATCCTGTGATCTTAAACTGTATTTGCTGAGTCAGGTGAACCTCGTCAGTCCGCCTGCTGAAACTGGGGTTCCGCTGCACCGCCATAGATTCTGCGGTACCTGGCGCGACGCCGGCGGTTCAGCATCATCTTTATAAAGCCAAAGATGATCAGCAACAGCGGCACTCCGCCAATGACAAGGATCTGAGTCCAGCTGGCTTCAGCGGGAGTGATGGCACGCAGCTGCGGCACGACCAGATCGCGCGCCCGCAGTTCCAGTGAACCGCTTCCTCGGGTGAATGCCTCGGCCACGTTCAGCGGCAGCAGGATGTTTGCGGGCACGCCCTGTAGCGCCTCATTGACCAGGAGCAGCGCCGAACCCACCACCACCACTTCGGGATCACCCTTGCTGGTCTTCAGGATCTCATCCGCTGAGGGTGTATAGGTGGTGCCATCATCCTTTGTCAGCACGGGCGGTGGCTCTGTGGCATAACGGCTGTTGAGGTGTCCGCTCACCATCATGGCAAGAGTCTGCTTTTCCAGTTTTTCAGAGCGCGTCGGCGGCTTCAGTTCAGTGGCTTCAATAGTGAAGGGGCCAGATTGTGTGCGGGAGTTCTCTGAAGACGTGAGCAGCTTTGTCACGGTGCCGCTGGTGCCGCGATCGCTGTTATCCACCGTCGACGTATACGCAAACATCGCCATGGGGATGTGCTTTGTCAGCGGGCTGTCAGAGGACTTCTGCGTCGTGGTGAAGACGAACGGATCCTTGTACTGGACCAGCGTTCCACTGCGCGTCAGGCGCGCCTGAGATCGTCCACCCTGCCAGTCTTCCACCAGGTTTGGGCTGATGCGCAGACCGTAGGATTCCAGCAGCGAATTGATGTTGGGCGGGTTTGGTGTCACACTGTTCATGCCCATGCGGCTGGACAACTGCACCCCTGGCGCAGCCACAAACAGCTTGCCACCGTGCATCACATACTGGTCAATTTTGAACAGGGCCTCTTCGCTCAGATTCTGCGGATCGAGCAGCATGAGCATGGCATATTTCGAGAGATCACCCAGCGACGTCGGCTGGAGGTCTGTGACCTTAAAGCCCTCCTCTTCCAGCTCATTGTGAAGCAGGGAAAACTGGCTCTGCTGGCCCATGAGAGGATTGCCCTGCGGCGCCATAAAACCAATTTCAGGGGTGCTGATAGCTGCCACTTTATTGATTGCACGGGTAAGCTGATATTCGAGATTGCCCGCCAGGAACGGTATCGATTCAGACTTGCCCCTGTACTCCGCCTGAAGGCCAAAATAGCCCTTGTTCAACTTGAGTTCCGTGGCGCTGGACTGCTGCATCAGCGATGCTTCCATGCCCGCCTCGCGCGCCGCCTTTTCTGCAGGCGAGTCAGACCCGGGCGTCACATCACGCAGCGTAAACTGCACCTTGCCATTCGAAGCGCTGCGGTATTGCGTCAAAAGCTCTTTCAGGTCGTCAACGCGCTGCGTCCATTCCGCGGGCGTATCTTTTTCCGTCGTATAGACCGTAATGGTCACTTTGTCCTGAAGCTTTTTCAGAATGTCTTTGCTGTTCTGGCTGAGCGTGTAAACATGGTTGCGCGTCAAATCCACCCGCTTGTGCAGACTGCCAGCCAGCCAGTAAAGCCCGGCCAGCACCACGAACATTAATACGCAGCCGAGGACGACGTTTAAGCCGGATTTCAACACCCGGGCGCGACGGTTGTCCTGGTCAATTTCCGATGATGAATGCGACATTCCCAACTCCTATTTCCATTTCCGACTTTCGACGGTACGCACATTGAGGAACAGAAAAAAGATGATCACGGCCAGGTAATAGGCCACGTCCTTTGCGTCCAGCACACCGCGATACATGCTCACAAAATGCTGCATCAGGCCAAACTGTGAGAGGATATCAAACACCCGCGGGGGCAACACATCGCCCAGCTTTGGCAGGCTGACGATGATGAGAAGAAATGTGACAACGCAGGTGGCGATGAAGGCAACGATCTGGTTAACCGTTACGCTGCTCGCCCAGCATCCAATGGCGAGAATGGAACTACCCATGAGAAATGCGCCAATATAGCCGCAGATAATTGGCCCGAAATCCACCGGCGTTGTTTTGTCCGCAAAATGGTGCACCACGAAAACCAGCGGCAGCGTCAGCACGAGAGCGCACGCCAGAAGGAAGACCGTGCTCAGGAACTTGCCCAGCGTGGCTTCCCAATCCCGGATGGGCATAGTCATCAGAAGCTCTTCAGTGCCACTGCGGCGCTCTTCGCTCCAGATACGCATGGTAATGGCCGGGCAGAGAAACAGGAAAAGCCACGGCAGGTAAATAAAAAAGCCATCAAGATTGGCAATATGGCTTTTAAAAAAGCCGTCCCGCGCCAGGTTGAAAAACAGCGCCGGGCTGATGATGAGAAAGACCACGAGGAAGATGTAAGCCTGGGGCGAATTGAAGTAGGTGCCCAGTTCCTTCCTGAAAATACGGTATGCATTAAGCATGGAAAAGCTATCGCGCTCCCGGTTGATTTTTACTGAATGCAAACGGCAGCCAGGCGCGGCAGGCCCAGCGGCCGGATCAGCCGGGGCATGGCTTTAGCACATTGCGTGCTAGATGGCCCGCGCTGTCTCTTCTGCCGTTGCTGGCCGCGGCCCATTGCCGTGACGGCTTTGTATATCAAGCCGAAGCAGTGATTCTACAGCTGCAACAGGCACGGCAAAAACGAAGCGCCAGCTTCCCGATTTCTCGAAAAGCTGGCGCAAATAGCCCCGGCTTATTCGCCGGGGTGTGACACTTTGGTTACTGTGCCGGGGTCGACGTGGTCGTCGTGGACTCAGTGACTGTGTCGGCCGGAGCTGCGGCGTTATCAGCCGGAGCCGTGGTCTCAGTCGTTTCCACTGTCTTGCTTTCTTCTTTCTTGGCGCAAGCGGTGAACATGACGGCTACGCCGAGCAGCGTGCACAGAAGGGCTACCTTCTTCATGGTTTCTCAACCTCCTCTCGTATCATGGTGTTAATTGATGCTGCTAAGTTGGCGATTACGGACCGACAAGTGAAAATGCCAGTCTTTTTTTAACGTCGGGTCAATTCAGCGAAAACATCTTCCAGAGATGCGACATCTTGTCGCAGTTCTGTGAGAATCCAACCATTATCGACACAGCACTGGTAAATCCGCTCCGGCAGGTCCTGGGCTGTTTCGCTTTCGACATGAAGACGAACCGCTCCATTTTCGCCAGGCGCTTCCATCTGGCGGACTGTGTCGACACCGGTGATTGCTGCAAGTTTGTGCTCCACATCGGGCTGAGGGCCGCGGATAGTGGTGGTGATGCCGGCAGCCCCGGAGCCGCGCCGCCTCAGGTCATCCAGAGTTCCGGAAGCCACCACGCGGCCGTCGCTGATAATAATCGCGCGGTCGCAGGTCGCGGTCACTTCCGGCAGAATATGAGTCGAAAGAATGACGGTTTTCTCTCGTCCGATTTCGCGTATCAAATCGCGGATCTCCACGATCTGGTTCGGGTCGAGGCCGCTGGTGGGTTCATCCAGCACCAGGATATCCGGCTCATGAATCAGCGCCTGCGCCAGGCCCACCCGCTGTCTGTAGCCTTTGGAGAGCTGGCCGATGTTCTTGGCAACCGCGCTCCCGAGGCCGGTGCGATCGACCACGTTTTTCACACGTTTGCGCAGGCGTTCACCCTTCAGACCGTGCATGCCGCCCGCAAAATTCAGAAAATCCACCACCGGCATTTC
>Ga0182738_1004806_pt1 | contig 14702 bp, 17 predicted proteins | sample eDN5th30CBELigMG_FD_128876 | JGI IMG/M metagenome (GOLD analysis project Ga0182738, IMG submission 128876) | Enriched Miracle-Growth compost microbial communities from Emeryville, California, USA - eDNA 5th pass 30_C BE-Lig MG (version 2)... ... | reverse complement strand
CTCACTGACGGGTAATTTACGAAGTTTTATTCTGTAATTCTAAAAATTGGCTGGAATTGAGCCCAGAAAGTCAAGATGAGTGGGGCACAATGACTTTAATTATTGATATGCCAATATCAGAGTCCTCAATAATTTTTATTAACGTTTTGAAAATCCAATTAAGGAAAAAGGTTGAAAGTTAATTATAATATTCGAAGCTCAACGGCTTGGCTTATTGGTCATAAAATTTTTGTTGTCAGTTTCTAGAAACATCCAAAAAATAATCTCTATCTCGAAGAAGAATTTAAGAATTTCATGCATATGAAAAGCAAGCACTTTTTTAGCACAGAATTTGATCGAATTTGGAACAAAAAACTAGAATCTTTAAAAGGCACCATTTGTGGTTATGAAGATTTTTTCGCCTAGAAAAGGCAAAAAATGTGGAAATCTAGGAAGCGTTACTTGTCAGACCAGGAAAATTCCAAGTGCGAGTAGAGTTAGGAATAGAGTTTGGGAAGATTTAATCTTAAGGGATTTTGGCGGCTACAAATAAACCAGATTGAAAATTCGTAAATAAATTAATTCGATGATTGCTTGTTTGATTAAGGTGTCTAAACCGTTAAACAAAGGCTAGGATAACCGTCGAAACTCATTAAAGTTGCTGGACAACTCAGGGGTTTATTTTAAGAGGAGAGAATGGCCTCTTGAAAAAGGTAGAGTATGAGGATTAAAAAAGAACTTGACAGAGTTTTTTTTGTACAGAAGGTCCGTATACGTTTTTCCAAGTATTGCACCTAGAAATATTAAAAATTAATTAAAGCAACACTTTACTTTACTATCCAACTCCCCACTACGACCTCAATGATTAAGTGCAAGATATGCGAGTCAGAAATCTTGGGGGAAAAGCTTAAGGATCATTCAGTCAAATGCAAAGACGTGACTGAACTCAAAGAAAAACTTTTTGTCTTTGTCAATCGTATGGAAGAATGTGCTGAAAAAGCTTCTGCTATGAAAAACAGTCTTGAAACCTACGCTGCCAAACAAAAGTACCTTCACTCCCTGAACTTATCAATCTCTTAACCTCTTTTGTCTCATTAGGAAATTCCACAAAAAGCTAACTAGAAAAAACTCTTTTGGTGGAAATGATCCGAGCTCTCCTAGTTCCAATGTCGAATCTTGGAGTTCTTTATCATCGGTAAGGAGATTTTTCTTCTTGTATTTCTGGGAATATATGACTATGGGCCGTTCTATTTCTAGACCCTCATGAGAAAGTAAATTCTAATAGTAATTTAGATAAAGGAGTCACAAGAGAATGAGACTTTATGTTCTGAAGATGGTAAGAAGAAAGACTTGAATTTGCAAGAACTAATTTCCTCTTTGTAGAGAAAGCAGGCGATAGAACAGTGAGAAACTCTCCTGCTGGAACATTTGGTGAACCTACCAAGAAAATGTCAGATGAAGAGTATGAAAAGTTCATTGTAGAAGCTAAGAAAGGTGTTTTTGCTCTCAAAAAGATCATTGCATATGCTAATAAAGTCAACGAATGGACCAATGAAAATGATTGTAATCATATGAATATATTGTGACAATCTGTCTAATCCCTTATCATAGTGGATTTTGATATAAAGAGTGAGCTGGAAGTGATATATGCCGATATATTGGATGCCAAAGTGGGTGAATTCTTGAAAAATTTTATGACTGATCTTGATGTAAAAAAATTAGTCTCACTTGTTGACGTAATTAACCTTAAATTAGAAATACATCGAATTGAAAAAGACTTATTTGAAAGAATGCGAAAAATTAGCCGAAGTCTCTTATGATCAATGTTTCAAAGCCAATAAATCCAAATTTCAGTCTACAAAATCCATTTCCTTCAACAAGCAAAAAAGAGGCTTCAACTTCAAAGCCCCTCAGCCAAATCCCAGTCAATTCAAAGAAGATTCCATGCACGGCAATCCTTCCACTGAATCTCCTCAAACCAAAAAGCGAATCATGCCAAACTTGAAACCTCTTGTTGAATTTGCTTCACCATTCACTGATAATAAAAGACTTACTCCCAAGCAACCTTCTCAATTCCTTACAGGCCTTGCTTCAGGCATAAAATCTCCCACTATAGGCGGATTACTTCAGAATAACTCAAATCATGTTTCGAATAGAAGTATCTTTAGCAGTGGAAATAGAAACAATGGGAGCAGTACAGGTTTAGATGCCTTGAGAGAAAAACTCAAGAATGCTGCTCATCCTTCTCCAGCTTCAACTGAGAAAAAGGAATCTACAGTTTTATCAGAACATCAATCGACTTTAGCAGCATATAAAGAAAGAGCAAAGAATAAAAAGAGCAGAAATACAGCTGCTAATATCAAGGAAATAGTTGGAAGTGGATCGCCAATAAAAGAAGCCAGCGCCTGGCAAGAGAATGATAGAGGATTTGGAGAATCAACTGGTGGCGATTCTAGACAAAATGTGCGAAAAAACCCCAAATCAAAACTCAAGAGAACCAACAGTATGGATATGTTCCGAAATTTGCATAAAGATGAAGACTTTACCATCAAATTCCCTTCTTTGTTAGAAAGGTACTTGAGAAATATTTGAAAAGTTTGAAATAATCATGATAGAAATTCGAATAATACCAAGATAAACTTAAATGATCAACAACAAGGAATTTCAAGTCCAGAAGAAAGAGAGAGTCCTCAGAGACAACTGAAACCATCCAAGAAAAAGAGTTCAGAAGACAGTCCTTTTGGAGAATCTCCTTCTTTAAAAGGATATTACAGTGATAGTTGTTTCAAGCCCCATAAGAAAAAGTTAACAGCTCCTGCGTATGCTTTCAGAATCTCTGACAAAATAATTAACAATTTCCTCTAGGTACCCTCAAGTTACAATGGAAGATTTTGAGCCAATAAAATTCATTGGAAAAGGTGCATATGGCACAGTTTGGCTTGTCAGAAAGAAAGGAATGGGTGATGAATATGCCATGAAAATTGTCGATTGGTCTGATAGAGTACGTTTAAAATCGTGAATAATAATTAATAAAACTTCAAAACAGGCAGCACAGAATAGAATGTCAGCATTGAAGCATGAAAGTGACATTTACAAGATGTTGGATGGAGACTATGTTGTGAAGGCAATTTGGACATTCCACCACGAGAATTACATTTGCTTTGTCACTGAATTCATGATTGGTGGAGATTTCAACATCTTACTCGATCAGCTAGGAAGATTGGAAGAAGACCAAGCTCGTTTCTACTTTGCTGAGTTAGTTTTAGCTATTGAATCTTTACATCACTTGGGAATTGTTCACAGAGATTTGAAGCCTGATAATATTTTAATGGATGCTCAAGGTCATATTAGATTGACAGATTTTGGTCTTTCTCGTACAGGGTTTAACAAATTGAGAGGCAGCGCCACCCCATTAAACAGAAGAAGCAGCAATGCCTCATTCTCCTCAGAAACGATGGACGCTTTGAAGCTCACTAAAAGAACCTCCTTCTTTGATTCCTGGAGCAAAGATGGCTGTGAAACGACAAATAAAGAGCACGTTGAATTCAAACAAAAGAAGAACCAAGAGACCATCTTTGGATTCCTCAAAGAAGAAAACTCTGTCATCCATGAAAGAAAACCTCTCAAACAAAAGAAGGCTTCTCAAGAAGACTCCAGCCCTGTGCATTTAAAGAACCGTATGGTTGGTACTCCTGACTACATGGCTCCTGAAGTTATCAATCCTAAGCGCATTAATGGCGATAATTACAACGAAAAGTGCATGGATTGGTGGAGTATGGGTATCATCCTCTATCAACTCCTTGTCGGTGTTCCTCCTTTCTGTGACACCTCAGTCGAAGGCGTCTTTGATAATATTGAAAATCATCGCATTGAGTTCCCTCCCATTGGTATTTTTTTAAAAAGGATGAAATGAAATAACTCCTTGATAGGATATGAAGAAGACTGTATAACACCAGAGGCAGTAGATTTGATAAAGAGATTGTTGGAGGCTGACCCAAGTAAGAGACTTGGTGTCAATGGAGCCCAAGAAGTGAAGAATCATCCATTTTTCAAGAAGTTTAATTGGGAGGGCGTGAAGGAAAGAGAGCCTCCCATCATTCCTTTTGTGAAGGAAGATCTGACAACAACAAATTGCACAAGTACAGGAGAAATAAAGGATGAGAATGAGAAATCAGAAGTGGCTTTCCCATTTAGCACTCCAATTTCAAATAAAGTGGGACCAACCAAAAGGCAAATCAAACAAATTGATTTGGATGAGATGCAATTTAGAAGGCTTGATGTCCTTGATAAGCTCAACCAAGAGACGTATGCTAATTTCCAAAGGTATTTGAAGACATTTTTGTAGTGTATTAATTGATTTTTAGACAAGATTCGTTAAAAAGGGACAAGAGTGGAGGCAAGCCAACCCTTGTTTAAATAAAAAATCTTCCTCTTGAAGAAGATCTTCTTATTATGCTGCTGTAAACAGAACACTTTCCTTTTTCTCTGGTCATCTTGAGATGATTTGCTTCTCTTTTTTTTTATTGATGGTGACTTTATTATGAAATGAACATTGGTGTGAGTGAACGCCTATTTTTTTTTGGATTTTATTTGTTTTTAGTTGTATGTTTGTTTTTTAATCTCCTATGTATAAAATTTCTTTTATAATTGAGGTTTTTCATAAACCTATGATTTGCTCTGTTTTTAAATTTATATAACACCAGTCAGCCAGCCAGTATAAAAATTATTTCTCCCTGAATTGAATGATTACAAATGAAATGAAGAAAGGAAGTATTCCCAATTCCAAGAGTATGATAATTTTTTTAAAAAGGAAATCTCAAAAAAAGTTTTTTCATTTATGAGAGACTTGCACGACCATTTTTTCCCTTTAAATAAGAAAAACCCCTTCAATAAAAATTTCATCGTCATTTATTATTCATCAAATTCATTGATTGTGGAATTTTTATTATTTTGGTTCAAAGGTTTTTCCGGTTGAAAAATATTGCATTCTCATTGCAGTGTCCTTTTTACGCAACAGAACCAACAATTCTTACAACAATAAAGAGGGACATAAGGATTCATTATACAAATATATCTAATTCTTTCGAGGCACTATTGATCTATTTAGAAAAAGCTTTTTCTTGTGGGTTGAGTAGTTTGAGTGAGAACTTCAACAGCATCACCTTCATCCTCAGATTGCCATCCCAAAACATCCTTTTCCAATTGTCTGACTTTTTCGTAAGCAAGTTGGTCAGTGGTAACTTTCTCCTTAGGAGCAGCATCAAGATATTCTTGAGGAATATTTATAGAGACTCTGTGGACTGGGGATTCCACCTTCTTTCCGTGATGAGACAAATCAACTTCCTAAAATAAAAATAAGCTATCAGTCCATTCACAATATGCAAATTCTTTTTCTATTCACAAAACACGGAATGATTATTACTTTGACGGGTCTAGGCTTGAAAATTTGGAAGTTTGTGGGTTCAGGGTTATTAGCGGCACGTTCAGGGAACAATTCAGGGTGATAGCAGTATGGTGGTGGGGGCTTGACTTTTCTATTGGGGATTTCTCTGGGTTCAACATCAACATAGTACAAATTTCTCTTTCTGTAAGGGTCCAATCTGAAGTTTACAACACCCTATTTGACATTAAATTTGGCTTAATGTGAATTGTTTTCACCTCAATTTTAGAGTGAATGGTGTGATCTTTCCCAGCGTAAGTATTCTTACCTGGGTGCCATCTAAAACCTCTTTGACGAACCAAAATGTCATCAGGATAAACTTCGTGACCACCAAGTTTCTTAACACCTATGAATTTGGTAATTATGCTGAAATTCTTGGAGATTCAATATACCCAATCTTCTGCCTGCAGAATCCTTTTTGTTATTTGTGGAACCAGCTTGCATCTTGGTGGCGAAGCCATACTAGAGAGAAGGTTAATGAGGGGAGGTATTTCTGAGTACCTTTCCGGAGGTAATAAGGCTTTGGAAGCCTAAAGTGTTGGCGTATCCTCGAAATAAATTTAGCATCCTTTTAAAATTACACTCAAATAAATCTGGGCTTTAGATTAGTCAACATTAAAGCTTTAAAAAATCAAAAAAAGGATAAAGAGTTTTCCAATTGATTGAAGTTATCAAGTAAGTGAGGATTGGAGACTGAATAAGAAATGAAGAAAAATTTTTTTGTCACAACTAGAAAAAATTGTCAAGCCAAAAGGAAGGGTTCTCGGAAATTGTGTAGAAAAAAATTTTGGAACAAAAGAAAGAATTTTTTGGTTTTTAATTTTTCTCAATGATGATTGATATTTTTTTTTCTTTGTTCAGTGCTCATTTCTCCCTATTCAGTCTCTTGAGTAGAAGATTTCTCGATGATTACAGATAACAAAAAATTTTTTTCTCCATTTTTTTCAAGTCTCGAAAAAAAAATATTTGTTAAAAATTTTGTCAAGGATTGAGATGGGCAAAACAAAAATGCTTATCAAAAGATGATTTTCTTTGCTTCTCATGAGAGCGTTGTCCAAGTTTCTCCTTTTTTATTATTGATTTTTTTCCCAAAATTTTACAGATGACAATACACATGTTGAACCTGGCAAATTTTCTATTTAATGTGATGTTTGAAATTTTCAACTCAAATATTAAAATTTTTTTATCTAAAAAGCATGAAACTTTGTTCTTTTCAGAGAAGAAGGTTCTTTCGGAACTTTTGAAGAAAGTAGCTTGAATCTCGAAACAAGATCGATATTTTCATTGTGAATGCTAGTTCTTGAGATTTTTAAGAAGAAGAAAAGGCCAAGAAAGCAGCATCAAAGATTATTTACAATTGAATTCTCAAGATATTCAAAAGCCAAGTTGATTGATTTCAAAAGTGTCAAACTGAAAGGTGTCTGTCTCTCTTCAAATTTTGAGAGGAAAAGTCCAGTTCTCTTCACAAGAAGGGTTACTTGTTTGGTATTGCTTTGGAGTTCTAAACAAGGCAAAGGCGAGAGTTGACTTCTAACTGAAATTTATTTTTGGTAATAAATGAATTTATAATTTTTTCTAGATTTTTCCAAGCTCGTCGAAAAATTGAATGCTACAAAATTGAAGGATTTTCCATTCAATGTTTCTCTTCAATTTTCATGATGAAATGACGTTTTCTCCCAAAAAGTGAGTTGTCCACAAGGATGCTATCTTGGCAATTATTGAAAATCATTTTTTATTTCCCTCAATATTCACACTGTTTTTTGGAGAAAATATGATAGAGAAGGGTTTGATCGCTCTTTCGATGGCTTATCTGGATAGCTACGAACTTCATCTGGGATATCAAGAGTAAAAACCCCTCTTTGTTTGGGATAAAGTAGGGTTGTTTGATGAGTTGGAGATAAAACCTTTAAGATTTGAATTTTATATTTTTAATAATTGGAGTCGTTAGGTTTTTTCATGAAGGAGTGGTTTAACCCTTTCAAATCCCTAGTTATCTGTCAAAAAGGCCAAAAAAATATTTACAGGGTTCAATCCTTTTCAATAGAGGTGGTTGTGTTTTTTAACGTACTTTGATTAAACGTTTTTTATTAAGGCGGTTGATCTGTTTTTATTCCTCCGCGAAGGAATACGATGATTGAAAAGATTCGCTTCAAAGAATGAAGAATATTTGGAATCACTTTAAAAATAGGAAAAAAGATTTCTTCTGAAGGTTAAAAATTAAATTAGAGTCCTAAAGGAAGGCTCAAGATTCTTTCCACACACATAGGTTCAATTATTAAGGGACTTCAAATAATTCACCAAACAAGTAGTAATTCAAGAAAATACTGAATGTTTTTTTATTACTTCAGTGCCTTTTTAATTAAATTTTTTTGTTAATGTCAGATCAACTTTTCTCAAAACTTATGGAACCTGATCATAACCCTCAAGTCGTTTGCAAGATCTGTGAAAAACCCACCAAACCTGAAAATCTTGTTCGTCATTCTCGCAAATGCAAAGAAACTGTCGAATGCAAAGAAAAACTCCTCGCCATTAAATCAAACCTCTTTACCCTTATCAGAACCGCCTACGAACTCAAAAATCAATTAAATACAAACGTTGCTCTTCACAAGTACCTGGACATAAAGCCTATTTCTCATTGTATTAGGTCAAGGTTAAAAAGATTTGACAGTTTTGAGTGTGAAAACACTAGCATCCTAGCTAATACACCCAAAAAGGTATGTCTCCCTCCAAAGCCAGGAATGGTTATTAATCGATGCTTAGAAGAAGCCGCTAAGAAGAGTAGAGTTCCTTGAAGATGACAGTAAACTCTCTCCACCAAGTAAATCTATGATAAACGAATTCCTCTCAGGCTATTTCTAGCTAGCAATAAAAATGAAGAGAAACCTATCGACGAAGCTGAATCAAAGAGAAAACCTTTTGCAAGCTCTGGAAGATCTAGCGTGAGATCAAAGAATCCAATGAGTAGGTTGTGTGAAAGGAGCGAGGAATGTAAGAGTAGGAATCAGAGCGTGAATAGTTCAATGCACGAAGAGAAGAATACTAAACTGGACGATGAGTTCAATAAGGCAATGCTAGCTCTAAAGAAGATTTTGGTTTATGGAAATAGCTTTAGGAAAAATTTGGAAGAAATCGAAGAAGGAGATGATATGAGTAAGATCAAGATTAAATTAAAAGAACCCCTTATTAAAATTCTCCTTTAGAGGATTTGCGAGTCAAGAGTGAAATCACTATTTTATATTCAGAAATTGTCGATAAAAAGGTTTCTTTTTATCTCCATCAATTCCTGGGCACCCTCCAAGTAATTGGGATAAGATGTCAAAATCTCACTAATCTCATTAGGATTATGCAATGATAAAGAGAAAATATTTCAAGAAAGTCGAAGAATTGAGCTTAATAAACTCTGAAGAAAACAGTGATTCGGATATTACGGCATACTCTTGCCATGATACTCCAACAAGAGCTTCAAAATGCATGACTTTAAACTTTATGGGATCAAGCTTTGGTGATGATAGCTCTGAAGTCACAACTCCCAATATGTCTCGTCACAATTCTGGCCAGAGCAACGAATCGCCAAGAAACCAAAATTCTGGCTGCAGGAGGTCCAGGAAATATTCTGGTGGATTCAATGTCTTGAGCAGATTTGCTTCTGAAAAGGACAAGAGAGTTGGCGATCAAAACCAGCATGGCTCAATAAAAATAGTGGAAACTGAAGAAGAAGATAATGTTTCACCTCAAAGAAAACTCAACCTTAAGCAACTTCCTTCTGAAATAAACAACCTTCAGCTTGAAAAGAATTTCGCAGCGATCAGTCTTATCGTCAGAAAAAGCCGCAGACAATCGGTTGATCGCTCGGATTCTACCATCTCGCCTAAAACCCCCGTTTCCCCTTCGTCTCCATTCCATTTAAGAATTAACCCTGTTTTTTCTTTTTCAGACAAAATGAAAGGTAACTGGATTTTTGAAAGACTTTTTTATTGAGAAAATTTCAATTAGATGTCCAAAATGGAGGGATAAAGGCGAACCCAATAGAGCGTGGAAGAGATGAGAAGGGTTTTTCGAGAAGCAATACAACTCATGTATTTCCAAAGTCTGCTCAAAAAAGCAAAGAAAATGGAGATGATATCAGTCTTGTAAAGGCTCTAAAGAATGTTTCCAATACTGTGAATCGCGGAGTGAAGGTGATTCGTTTAAATAAAGGAAAGAGAAAATCCTTGATAAATATGAAGAATTTGGAAGATATTGACAAACTTCTCGAGAGAAATTTCCCTTCATTACAAACTGGAACTGGTTTCCAATCATCAAAAGAAGAAACAAGTTCAACTTTGATCAGTTCCAACCAAATTGAGCTTATAAAAAAAGAGAAGAGTAGTCCAGTCAAAAAGGAATCACTCTTATTATTGGAAGAGAACCAAGAGAATAAATATGAATCGAAAATTTCTTTTAAAAAATTCCAAGTTTCAACCGTGAGAGGCTATTACAGTGACTCTGCTCTTGATGAAGCTCAAACTCATAAAATCAACAAGTATTATAGGAGAGTTTATGACCTAACTCTGTAAATAGGAAGAAAGAAGATGGCATAGAAGATTTTGATTTTTTGAAGAAGTTAGGACAAGGAGCATATGGAAGAATCTACTTAGTTCGAAGAAAGGCCACAGGAGATAAATATGCCATGAAAATCGTTGATTTCGCTGACAGAGAGACCTTCCAAAACAAGATCGGAAACTTGAAAGCAGAAAAAGACGTCTACGCGTCAATCCAAGGAGATTGGGTTGTGAAGGCATTTTACACATTTAATTATCATTATTGCGCCTGTTTTGTTTTGGAATACATGATGGGAGGAGATTTTATTCATGTGCTGGAGCAAGTTGGCTGTTTTGAAGAGCATATCGCGAGATTTTATTTTGCGGAATTAGTGCTTGCAGTGGAGTCTTTACATGCTATTGGGATAATTCACAGAGATTTGAAGCCAGATAATTTGTTGATTGATGGAGAAGGGCATTTGAAATTGACTGATTTTGGCTTGTCAGAGAAAGGTGTGGATAAGTTTAGAAGATTGACATCAAAGCGCACGCACTTTATGGGAACTTTACAGGAAGAAATTCCTACAGTGCCAAGCGTGAGCCTTGAGTTGACCGAAAATAGCTGCTCTTTGAACTTGAAGACGTCAAAAACATTGAGTTCAATGGAAGGATTTTCATCAAGAAATGATCAGAGAATGAGTGCGATGAGAAGGAAGAATCAGCAAGAAGAAGTGATCTTTACATTTTTGAACTTGAATGAAGAGGAAGATTTTGCACAAAAGAACGGATCTCCAGGCAAGAAGTTAGATAGAGGAGGCAAAAAAGGAGTATACAGAATAGTCGGAACACCAGATTATATCGCTCCAGAGATTATTAATGGAGAAAATTGCAGTTCAAAGACAGTGGATTTGTGGAGTTTAGGCGTGATTTTGTATGAGTTTTTGGTTGGAGTGCCTCCTTTTAATGATGACACAGTGGAGAAGATTTTCAAGAATATTGAAGAACTAAAAATTGAATGGCCTGAAATCGGGTATGGAGAAGATCAACTATCCCCTGAAGCTCAGGATTTGATCAAAGGATTATTACAGCGTGATCCCGAGCAGAGAATGACTATTTCTCAAATTAAATCTCATAAGTTTTTCAAAGGTAACGGGAGTTATAAGAGGGAATTATTAATAAAAAATAGGATTTAATTGGGAGAAAGTAAAGATGATGAAAGCACCAATAGTCCCACAAAAGAAAGAGGAAGAGATAGATCCAAGGAATTTATTGAAGCCACAGAGTATATTTATTCACGATGAGAAGAAAGAGAGAGAAATGAAGAAAATTAATGAAGATGAGATTCCGAATTTCCATATGAAAAGGCTCGATTTATTGCATCAATTAAATCAACAAACTTACGATAATTTCAAGTAAATGGGTTACTGTTTGAGGGAAAACTCTAATCTTTATTTCAAGGCAACGACAAAGAGATGAATTATTAGTTCAAATGAATCTGGATCTGGACAATCATTCTTAATTAAGATACAAGAAGACTGAAGGTTTTTTCTCGCCCTTTTATTGTTTAAAGAAAGTTTTTTGTTTGAATAAAGCTGTTTGAAGACATGTTAATACTCTATTTAGGATGCATTTTTTTTTTAAATATTTACTAAATTAATTTATAGAAGATGTAGTAAATTTTATATTTTTTGATGTGGAAAGAAAAGTATAAAAATCCATTGTTTTGTATGTTTATATCGATTACTGTCCTCCAGTCCTCTAAAAAAATTCAAAGTTGTTCGTTATCCAACTTATTAAAATATTGAATCAGTTGGGTTCAACTAATGAAAAATGAGTTTTTGAGGGTCAGTCTGAAACAACTCTATGGGGTTAAATCAGAGACGGGAAATAAGAGAAATTGTGGTCAGGAAAGGCTTCAATAGAAGTTTGTTTGGAAGCGTATAAAGTCTTTATAATAAATATTTTGCCTTGTCTGGGATGAAATAAAAAGAAAAGAGGTGACGAATAAATTCATAGAGTTTCTTTTATTAAAAAAAGAGCAACTTTTTTTTTCTTAATTGAATATCGTAACAGTTTCGAATTACGGTGTGATAAAATAATGTTTTAATTAGTTAATCTATCAATCAAATTCTCTTATTCATGCATATCTTTAGAACCCTAACTTTCTAGATGTATCTTCCATAAATTTCATACACTACTCCATTATCCTTGGTTTTTTCTCTATCTTCTCGGCTCCTTTCTGAAATTTTAGCTCCAGGATTCAAACCCTTGGTCCCAGAATTCTTATTCAATGTGAAAAAAATTCCTCTGAATGATATTTTTGCGTAGAAAACAGTCAAAATAAATTGTAAACCCAGCCAGGAGGGGTTCATAATAGCATTTGAGCTAAATCTTATATTGTTCTCGAAGGAACTCTTTCATAATTCATATAATAACTCCCGTTTTGGGGGAATAATCCAACGAATAAATATGATATAATTTACCACTAAAATTAATAACAAAGCAGCTCAAGTTGGGATACAATACAATTAACAATGTCTCGAGTCATTAACTATGCAAGTATTGATCTATCTGTTTCCTCCCCCTAACTGTTCTTAGAAATCCGTAATGGACAAAAGAGACCTGATCTTTCCCAGGAGGAAAAAGACCCTGCTGTAAAGAATAATGAATTTCCAATCCAATCATCATTATCATCTTCACCTTTAAACGTCGGAGAACAGACTCCCTACCCTGGTGCTGCTTCAGAAAAAGCTGATGTTAACAAGTATTCAAGCGGTCTTTTTGGTGATAATCTACTTACTGATAACATGGATTATATAAACTCGTTACTGAAAGATCAATTTATGGAGGCAGCTCCACCTAAAAACACTCAGAAACGAAACAAAAGAATGACAAGAGAAGAGCTCAAGCTTGCCGGAGGAAGCGGTTTGAGAAAGCCAACAGGAGAATTAATATCACCAGTGAAACTTGACAGTGCGATAAGTCCACCAGTAAATAGTCCAAACTTGGAAGGAAATTCTTCATTGTTAAGTCCAAGCGAGCCAGACCTGAAGGATAAGATTGAAGGAATAGGCCAAGGGGATATGAGTGGAGTAGGCGAGAGCGAGATAAAGATAAAGGGAGGAAGAAATAATAGCGATATGATCTCGACAAAAGACGTGGAAAATTATGAGAATTACTATCAGAATGGAATGAGTAACGTTGGAAAAAGAAGTACTAGCATGGAAGACATTCGAATTTCACAAAAGAATTTCTCAAAACTAAATACTCCTGTAGTTGGAATCACTGGAGGAAGCATCTTGTCTCATCTGGAGAATATTCCAGGCCAAGAGGCTGAGACTCCTGCTGAAAGATCGTCCTTGCAGATTCCTCTTGATAGAAGTCCTCAAAGCGTTTATAATAACGATAATAGCAATATTTCTCGAGCGGAATTTGCATCAAGTTTGAACCAATATATTGAGTATTTTCAAAGAAGTGAAGCTGTACAATACAGAAGCATAAAAGCTAGTCAATATTTCAGTAATCCTTCTCAACGTGGAAATACTCAAAGGTCCTCTGGTCAAATTTTTACCACTGGAACTGGAACAACTCCAAATAATGAAGTGGAAAGTCTTAAAAATCAAGTCAAGAAGTTGAAAGCTAAGGTTGAAGATTTACAGTTAATGAATGAATTGCTAGCTCAGGAACGAAAATCCGTTAAAAAACGTGAGCAAGAATTGTTGGAGGTAAGGTGAAAGGGAGATTTTTTAATTAAAAATTTCACAATAGAGAGCTGAAAATGCCGAAGCAGAGCTTGGAAATTATAAAAAGAAGGCCAAACAATACAGAGAAAGACTCAGAAATACCGAAGATTTATTAAAGAAAGAAAAAGTTGATAACGAAAATAATCTCATGGCCTTACGTCGAGTCTTATCCAAGTACTTGAATTGTATTGAAATAACCCCTCATTTCTTCTCCTAGTAACATCAACAATGTGCTTGAATATAAGATTAACACATACATGAAATCCGGTACAACCAAGCCTCATCACAGAGAAACCAATTCCATTTTTACATCTCCTGATCTCCATCATTACGATAAAATCAAGCTTGCCAAAGATAAAGAAAAGAGAAAGAACTTTAGCACCAACCCCAATGTCTTTTTCAATAATGGCGTCTCCAGGACTCAAGGCTCTATCGGAAATATCACTGAAACTCTCGGAAATATGAAAACGTAGATATTGAGCTGAAGATATTGTTAACTCTCTTCAAATAGTTATTCGAAAAACACCAATCATATGAATATAAAGGACAAAGTTTCTCCTTTATTATCTTCAAACAAAGTAGAAGTTTTATGATAATTTTTGTATTAAAATTTCTCCAATAGAATCAGAGTTTTAGTGAAGAGGAAGAAGATGAATTGAAGGCCTTACAAAAGAAATTTGGATCATTGATGAGAGGAGAAGGATATTATGACGATCAGGCTGAGGAAGATTTCCTCAGATTAAATCAAAAGAGATCATCACAGTATTCAATGCAACAATCAGATATCGATAGTAGCTCTGAACCTGCAGACGAAACCGATTTAAGTTTGTATGGTGTTAGCAAACATGAAGCCAATAAAAAAGTCCAACAAATAAAGGTAACTTTATTGGGAGGATTGGGAGACTAACGTGGTTGTAGAAATTGCAAGATCAATTAGCAAAGCTTATTGAGCAAGAAGAATCTTCTGCTAATGATATTTCTGGTTACACTAAATCTATTTCTCAAGTAAAAGATCCAATT
>Ga0182738_1004805_pt1 | contig 14703 bp, 19 predicted proteins | sample eDN5th30CBELigMG_FD_128876 | JGI IMG/M metagenome (GOLD analysis project Ga0182738, IMG submission 128876) | Enriched Miracle-Growth compost microbial communities from Emeryville, California, USA - eDNA 5th pass 30_C BE-Lig MG (version 2)... ... | reverse complement strand
TGCAGGAGCTGATCCTAACTTTTCTCTCGTTAAACAAACCCTTTCGATCAATATTTCTTACTGTGGCAATTCCAATACCTCTATATAACCCAGCAAGACCTTCGTGTTGATATGTTTCCTTCACTGTATTGTTGTTAAAACTAATCCCATTTTATTTCTTACTGGTTCTCCACATAATATGTGAAACTAAATCCTTTGAACTCAATCTGGAAGTCTCGACCTGTCATTTTTAGCTCCTCCAAATCCATACAACAAGAGAATATACTTGTATTTTGGCTTTCATTGTATCAATTGGGTGGCAAAATAGCCTAGCAATACCACCTCCAATAATACTTGAAATAGAAGTCAAAACCAACTTTCTTCTATCTTCTTCTTCAGCTGAAGGTAATCCCATTTTGTACTTTTTTGAAAAACTGGAAATCTGAAGATTTGTACAAATAAATTTATTTTTTGTTAAAGCTCAGAATATTTATCTTTTTCTCTTTGGTTTGATACTCTTTTACTCAAAAGAAAGTTTTTTTTCCCTCTGACTGACAGACAATATTTGTCTTCCTTCAAAAAAAACGTAGAAATATCAAAAGGATTTGAGACAGGGGAGAGAGTATTCACTTTATTAGACAACAAAAAAAATACTAATAAATTCATACTCACATAACAACTTTTCTCTTATAGATACCATCATATCATAATATCTTCAAAAGCATTTTCAATAAGGAGTGACAGTGAGGAAAAAGTGTAAGAATGAGGCAATTTCTTCAGAGTTGTTATCTTCTAAACAATATATATGGGCAGTTTTCTTTGTCAGGGCTTCTTGCAATTCGGGAGCCAATTTAACAGACTCTTCGTTTTTCAAAAATCTGATAAGATTGTCACAGAAGGATGAACCACCAACCACAATCACTGGCAAATTATTTTCAACAGACTATACACGCAATTAATCTCAAATAAACTATTCTTCTTCTTTACATTAATAATATCCTGAGAGCATCTTTCGAGGTCTCCCATCACAACAGTGACGATCTTACATTTGGGAGCCTTTGTTTTAACTGTTCCTTCAGCAATCTGTTTAGCGACCTTGAATTTTATTTCACTTTCATCGTTCCATCTATACTCTTTTCCTGGGCCCTCACCTATTTTTTATTTGAGACTAAACTATCCCCGTAAAAAACTGTACATAACATGAACAAATGAGTATGGCCATTTGTGAGCTCATTCCATTCTCTTTCGGTAGGGTTGACCTTTGGGAGCATAACTTCGGATTCAGGGAAAACTCCCACAACTTTAACCTCTATAGTACAAGTTAATATCTCTGAGGATATTCCCGAATATATTACTTCTTCGAAGAGCAAATTGTTCAATGCCAGATTTTACACCAGAATCAATAACAACAGCATCAGTTCTGAAAGCAGCTCTGCAAATACCAGCATAAAATTTGGATCTATTTGAATCAATTGCACCAGCCAAAAGAATCACGGGAGTTGGTTGTTGGAATCCAAAACGATTTAATGCGTCACGGAATCTCAGACTGGGATTTGTAGCGTCCACAATTTTACACTGTTAATTGAGGTTATTTACAGAGATAGGAAATATTCAATACAAGTTTGGCGACTTTTCCAGCAGGGAATAAAAGATCGTGAAGAGTATAGGGAGGGTTGCTGTCTGTATTTTTGGGCATAGTCATAAAGGTTTTATCAGGTGCTGATCCACGTCCTTCATCAACGCTATCTTGTAAGGTATCAGTTTTTTTCATCATTTTTTTAATCAAAGAAATAAAAGCAGTTTCAAACTCAGCTTTGAATGAAAACTTTTATTAAGAATCCGCAAGAAACTAGAAATAATTCTCATGATTTTTACTGTCTAATCTCGAAATGGAGTTGGGATTGTCCAGGAATTTATTTTTGTGAAAGAAAATTTTTCAGAAAAAACTTTGGCAACCTTTTTTTTAACAAATAAGTTTTCTCATCAAATTTCTTCTGAATCGCATTCCCATCTAAATTGGATTTTCACTCCAGAGGTTTTTTCTTGAATAAATTTCTCTAAATCTGATCTCAAAAATACTAATTGATGATGGAATTTTCTCAAAGTCTGGAGTAAAAACTGATATCGGTAAATAATGAACGATAACCTCAGAAAATTTGAGTGATTAATCAATCAAATATCTTTTTGTAAATTTATTCTATGGAAGAGGAAGCACAAAACTCACAAAATTCCCCTCAACCTGAAGTTGAGAACGGAGCCACCGGAGAGACTGGAAACACTCAAAATCAATCTCATTGTTCACTTTTACCGTCAATATTTTTTAACCTTTTATAGCCAAGAAGGGAAGACTTATTGTCAGAAATCTTGTTTTCGATATCAATGAAAAGCATTTGAGAAAGCTCTTCTCAAAGTACGGAGAAATCATTGACGTATTATTCTAATACCCGAAATATGTGATAGCTAATTCCCTCTAGTTAAAACTCCCTATCAATCCTGCTACCAATAGAGCTAAAGGTTTCGCTTTCATCGAGTTTGAGCACAAGAACACTGCTCTTAAGGCCATCAATGAACTTAATGATACCAAATTTAAGGGAAGACCCATCTATTTGGATCTTGCTGTCGAAAAGACTAGATATGAATCTAATAAACTTGCCCAAGCTGAAAATAAAAAAGGAAAAGAGAATAAGGGAAAAACTCAAGATGCTGAAGATGACTCTGAAATTGAACAAGATGGTGAAGATGATGAAGATGAAGACGAGGAAGAAGAAGAGGACGAAGAAGAAGAAGAAGGTGATGATGATGAAGATGATGATGAAGAAAACGAAGAAGGAGAAGAAGAAGAGGCAGAGGAGGAAGAGGATGACAATTCACATGAAGATTTCACTTGCACTTTGTTCGTCAGAAATATCAGTTATGAAGTTGGACAAAGTGAATTTAGAAACTTCTTCCAAAAGTTCGGACCTGTTGAATACGCAAAAGTAATCTAATCATCAATTAAACATCTCGCTAATATCCTTCCTTCTAGCTGGTTATGAATAGAGAAACTGAGACTCACAACGGATGCGGTTTCATCAAGTATAAATCTGCAGATGTTGCTAAATACATCATTGAACAAAGCAAGAAATACGAAGGAACAAATCCCCTCAAGAAGGATAACACCGTTATTGCTGGTAAGAAATCTCACTTGTTATTTATTAATTTTTCTTTCCCAGATGTGAACTTCGAATTGGGAGGAAGAAGAATGATTGTTTTGCCAGCTATGGCCAAGAAGGAAGTCAAGAAAGTCACTGAAGAAAGACAAAAAAATTTCAATGAAAACGCACCAAAGGATAAGAACTCCCTTGATTATTGGATCTATCAAGATAAACAAAAGAAGAGACTCCTTTACTTAGCTAAGCTTGGTCTCAACGACCCTGAACAAGTTACTAATGAAATTGATAAGGAAAAATTCGCTGCTAATTTAGCTGAAAAAGTCGAAAAAGTCAAGAACCCCAACCATTTCCTTTCCAGAAATAGAATTGTCTTGAAGAATCTTCCCAAGAAATATTTCGATGAGGATGATTTGAAGAAGGTTCTCCTTGAAACTTTGGCTCAAAAGCATAATGCTAAAGTCATCAAAACCAGAAAACTGATCAACAAGGTTATGATCATCAGAGAAAAGGAAAGAGTTGATGAAGAAGGCAACTTAAGATCTAGAGTAATTTATTTCATCTAGAATAATCTCTCAAATTTCCATTTAGGGTTATGGTTTCGTTGATTTTGCTGATCATGAAGATGCCGTTTTCTTCCTTGAAAAAATTCAAGACCCAACAAACTACCAAAAGCTCAACCAAAAGAGAGTTCCTATTGTTGAATTTGCCATTGAAGATATCAGAGAAATCAAAAAGAGAGAAAAGATCTTACAAAAGGTTCAAGCCAAGCGTGAAAGCGAAAAAGAAAAAGGTGAAGCTAAGCCCAAATTCAAGCCCCAAACCAATGAAGAGAAAAACGCTGAAAAGCTCGCCAAGCTCAAGCTTGATAAACTTTTCGAACAAGCTAATCAAGGAAGCTTACAAGATGTTAAATTCTTGATGAAAAAGATCAAGAGCAGAGGTCTTAAGCAAAGATATAAGAAGAAGATGGCTCAAATCTTCAACATCAAAGAAAAGGAAAAGCCACAAAAGCAAGCTGAAAAGCCCGCTCAAGTAAACAATTCTGGCAAGTCCTTGTTGCAAAACAAAAAGGACAGAAAAGAAAAGGAAAAGAATAGAGCTGCTCAAAATAACAATAAAAAGGCTGCCGCTGTTGAAAAACAAGCTAAGCCCGAAAAGCCTGTTAAGGTTATTAGAGAAGCTGATGCTACTCCTGAAGAAGAAGCTCAATTGGTCAAGAGTCTCCAAAGAATGATCAAGAACAGTAAAAAGGCTAAGAGAAGAGCTGAAGATCACGATGAATTCGATGTAAGATCATTGGGTTATTATTTAAAATTAATAATTTTTTAGGATATTGCTGAAGCTTATAAAAAGAAGATCAACAAACATTAAACATATTTGAACATGTCATTTATTAACAAGACAGAACCTTGTATATTTATCAATCTCTATAATATCGATATTATGTGATTTATTGTTTATAACAATGAAAAATCTTCAAGGTTTATCCTTTCCAAAATCTTTAAAATTTGAAAAAAATTCAAGAAAATTTTTTTTTCATAATCTTCATTTCCGCATAAACTACTAATATATTTTCCAAAAATATTATTTTAAACAGAATATGAAGCCATCACTTGCGGGAAGAACACTTTGTATTATTGGAGGCAACGGCTTTGTCGGAAGCAATATTGCTCATCAAGCTGCTACTTTGGGTGCCAAGGTCTATGCTGTCTCTAGATCTGGAACTCCCAGCTCAAAATCTCAATGGGCTGACAGAGTTAAATGGGTCAAAGGTGACTCAACTAACCCAGAGAGCTTTAAGGATATTTTGGAGGAATCTGAAGCTGTTGTACACACTATTGGAGTCTTGATTGACAGCAGCATCACTCAATGGAAGAAGCCTGGTGATGAAGGAACTTATGAACAAATGAATCTTGAGACTGCCCAAGCAATTGGAAAGACTTTGAGTGATATGAATAAGAATAAAAAATTGGTATATTTGAGCGCTTCAAAGAACCCTCCTTTTGTCGATAGATACTTGTCAACCAAAAGGGAAGCCGAATGTTATCTCAGAAACTTGCCAAGCCTCAGAACTACTTTCTTAAGACCTGGATTTATATACTCTGATGAAGTTCCTCATAAGAAAATTTTGAGTTATCCTATTGGAATTTATGCTCATGCTTTCAGATTTATTGATAGAGCTTTGGGACAAGAATCTGGATTCAAGAATCTTCTCAAGAATGTTGATATAGATACTCCAGTTGATGTGAGAGCAGTCGCTCTTTCTGCTTTGATTTCAAGTTTTGATTCAAAGTTTGATGGAAAGATTTTATATAATGAAGATATGGAAACTCTTAAAGGAAGATTCTTGGAAAGAGGATATGAATTCTCATCTTAAACTCTCTTGTTTTGACCATATTTTATCTCGTATCATCTCATCAAATATGTCCACTATTTCGAGAGAATTTTCGTGTCTGAATAATAGTTAAAATTTAAAAGAAATCTCAAATAAAAATCAAAAGAAACAAAATCCATCATCACCCTATTTGACAAAGATCCTTCTCTTCTAATAATGACTCAAGTCAAAATAAACACTCTCAGATCTTGTACTGAATTCAATCTCCCTTATATGTTTGATAAACCTTCAACTCTTGCCAAAAAAATCGACATCAACTCAATCATATCAGTAAAATTGATTATCTTTCATACATCATTCAATCTTTCAGGAGCTTTCTAGTGGAAATGATGAAATTCCTGTCAACGTCAACTTTCCAATTATTATCACTAAACAAAATCAACAATTGCCTCTCAAGCTTGTCGTCAAAATCAGAAAATTCAAACATAAAGTCACTGGGTATAATTATCTCTGTTGAATTTTTCGAGCTCACTCAACAAAATAGAAATATCATTGTCAAACCTGAAATTATTGGAGTCGTCCGAAACAGATTTTCTTACGAAGGTTCGTCACTCTTATGGATAGTTCCATTATAACTTCATCATTAGCCCTTGCTGATTTCACTTTTGCTCCCAAATTCCCATCCGAAAATCTCGTTATGTACATGAAAAGTATCCCATTGTGGCTCGCTGATATTAACGCATTCATTGCATAGATTACCTTTCATCTGCAAATTCAGGAAATCCCAAGGAAAACTTCTTGAATCAGTTTGGTTTCCGACCTCTCAGTTATTCTATACAACCTCTTTCATTTTCAAAAAATCAAAATAATTACATCCTTCCCAACAAGATACTTCAAGAGGATTATGCAACAGTGATGAGTTCAAATAAAGAAAAGAAGGATTCGAAAATTAGTTTCCAAGCCAGATTCATGCACTTCATCGATAAAATAAGCTTATTTCTTTATCATCTCTTATTTTGTAAGATATTCCTCAACCTGAAGAAATCCCTGACAACCTCAAAGAAAAACCAGAATTCTTATTCCTCAAAGTATTGAGATCGCATTCCTTGGGTATAACCTCTTTCTAGTCAAAATTCGAAGAACGTCCTGTTTGGCTCAAAAACTCATTGATGGTTGCTTGCAAAGATGAAAAGATCAAATTCGAATCTCATCATATGTTTAGAAAGTATCAAATTCTTTAGTATTGTTGGATTGATCTCAAAACCCTTATTAGGACTCTGTCATTTTTGGCATATAGTTGTAAAGATGGACCTTGGAAACATGCTTATGTAAGATTTGGATATGATTGCAGAGCAGAAACTGAAGCCTTCATTTATCAAGTCCTGGATATTGGAGTCTTGGATAGCACAAGTTTACATGAAAATCTCGTGCAATCTCATAAAAAGAATGATTTGTATTTTTTCTTTGAATTTATTAATTTTAATCCCCTTCTCAAGTGAAACATATGATCCAACATTCTCAGAAGCTCCAACTAAAGTTAGACAATTGTATCAGCTTTGTGATATTCAGGATGCAGCTGTCCTTGATATTTTGAATAAAGAAAGAACTCAGATCCAAAAGACTGAAGAAATTGAATGTCATGTAACTTTTTGCTGTTTCATTAAAATCCTGATCCCTTTGTAGAGAAAGTTCGGATGGCTCAGTCAAAAGGGCTTCAAGTCAATTGTCAAATTCATGAAATCCAAATTCAAATTAAGCTAAGTGTAACCTTTTTTCTTGATGTCCATAGATAATTCCATATTGTATTTTATTTTTCCTGAGAATAATATCATATCATATCAAAGAATGAAGTCATTGGATTATGTAATTTGATTGATAATACGAATTAAAAATTCGTCATCTCAAGTTGATTTCGGATCGAAAAGAAAACCTGATATTTTCTGTAATTTTATCAAATCGGAAACCAGTAAGCTACATAGATTTAGCTTCTTTTATCCTTTTCCCGAGATCAAAAGTATAAAACTTTATTTGTTTGCTTATTTAAATTATCTTTTTTCGCCAATTATGATTTCATCCTCTGCAAACCAACTTAAAGTATATTTATGCAACCAAGCCCCCGTCTACATCGGAAACTGCCTTCGTTTCCTCATCAACCAAGAAGCCAAAGACAAACTCTTTGTTTCCTTCAGTTACGACCCAGTCCAAGGCATATTCAAAATTGACAATGAAAAAACCTTTGCTAGATCCTTGACCAAAGATTCCTCAGCCTTCCATTGTCACAGCCTCCCATTAGAACACGGAAAAGCATGTCCTTGCTATACAATGAACATAAATCCTGATGTCTATTCATTCCAAAGCACAAATACATTTGTGAGATTAAGCTGCTCCACTCTTATTTTTGACTCAAATAACCAAATTTTGCTCACAAGAAGAGATAAAAGACTGCGCTCTTTCCCCGGTGCTTGGGTAAATCCTGGAGGCAGATTAGATCCTGGTGAATCTTTGAATGATTGTGCTTTGAGAGAGTTAAAAGAGGAAGTGGGAATAGATATCGAAGTCAGAGAGGATCCGATAAAGAAAATGGAGAAATATTATTATCTCAATAAACAGTGTGAAGTGAAGCCTTTTATGGTGTATGAAAGCGTATATCCAACAATGTTAGATATTGGTTTCCCAAAAGCTCAATATGTTGTCATTTTCTATTCAATTAGAATCAATGCCGAACATTCCAAAATAAAAACAAAAATCCAGAATGATGAGGTTGATAAGGCTGTTTGGATTAGCTTGTCTCATTTGATTGAAAATATTGAAAGCAAGAAAATGAAATCTGAACTTCAATGTCATCCTATTACATCAAATGGAACTAGCCATAAAACTGAAGGAATTCCTAGTGAAACTTTTGATGGAATTTATCCCAATACTATCAAAGAAGGAATTGGCGAAGGCCATCTGATCGCTCTCAGACACTATTACTATAATTTCATGGCTAATGCTATGAATGTTGAAACTACTTCTACTGCTGCTAAATTCTAAGAAAATCTATTTCAAAAAATGATTATCTATCTCAAGGATGTTTTGTATAAATAATTACCAGTATTACTGTCAGATCTCAATTCATGTGTTGTCTATATATTTGACTGCCTCCTTAACTAACCAAATTTCTCGCATCCAAAAAAAAGAAAACTGAATGAATTATTCATCAATTTCTACTGAGTAAAAATATAAAAAATTAGGTAGAATTCATCCACTTTTTTATCAGGGTCAACAAACACATTAACGAATAAATATGCAAGATCCGATTCCTTCTATTCACCTCTCAGAAGACGAAGATACCATCATTTCTCAAGATGACATCCATACTAGCTACGAACCTTCTTTAGGAGGTACCCTTTTTCCTATACTCTGCAATAATCGTATAGAAATTAACCGATATGCTATTCATTTGGGAATGAACCCCGAAGAAGACGGAGAACTATTATATATCGCCAGAAAAGGCCTCAAAGCTCCTATCCCAGCGCCCTGGAGAGCATGCCAGACCAAAGATAACCAGATCTATTACTTTAACTTTGAAACTGAAGAATCTCAATGGGAACATCCTTGTGATCAAGATTTTAGGAAAGAATATCAACTTAAAAAAGAAGAGCTTGCCAAAAAAATTCTTGAAAAAGAAAATGAAGGCCAAACCAGTGAAGATAAGCTCTCTTTCAGCATTCATTCCAATAATCAGAGCCAAAAAGAATTTGCTCTCGCCGATATGACTGTTTCACTGGGCCTAAATAGCCAAGCCCAAAGTAACATTGGAGGATCTTCTAACAGATCAAGCAATGTCCTCAACTATAGTCACCATACTGGCTCTCAAAATCCTCAAAGTACTCGAGTCAAAACCTTCAATTTTTTAGAAGTAAGTTATATATAAGAGTTCTAATGGATGTTAATGATGATGAAATAGGAGGAACTCAAAAACCTTGCGAAAGAATGCGAAAGAGATTTCAAGAGCCATGATGAGACAAACCAAAAAGACAGTATTTGTTTTTCCCAAGGATCTTTGGTTTCAGAGTCAGCTCGCAAAAAATCAGAAAATCTTGAAGAAAAGCAAGCAAAATTCGAAAAGGAGCTTGAAGCTGAACTTCTTAAATATGAGCAAGAGCTTTCTGAGAAATTTGATAATATTACTGCTGAATGCAAAGCCGTCTATGAAATTGAGTTGAAACGATTCCAGGCTAAATACCAGCAAAATCAGCAAGACCAAAGGCTTGATAGTATCATTCAAGAAATAGAAATTTGTGACATAGAAATTGAAGCTATAGAGGCTATGGAACAGGATAAAGATCTGTTGGATCAAGAGACTGAAAAGGACTGTGAGATATTGGACAGTGAATTTGCAAATGAAAAGCAGACAATTGAACAAAAGAATATTGTTATTCTTGATCAGCAATTCCAAAATTTGAGGATTCAAGAAATTTCCACTCTCGAAGCAGAAAAAAATGTAAGTATAATATTTGAGATAGAGTCCTTATATTGGGAATAGAAAATACATAAAGAGATTGTGAGAAATGAGTTGGAGAGAGCAGAACTTGAGGTGTTCCTTGAGAATCAAAGAGAGCAGTCCGTTTGGAATCAGACACAGAGGTCTTTATTGGAAGATAATGAGCAATTCTTATTGAATGAAAAAGAAAAGTTATTAAAAAAAGCTGACCAAATCCTCAAACTATTCGAAATCTCCGAAGCCCACAGAATAGACAAATCTAACAATTCTCATGTTGGTCTTGATTTTCAAGAGAAGATTGAATTTTTACAACATGAAAAGTTTGCTTATGTTGAAGAGCTAAGGGACTCACTCCATCAATATCAAAAAGAACTTGTCCTCAAAGCAGAAACTCGCAAAGCAGTAAGAAAAGAATTTCAAGCGATAGAGAAATAACCACCATTTAGAACTTTGAAAGGACAATCAATGAAAGTATCCAAGTTATGCATAAAGAAGTTGGGGTTTTGAGGAAGCATTTATTAGCAAAAGAAAGGGCAGTCCAGAAACTCTGTGAGACTGATAAAGAATGCTGTTATGTTAACTTGAAGATTAATGAAATAGAAGATGTCATCAGTCAGGTTTTATTAGAATTAGAAGATCTTGAATTAAAATTGAGCGGTCTGACTCAAGAAGTTCATGGACATCAAGGTCGCCTTGATAAGCTTCAAGAAAACTCTTCATATAGAAACTATCTTCTTCACACAGTGAATACAATCCAAAAACAACTTGGAGACCTTGACGTCGAGATTAACAAACATGCAAGAGCTATTAAAAGACGATCAGAAAATGCGTCAACTGAGCCAAATGATAATAGTTCTTTCATCAATCTCAAGAAGTTATTAAAGGGAATAGAAGGCTCACGAAATGTAATTTCATTCAATTTGCTCGCGAGAATATTAACTTGTTTGCAAAATAGAAACTCCCAAGAAGTACCAATAGACACCAGAGATCTGAAAACAGAGTCAATACACAAAACTCGCGTGATGATTCTTTTATCATGCAACGTGCTCATACTGAAAATAATAACTATTCCGCCATTGAAAGTATTTATATTATTCAAACCTTCCTTTTAATCTTCTCTCTAGTGACTGGACCATCATATAGACAATCAACATTTGAAACTTATGGAAATATTGACACTGAGCAGGATTACCAAAAATCTGCTTTGACTGATGAGATTATCAATCATCATGATGAAGGAGAGTCCAAGAGTCCCAAGAGTCCCAAGAAAAAAATAATGAGGAAACTGGACTTTGAAGATGATATGCGAAAATCATATGTCAATGTTCATGAAGAAGATCTAACACAACTCAGGTACTCTCCAAATTTTGAGAGAAAATTTTCTGATTTTTAAAAAGGAAACATTGGGAAAAAATTATTTCTAAAGAAAAAGATAGTCTTGTTAAATATGAATATCTCTTGTCAGAAAAGCAAGCAGAGTGCAAAAAGCTTCAAGATAAGCTCAAAGTTGAGCAATTTGCATATAAGGAGAATTACTCACAAGCAAAAAAGAATAATGACAAGACTGCAACAAAGCATTTAAATCAAGAAAGAGAAGCTTTGAATGGGAAGATTAACCAATACAATTGTATATTGGCATATTTGAATGAAGAGAAACAGAAATTGAGCTTGAAAAAGTCTACACTTGAAGAGATCGAAGAAAATCTAAGAAAGAATAATGAAGATCATATCACAAAAGAAAGTAAAAATATGACAATTGGAAATAATTTCCCATAACCACGACTAGATTTCCTGACAAAGATCTATGAAATTTACAATAAAATCAATCTAACTATCGATTTACAAGAAGTAAATTACTCAAGCGAAATTCTATTTCATAACCTAAATTAGTATCCAATGAAAGAATGGTTCGATACTTTGCAAGATGAGACTGAACGTCAGCCAAAGAAAGTCTCTAAAATTCAAAGAGAATTGTCAGAAGCTCGTCTCAATATTAATAAAGAGGATTCCACAACTGTTTCTTCAGATCTCAAAAATAGAAAAAATCAGAAAAACAACTCTTTCCATACAGCAGAAAAATTCCCAAAACCTTCACGAAATTCAAGTTTTGAGTCTGAACCAAGATGGCTTAGTCACCAAAAATACAGGGTATCTCTTCAATTTAGTCTCATTAATTGCTCACTTCATCTCATAGCTTCGAGAGAAACAGAGTTTACAAAGATACGATAAATTAATTAAAAAGTATAACTCCTAATTTTGAAAAATTTTTGTTGATCTCGATCTCAATCTCAATCTCAAGTGTACAATTGTGTGTTTAGCGTTTTTTATATCCTGATTATTAGTTTCTAACGATATTTTATAGTATATAGCCTTTTCTTTTTTTCCTCAAAAAATCAAAAATTTTTGTTTGAATTAATAAGGTCATATAGCATAGATGTAGTAAATAAGGTAAAAACAAGCTTAAAGATATCAAAGAAAAGAAAAAATAGAGCTTATATTGTATTATTACAATGCTATACACCATTCAACAATCAAGTTTTACTTCTTCTTCTTCTTTTTCTTGCCCTTCTTCTTGCCTGGAATCTTGGGAAATGGAACTCTCAAGGCATTATCTTTGGGATCACTATGCGCAACTATCGTTCGGACAAACTTCACATCAGGATATGCTTGGTAAAGTTCCAAAAGATAAGGCTCAGAAATCTTGTCTGTAAAGTTAATGAGGCAGATTCTGAGTTTAGGAAGTGATTTGCAAATCATATTTATTCCAGTTTCACCAAGTGGCACAAATCCGTTCATATCAAGAACTTCCAAATTTGGACAAGCGTTGCAGAATTTTATCATTGCTCCTTCGGAATTTATCTTGCTTGAACTCATTCTAAATTCTGTCAAGCACTTCAACCCTTCTTCCTTCTTAATCAAAGAATCATCGGCTTCTTTCAATCCTATAGAGAAAATATATTAATACCCTACTCTAATATTTCTCTTACCAACAATCAAATTATGCAAGCCTTCATCACCAACATTGCTATCGCCTGAGATATTCAGTTTTCTCAATTTAGCACATGTTCCTACAGCCTTCATTGTCTCATTATCAAACTCAGCCTATAAAACACTCTTTAACAACTCTTATTCTAATTGCGAAATCTACTTGACTAAGATTTGAAAATTCAGCAACTTCAAGCTGATAATTTCCTTTTTGAATTAAAGCCGTTACACACTTTCCTGTTATCTTCACACAACCTGAGATGTGTAACTCTTTAAGTGGAGGAGCAGCTTCAATGAGAGGCTCAAGAGAGGCATCAGTGACTTTGACACAAAAGTCAATATTCAATGATGTCAGTTCTTCTTGGTCAACAAATTGCAACATTGATTCATCTGTAACAGAGTTTGGACAATTAGCAGCCCAGAATTTGTAAAGAGTTGAGCATTCTTGGAAAAATCCCTTCACACCTTTTTCAGTCAATGCGGAACAATGTGAAATATCAATTGCTTTCAAACTAATTTTTATAATAAATACACTATATTCCATCAATAATTCTCTTACTTGACAGCTGTTTTACCGAGTTCTTCAAGGGTGGCATCATCAGCACAAGTTCCAGAAATATTAAGGTCGACCAAATTTGGCGCGACGAAACCGAGCTTATTCAAATGTTCGTTTTTCACCCATTTCAAATTGGATAAGTTCAATGAAGTAAGATGTTCACCAAGCATATCCTTCAACGATTGTTCGGTCAAAATGCTATTTGGAAGTCTCTAATGTAACTCAATTAGCTCCTTATATTCAACTAATTCTGCTCACCTTGTAATGTCTCATGAGTTCCTCATCAGGTTCTTCATGATATTTGATCTCACCAACTTGTGAAATCTTCTTATCAAACTTTGTTGCAAAATCTCTATGAGCAATCTCACATGCCAATGGCTTAATTCTTGAATGATCCTGCTTGGTCATTTCATGTTGCTATACAAAAAACAGCTTTAGATAACTCCATATACATAATCATCAAACCAAAAATGTTCTATCTTCCATTGGAGTTGTTGAAAGAGTGTAGATTGAAGCTTTAAATCCTTTAGGAGGAGATCCCACACCTTCTTGACGAGTGATAGACTTGTCCTTTGAGATATTTGAGATTGGCTTGTAAATTTGGGTGCTCTTGGCTGATGCGACAGGTCTCTTTTGATGTATAAAACTCAAGTCCGCACTTTCTTTTTCAGGAGATGGCTCTCTTTTCTGACGCTTGTCAATAAGATGAGAAGGATAGTTCATCTGACACCATCCTGAGATGTAAGAGCACGAAAATGAGAGAATTTTTACCAATCATACTTGGGTGGGCACGCCAATTCGGCGTCTGATATTTTTCTATATTCTTGTTAACAGTTTCTTCCATTTAATTATACTAAATGCATTAAATTTTTATTAAACCTCTTTTTCCAAAAAAGATTAACCTGATTTTCATAATGATAATTGGAAACTATCTTCTATGAGATTGGAAACAAAAACTTTACACAGTGTATTCAAACAAACAAACTCAATGATGGAATCATAATAATACAATAGTTTAAATCTATGCATAATTTCTCATTTGAATAATCTTATTTGGCTTACAAATTTTTCTACATTGAGGACATTCTTCTTTTAAAAGACAATTTTTCATTATACAATCCCAACAGAACAAATGCCCACATGGAGTGCACGCAGTGTTCTTTCTGACATCAAAACAAAGAGGACAAGTCTTTGATTCATCGACATTTTC
>Ga0182738_1004804_pt1 | contig 14703 bp, 14 predicted proteins | sample eDN5th30CBELigMG_FD_128876 | JGI IMG/M metagenome (GOLD analysis project Ga0182738, IMG submission 128876) | Enriched Miracle-Growth compost microbial communities from Emeryville, California, USA - eDNA 5th pass 30_C BE-Lig MG (version 2)... ... | reverse complement strand
TCCTTTGCTGTCGCTTTTGTGCTCGGCGTACTGACGCAGAAATTCCTGATCAACCGCGTCCTCAAGGCTCCAGCAGTCGCACAGATTTTCCTCACGGTGGGGTTGCTCATTGTGATGGAAAATCTGGCGCTCATGCTGTTCGGATCTGAGTTCCGTTCGGTGCATACGCCCTATCAGATGACGGCGCTGTCTGTAGGACCACTACTTTTCTCGGCGCCCTATCTGCTGGCTTTTGCCGTAGCATCCGTGACGGGGCTGGTGTTGTGGTGGGTGCTGAAAAAGACGTGGTGGGGCATGGCAGTGCGTGCGACGGCGCAGGACCCCATGGCAGCGCGTTTATCGGGTATTTCCACACAACGCATCCATCAGTTGGCGTTTGGCCTGGGGGTGGGAATGACGGCCTTGGGCGGCGGCATTATCCTGCCTTATCTCACGGCGTCCACGACAGTGGGTGCGCAATTCAGCGTGCTCATGTTTACGGCAGTCGTATTGGGCGGGTTGGGCAGTGTATTAGGTGCCGTGATAGGAGGTATCGCGGTGGGCGTTATCCAATCACTGTCCTCGCTCGTGCTGCCCATTCAACTACAGAATCTTGTGCTTTTTGCCGTCTTTATCCTTGTGCTGGCGTTTCGCCCCGAAGGATTACTCAAAAGGGCTAGCTGATGGCATCGACTCGTCATACCGTTCAATGGGCACTGCCCATGGTCATCGCGGCAGCCGCGCCCTGGATGTTTGAGGACCAGGGTTATGGCATTCGCGTGCTGACGCTAGTGCTGTTGTTTGCCGCGATGGGTCAGGCGTGGAACATTGTCGGTGGCTTAGCCAACCAGATTTCGCTGGGCCACGCCGCGTTTTTCGGGCTGGGAGCCTACACGTCCACCATTTTGCTGATACGTTTTGGTGTGTCGCCCTGGCTGGGCATGTTTGCGGCGATGGGCGTTGCCGCCACCGCAGGGGCATTACTGAGCCTGCCGACGATGCGACTACGCGGCCACTATTTCGCTTTGGCAACGTTGGCTTTTGGCGAGGTAATGCGCGCCATCGCCAATACCTGGTCCAGTGTCACGGGCGGCCCAGTGGGGCTATCTGTGCCCTATTCCGACGGCAGTCTGGCGCTGATGCAATTCAAGTCCAGTGAGTCGTATTACTACTTGATGCTGGGCGCCCTATTGATCAATACGCTGGTGTTCTGGTCGATCAGCCGGTCGCGGCTGGGCTACCGCTTGCGTGCCATCAAGGCCAACCCTCAAGCCGCAGAGGTCATCGGGGTCAATACCTCTCGCACCCGCATTCTGGCGGCAGTGATCTCGGCGGCATTGATGGGCGCGTGCGGCACGTTATATGCGCAGTTCATCTTTTTCTTTGATCCGGATACGGTATTTTCGTTGGCGGGAATTTCCATCAAAGTCGCGCTGGTCTGCATCATCGGCGGCGTGGGCACGGTGGCAGGTCCGGTGATCGGTGCATTGGTCATGATTCCCCTCGAAGAGCTGTTCAACGACTGGCTGTCAGGCCAGGCAGCCGGCGCATCGCAGTTGGCCTATGGCCTTATTTTGATCATCATCATCCTGGTCGAACCCCGAGGCATCTCCGCGCTCTGGGCACGACTGCGCAGGAGGCGGTATGTCTGACGATATCCTGGCCGTCAGCGGTGTGTCGCGCCAATTCGGTGGGTTGAAAGCGGTCGACAGCGTGTCTTTCTCCGTGGCTCGAGGCGACATTCTGGGTCTCATTGGCCCTAATGGCGCGGGCAAGACTACCCTGTTCAATCTGCTGGTCGGCCTCTATCGGCCAAATGCCGGCAGCATTTCGCTGCATGGCCAAACCATCACCGGCTGGCGGCCCAATCGCATCGCGGCGTCGGGTATGACCAAGACTTTCCAGAATGTCGCGCTCTTTCCGGAAATGACGGTATTGGACAATGTGCTGGTGGGAGGGGTGCTGCGCCATGACGTTGCCCACGCGCGCGTGCTGGCGCGTCACAATCTGGAACGAGTCGGTCTGGCGGGTATCGCCGATAAGCTCGCCAACGAGCTGTCCTTTCCCGAGCAAGCACGCGTGGAATTGGCACGCGCCCTTTGTACCGACCCCGAGGTGTTGTTGCTCGATGAAGTCATGGCCGCGCTCAACGACAATGAAATGGACGAGTTATTGGCCCTGATCCGCCAGTTGCGGGATGAATCCGGCATCACATTCGTCGTTGTAGAGCATCACATGCGCGCCATCATGCGGTTGTGCAATCGTATTCTGGTGCTGTCCTTTGGCAAGAAAATCGCTGAAGGTAGCCCCGCCCAGATCGCGGCCGATCCAGCCGTGATCGAAGCCTACCTGGGTAAATCGCTGGATCACATCGAGGTGCCGGCATGAGTCTATTGCAGATCGATCATCTATCGGCGAGTTACGATCGCAACCCGGTCCTGCAAGACATTTCGCTCTCTGTGCCTGAGGGTGGTTTTGTGTCGGTGGTCGGTGCGAACACGGCGGGCAAAAGCACGTTGCTGCGTTGCATTTCCGGACTGCTGCCCAAAGTCCAGGGGAAAATCCGCTTTGATGGGCAAGAAATACAATTGCTGCCGCCTCACCGTGTCCCCAACCTGGGCATCGCTCATGTCCCCGAGGGGCGGCATGTTTTCCCCGAAATGACGGTCGAGGAAAACCTCTGGATAGGTGGCTATACCCGACGTAAAGACCGCGCCGCGCTTGCGCAGGATTGCGACCAGATTTATACGCTTTTTCCGCGTTTGCGGGAAAGGCAGCATCAGGCGGCCGGCACGCTGTCTGGCGGCGAACAACAAATGGTGGCGTTCGGCCGTGCGCTGATGCTCAAACCTCGCCTATTACTGCTGGACGAGCCGAGTCACGGCCTGGCCCCCAAAGTGGTAGAGGAATTGCATCAGGCCATGCTGGATATTCATCAAGCCGGACTGGCGATTTTGCTCGTCGAACAAAACACCCGGCTAGCCTTGTCGGTCGCCAGCCACGCTTATGTGCTGCAGTCCGGCCGGGTGGTGTTGGACGGGCCGAGCAAGACTTTACTGGATGATGAACGCGTACGAGCCGCCTATCTGGGTATGTAACCATGCAACGAGATATAGTTCTGCTTTCGCTATCCGCACTAAAGGCCAGCAAGAGGCCTGTCGCGGGACAATATGTTAGTTGAGGATTTCATGGTGAGCCCGACCGATTCTTTATTCGAAAAACCCAGCACATTGCGGTCACGGGTCGAGGATTATTTGCGTACCTCCATCATGCAGGGCCGTTTGAAAGGTGGTGAAAAATTGCGTGAGCATGAGCTCTGTGAGCAATTGAGCATCAGCCGCCCGACACTGCGCGAGGCATTACGCACGCTGGAAGCCGAGCGTTTGATTACGATCGAACCCCACCGTGGTCCCACCGTGATGCGTCTGACGGCCAAGGCGGCGCGCGACCTTTATGCCCTGCGCGCCCTGCTGGAAAGTTATGCGGCACACGAGTTCGCAAAGCTGGCGAGTGACGCTGATATCGAGCGCCTGAGGCAATCCGTCACCGCGTTGCACGAGTGCGCCAAAGCAGACGACAAAACGACGCTGCTGTCTGCGAAACGCCAGTTTTACGATGTACTGCTGTCGGGTTGTGACAACGAGCTGGTGCAGGATCTGCTGCCTGGCTTGTTGTCGCGTATTAACTTGCTGCGCGCGACTTCGTTTTCCAGCCCTCAACGCCTGCCGCAAAGCCTGAAGGAAATCGACCGTATTTTTGAATGCATTGCGGCCCGTGATCCCGAGGGTGCTCAAGAGGCCGCACGCGAGCATATTGTCAATGCTCAAAGCACCGCATTGGACGTGTTGCGACAGCAACAAGAGGAGGCGGAAAAAAGTGAATCAGACCAACGTGCGCTTGGCAGCCGCGGTAGCACAGGCCAGGAATGATCCCGAGTATCAGGCCGCCACACGTGGCCTGCCCTGCTCTTTGGCGTTACAGTCCGGCGACGACGCCACACTGACCGCCTGGGAGGGACAGCCGGCAGGAGTGGGGCAGGCTGTGTTGCTGAAAGCCCCGACAAAGACATGGGAAAAAATCCTGTGCACCTCTCCTCCTCCGGGATATCACTCCTTTAGCGCCGCGCTGCGATTTGCGCAAGGATTCGCCGCACTAGGTGACCCGCTATCCATCGCACAATCCTTGCACCCTCTGGAACGGTTATTTGAGATTCTACGAGGCCAGATCCAAGCACCTGATCATCAGATCGATCGGCGGGCCATCCACGGCTACTACGCGGATATCGAGTTGCCAGGCGGCAAAACGTCTCTGTATCTCGAAGAGGCCGGCCAGGGGGCCCCGCTGATTTTGCTGCATACGGCCGGGGCGGATGCGCGCCAGTATCATGGCATCATGAGCGATCCGGCATTGCGCGAGCGCTGGCGCATGATTGCCTTTGACATGCCAGGCCATGGCCGCAGTGAGCCGCTAGCCGGTAAGGCCTGGACTGCCCCAGATTTGCGGCGCGACGATTATCTGGCGATCTGTCAGGCTGTCATTCGCCAATGGGCCAAACAACCTTGTGTCTTGATCGGCTGCTCTATGGGGGCTGCGATGGCGCTCTATGTGGCCGCGCGCAGCTCAGAGGACGTCGCGGGGGTGGTGGCGCTGGAGGCTCCCTGGAAAGCCAGTGGCCGATTGAGCCCCATGTTGCGCCACCCGCAGGTGAATCAGGCAGCCCATAATCCAGCATACGTCCGCGGCCTGATGGCTCCGCAATCGCCGCTATCTATGCGACGCGCTGCCGCCTGGATCTATTCGCAAGGCGGCTTTGGCGTGTACGCCAATGATCTGTTTTTCTATAGTGAAGATTTCGATGCTCCGGCACATTTGGCCGGTCTGGATACATCGCGCTTTGGTATCAGTCTGTTGACTGGCGCATACGACTATTCGGCCCGGCCGGAAGATTCTCAACGCGTGGCTCAACTCATACCCGGAGCCCGGTACCGCACCATGCCCGATCTCGGTCATTTTCCGATGATCGAAAATCCTCGATTGTTGTTGGACTATCTACGCCCCGAACTTGCCCGACTGGAGAACCGTTGATGTTGCCTCGCTATGAAATCTACGCATTACGCTACGCCACCGTCGAGCGCTACCAGCATCATAATTTCATTACCCCTCCGGGTGATCACGATAGTCCTATGCCTATGGACTACTACGTCTGGCTAATACGCGACGGTAAGCGCCATTTTCTTGTTGACACCGGCTTTAACGAAACCACGGCGCGGGAACGCAAACGGCAGTTTTTACGCTGTCCCATCGAAGCGTTGGCGGCGTTCGGCCTCGCACCGCAGGACATCGACGATGTCATCGTGACGCATCTGCATTACGATCACGCCGGTAATTTGCGCCGCCTGCCCCACGCCCGTATCCATTTGCAGGAAAGCGAAATGCATTACGCCTGCGGGTGCAACATGCGCTTTGATACGCTGCGGCATGCCTATGCGGTCGAGGATGTCGTGGACGTCCTGCGCGGCGTCTATGACAAGCGCGTGGACTTCTATGATGGGCACGATGAAATCGCGCCGGGTCTACAAGTCTTGCATATCGGCGGGCACACACAGGGACTGCAGTCAGTGCGCGTCCATACTGAACGCGGCTGGGTTGTCCTCGCCTCGGATGCCACGCACTACTACGACAACATGCTAAAGCAGTCGCCATTTCCGATCGTATATAACGTCGCGGATATGCTGGCAGGCTACGAGATTTTATCTAAATACGCGGAGTCGCCCGATCACATCATTCCCGGGCACGATCCTGCCGTCATGGCGCGCTATCCGCGAGTGAACGGACAAGAGATTGTGGCTCTGCATCAGCCGCCAATCATGCCAGGTACTGCAAATTGATGGCTGAACAATCCGGTTCAATACACGTCAGGCGATTCACGACCCTTCGATTCCCCCGATCTCATGGCAGATAGTGAATCGCTTCATGCCAGGCTCCCAACGCGCACAGTTGCAAAGCTGAGCAAATTGTCAGTCCTAACAGCCCGCCGTGCATGGCTGGAATCCTGCCAGACACCGTGGTTAAGCGTCGGCGTGCACTCATATACGACAGGCCCGCTGCGACGATCGCAAGCAGACCGCTGGCAAGCAGCGATGACTCACTGTGGAGCATTCCGTTGCGCATCAGCAGAAAGCCATTGAGCGCCAAGCTCAAGCCCGTTCGCTGCCAGGCCAACAACGTGCGTTCGGGTTGTGCGCCGGGATCTTTCGGCAGATTGTTTGACTGGACACTACACACGGGCGTGGATGCTCCTGTTTAGACGGGGCTGAGTACTAACCAGCAAACACCTGCACCTATGGCAAGCATCGAGATACAAAGCACACTCAGTGTGCGGCTATGTGGCAAGGCGGCTGCGTGCCGCATGGCGATCTCGTTGCTGCGCCATCGCAGATAGGCGCTGATACAGACGATCACGGCTAACAGGCTAAGGCCCAGCGCCAGCGCGCCTCGTACCGCAGGAGTGCCGACCGCGTCAGTCTGCCCTAGCAGCAGGCCGGCGGCTAGCAAGGCCAATGCTGAGCGTATCCATGCTAGAAAAGTTCGTTCGTTAGCTAAGGAGTGTCGGTAATCAGGCTCAATGCCGTCTGTGCGCCAAGCAGGAGATTTCATGCTGATCCTTATCCTAGGGTTTGTCCTAATACGTTGAAGGGTTGAGCTTCAGACCTATATAGGACTATAGTTTTGACATGGCGAGCAGTCAATCCGCCAGAACCCAAAAGAACGGAGCGAGACATGTCAACGAGAGAGCCGGTCAAGGCCAATATGCGGGGGTGGGTGGTCACAGCACTATTAGCGCTGTTCATGGTCATCAACTTTATGGACAAGGCGATTCTTGGAATCGTCGCAGTACCTTTGATGCAAGAACTGAACATCGATCCCGCCCAGTTCGGCATGATCGCCAGCAGCTTTTTTCTGTTCTTTTCTGTGTCGGCGATTGGCTTTGGTTTCATGGCGAACCGAGTGTCGTCAAAGATCGTGTTGGCTCTGTTAGCGGGTATATGGGGCCTGTCGCAATTGCCGCTGGCTTTCTTCGCTTCGGTGCCCTTGCTGTACTTTTCGCGGATCTTATTGGGTATCGGTGAAGGGCCCGCCTACCCCTTGGCTCTGCATTCTTGCTATACCTGGTTCGCGGATGATCGGCGCAATGTTCCATCGTCAATGATTTTCCAGGGTGTGACGGCAGGTCTACTGATTTCTGGGCCGGTGCTCACCTACATCATGATCAACCACAGTTGGCACGCGGCTTTCCTGCTGTTGGGTGTAGCCAGCATGGTCTGGATGGTGCTGTGGATGTTGTTTGGTGGCGATGGGCAGGTCAAAAATAGTGACAAAGGCGCCGGGGCTGCCGGAGATCGCGTGCCGTACTGGGTGCTACTGACCGACCGCAGCTTTCTGGCCAACATGTTGTTGTACTGGACCAGCTACTGGATATTTTCGGTGATGTTCACCTGGATTCCGGCGTACATGAGCAAAGTGCTGGGTTATTCCGCCCAGGAGACAGGATGGATGTTCATGGTCTTCACCGGAGTCAATATCCCGCTGGTCTTCATCGGTTCGTGGTTGTCTCAGCGTATGCTCAAGCGTGGGGTGGCGTCAGTGTATGCCCGGGGTTGGTTGAGCTGCGTGTTCGTCCTGCTGGGCGGGGTTTGTATCCTGTCGTCGCTATATATGGTCGAGAATCCGACGGCCCGAGTCTTGTTATTAGCCCTGGGTTGCAACCTGCCGCAATTAACTTTCGTACTAAGTTCAGCCATCGTTGCCGAGATCTCTTTTGATTCTCAACGTTCGGCCGCGATGTCGATCAGCAGTGCTTTGGCCACCACCGGCGGACTCGTCGCCCCTGCCCTCATAGGGCATCTTATCAGCAACAGCAGCACGCTTTCGACTGGCTATGAGCAGGGTTTTATGGTGTCCGCAGTGTTGGCGATCTGCGTAAGCCTTGTCGGTGTGATGTTTATCAATCCCGAGGCGAGCCGGCGGCGTATGCAAGCGCGGACCATAGCGTCGACTGCTGGTTCGACTTCCGGCTCCATGTCCGTCGCTATGCGTGAACCGTCGTGATCTGAATTGGCCGTCAATGTTTTTTTGAATTTCCAAAACTATATAGGTTATGTGCTATGAAGGACATGAGAGATAATCGAACCGAAGCGGATCCTGCGAAAGCCGCAGCGGTATATCCGAAGGCGCTGGCGCTATATGTGGGCGGGCAATGGCGCGGCGTGCAGGGTCGGCAGACGCTGACGGTGCGCAACCCGTCCACGGAAGCGACGTTGGGTATGCTGCCGGTCGCCACGGACGAGGATATCGATGATGCGTTATCCCAAGCCGAGACCGCATTCACCTCATGGTCACGGACTAGTGCTTGGGATCGCGCCGAAATCCTCGGGCGCGCCGCACAGTTGGTCGATACGCGCCGGCGTGAACTAGCCGTCGTCCTGACGCTAGAAAATGGCAAGCCGTTAGCGGATGCCGATGGCGAACTGAGCCGGGTCATTGAGGGCATTGTTTATTGCGCTGAAGAATGCAAACGCGCTTATGGTCGACAATTGCCGCCACGCTCGCCGCTGCTGACACAGACGACCGTGAAGCGACCGATTGGGCCGGTGGCGGCTTTCGTGCCTTGGAATTTCCCCGCATTTTTGGCTGCACGCAAGGTCGCGGCCGCGCTGGCGGCGGGTTGCACGGTGGTGCTCAAGGCCCCTGAGGAAACCCCTGCCATATGCATGTTGCTGGTCCAGGCCTTTCTGGATGCGGGTGTGCCGCAAGGGGCAATCGCCCTGCTCTTTGGCAAACCCGCTCATATTTCGGAGCGTCTAATCGCCTCGCCCGTCATTCGCAAAATCTCGTTCACGGGCTCCGTGCCGGTAGGAAAGCTGTTGGCCACGCAGGCATCACAGTATCTCAAGCCATGCACGATGGAATTAGGTGGACATGCTCCGGTAATCATCTGCGACGACGTTGACGCGGCCCGAGTTGCGCAGGCATGCGTAGCGTTCAAATACCGCAATAGTGGTCAGGTCTGTTTGTCACCGAGCCGTTTTTTTGTTCAGGAAGGCATCTATGACGCCTTCGTCGACCACTTTATTGAGCATGCTCGTCATCTCAAAGTCGACGACGGGCTCGAGGCCGGTGTGCAAATGGGGCCACTGAATAACGACCGACGTCTGGCGGCGGCCGCTGAGTTGGTCAATGACGCGCAACGACGTGGTGCCGTGGTACGGCTGGGCGGCGAACGCTTGGCGCGCAACGGGTATTTCTTCCCCCCCACGGTATTGACCGATCTGCCCGCCGAGGCGCGGCTTCTGCACGAGGAGCCGTTCTGCCCGGTGGCGCCTATCCTGCCTTTCGGTGCATTGGAGCAAGCCATCGAAAAGGCCAACGCGGTTGAATACGGACTGGCGGCTTATGCCTTTACGAATTCACTGCAATGCGCAGCGACCTTTGCCGAGCGCATCGAAGCCGCCTGGATCGGTATCAACAACTTCACGCCCTCGCTGGCCGATGCGCCTGTCGGCGGCGTCAAAGATAGCGGTCTCGGATATGAAGGCGGGCCGGAAGGCCTGGACGCTTACCAGCAGATCCGCTTTATCAGCCAATCGAATATGCGTGTTTAACCCATTAAATCCCTTAGGAGACGGAACATGACGCAAGCATCGAATACCACGCCTTTGGCATGCAACGAACGTCCGCTACGGTTTTCGGGCTACCAACAACGAAACCGTCCTGGCCCAGATCTGGAGCTGACCAGCAGCAATCCTGGCACGCCGATGGGCGAGTACATGCGCCGGTTTTGGCAGCCGGTATGCCTGTCGGAAGAGCTGACCGATGTACCAAAGGCGATTCGCATCATGGGTGAGGACCTAGTGGCGTTCCGCGACAAAAGTGGTGATATCGGCGTGATGCATCGCCAATGTGCGCACCGTGGCGCTTCACTGGAATATGGGATCGTCGCCGAGCACGGTATTCGCTGCTGTTACCACGGCTGGCACTACGACGTGGATGGCACGTTGCTGGATGCGCCTTGTGAGCCCGATGCCACGCGCCTGAAAGAGACTGTCTGCCAAGGGGCGTACCCCGCATTCGAGCGCAACGGCCTGGTCTTTGCCTACATGGGTCCGATCGATCAGCAGCCGCCCTTCCCTGAGTTCGATACTTACAGCTTGCCATCCGACACCAAGCTAGTACCTTTCTCCAACATCTATCCATGCAACTGGCTACAGGTCTACGAGAACATCATGGACCACATGCACACTGCGGTGCTACACAACCACATGGTAGTCGAGGGGGTTGATGCAGAGACGTCAGCGGGCGTATCGCTAGAGGGCTTCGGTGACATGCCGGTGATGCAGTGGGAAGCGACCCGTGATGGGAACGGTTGCGTATTCATCGCCACGCGGCGTCTGCCTCAGAACAAGGTCTGGGTACGTATTACGGAGATGGTTTTCCCGAACTACCTGCAGATCGGCTCGCTGCTGCCGACTGCCGCGCGCGAACGCCATGGCACGGCCGGTTGCACGCGTTGGAACGTGCCCGTCGACGACGAGAACATGATTATTTTCGGCTTCCGGCATTTCAACAGCACAGTGGATCCCGACGGACTAGGCAGCGAAGCCGACTGTGGCGTCGACAAGATAGATTTTCTCGAAGGTCAGACCGGTAATCGCAGTTACGAAGAGGGTCAGCGTGCTCCCGGTGATTGGGAAGCCATCGTGAGTCAAGGCAAGATTGCCGCACATGGTGCCGAGCATCCTGGCGTTTCGGATGTGGGTGTCTACATGTGTCGCAAGTTGTTGCGCAACGTGCTGCAGAGCAAGACCGCACCCTATGAGCTGTACGAACAGTTGCAACAGCAGGGCAAGACGCTGCCTATCTATGCCCAGGATACGGTGTTGGACATCCCGGAACTGTCTGACAAACAGGCCGATCGCAAGCAGCTCGCACAAGCCGGTAAACAGGTACTGGCGATTATGCGTTCTGCCGACGCCCTACCCGCCGAGCAGCGCGATGCTCATGTGCGCGCCCAGCTCGACACGATCGACCGTAGCGAACAAGCCCTCGCTGACAAAGCGACGGACAGCGTTGCCGTCTAACACGCGGAGAACATCATGTCGAAATTGCGAGTTAGTGCGATCCGGTACGAGGCCGAAGGCATCTACGCTTTCGATCTTGTCCACCCCGAAGGCGCGCCCTTGCTCGCGTTTGAGGCGGGCGCGCACCTGGACATTCAAACTCCGGGCGGTCTCAATCGTCGCTATTCGCTGTGCAATGAGCCCGGTAGTACTGATCTGTACCGGATCGCCGTTTTGAACGTTCCAGACAGTCGCGGCGGCTCGCGCTCTATGCATGAGCGCGTGCGGCCGGGCGACTTGCTGGAAGTCGCTGGCGTGCATAACTTTTTCCCGCTAAACGAGGATGCCGGTCATTCGCTGTTATTGGCGGGCGGCATCGGTATCACGCCCCTGTTGGCGATGGCGCATCGGCTGCAGGCGCTGGGGCGGTCGTACACCCTGCATTACTGCACGCAATCGCCTGAGCGAACGGCCTTTACGTCGTGTTTGGCGCAAGAGGAATGGCAGGATCACGTATTTGTGCACCACGACCACGGCAACCCAGCCGATGGCTTGGATATCCGTCAATTATTGGAGCACCGCCCGGCCGATTGTCATGTGTATTTCTGCGGCCCGCCGGGGTTCATGCGCGCGGTGCAAGCAGCGTGCGCGCACTGGCCTGGCGAGACGGTTCATTCCGAACATTTTGGTGTCGATCTCCAACCTCCGCCCTTGCCTTCTGCGGGGGCCGCATCAGCCAGTTTGAAACTCAGCCATAGCGATCAGGTCGTGCCCATAGGGGCCGAGCAGACAATTTTGCAGGCATTACGAGACGCTGGTGTGCCCTGCAATTCATCGTGCGAGGCGGGGTTGTGCGGCGAATGCCGGCTGCGATATTCGTCGGGGGAAATCGAGCACAACGACTACCTGCTCAGCGACGAAGAACGCGCCGAAAGCGTACTGATCTGCTGCGCGCGGGTGCGCGAAGGCACGGTCGTCTTGGATATGTAAAGGAAAAAAGAACGTGGAGACCAGAGAGTTCGACTATATCGTCGTGGGCGCCGGATCGGCGGGATGCGCCGTAGCCGCCAGGTTGGCACAGGACCGTAAGACGACGGTGTTGTTACTGGAGGCCGGACCGAAGGATCGGAATATGTGGATCCATATTCCCATCGGCTATGGCAAAACAATGTTCAATCCTCAGCTCAACTGGCAATTCGAGTCCGAGCCCGAGCCTCACCTGAATAATCGCAAGATCTACATTCCACGGGGCCGCACGTTGGGAGGGTCCAGTTCGATTAATGGGCTGGTTTACATCCGAGGGCAGAAAGAGGATTTCGATCGCTGGCAGGCGGCGGGTAATGTCGGCTGGGGTTGGGACGACGTATTGCCGTACTTCAAGCGTTCCGAATCCAACGAGCGTGGAGAGGATGCGTATCACGGTGGCAAAGGCCCCCTTGCCGTCTCGAACATTCGTGGCAAACACCCTCTCATTGAAGCCATTATCCGCGGGGCAAATGAGCTTGGAATACCTCGGACCAACGATTTTAACGGCGCACGCCAGGAGGGTGCCGGCTATTTCCAGCTCACGACGCGTAATGGCTTGCGCTGTTCGTCTGCGAAGGCATACCTGCGCTCGGGTATTGCTGGTGAAAACTTGTGTGTGGAATCCGACTCCCACTCCACCGGCCTCATTATGGAAGGCAAGCGCGCCGTCGGCGTGTCCTATCTGCAAGGCGGACGCCGATGTCAGGCTCGCGCTCGTTGCGAAGTCGTGCTTAGCGCGGGCGCGATTCAATCGCCACAGTTGTTGATGCTGTCTGGCATTGGCGATACCAACGACCTATCGGCCTTGGGGATCGCGCCAGTGCATCACCTGCCTGCTGTAGGCAAGAACCTGCAGGACCACCTGCAGTCGCGGCTTATGTATCGCTGCACTCAGCCCATTACTACCAACGATGCACTCAAGAGCTGGTGGGGGATGGGCCGCATAGGCCTGCAGTGGATATTTCGCCGGTCTGGTCCTGTCGCTGCGGGTATCCAGTTGGGTGGCATGTTTGCTCGTACTAACGACGCTGAGACAACGCCCAATGTGCAATTCCATTTTGGCACCATCAGCGCCGACATGACCGCAGGCAAGACGCACGATTTTCCTGGTTTCACGCTGTCCGTTTGTCACTTGCGGCCCACTAGCCGCGGTCATGTGAAGCTGGCTTCCTCCGATCCTATGGTGGCGGCCCGCGCACGCTTTAACTACCTGGATACCGAGTTCGACAAGCGCACCATGGTTGAGGGCGTTCGGATGGCACGTAATCTCGTCAGAACCCATTCCCTTTCCCCCTATGTGGCCGACGAGTATCGTCCCGGGTTCAACGTCGATTCGGACGAGGAAGTTCTCGAATTCATCCGCGGTTATGCCACAACGATCTTCCATCCGGTGGGGACTTGCCGCATGGGCGCCGACGCTGAATCTGTTGTCGATAACCGGCTGCGAGTACGCGGTGTTGACCGTCTGCGTGTGGTAGACGCCTCCATCATGCCCCTGCTGCTTTCTGGAAATACCAATGCTGGTAGCATCGTGATAGGCGAGAAAGGCGCCGACATGATCATTGCAGACAGGGAGAAAAAAACATGACTACGCAAGCACGCCGTATGGAAGTATTTGAGTCACTGCAAATACCGGACTTCACCAAACGTCCCAAGTACCAACGGCTTGTGGATGTGTTGGTGGATTCCATCCGGCGTGGCATTTGGCAACCGGGTGATCAGTTGCCTGCCGAAGAAGAGTTAGCCCAGCTCACTCCCTTCAGTTTGGGCACGGTGCAGCGCGCGCTGCGCGATTTGACCGAACAGGGTCTCGTGGTGCGCATGCATGGCCTTGGCAGTTTCATCGCGGAAGCCCCTCGGCAATTGCAAGACCCCTGGCATTGCCGCTTTCTTGATGATGATGGGACAACCGTGTTGCCCATTTTCTCTCAAGCAGTCTTGCGTACACCGGTCACTGGCGAAGGACCATGGAATCGATACCTCGGTGACTCCAACGTCATGCGGCTGGATCGCATTATTACGATTAACGACGAGTTCAAAATATCCAGCCGCTTTTATGCGGACCGGCAGTTGCTCAAGCGACTCTGGGAAATGCCCATGGAGAAGCTTAACGGCGCCAATTTCAAAAACGTCATTACACAGCAGTTCAAACTGCCCATCACCAATATCACGCACTTAGTGCAGCTGGCTGATTTCGACCCCGAGAGTTGCGAGCGCGTTGGCGTGGCGCATCCCTATCACGGTGTCTATATGCAAGCTATCGCACGCGCGTGGCGAGATCGGTGCGTGTACTACCAGGAATTTTTTCTGGGCCCCACCGACCGCGCGCTGCAGTTCCCAGAAGCAAATTTATCAAGCGGCTGATAAGTCAGCCATTTAACTTCGGTGTAGCCATGACCAAACCCAAGAACCTGCTGATCATCATGTCCGACGAACATTCGCCCAAAGCCCTTGGGTGCTACGGAAATGAGATCGTCAAAACGCCCAACCTCGATGCCCTGGCCGCGCGGGGAACGATGTTCAAGTCAGCCTATTGCGCCAGTCCAGTTTGTATCCCTGCGCGGGCGGCTTTCGCCGCCGG
>Ga0182738_1004803_pt1 | contig 14704 bp, 13 predicted proteins | sample eDN5th30CBELigMG_FD_128876 | JGI IMG/M metagenome (GOLD analysis project Ga0182738, IMG submission 128876) | Enriched Miracle-Growth compost microbial communities from Emeryville, California, USA - eDNA 5th pass 30_C BE-Lig MG (version 2)... ... | reverse complement strand
GGAGCCGGCCGCCCGAGATCAGGTCCGCGGTCGCCGCCTCGGCAGCCATGTAGAGCGGGTTCTCGTACCGCATGTCGATGACGCCCGTGCCGATCTCGATCTTCGACGTGCGCGCGCCGACCGCCGCGAGCAGCGGGTAGGGCGCTCCGTGCTGCCGGGCGAAGTGGTGCACCCGGTAGTACGCGCCGTCGACGCCGATCTCCTCGGCGGCGACCGCGAGGTCGATCGCCTGCAGCAGCATGTCGGACGCCGAGCGCGCCTGCGAGTACGGGGACTGCGACCAGTGGCCGAAGGAGAGATAGCCGATGGATTTCGTCATAAGGACAGTCAACCGCGGATCTCGGCGATCCTTTCCCAGTATCAACACTCGCCTTCGCCGCCGAATCGATTTGACCGCGTCGCCCCAAGAGGGGGGACCCTAACGGGGTCTATCGGACGAACTGTGGCCACAGTACGTTCGCGCCATGGATGACGAGGAACTCGGCGCGGGGAAGACCTGCTTCATAATCTCACCGATCGGCAGCCGTCTTGCGCCTATCGGTACTCAAGAGCGAACGCGGTACGAAGAGTCGATCGTGATGTGGGAGGAAGTGTTCGAGCCCGCCTGCAGCGTGTTCGGTTTGTCACCAGTCCGCGCAGATCGCATCTCGGAGCCGGGAGACATCACGGATCAGGTCTTCGAGTACCTGCGCGACGCCGACATAGTGATCGCAGATCTGAGCTATGCCAATCCCAACGTAATGTACGAGCTCGGTCTACGTCACTCTAGAGACGCGATCACTGTTCAGCTTGGCGAGCACGGCCGCCTACCGTTCGACATCAGCACGATCCGGACTATCCAGTTCATCCGAAGTGCCGGTGGTCGCATAGCCGCTCGTGATGAACTAATCGCCGCCCTTCGCGCAGCGCTGACCGGCAGAGCGTCACCGGTCAGAGCAACCTCGATCTTTAGCTCAGATTCCTCGCCTGCGGCCCCGACCCTGTCCGAAGACGTTGCAAGATCGATCGCCTCTCCCGACGATGAGGAAGGGCCTGGAGAACCGGGCTTCCTCGAGGTCCTGGCCGAAGGCGAGGAAGCGATCACCCATGTAACTCCTGTACTCCGGGATTTGCTTTCTGTGATTCAGGAGATGGGAGCAATTGCCCAAGACGCACAAGTCGGTATGCCCACAACTTTCGCGGGCCGCCTTCAAGTCGCCCGCCGAATCGCCGCCGAGTTCGCCCCCCTGTCCTCAAGGTTTGAAACCGGTGCGAACGAGTTTTACGACGATGTGTCACGCATGGATCTGATGGTGGAGTACATCTTCGGCCGGCTCCGCGACGGAGAGGAGGATCCTGACGAAGCTGCACCTTTCGTGAGCATGATCGAGTCCCTAGTGCAATCCTCCGATGAAGCCGCGGTTGGCATCGCACAGTTCCGCACGGGAACCGACTCGCTGCGACGAATGTCCCGGGATCTAGAACCGATATCCCGCACGCTCGCCGCCGCCTCGAGCCGAGTCCTTGAGGGGATGGGCAAGATTAGCGGGTGGAGGGAGCTCATCGATCAGCTCCGTCCACCCGCCGACGGCGATGATGTTGATTAACTAGGCGTGCTCCCGTGGGTCATACGAGGTCCGCTCAAGCAGATCTTATGCAGGCTCGCGCGCCCAAGACGTCAGGCGAGTTCACGCCACCTGTGCGAAAGGAAACTCGGGGTTTTCGTACCTCATGTCGATCACGCCCGTGCCAATCTCGATCATCGACCTGCGCGCGCCGACCGCCGCGAGCAGCGGGTAGGGGGCGCCGTGCTGACGGGCGAAGTGGTGCACCCGCTAATAGGCGCCGTCGACGCCGATCTCCTCGGCCGCGACCGCGAGGTCGATCGCCTGCAGCAGCATGTCCGGCGCCGACCGCGCCTGGGAGTACGGGGACTGCGACCAGTGGCCGAAGGTGAGATAGCCGATCGATCTCGTCACAGGTCAAGTCAACCGCATGGACCCCGACTATCTTCCCGAGGGCAATCGGCTGGCGCGAGGGCTGCTCCGGCGAGCGCGCCCTCGTCTCGGCCGATTCCCCTCGTCACACCTCGCACTGCCACGCGGCGAGCCGCGGTGCCGAGTGCTACTCGGTGCCGACCGACTTGTCGACCGTGTCGCGCACGCCGCCGACCTGCTCCTCGAACTTGCCGCCCGTCACCTTGTTCGCGAGGCCCTCCGCGCCGTCGAGCACCTTGTCGCTGATCTCCTCGGCCTGCTCGCTGTGCAGCGCGTCGTTGATCGCGTCCTTGTTCTGCTCGAACAGCTCCTTGCCCTTGCCCACGATGTCCTCGATGCCCATGGTGTGCTCCTTCGTCGGATCGACCCCGCTCCACCGAATCCTCGCCCGAACCGCCGCGCGCCGCAATCCCCATTCGGCCCCGCACCGGCGCCCGCGCATGGCAGGATCGTCGAGTCAGGATTCGAGGGGGACGTGTGACTGGGGAACTAGCGGTCGCGAAGGTCGGCGAGATCGGCGAGGACGAGGCGATCGTCGTGCCGCGGGCGACGGCCGGGACGCTCGACGACATCGCGGTCGTCTACAGCGGCGGCGAGTACTTCGCGATCGACAACACCTGCACGCACGAGGAGGCCTCGCTCGCCGAGGGGTGGATCGAGGACGGCGTCGTCGAGTGCCCGCTCCACGCCTCCGGATTCTGCCTGCGCGACGGGAAGGTGCAGACGCCGCCCGCGACGCGCGACGTCGCGGTGCACGAGGTCCGCGTCGACGGCGATGAGATCCTGCTCACACCGAATCCGGCTCGACGCGCGTGAACGCGATCGCGAGCGTCGTCATCGTCGGCGGCGGCATCGCGGGGGTGACGACGGCGCGAGAGCTGCGCACGGGCGGCTTCGACGGCACGGTGACGATCGTGGAGGGCGAGCCAGCCTGCTACGACCGGCCGCCGCTGACGAAGGCGGCGTTCGTGGACGGGGCCGATCTCGACTCGCTCGCCTTCGCGACGCCGGATGAGTATGCCGCGCAGCGCATCGATGTCCTGACGGGGACGCGCGCGACCGCCGTCGAGCCCGGTGCGCGGGGCGCAGCCGGCCTCGTGCGACTCGCCGACGGCAGGACGCTCGAGGCCGGTGCGATCGTGCTCGCGACAGGTGTCCGGGCCCGCCCGCCCGCGTTCCCCGGCGGCGACCTCGCCGCGGTCGGCGTCGTCCGGGACTACCGGGACGCCGCGCGGGTGCGCGAGCTGGCCCGGCCCGGGACGACGATCCTCGTCGCCGGCGCGGGCCTCATCGGCGCCGAGCTCAGCTCGGGCCTCGTCGCGCTCGGCGCGCGAGTCGTCCTCGCCGATCCTCATCAGCTACCGGGCGCTGCCGTCTTCGGCGAGACGCTCGCGACCTACCTGCACTCGATGCACGCGGCCCACGGGGTCGAGGTGCGGCGCTCAGCCGTCTCCGCGGTCGAGGAGGCGGCCGACGGGCTCCTCGTGATGCTCGAGGACGGCGAGACCATCGCCGCCCACGCCGTCGTGGTCGGCGCCGGGATCGCGGTGGACCCGACGCTCGCCCGCTCCGCCGGCATCGCCGACCCGGCCGCGGACGGCTCGATCGTCGTCGGTGCCGGCGGCCGCACCCCGGCACCGGGGATCTGGGCCGCGGGCGACACGACCTGGCGGAGGGACGAGACGGGCGCGCTCGTGCCGTGCGCCGGCCACTGGGAGGCGGCGCGACTCGACGGCGTCTCGGTCGCCGCCGACATCCTGGGGAGGCCGGCGCCGCCGCGAGGCGCGGACTGGTACTGGTCCGACCGCTACGGCGTGCATGTCGAGGTCGTCGGCAGGCTCGTCGGCGAGGGCTCCGAAGTCGTGCGCTTCGGCGACTCCGGTCAGCCCTCGGCGGTCTTCCGCACCCTCGACGGGCTGCTCGTCGGCGCCGCGAGCGTCGACGACCCCATGACGGTGCGCGCGGCGCGGCGGCTCATCGATCAGCGGGTGCCGGTCACCGAGGCCGAGCTCGCCGACCCGGGCGTGCGACTGCGGGATCTGCTCCGCGGCACCTGACCCGGGTCGGCGATCGGGCTCACGCGGAGGCGCTCGCCTTGGCCTTCGCCCGCACCTTCTGGTACGGGTGCTTCTCGGACTCGCCGACGACGGTCGCGATGAGCTGCTCAGCCGACTTGTTGCCGCGGCTCATCTTGGCGATCCGCTTCGTCCACGCGCGGCCGCTCTGCAACTGGCGCTCGGTGCGGTTTTCCATCGCGAAGAAGAGCCGCGCCTCCGGCGGCATGAGGTAGACCATGCCGTCGATGAGCTTGCGCGCGCCCCAGCGCTGGAGCAGTCCCTTGACCGCGGGCTTGCGCAGCGACGCCGCCGCGAGCGCCGCGGGATAGACGACGGCCTTCGAGGCCATCTCCCCCTTGATGTACGCGTCGAGCTCGGCGAAGGTCGCCGGGTAGGGGCCGGGCACCTTGAGCTGCTGCGCGCCGGTCTGCTGCTCGACGACGAGCCGGTCGGCCTCGGCGGTCGTGAGGATCTCCGGACCGTACTCCTGGTACCCGCGGATCGCCGACCAGATGTACGTCCACCAGGTCCACTGCTGCCACGACGGGGTCTTCGCCGTCTCGACGTGCCCCGTCTTCGGGTCGGTCCAGGTCGAGCGCTCGTGGAGCATGTCGACGTGCGCGGCGGCCGCGTCGGCGTGGGCCTTGTCGGCGAAGACGGCGTCCCGGAGGTATGCCGAGGTGCGCTGGAAGCGGGCGTTCATCGCCTCGGGGCCCTCGTTCGTGAGGGTGACCCGCTCGAAGTGGGTCATCATGCCGGGATCGAGCATCTGCAGGAAGAGCGCGATCTGCGCGCCGAGCCCCGCCGCCGGATCGGCGAAGACCTTCCACGAGATGCTCTGCGGCCCGTAGTAGCCGTCATCGGATCGTGGTGCGTCGCCGAGCGAACGGCTCGGGTACTCCTCGGTGACCGACATGGTTGCTCCCCTCCAGACCGCACCAGCGCGGCCGACTGTGGACAGTATGCCCGAGTGCGGGAAACGATCAGAGGTGGTATGGGGCCGCGCCGCTCGCGGGCTCACTCGAGCGGGGCACCTCGGCGCTCCCGGACGAGGAGCACCGACACCGCTGCCAGGACGAAGGCCGCGGTGAACATGACGAAGATCGAGACCCTGCCGCCCGCCGCGAGCAGCGGCGCGACGATGAAGGGCACGATGATCGACGCGATCCGGCCGATGCCGGCGGCCCACCCGGCGCCCGTCGCGCGGATCTCGGTCGGGTAGGACTCCGGCGTGATCGCGTAGAGCGCGCCCCAGGCGCCGAGGTTGAAGAACGACAGCGCCATCCCGAAGCCGATGATCGCCGGCTCCCCCGGGATGGTCCCGAAGAGCACCGCGGAGACGGCGGAGCCGGTGAGGAAGACGATGAGCGTCGCCCGCCGCCCCCACCGCTCGATGAGCCAGGCGGCGACGAGATAGCCGGGCAGCTGGGCGACCGTGATGATGAGCGTGAACGCGAAGGAGGTCGCGAGCGGATAGCCGTCGGCGACGAGGATCGACGGGATCCAGAGGAATGCGCCGTAGTAGGCGAAGTTGACGAGGAACCAGACGAGCCAGAGCCCGAGGGTCGTCGCGCGGAGCCTGGGTGCCCAGAGCCCCGCGAACCGGCGCCCGAAACCGGCCTTCGTCCGCGCGGGCCCGGTGTCGACGGCGGCCGCGCCGGGCGGGGTGCGCATCCCGAGGTCGGACGGCTGGTGAGCCCACCCCGATGCCGCGAAGGAGGCCACGACGCGTTGGGCCTCGTCCCTGCGGCCCCGCGAGAGCAGGAAGCGCACCGACTCGGGCATGCCGAAGCGGACGAAGGCGGCGTAGAACGCGGGCGCCGCACCGATCAGGAGCGCCCATCGCCAGCCGTCGGGCCCGAGCGGGACGATGTAGGCGCCGATGAGCGCCTGCACGAACCAGCCGACCGCCCAGAACGCCTCGAGCAGCACGATGACCCGGCCCCGGATGCGGCTCGGCGAGAACTCGCTCATGTAGGTCGAGGCGACGGGCAGCTCGGCGCCGAGCCCGAAGCCCGCGATGAATCGGAACACGAGGAGCGCCGCGACCGACCAGGCGAGGGCGGTGAGGCCCGTCGCGACGCCGAAGATCAGCAGCGTGATGGCGAACACCGAGCGGCGGCCGAGCCGGTCGGCGAGGAGTCCGCCGAGCGCCGCGCCGATCGCCATGCCCGCGAAGCCGATCGAGAGGATGAGGGGCCGCTCGCCCGCCGTCGCGAAGCCGTGCTCGACGAGGGCCGCGACGACGAACGACACGAGGCCGACGTCCATCGCGTCGAGCGCCCAGCCGAGGCCGGAGCCGAAGAGGAGCCGGGTGTGGCGCTTCGACCAGGGCAGGCGGTCCAGGCGCTCCTGGAGCTCGGCCGAGGTCGCGCCGCTGAGGTCGCTCACGCGGCCATTCTGCCCGAACGGCGCCGCGGAGCCCAGGAGCAGGCGTAAGCTGGTCCGCTTATGTCCGGGTACCGCGAGATCCTCCGCACCCCCGGGGTCGCTCGCATCATCGGCGCTCAGCTCGCCGCACGCGCACCCCAGGGGATGCTGTCGCTGTGCCTGCTGCTGCACATCGAGCGCGTCCAGCACTCCTACGGCGCCGCCGGCCTCGTCCTCGCGGCGTGGTGCATCGGCCAGGCGATCGCCGGCCCGCTCACGAGCCGCTGGATGGGCGCCTGGGGCATGCGCCCGGTCCTCTGGCTCACCGTCTCGGTGTGCACCGCCGCGCTGCTCGTCATCACGCTCGTGCCGATGCCGATCGGCGCGCAGATGGCGTTCGGCGCGCTGCTCGGCCTCTCGAGCCCGCCGATCCAGCCGGCCGTGCGCACGATCTACCCGAAGCTCGTGCCCGCGCGCCAGCTCACCGTCGTCTTCTCGCTCGACGCGACGGCGCAGGAGGTCATCTGGCTCGCCGGGCCCGTGCTCGCGACCTTCATCGCGACGCAGGTCTCGACCGTCGTCGCGCTCCTCGTCTGCGTCGTGTTCCTCGTCGCCGGCGGCATCTGGTTCATCCTGCTGCCCGAGGTCGGACGGGTGCGGATCCCCCGCTCGACGAGGCGCCTCGGCTCGGTGCTCAAGCGGCCTGCCGTGCTGCTCGCGCTCGTCATCGGCTTCCTGCTCGTCGCGTCCTTCGCGGCGATGGAGGCCGCGGTCGTCTCGATCTTCGGCGACACCGATCCGCGCAGCGGGATCGTGCTCGCGATCTGGTCGCTCGCCTCGCTCGCGGGCGGTCTCGTCTTCGGCCGGCTGCCGATGGGCCGCTGGTCGCTCGCCCGCCGCATGCTCTTCGTCTTCGTCGGCGCCGCGCTGACGATGGCGGTCATGGACTTCTGGTGGATCGCGGGCATGCTCATCATCTCGGGGATCGGGATCGCGCCGGCGCTCGCCGTGATGAGCGCGCAGGTCTCCTCGAGCGTGCGCTTCTCCGAGACGGCGGAGGCCTTCGGCTGGACCGGCATGGGACAGCTCATCGGCGCGGCGCTCGGCTCGGCGGCCGCGGGCTTCCTGATCGACGGCGCGGGCTCGATCGGCGGCTTCGCGGTGTCGACCGGCTTCGCGATCCTCGGCCTCGCCGCGGCGGTCGTCTTCGCCCGCTGGCTGCCGGACCTGCGGCACGGCGCGGTCGGCCCCCGGCCGGACACCGAGCCGGTGCCGGTCCAGAACTCCTAGGGCCGCGGGCCGCTACAGGCTCGCGAAGGTCGCGTCGATGAGCCGCTGCGCACGCGGCCCGTTCGTGCCGACCGCGTGCATCTTGTTGATCGAGTACGCGAAGCCGAGCCGCTCGGCCCGGTCCGCGAAGCCGATGGAGCCGCCGATGCCGTGGTGGCCGAACGCCGCCTCGTGCGGGCCCATGTAGACGGCGTCGGGCGAGTTGAGCAGGACGCCGAGGCCCTGGCGGTAGTGACGGTCCTGCAGCTTCTCGTACTGGTAGTGCTGCAGGGAGGCCATCCGGTCGATCGCGTCCTCGCTGAGCAGCCGGACGCCGCCGAGCTCCCCGCTCGCGACCGCGGCATAGATCCGGGCGACCGCGCGCGCGTTGCCGTGCCCGCTGCCGCTCGGCAGCTCGGTCGTGCGGAAGGCGGTCGAGTTGACCCAGTCCTCCCACGGCCCTTCCGGATTCTGCGCGAACGCCTGCTTGCGCAGCGCGTCCTCGGGGCGCTCGGAGTCCTTCGAGTTCATGAGGCGCAAGCCATCGCTCGGCATGAGCCGGGCGACCCGGTCGAACTCGCTCTCGGGCAGCCCGATCCAGTAGTCGGCGCGAAGCGGCTCGGCGATCTCCTCGCGCAGCCAGGGCCCCACGAGCTTGCCGGTCGTGCGCTTCATCACCTCGCCGAGCAGCCAGCCCTGGTTGTGGACGTGGTACGCGGCGACGGTGCCGGGCTCCCACAGCGGCTCCTGCTTCTGAAGCGCGCCGACCATCGCGTCGCGATCGTTGACGGCGCCCGGCCAGAGCGTGTCGGTCGTGAGGACCGGGATCCCGGCCGTGTGGTCGAGGAGGTGACGGATGAGGACGCGGTCCTTGCCGTTCTGCGCGAACTCCGGCCAGTACTCGGCGACGGGCGCGTCGAGCTCGACGATGCCCCGGTCGAGCAGCTGGTTGAACGCGATCGCGGTGACGCCCTTCGCGACGGACATCATGCACACGATCGTGTCGCGCTCCCACGCCCGCGCGCGGGTGCGGTCGGTCCAGCCGCCCCAGACGTCGACGACCGTCTCGCCGTCGACGACGACGCTCACGGCGGATCCGACCTCGTCCTCGACCCGGTAGTTCTCGATGAAGGCGTCCACGACCGGGCGGAACGCCTCGTCGTAGGTCCCATGGAGTGGGAAGGCGGCCTCGTCGGTCTCGATGCTTCGTTGCACGATCCGAGTATATTGTCAGACATACGACAGGTCGGCGCGGATGCCGATTCCGGACAGGATGCTCAATGGCGAACGTCACCCCCTTCCAGCTCGACGAGTCCGTCGCGGACCGCCTCGTCTCGATCGTCGGCGACGACCACGCGCTGCGCACGGCCGCCGAGCGCGACGAGTACCGCGACCCGTTCTGGAACCAGGAGGACCGCACCTACGACTCCTCGCTCGTCCTCTTCCCCGCGACGCTCGAGGAGCTCCAGGCGATCGTCGCGGTCGCGAACGAGCACGGCGTCCCGATCTGGACGAGCTCGCAGGGCCGCAACAACGGCTACGGCGGGCCGAGCGCCCGTGTCCCGGGCTCGGTACTCGTCAGCCTGCGCCGCATGAACCGCGTGCTGGAGATCGACCGCGAGCTCGCCTACGCGGTCGTCGAGCCCGGGGTGAGCTGGTTCGAGCTGCGCGAGGCGCTCGACGCGTCGGGCAACGAGGACCTCTGGTTCGCGGTGCCGGACCTCGGCTGGGGCAGCGTCATCGGCAACTCGCTCGACAACGGCGTCACCTATGCCCCGTACGGCATGGACTTCCAGAAGCTCTGCGGCTTCGAGGTGCTGCTCGCGACGGGCGAGCTCGTGCGGACCGGCTTCGGCGCGCAGCCCGGCAACGAGGCCTGGCACATCTACCAGCGCGGCTTCGGCCCCGTCCTCGACCAGCTCTTCTTCCAGTCGAACTACGGCATCGTCACGAAGGCCGGCATCTGGCTCATGCGCCGCCCCGAGTCCTTCGCGCCGCTCTTCTTCTCGATCCCGACGAACGAGCTGCTCCCGGCCGCGATCGACCTCGTCCGGGAGTGGCGGCTCGACGGCATTGCCCGAGGCGTCCCGACGATCCAGAACCTCGTCACGATGGTCGCGCAGTTCGACCACACCCGGCACCTCTACCTGCGCGCCGACCCGACGACCCCCGAGGAGCGGCTCGACGAGCTCGCCCGCGAGACCGGCCTCGGTCGCTGGGGCCTGCGCGTCGGCGCCTGGGGCGACGCGCCGATCGTCGAGCACCAGGTCGCGCGGATGAAGCGGGACTGGGCCGAGCGCATCCCTGGCGGCACGGTCGTGTCCGAGGGGCGCTACGGGCGCGACGAGTGGGACTCGATCGAGAAGTTCTCGGAGAAGGTCCAGGCCGGCATCCCGAACCTCGACATCATCCAGGCGACGCCCGCGAACATCGGGCACCTCGCGTTCTCCCCCGTCCTGCCGACGCGCGGCGCCTACGTCGCGGAGCAGGCGAGGCTGATCGGCGAGACGATCGACCGCGAGATCGGGCTCAACCACGTCTGCGCGCTCTTCTTCCCGAACGAGCGCTCGACGATCATGGTCAACTCGATCACCTTCGACGTCGAGGACGAGCCGACCTTCCGCCTCGCCTACGACACCGTCCGGACCCTCATCGAGGAGGCGGGCCGCCGCGGCTACACCGAGTACCGGGCCCACATCGACCTCATGGACACGATCAGCGACCAGCTCTCGACGAACGACTACGCCTACCGCGGCTTCGTCGAGCGGATCAAGGACGTCGTCGACCCGAGCGGCATCCTCTCCCCCGGCAAGTACGGCGTCTGGCCGCAGCGCTACCGGGAGGGGGGCGCGTGACCCGCGTCTCCGGCGCGGTCGCCGTCGTGACCGGGGGCGCCTCGGGCATCGGGCGCGGGATCGCCGAGGAGCTCATCGCCGCGGGCGCCCGCGTCGTCATCGCCGACGTCGAGCAGGCCGCGGTCGAGCGCACCGCCGCCGAGATCGGAGCGGTCCCCGTCGTGACGGACGTGAGCCGCATCGAGTCGGTGCAGGCCCTCGCCGACGCCGTCGTCGAGCGCTTCGGCGGCGTCGACATCGTCGTCAACAACGCCGGGATCGGCCCGTCGGGGCTCATCGCCGACCTCACCATGGACGACTGGCGCTGGATCATCGACGTGAACCTCTACGGCGTCATCCACGGCGTGAACGTCTTCCTGCCGCTGCTCACGGCCCGCGGCGGCGGGCACATCGTCAACACCTCCTCGATGGCCGCGCTCACCCCCTTCCAGACGATCGGCTCCTACGCCGTCACGAAGTTCGGCGTCGCCGCGCTCACCGAGGTGCTGCAGGCGGAGCTCGAGACCGCGGGCAGCCCGGTCAAGGCGACGCTGCTGCTCCCGGGCTCGATCCGCACGAACATCAACCAGAGCTCGCGCAACCGGCCCGAGGGGAACACTGGCGCGCTGAGCGACGCGAAGATCGGACTGGAGTTCTCCAACTCCTCGCGCTGGCTGGAGCCCCGCGACGTCGGGCGCATCACGGTGCGGGCGATCGAGCACGACGACGCGTTCGCCGTCACGCACCCGGACCGCTGGCCCGCGGTCGCCGAGCGCTTCGCCCGGATCGAGGCCGCGTTCGCCCAGTACCCGCCGATCGAGCTCGACTGAGTCTCAGCTCGCGAAGGTGAGCGCGATCTTCGCGGCCGCCTCGACGTGCACGACGGCGATCCGCCGCGCCTTCATCGCATCCCCCGCGTCGATCGCCGCGACGATCGCGCCGATCTCCGCGAGGCTCTTCGCGGGCCGGCCCGAGCTCGTCAGCGTGAGCGCGCGCAGCCGGGAGACCCGGCGCTGCAGGCCCGCGAGGGTGTCGCTGAGGAAGGCGTTGTCCGCGCCCTCGATGAGCACGCGGTAGAACTCGTCCTTGGCGGCCCGCATGCCCTCGCCCTCGTTCGCCGCCGCGACGGCGATCGCCTCGAGCGCGTCGTGCAGCGCGGCCCGCTGCTCGTCGTTCGCCCGCCGGGTGAACCACTCGGCCGCCATGCCCTCGAGCTCGGCGCGCAGCTCGTAGAGCTCCTGCGCCTGACGGCGACTGAGCGCCGCGACGACCGCGCCGCGCCCGTTGCGCGACTCGACGAGCCCCTCCGACTCGAGCTGGCGCAGCGCCTCGCGGATCGAGGGCCGGCTCGCCTGGGTGATCTCGCAGAGCTCGCGCTCGACGAGCTGCTGCCCCGGCAGGAAGTCCATGTCGACGATCGCGTCGCGCAGGATCGCCGCCACCTGCTCCCGGATCAGGGCGTGGCGCTGCACCCGAAGCTCCGGGAGCGTCGTCGTCACGTCATACCTCGAATCGCGGGCCGGCGCCGGTGCCGACACCCATGACTGTATCAGGGCTTCGGCGCGCGCTCCGGATCGTCGGCGGCCTGCTGCTCGGCGAGCTCGGTGCGGGCCTTGCGCCCGAACGTCGTGGCCCGCTTGATCGCCGCCGTCCGCTTCGAGGTGCGCTCCCAGCGCGACAGCGCCACGGCGCCGAGCAGCGCGAGGCCGTTGAACGCGTTCTCGACCCAGTCGGTCGCACCGAGCAGCTGGAGGCCCTTGACGCCGACCGCGAGCACGTAGACGGAGACGACGGTGCCCCAGACGTTGAACCGACCGCCCTTGAACTGCGTCGAGCCGAGGAAGACCGCGGTGAGCGCCGGCAGCAGGAGGTTCGGCCCGACCGTCGGGTCGCCCGCGTTGATGCGCGACGCGAGCAGCGTGCCCGCGAGCGCCGCGACGATGCCGCCGACGACGAGCGCGCCGATCTGCAGCCGCGCGACGTTGACCCCGGACAGGCGAGCGCCGTCGGGGTTGAAGCCCGCCGCATACATCCGACGTCCGAGCGGCGTCTTCTCCATGACGTACCAGAGCAGGAGCGCGACGACGATCATGATGATGAACGGCCAGGTCAGCTTGAACGTCCCGCCGAGCGGGATGCCGCCCGTCGCGAAGTCGCGGAAGCCCTCGCCGAGCCCGAGCACCTGGCGCTGACCCGACATGAGCACGAGGCCCGCGGTGAGCAGCGAGCTCATGCCGAGCGTCGCGATGAAGGAGTCGATCTTGAGCCGCGTGATGATGAGGCCCGAGATCACGCCGATGAGGGCGCCCGCGGCGAGCGCGAGGACGACCGCGAGCGGCCAGGGAAGCTGCAGGTTGACCTGCAGGACGGCGACGAGGATGACCGCGAAGCCCACCTCGGCGCCGATCGCGAGGTTGAACACCGCGACGTTGAGCGGGATGAGCACCGCGAGCGCGGCCAGCACGGTGATCGTCTGCTCGTCGAGCAGCAGCACCCAGGTGCCGGGCGCGAGGAACGTCCTCGGCGTGATGATCGCGAACAGCGCGAAGATCACGACGAAGATGTAGAGCGCCGAGATGTTCCGGAAGGACAGGATCCTCCGCCAGTTCGAGCCGGCAGCCGGGGCCGTCTTGGTCCCCTCGGTCACCGTGGAGATCGACTCGGTCTTCTTCACTGCAATCCCTCGCTTCCGCCGGCGACGTGATCGTCGTCGGCAAGTCCATATCCTTCGAGCACAAGCCTCGTCTCGGTGAGGTCCTCGCCCGAGAGCTCGGCGGAGACGCGGCCGTCGCGCAGCACGAGCACCCGGTCGCAGAGCCGCACGAGCTCCTTCGCCTCCGACGAGCAGACGACCACGGCCGCACCGCGCGCCGCGGCGTCGTCGATCGCGTCGTAGAGCGCCTGCTTCGCACCGATGTCGACGCCCTGCGTCGGCTCCTCGAGCAGCAGCACCGACGGGTCGCTGCGCAGCCACTTCGAGAAGACGATCTTCTGCTGGTTGCCGCCGGAGAACTGCTTGAAGACCTGCTCGGGACGAGCCGGCCGCACGTCGTACTTCGCGACGAGCTCCTGCGCGAGCTCGCGCTCCTTGCGCTCGTCGATGCCGAAGAGGGCGTTCGTGACGCTCTTCATCTCCGGCAGCGTCATGTTCTCCCGCGCCGTGAAGTCGCGGATCGCCCCGTACTTGCCGCGGTCGCCGGGCACGAACGCCATGCCGCGCTTGATCGACTCGGCGGGCGTGCGCTTGCGGTACTCGCGACCTGCGACCTCGAACTCGTCGGCGGCGGCGAGCACCGACCCGAAGACCATCGCGGGAAGCGCCTCGCGGCCGGAGCCGAGCACCCCGGCGACGCCGACGACCTCGCCGGCGCGCACCGTGAGGTCGATGCCGTCGAGGACCTCCCCCCAGAGCCCCTGGACCTCGAGCACGACGTCGCCGTGGGTCCGATCGGTGCGGCCGGTCTCGGCCTCCCCCGCCTCGACGCCCGTGACGAGCTCGACGAGCCGCTCGTGGTCGATCCCGGAGCGCGCCTCGTCGGCGACCTTCTTGCCGTCGCGGAGGACGACGATCCGATCGGCGAGCTCGAGGACCTCGTCGAGCCGGTGCGAGATGAAGATGATGCCCGCGCCCTCCGCGGCGAGCTTCTTGACGGCGTCGAAGAGCACGCGCACCTCGCTCGCGTGCAGCGCCTCCGTCGGCTCGTCGAGGATGAGGATGTTCCTCGGATGGCTCCAGCCGTCGAGCGCGCGCGCGATGCCGATGATCGACCGCTGCGCGGGCGCGAGCTGGCCGACCGGGACGGTCACGTCGAAGGGCTCGCCGAAGCGGCCGATGAGCTCCCGCGCCTGCGCCTTCTCGCGTTTGACAGGGGCGGGCGAGAGGGAGGCCCGCAGACCCTTGTACTTCGGGATGCCGAGGTTCTCGATCGCGTTGAGCTGCACCGCGAGGCCGAGGTCCTGATGGATGATGTGGAGGCCGGTCTCCTCCTCGGCGGTCGACGCGGGGTAGTCGATCTCGCCGCCGTCTCGCGTGTAGACCCCGGCGAGGATCTTGACGAGCGTCGACTTGCCCGATCCGTTGTGGCCCACGACGGCGACGATCTCGCCCGAGCTCACCTCGAGCGAGACGTCGTCGAGCGCGCGCAGGCCGGGGAAGTCCTTGACCATCCCCGTGATCCTCAGGAGGGGCTCGTTCGTT
>Ga0182738_1004801_pt1 | contig 14712 bp, 12 predicted proteins | sample eDN5th30CBELigMG_FD_128876 | JGI IMG/M metagenome (GOLD analysis project Ga0182738, IMG submission 128876) | Enriched Miracle-Growth compost microbial communities from Emeryville, California, USA - eDNA 5th pass 30_C BE-Lig MG (version 2)... ... | reverse complement strand
CCGACGGCCGCGGTGGGCAACTACCAGGTGAACAGCGGCGCCATCGTCGCCACCGCCACCAGCGTTGCCTATGGCATCGGGGTGACGGGCGGCGTGGGCGGCAGCTCGCTGCGCGCCACCGGCAACCAGGTCACCGCCAACGCGGTGGGCAACTCGGCCGCCTCGTCGATCCTCTCGGCGCGCTGAGACTGAAAGGTCGCCTCATCCCGGTGTGTTCCCGCCGGGAATTTGGCCCGGACCACTTCCCGTGGTCCGGGTTTTTTTATTTCTGCTTCGCGAACCCGCTGCGTGCGACGTGCAGCGCTTTCGTCGCAAGCGCGGGCGCGCGCAAGCCTGCCAGGCAGCAGCGCGGGCCGCCGTGTGCACTAGTGCAACAGGCGCCGATCTTTTTTTCGCCCACTTTGTTATCTGGATGACACCTCGATGGAGCCAGATGCTGCTTAGGTGAAATTAGCTACCTAGCATGCGTTCCATGCAACAGATGGAAACAGCCTGTGCTGTGGATGTGCCGCCGATTGGGAAGCGCACCACGTACCGCAGCGTCTTCGTCTGCCTGGGCAACCCGGCCACACCGCCGATCGCGGCCGAGTGAGCAGCAACTGACCCGGCACGCCGCGCACAGCGGCTGGTCGGGAAAGGAGTTCCCGCCCTGGCGCAATGCAATCCCCCGAGATGCGCCAGTTCGATCCGGAGACGCCCAGTGCGTTTCTGGGTCTTTTTTTCCTGAGTCGGCAAGGGAGTGTGCAAGCCGTGACGATCGCCGTGATGCGCAGCAGTGCGGCCGTCACAGACAGTACTTTCTTCTGCGCAATGCGATGTACATTCACCCCCTGCTAGCCTCCCTGCCCGAAGCGACACGCAAGGCCGTGAGCGCCGCCGCCACCTTGCGGTCCTTTCGCAAGAACGAAATTGTTCTGGAATCAGGCCAGCAGACCGAGTTCGTCTACTGCGTCGGTGCCGGGCTGCTCCGTGTGGTCTCTTCCGGCTCCGGAGATGCGGACCTCACCACGCACTTCCTCAAGCCCAACGAAGTCCACGTCGGCCCCAACTTCACCGACAGGGACTATCGGGCGGACGTCACGCTGCTCGCCGCGCTGCCGTCCTCCGTCTACATGATTCCCAGGCGCTACCTGCGCAGGCTGTGCGAGGCCTACCCGGCGGTCGCGTTGGGGCTGCTGGAGATGAAGCTCCAGCGGATCGCGGCGATGGGCAGGCAGATGCGCCGCGTCGCCACGCTCTCGGCGGAGCAGATCGTCGGCAGGGCGCTGTACGACCTGACGCAGGAGGCTTCCGACGGGACGCGGGTGCTGGACAAGCGCATACCGCAGTCGGTGATCGCGTCGTACGCGGGCCTGTCCCGGCCGGTCGTCAACAGGGTGATCAAGGAGATGGAGGAGCGGGGCCTGCTGCGGCGAGAAGACCAGGTGCTGACGCTTTCGCAGCGCATCGGCCACTCCACCGACTTCGGCGAGCTGACGCCGGGTGAACGGCCCGCGGAGGCGGGCCAGGCGCCGTACGCGGCGCCGGATTTCGATTTCGGGCTGGATGGTCCGCCGCTTCCCCCGGACGATCCATCGAAGAAGTCCGGGGACTGAAGCGGCAGGGGCGCTACCAGGCGTAGCCCAGTTGCACCCGCGTGGCGAGCTGGCTCGTCCCGCTGCTGAACGATCCCGAGACGCCGATGCCGACGTTGACGGCATCGTTGATCTGGTAGCCCCAGGACGCACCCAGCGCGTTCTCGCCGGCATAGTTGCCCACGGCCACGCCGACCCACTGCCTGCCGGGAGCCAGTGCAGGCATCTGGGGCATGGCCAGTGCCGATGCGACGCCCCGGGCGGCGAACTGCCGCGCCTGGGTCGATGCCGCGCTCACCGCCTGCTGCAGTTGCCAGACGTTGGCCGCGTCGGTCGGCAGCACGCCGGGCGCCACGTTGGCGATCTGGCGCAGCAGGCCGGTGGAGGCATCGCCCACCGAGACCGTGTTGTCGCGCGTGGCGACCGAGCCCTGACCGAGCGCCACGGAGTTCGCGCCGGCGGCGAAGCTGTTGGCGCCGAGGGCCACTGCGTTGTTGCCCGCGGCCACGGCGTTGCTGCCGACGGCCGTGGTCGGGTCGGCCAGCGCACGCGCGCCGGCGCCGATCGCGACGGAGCCTTCGTAGCGCGCCTCGGCGCCCGTGCCCACCGCTGTGGTGTTGTCGCCCACGGCCTGCGCACCCCGGCCCATGGCCGTGGCGCCGGTCCCTTGTGCAACGGCGCCGGTGCCGCAGCTGACGTTGCCGTTGCTGAAGTTGCACAGGCCGTTCTCGAACGCCTGGTTCATGAGCGTCTGCAGGGCCAGCACCTGCTGGCTGGTGAACGCGTTGGCCGTGTTCAGCGTGACCTGGCTGGACTGCTGGAGCTGCCCGACGTTCACCGCGTCCGTCGCGGCCTGGCCCGCGCGGACGTTGCCGATGGTGGTGCCTGCGCCGCCGTTGCCGTTGAGGTTGAGCGACTGGCCGTCGGGGCTGTACTGCGCGGAGTTCTGCGCCAGGCCCAGCGCGGTCGTGGCCGTGCCCTGCGCACCGTCGGCAGTGGCCTGGGCGGTCTGCGCGGCGGCGACCGCCGTGTCGGCCGTGGTCTGTGCCGCGCCTGCCGCGCCCAGGGCCGTGTTCGCAGTGGTCTGGGCTGCGCCCGCTGCGTTCAGTGCCGTATTGGCGGTGGTCTGGGCTGTGCCTGCGGCACCGAGGGCGGTGTTGGCCGTGGTCTGTGCTGCGCCCGCCGCGCCCAGCGCCGTGTTGGCCGTCGACTGGGCGTTGTTCGCGGCACCCAGCGCCGTTCCCGCGATGCTCTGCGCGGAGTTGGCGGACTGCTGGGCGGCATGGGCCGCCGTGCCGGCCGCATTCGCCAGGCTGAACGCACTGTCGGCAGTGCCCTGCGCGGTGCCCGCCGCGCCGGCGGCCGCGTTGGCGTTGGCCAATGCCGTGTCGGCGGTGCCTTGCGCGGTGTTGGCGGCGGTCTGCGCCGAGTTGGCGGTGTTCTGGGCTGTATTGGCGGCGCTGCCGGCCGAGTTCGCCGCGCCGAGCGCGGCGTTGGCGATGCTGTTGGCCGTGTTGGCGGACTGCTGCGCGCCGAAGGCGGCGTTGTTCGCGGTAGTGGCCAGGCCCAGCGCGCTGTCGGCTGTGCCCTGTGCGGCGCTCGCTGCACCGGCGGCCGCGTTGGCGTTGCCCAGGGCCGTATTGGCGGTGCCTTGCGCGGCGTTCGCGGCGGCCTGGGCCGCGTTGGCGGTGTTCTGGGCGTTGCCTGCGGCGGTGTTGGCCGTGTTCGCCACGCCGAGCGCAGTGCTGGCGTTGCTGTTGGCCGAGTTGGCCGACTGCTGAGCGGCGTTCGCCGCGGTGTTGGCGGCGCCGGCGATGGCCCCGGCGTACGAGGCGGCGTTGGCGGCGTCCTGGGCGGTCGACTGGATCTGGTAGGCCTGCCCGCCGTTGATGGCTTCCGTGCTGCCCGGGGCGATCGCGCCGTCGCCGACGTCGAGGACGGGCGGGGTGGATTGCGCGAAGGCGCCGGTGAGGCAGGTGGCAGCGGCGATGGAGACGAGGCTGCGCGCGAAGCGGCCGTGGCGGTGGCGGGTGAAGGAGGAAGAGAACGGCACTGTGGGGTTCCTGGGGGCAAGCGCGTGGGACGACTGCTTCGGCCATCGCGCCCCGCCGCGGTGGGCGAAGGGAGGCGGCCCGAAGCGACCTGTGTGCGGTTCGTACGCCGGCCAGCAGGGCGCACGGGCTCCGGACCGTCACCGGCCCCAAGCCATCGCCTGTCTGCGTGCGCAGTACGCCTCTCTCGTGTCGGGATGTGCGGATGCCGTGCCTCTCGCAGCGGCCTACCGCCTTCCCGTTTCATTTTGTTGCACGGCGCGCATTCTTGGTGGATGTGCCGCGCGCACGGCGGCCCATTTGGACGAAAGTGTTATCCGGATGACAGACGGCAGGCGTAGGCCGCCGCGCACAGCGCCCTGGGCGCGATGCCGACCGGTGTGCTGCCTCCCTACGCGCTACGCTGACACCTGTCCGCCGGTCTGCATCGGCCTGGCTGGCGGGCAGCGACCGCATGCACATTTCTTCCGCCACCGCATCCCACTTGCACGCGCCGCGCTGGCTGCGATGGACCGTGGCGGGCCTGCTGGCGCTGATCGCCGCGCTGGTGCTGCTCGTGCTGTTCTTCCCCTGGGACCTGCTGCGCGGCCCCGTCAACCGCTTCGTCAGCGAGAAGACGGGCCGTGCCTTCGAGATCACGCGGCGCCTCGACGTGCAGCCGGGCTGGCGCCAGGCCACCGTGATCCTGGACGGTGTGTCTTTTGCCAACCCGGGGTGGGCGCGCAGCTCGCACCTGGTGCGCGCCGAGCGGGCCGAGATCGACATCCGCCTGTGGCCGCTGCTCTCGGGCCGGGTCGAGCTGCCGCGCATCCTGCTCGCGGCGCCGCAACTGGGCCTGCAGATGGAGGCCGACGGCCGCCGCACCTGGGCGCTGGGCAAGACCTCGGCGGGCGAGGGCGGTGCCGGCCGCGTGCCGCAGATCGGCCGGCTGGAGGTGGACCGCGGCGAACTGGACTTCCTGGCCCCGGCCTATGGCGTGGACATGCAGGCGCGCTTCGACCTGGACCCGTCGCGCGGCACGCTGCCGCTGCACTACAGCCTGCGGGGCCGCTACAAGGGCCAGCCGCTGCAGGCCGAAGGCCGCGCGGGCCAGGTGCTGCAGATCGATGCGATGGGCGCCGACCCCTTCCCGATGGAGATCCGCGCGCGCGCCGGCAACACCCGCCTGGAAGCCGAGGGCACCGTGGCCGCGCTGGCGAAGCTCGACGGCGTCGACGCGCGCTTCGACCTGCGCGGCCGCACGCTGGGCGACCTGTTCACGCTGCTGGGCGTGGCGCTGCCCGAGACGCCGCCCTACGCGGTGAAGGGCACGCTGCGCAAGAACGGCACGCGCTGGGACGCCGGCGCGCTGCAGGGCCGGCTCGGCCTCTCGGACATCGGCGGCGACCTGGCGTTCGAGCAGGGCGGCGCGCGAGCGCGCCTGAGCGGGCAGCTCCATTCCCGGCTGCTCGACATGGACGACCTGGGGCCGCTGATCGGCCTGCCGCCCACCGCCCGCTCGGCCGCTGCCGTGAAGGTGGAAGGCGTGCCGCCGCCGGTGACCGCGGGGCAGGCGCAGCGCCGGCGCGCCGGCGGCAAGGTGCTGCCCACCGCGCCGCTGGACTTCGAGCGGCTGCGCGCGATGGACGCCGATGTGCGCTACCGCGCGCAGCGCATCCGCAACGTGCGCGACGTGCCGCTGGAGCGCGGCGCCGTGCACGTGCTGCTCAAGGACGGCGTGCTGACGCTGGACCCGCTCGACCTGGGCGTGGGCGGCGGCACCGTCGCGGGCGCCATCCGCATCGACGGCGCGCGCCGGCCGGCCGACATCCGCGCGGCGCTGGACGTGCGCGGCCTGCAGCTCGCGCGGCTGCTGCCGCGCCTGGAAGGCAGCGGCAACAGCGTGGGCCGGATGGACGGCCGGCTGAACATCGCGGGCGAGGGCGTGTCGGTCGCCTCGTGGCTGGGCGGCGCCTCCGGCGACGTGGCGCTGCTCATGGGCAGCGGCCAGTTCGGCAACCTGCTGCCGGTCTTCGCCACGCTGGTGGGCGGCGACATCATCAAGTTCATCGCGCGCGGCGAGCGTGACGTGCAGTTGCGTTGCGCTGCCATCGCCTTCGACGTCGAGAAGGGCCTCATGACGGGCCGCACGCTGGTGCTGGACACCAGCAACGCGGTGTTCCAGGCCGGCGGCACCATCAACCTGGCGACCGAGGGGCTGGACCTGGTGATCCGCCCCGAGCCCAAGGGCAAGAGCATCCTGTCGCTGCGCACGCCGCTGACGGTGGGCGGCACGCTCGGCGACCCGCGCCCCGGCGTGGAGGCGGGGCCGCTGCTGGCCCGTGCCGCGGCCGTGGTGGCGGGCGCCACCGTCAACCCGCTGCTGGGCCTGGCCGCCACGCTGGAGCCGGGGCCGGGCAAGGATGCCGACTGCGCCGCCGTGCTCGCCGACGCGCGCACGGCGGACAGCAAGGCCGCACGCCAGGGCGCGGCCAAGGCACGCGCCATCCGCTGACGCGGCTGCCGTCAGATCATCAGAGCGACCAGCTCGCCGCCATGCTCGGCCGCTGCGAGAAGCCGGCGTACCAGTGCGCGGCTTCGGCGTGGCGCGCGCGCCAGTCGACGTCAGGGAAGCGCAGGTCCAGGTACCAGAGCGCGCAGCCGATGGCCAGCGCGCCCAGGTCCACGCGGCCGGCCAGCAGGTCGGGCCGCTGGTCGAGGTAGGCCAGCGAGGTCTCGACCTTGTCGAGCTGCGCGGCGCGCCACTCGGGCCACTTGCGCTCGTCCGGGCGGGCCACGTCCTCGTAGCGGGCGAGCAGCGACGCGTCCAGCATGCCGTCGCCGAGCGACTGCAGCGTCAGCGTCTGCCAGCGTTCGGGTCCGGGCGCGGGGATCAGCGTGCCGCCGGCGAGGTGGTTCAGGTACTCGCAGATCACGCGGCTGTCGTAGAGCACCTGGCCGTCGTCGGTGAAGAAGGTCGGCACCTTGCCCAGCGGGTTGTTGACGATGATCTCGCGGTCGCGTTGCACCGGATGGGCGTTGGAGGGCAGCAGTTGCACCCGGTCGCCGAGGCCCAGCTCGTGCGCCGTCACCAGGCACTTGCGGACGTAGGGGGAGAAGGGGGAGAAGAGGATCTTCATGACGCTGCCGCCTGTGTGGAAGAGGGAGTGTTGGAACGTTCGCGTGCGATGTGCTGGCCGGCCACCCAGCCGAAGGTGAGCGCGGGCCCGAGCGTGATGCCTGGCGCCGGGTACTGGCCGCCCATCACCGACTGCATGTCGTTGCCGGTCGCGTACAGGCCGGGGATGGGCTGGCCGCCGGCATCGAGCGCCTGCGCCTGCGCGTTGCAGCGGATGCCGCAGGCCGTGCCGATGTCGCCCGCGTAGACCTTGACGGCGTAGAACGGCGCCTTGCGCAGCGGCCCCAGGCAGGGGTTGGGGCGATGGTCCGCATCGCCCAGGTAGCGGTTGTACTCGGTGCTGCCCTTGCCGAACTCCGGGTCCTCGCCCGTGGCGCCGTAGCCGTCGAAGCGGGCCGCGGATTCGCGCAGCCCCGCGGCGTCGATCTGCAATTGCGCGGCCAGCGCCTCCAGCGAGTCGGCGCGGTGCAGGTAGCCGGCGCGCACCAGGTGTTCGCGCGGCCGGCCGCCCGGCAGCGCCAGGCCCAGGCCCCAGCGTTCCATGAAGTCGCTGTCGCACACCAGGCAGGCCGGGATGGTGGGCACCGTCTCGTTCGAGCGGTACATGGCCAGCACGAACTCGTGGTACGAGGTGGCCTCGTTCACGAAGCGGCGCCCCGCGGCGTTCACCGCCATCAGGCCCGGCTTGGCGCGGTCCCACACCAGGTGCGGGTAGCGCACCTGCGTGCCGTCGGGCCGCTGCAGCAGCGACACCGGCGCCCAGAAGGCGGGGCCGAAGTGGTCGTTGCCCAGGGCTGCGCCGGCGGCCTGCGCGATGCCGATGCCTTCGCCGGCGTTGCCGGCGGGGGACATGGACCAGGGGCCGGTCGGATGCGGGTAGAGCTGCTCGCGCAGCGCCGCGTTCCACGGAAAGCCGCCGGTGGCGACCACCACGGCCTGGCGTGCGCGCACCCAGGTCGGACGGCCCTCGTGCTCGATGCAGGCGCCGGTGACGCGGCCGTCCTCGACCTGCAGCGTTTTCAGGGGCGCGTTCAGCCAGTAGTCGATGCCGCGCTCCAGCACCGACATGAACAGCCGCCCGGCCAGCGCATTGCCCAGCACCAGCCGCGTGCCGCGGTGGTAGCCGCGCAGCCGGTCGGCGAAGTAGCGCAGCACCAGCTTCATGCCCTCCTTCCAGGAGGCGAAGGACTTCGTCACCGACAGCAGGTGCTTGGCGTCGGTCAGCGTGATCATCATGCCGCCGAGCACCACGAACTCGGGCAGCGGGTCGCGCAGCTCGCGGAAGTGCCGGCCGAGCAGCCGGCCGTCGAAGGCCAGCGGGTCCAGCGAGCGGCCGCCGAGCGCGGCGCCCTCGCGGTCTGGGTAGTAGTCGGGCGAGTAGGTGCGCGCGGCCAGTTTCACCTGCGTGTGCTGCTCCAGCGCGTCGATGGCGGGGCCGCAGGCTTCGAGGAAGGCGCGCTGCATCTCGGCCGGCGCCGCGTCGCCCACCGTGTTGCGCATGTAGGTCCACGCCTTGTCGAAGCTGTCGGGGTGGCCGGCGCCTTCGCTCTGGCGGTTCATCGGCGCCCAGACGGCACCGCCGGACACGGCGGTGGAGCCGCCGACGCGGTCGGTCTTCTCCACCAGCAGCACCGAGCAGCCGCCCAGGTGCGCGCTCAGCGCGGCCGCCATGCCGCCGGCGCCGGCGCCCACCACCAGCACGTCGACTTCACGCTCCCACACGACGTTGCTCATGCGCCCGATCCCCCCAGCGACTTGCCGCCGTCGACGAAGAGCACCTGCCCGGTGATGAAGCCCATCTGCGGCGACACGAGGAAGGCCACGGCCTGCGCGATGTCCTCCGGCCGGCCGGCTTGGCCGGTGGGCTGCAGCGCGAGCTGCGCGGCCAGGCGCTCGGGCGTCAGCGCGCGCAGGATGGGCGTGTCGATCAGCCCCGGCGCGATCGCGTTGACCAGGATGCCGCGCGGCGCCAGTTCCATCGCGCTGGCGCGCGTGTAGCCCACGATGGCGGCCTTGGAGGCGACGTAGTGCGGGTGGTTGCGCGCGCCCAGGTAGGCGCGCGAGGCGATGTTCACGATGCGGCCGCCGTCGGGCATGCGGCGCACCACCTCCTGGGTGAGCGTCGCCGCGGCGATCAGGTTGACCTCGTAGGCGCGGCGGAAGTCATCGCTCGTCACCTCCATGAAGCGGCGCTCGTCGAAGACGCCGGCGTTGTTCACCAGCGCGCTGATCGGCGGCAGCGCCTGCACCAGCGCGCGCACGGCGGCCTCGTCGGTGAGGTCCAGCACGCGGGCCTGCACGTCGAGGCCCGCCGCGCGCAGGCGGGCTTCCTCGCGCGCCGCCTGCTCGGCCGCGCGGTCCACCATCACCACCGAGAAGCCGCCCTGCGCCAGCTTCTCCACCGTAGCCAGCCCCATGCCGCTGGCGCCGCCCGTCACCAGGGCGACGGGTTTGCCGTTGCTGCTGCTCATGTCCGATCCCATCTATGCGGAGAGAAAGCCGCCGTCCACCGGCAGCACCACGCCGTTGACGTAGCTGGCCAGGGAGGAGGCGAGGAACACCACGGGCCCGACGATCTCGTCGGGCTCGCCGCCGCGCTTCATCGGCACGCGGCTCATGTACCAGTCGGTGCCGCCGGGCACCTGCAGCTGCGGCGTCACCATGTCGGTGAGCATCAGCCCCGGCGCCACCGCGTTGGCGCGCACGCCGTGCGGCGCCAGGTCGCGCGCCAGCGCCTGCGTGAAGGAGCGCACCGCGCCCTTCGACGCGATGTAGCCGGCCGACGAGATGCCGCTGACGAAGGCGACGATCGACGACAGGTTGACGATGCAGCCGCGCGAGCGCTTGAGCGCCGGCACGAAGGCGTGCGTGACGTTGAACAGGCCCTGCAGGTTGACCTGGATCAGCCGGTCCCAGGTCTCGGCCGAGTGCGGGTCGTCGATGCGGGCGCGCGCCGAGATGCCGGCGTTGTTCACCAGCACGTCGATGGGGCCGAGCCGTTCGGTGAGCGACGCGGCCAGGGCGGCCACGGCGGCGCGGTCGGTCACGTCGATCGACTCGGCCCAGGCGGTGCCGCCGGCGCCGCGCACCTCGTCGGCGATGGCCTGCGCGCGGGCCGGGTCGATGTCGGCCACGATCACGCGTGCGCCCTGGCGGGCGAAGCCGCGCGCCATGGCCGAGCCCAGGCCGCCGCCGCCGCCCGTGATGAGGGCGAGCTTGTCCTTCAGAAGATCCATGGGAAGCGTTCCTTCATGCCGCCGCGGTGCTTCACACGCCCAGGTAGGCGCGCCGCACCGCGGGGTCGTTCATCAGCTGGCTCGACGGGCCTTCCAGGCTCATCTCGCCGTTCTCGAGGATGTAGGCGTAGCGGGCCATCCGCAGCGCCAGGCGCACGTCCTGCTCGACCAGCAGGATGGTCAGGCCCTGTTCGCGGTTCAGCCGCTGGATGGTCTCGAAGATCTGCTCGACCAGCAGCGGCGACAGGCCCATCGACGGCTCGTCCAGCAGGATCATGCGCGGGCGCGCCATCAGCGCGCGGCCGATGGCCAGCATCTGCTGCTCGCCGCCCGAGAGGGTCGAGGCCTTCTGCTCGCTGCGCTCCTTCAGGCGCGGGAAGGTCTCGAACACGCGCTCGAAGTCCTGCGCGACCTCGCCGCGCGAGCGGCGCAGGAAGGCGCCCAGCTCCAGGTTCTCGCGCACGCTCATGTCCTTGAAGACCTCGCGGCCCTCGGGCACCTGCACCAGCCCGCGCCGCACGATCTCGTCCGAGGGGCAGCGGCGGATCGGCTCGCCGTCGAAGAAGATCTCGCCCGCCGAGGGCTCGATCAGGTGCGACACGGCGTTGAGCGTGGTGCTCTTGCCCGCGCCGTTGCTGCCCAGCAGGGCGACGATGGCGCCGCGCTCGACCTTCAGCGACACGTCCTGCAGCGCCTGGATGGCGCCGTACGAGGCGCTGACGCCGCGCAGTTCCAGCATGAGTTCACTCATCGGCGGCTCCCTTGCCGAGGTAGGCCTCGATCACCCGGGCGTCCTGGCTCACCTCGGCGGGCGTGCCCTCGGCGATCTTCTCGCCGAAGGACATGACGGTGACGCGGTCGGAGATCGCCATCACGAGCTGCATCACGTGCTCGACCAGCAGGACGGTGATGCCGTCGTTGCGGGCCAGCTCGGTCAGCAGGCGGTCCAGGCTCTCGATGTCGCGGTTGCGCAGGCCGGCGGCCGGCTCGTCCAGCAGCAGCAGGCGCGGCTTGAGGGCCAGCGCGCGCGCCAGCTCCAGCAGCTTCTGGTGGCCGAAGTCCAGTTCGCGGGCAGTGGTGTCGCGGTCGTGCGTGAGGCCCACGCGCTCGATCAGGCTGTCCACCAGCTCGCGCGTGGCCGCGTCGGGCCGGCGCAGCAGGCGGCCCGGCGGGTTCGCGCTGTGCGAATAGCAGCCGAGCAGCACGTTCTCGTACACGCTCAGCTCGCCGAACAGCTCCAGGTTCTGGAAGGTGCGGGCCACGCCGAAGCCGGCCATCCGGTTCGGCCGGGCGTGGCTCACGTCCACGCCGTCCAGCACGATGCTGCCCGCGGTGGGCTGGTAATAGCGCGAGATGCAGTTGAAGGTGGTGGACTTGCCGGCGCCGTTGGGCCCGATCAGGGCGTGGATCGTGCCGCGCTGCACCTGGAACGACAGGTCGTTCACGGCCGTCAGCCCGCCGAAGCGCACCGTGATGCCGCGCACGTCGAGGAAGGGCGCCGCGCTCATGCGGCACCCCCTTGCCGGACGTGTGCCGCGGGCGCCTTCGCCGCCCGCTTCTTCGAGCCGGCGAACAGGCCGCGCGGCTTGAACATCATGAAGCCCAGCAGGATCGCGCCGTACAGGATCTCCTGGATCGACAGCGCCTGGCGCAGCAGCTCGGAGATGATGCCGAAGGCGATGGCGCCGGCCACCGCGCCGCGCACCGAGCCGATGCCGCCGACCACCACCATCGTCAGGATCAGGATGGTGGTCTGGAAGCCCAGGCTCTCCGGGTGGATGAAGGAGATGAACAGGGTGTACATGCCGCCCGCGATGCCGGCGAAGGCCGCCGAGATGACGAAGGCCGCCTGCTTCATGGCGCGCGCGTTGATGCCCATCGCCATGGCGGCGACATCGCTCTCGCGCACGGCGCGCAGCGCGGAGCCGAACTGCGAGCGCGACAGCCACACCGTCACCCACAGCATCAGCGCCGCGATGGCGATGACGAAGGGATAGGCCTGCAGGTCGTTGGTGAGCGTCAGCCCGAACAGCTGCGCCGGCTGCATGCGCATGCCGTTGGAGCCGTTGGTGACCGACTCCCAGTTGAGGAACACCCACTGCATCGCCTCGCCGAAGGCGAAGGTGGCCAGCGCCAGGTAGATGTCGCGCATGCGCAGCGCCAGGAAGCCGATCACGTAGCCCAGCACCGCCGAGAGCAGGCCGCCGGCCAGGATCGAGACGACGAAGGGCGGGTGCCACGCCGTGTTGATGAGCCCGGCCGTGTAGATGCCGATGCCGTAGAAGGCGGTGTGCGACAGGGCGAACTGGCCGGCCTCGCCGATGACCACGTGCATGCCCAGCGCGAGCACGACGAAGACCATCAGCAGGTTGACCACGTACAGCACGTAGCCCGTCACCGTGAACGGGAGCACGCACAGCACGGCCAGCAGCACCAGCAGCGCCAGGTGGTCCAGGGAGAAACGCTTCTTCATACCTTCTTCACCTGCACCTTGCCGCCCAGCAGGCCCTGCGGCCGCACGATCAGCGTCACCAGGATCGCCAGGAAGGGCGCCACCACGATCGCGTTGGTGGAGATGAACAGGCCCACCATGTTCTCGACCACGCCGATCAGCAGGCCGCCGACCACCGCGCCGGGCAGGCTGGTGAAGCCGCCCACGATGGCTGCCGCATAGGCCAGGATGGCGATGTGCGCGATGTCGGGCGTGACCAGCACCTTCGGCGTGATGAGCAGCGCCGCGATGGCCGAGATCAGCCCGGCCAGCGCCCACACCATCATGCGGATGCGCGACAGGCGGATGCCGACGATCTGCGCCGCGCGCGGGTTCATGCCGACGGCGCGCATCGCCTTGCCGATGCGGGTGTAGGTGAACATGAGGTAGATGAGCACCATCACCACGACGGCGACGACGAAGATCGCGATGTCCAGCTGCGTCAGGGCCGCATCGCCGATCAGCACCGTGTCGCTGGAGAACAGCGAGGGCAGCGAGCGCGGCGTGTCGCCCAGGCCGGTCTGGCGCACCAGGCCCTTGAGCACGTAGGCCAGGCCCAGCGTGGCGATCACCAGTTGCACGCCGACGCCGCGCGAGCCGGTCACGCGCTCCATCACGACGCGCTGGAACAGCGCGCCGCCCAGGGCCATGACCGCCAGCGTGAGCGGGATCACCGCCGCGTAGGGCAGGTGCGCCAGCAGCAGCAGGCTCAGCGCCACGTAGCCGGCCATCATCAGCATCTCGCCCTGCGCGAAGTTGGGCACGTCGGTGGTCTTGAACACCGCCACGATGGCCAGCGCGAGCAGCGCGTACACGCTGCCCGTCACCAGCCCCGACAGCAGGCCCTGCTGCAGGAACAGCCAGATCTCGTCGAAGCTCATGCCGTTACTTGGGCTGGTAGGTCCAGGCGCTGGCGTAGCTGCCCGGCACGCGGTCCTTGTTCTCGCCGTCGAACTTCAGGTAGATGGCCGCCTTCTGCGCCGCGTGGTCGGTGGGCGTGAAGGCGATCGGGCCGGCCATCACCTTGGAGTCGAAGTTGAGCTTCGACATCGCGTCGAGGAACTTCTCGCGCGTGGGCTGCGGGCCGGCGGCCTTGAGCGCGTTGACCACCGCCATCGCCGAGGGGATGCCGTAGGGCATGTAGGTCTGCGGGTAGCCCGGCTTGGCGGCCAGGTCCGGGTAGTACTGCTTGTACATGTCGTAGACCCACTTGAGCTGCTCGCCGCCGGGCACGTCGAGCATGACCTCCTGCAGGTAGACGTTCTTGAATGCATCCTTGTTGCCGACGTTCTCGACCAGCTGCTTCAGGTCGGCCGTGCCGTTGACGGCGATGACGATCGGCTTGTTCCAGCCCAGCTCGTGCGCCTTCTTGACCAGCAGGCTCACCGGGCGGGCGTAGGTGGTGACCAGCAGCACGTCGGGGTTGGCGGCGCGGATCTTCAGCATCGGCGCCGTGACGTCGGTGATGTTCGGGTTGATCGACTGCACCTGCAGCGTCGCGCCGACCTTCTTGGCCTGGAACTCGGCGGCCTCCAGGTTCCAGCCGCCGTAGGCGTCGTCGTGGTTGAGGTAGCCGATCTTCTTGGCCTTCAGGTGCTCGGCGGCGAACTGGACCATCGAGCCGCCGACGGCGCGCTGCGAGATGGAGAAGGCGCCGTAGATGTACTTCGACGGCGGGTACAGCGCGCCGTCGCCCGAGGCGTTGAGCATGACCAGCGGGATCTTCTCGCGCTCCACGTACTCGCGCGCGCCCACCACCGGGCCCGAGCACGAGCCGCCGTTGAGCAGGAAGACCTTGTCCTGCTCGGTGAGCTTCTTCACCGCGGCCAGCAGGTCGTTGGCGTTGCAGCGGTCGTCCTCCAGGACGATGTCGATCTTGCGGCCGTGGATGCCGCCTTCCTTGTTGACCTTGTCGTAGTACATCTTCGCCGCGTTGACGACGTCGAAGCCGTAGGCCATCGAGTTGCCCGACAGCGGGCTGAACATGCCGATCCTGATGCTCTTGTCGGTCAGTCCGGGCTCGCTCTGGGCGGCGGCCGCCAGGGCGGTGGCCGCCGCCACGGCGGCGAGGGTGGTCTTGATGAAGGTATTCAAGGGGAGTCTCCTTTGGTCGCGGTCGAATCGTTGCGGGGTCGTCGGGTTCACAGGTCGCCGGCGGCGGCCGACGCGGCGGCGGCTGCGTCTTCCTTCTGGAAGCCGGGGCGGGGGACGAGGCCGAGCCAGTTCTGCGTGAGGGCGCCGT
>Ga0182738_1004800_pt1 | contig 14716 bp, 13 predicted proteins | sample eDN5th30CBELigMG_FD_128876 | JGI IMG/M metagenome (GOLD analysis project Ga0182738, IMG submission 128876) | Enriched Miracle-Growth compost microbial communities from Emeryville, California, USA - eDNA 5th pass 30_C BE-Lig MG (version 2)... ... | reverse complement strand
GGTGGGAATTTTTACACGATAAAATTAATAACATTCACTAGCACTCTCTTCTTCGAGAGAAAGCACTTTTGTTATTGACTTTCTTATAATAAAATAGCATTTTCAAAACTGGTTTATAATTTTTTGTCTCTTTTAACTTCAGGAAGGCCAGTCATAATCAATCGAGCAGACTTTGATTTGACATTTTTATGAGCTTGACTTCCAGTCACAGAAATTAACGATCCACCTGTAGGCATGACATTTTTATTTTCACTATTTTTACGACTGACTTGATAAAGATTGATTGATCGGCTGGGAGGAAGCGAAGATTTAAAGAAAGTTCCGGCAGAAGAAGGAGTTTTCAGATCAGCAGGATAAGCTCTTATAGGTGAACTTGTAATTTTTATGGTTCTGGGACTTGGATAAATGCCATCAGTTGGTGTAGTTGTCAGTCTGGTTGAAGCAAGAGTATCAGGGGTTGTCACGTAATTATCAAAAGTTGATGAGTAATTGTTGTAGAATGAAGGCATTTTGGAGACTTTTGTGACAGGAATACCAAAAGAAGCCTGGAATTTTCTTCTTTTGGCAAGATCCTGGAGACTGACAGAGGATTCTGAAGGGATGGACATTCCTTCGTTTCCTTCAAGGTGGAGGTCAGTTTTAGGGAGAGGACTGCTGTTTTTATTATTTTCAGGGATTCTGAGGTAGTTTTTCACAAATTTCTTTTCTTCATGAGGAAGAGAGTCAGGTTCAGTTTTAACCTCTTTGATATAACGAGCGAAAGTGTTGACAGGAGATTTAGAGTTTTGAGCGGTAGATGTATCTTGATTCTGGTGATGATCTTGTAAATTTTGGAGTTTGATGAGTGAAACTTTGGCTTCTGTTTGGTTAGCAAGGCTGTTGGTGCGTTTTTCTTTGAAAGAGCCTGTTTGAGTGTTGTTACCTCTTGATGATGAGGATAATAATCTGCCAGCATTTTCAGGAATTAATGAAGGATTTTTAAGGTTTAAATTTGGAATTTTTATGACCTTAAAACCGTCTGTATTTGCGAAATTTTTGGGATGAATATTTTGAAGACCTTTGAATGAGCTGCTTTTTTGTTCGATCTTTTTCACAACCACTCTGTTTGTTCTTGGAGTTGAAGTTTTAATTTCTGATCTCACTGAAGTTGGGCTTGAACTTTTAAATCTCAAAATTCTCAATTTTCTCCTTTCAAATTGTTCCAAGCCGTCTGGAGTGGATAAGAGATTGAATTTATTAAATAGAAATTTACCAGATCTTCCTTGTTGTTCAAGAGCTTCAATCTCTTTATGAATATCATCTTCTTCTGTACCAGCACGATTTGCAGTTCCAGCAACAGTTGATGATAGGGTTGATCTTCTCATTGAGTTGATTGCTGATGCAAGATCATTTAAATCTTGTTTACTTCCTATGTGGGGAAAATTTAAAGGGTTTTTCTTGGTAAGAATTCATACTGTGAGTAGCTGTTTCAGTACGTTCAAGAAACTTGAATCTTTCATAATATTTAGCCAAATACACATCTCGACCAATTTTCAAATCATAGAGTTCTTTAAAAGTTCCAAAACGATCACTTCGTCTCAGAGATTCCTACATTTTTCATTGATTTGCAGTCCTCAAAAAAAATTTACATCATTGAGAAAATCGGTTAATTCTCTTTTTCTGTTGGTATAAGTGATGTAATTCAAGAGATTTCCGAAAGTTCTAGGCAAATATGGTTTTCTCTTGATCTTCTTTTTTCCTTCACCTCCATGTTCATGTTCTTCTTCACCATCTTCATCTTTCTTTTCTGGACTTTCCTTTGGTGATGATTCTGCATCTTCTTCATCTGCTTCCAAAATTTGGTTCCTCTCTTGTTCTTCATAAGCCTTTCTCACTTTATTCATCATATTAGCAAAGTCTTGAAGAAATTAGAGGCTATATTGGTTAAATTTGTTACGATAATTGGCTTCTTCAGAAAGTGTGCAGTTTTTAAACTCCTTAAAATCAAAAGCCACTATAGAAAGATAAATCTATCATAATAATCAAAAAATCTCATACGATCATGATCTTCATCAGCTCTTTTGTAGAATTCTCTGAGGTCTTCAATATCGATCTTTAACCTCCAGTCAATAACAATAAAACCTCAAGGACTTTACATTGATACCGGTAGCAACAAGCATATCATAGAATTCATTAAAATCAAGTTTTCCTAGAAAAATATGAGGAAATGTGTGTCGACAGGCGGAGTACCTGAGCCATCTTCATCGAACTTTTTGAAGATTTTGTCAACTTCGTAGTGTTTTTGCAATTCTTCAGGGAAGAAGAGATAGTTCATATTGGGACTTTTGTTGAGGAAACGTTTTCGAAGCCAAAAGACAATATCACGAGTATGAAGACGAGTACGTTTGTTGAGAACTTTGCCTTGATTTTCCGAAAGGACCTGATTTAGATCTCTAGATTGTTTGCCAGCACTCATTTTTTGGTGATAGATAGGTCTTATTTAATAAAAGATTTGATGAAAACCTCGAGTGAAAAATTTAATGACGAATTGAATAAACGTTGTTTTTAATCTAAGGGTTTTATAGATTCGACACTTTTGTTTTGTTTTCTTGAGAATGAATTCCATTCAATACATAAATTAATAGGCTTGGGACAGATTTCTTTGAAGGCAAGGGGTTAACATGGCTGAATTTTCAATAAAAACAATTGGAAAAGACAGTTTTGAAGAGATTAGAATCATGAAGGAAAAGGAGATTTCGAAGATTTATAAAAATATACAAATTAATATTGTCCAAAATTTTTGGATGGATGGTTCTGTGGAGTTATGCGAATTAAACCTTGATTTTTGCGCCAATACTTTAAGATGCCAGAAATTCTTTTTACAATTTTCTCAGAAGGACTCAGTAGTCCAACGCAATCACGACAGTTTTTCATTTCGAACAACCTTGATCAGGATTAATGTAAATAGAGTTATTAAGAGTTCTTTGAATTAAACGTCAGTTTTTAAACCTTTGGTTTTCCTTATTTTGAAAAAATTTCAAAGAAACTTGAACGCTAAGGGGGGTGAAATGAGGTTTCTCTTTGTGTGATAGATAACCTTGAACCAATACTGAAGAAATCAAGAGTAAGAATTGAGGAAAAGTTGAGTGGTTGAGTGTGAGAGATGAAATCCAATTCGATTCATAATTTGTTACTTATGCAAAATCAAGGTTTAATTGATTAATACTTCTGGTGTTGAAAGAAAAAAATCTGATTTTGTAAAAATAAATCGCTCTTCTAATTTTAGAAGGCTCTTGAACACTCTCATTGTAATGAAATGGTAAGAAACTATGAGAAATTCGAAGGTATTGGCTTCGGGAAATGTGAAATATTGATGGTGATAATCGCGGCGTTTCTCAAATGTAATTTCTTGGCAATGATTATTTTAAGGAGTGATTTTAAAATATTTTTAATGCAAGGTAATTTTTCAATTAAGAATAGTTTTCACGAAACTGGTCTCTCACCTTTCAATTAAGAAATTTGTAAATAAAAGTAATCTTTCATGAGAAATGTTTTGATTACGAACTGTTCAAAATATTTATCAAAAGATTGAAGACAAATTATTTGGTTACAAGAGAGAAAGTTCAAAGATTCTATTATAAAAAATTTTAAGCTTCAAAAATGGTACTCAAAGAGATTCAGAACTTTAAAAATTTTTCAATATATACTATTATAAAAGAACTTCAAGTAAAAACATGAAAACCTTCTCTTTTAAAAAGGGTCAGGAGATTCTGTTGACAGTGGGTTCTGTTTCCTCCCTGAAATGAACAGGTAGCAAATCAGTGAATTCAGCCACAGAAAGGATAAGAATTAATTTCTTAATTTAAAGCTGAGACTCTCATACTTTGGCGCCAACTTAACAAGAGTCAGTAGCATCAATCAGTCTCAGTTATTTTCAAAGAAAATTAATTTAGAGCCGCTCAAATTTAACTTGACAGTTTGTTTGTAAATCAGTTTTTTATAGAAATTACTGTAAAATGTGAAACTGCTTAGTCGGTCTTTCTTAATTCTTAAATGTGCACTTTATTTGAGATTCGTGATAGGTTTTGAGAGTTTGCAGGATTTTCTTTTCAAAAGAATTATTTGTAAAGTATTCAAGATACTTTGACTTGACACTCGGACCTCTTGGATAAATAATTTCCTGACGAGAGTTGAGACCGACTGATTTAGAGCATCAGCCATTTTTTCATTGATTTCTGGGTTGGTGAATCGTACGTTTTGAACCTCAAGTCCACATTAGAAACAATTCCTGTCTCCGAAAAAAAGGTCCAAATTTTTCAAGAGCTAAAAAAGCGAACTAAGAGAAAAATATTGATTTTGAATGCTTTCAAGGGCCAGCTGAATTTAAGGCTTTGATATTTTCAAACACATGATGCTATCAGTCATATTTTCCACAGTATTAATTTCAAAATCAATATAATAGCTTTGATTGAGGGTACTTTTTCGTCAGAGCAAATTTCAATGATCTAATCAATATCAACGGTTTCTTCTTGAAATAGTAGATTGAAGTCGCTCAACATGAACGAGATCTTTGAAGAATAAAACTCATGGTATTTAATTTCTATCCAAAGAATGGGAAGATTGTTTGAATTTTTATCGTAATTTTTCTGAACTCATAGAGATTTAGCTCAAGAAACAAGCTCACATTCTATGGGGATTTGGAGGATATGTGGGGGTTTCTGAGGAGAAAAATAACTTTTCAAAAGAATGAAATGCTTTGAATTTGAAAAACTTTCTCTAGAACATGTTGCAGGCCATCAAGGCTCCGTGAAAGATCTAGATAGCTCATTTGGCCTATTCTATTCTCTTCACTTCTTTACAAACTTGACTGGACTTTGTCAAAAAGCATGGGAAAAAATGACATAAAACAAATGATTTCTTCTCTTGAGAAAATTTTTTCTGTACACTTTTTGATGAAGTGACAGCTCTCTCCAAGTTCAAAGTTTTCCAAAAAGGCTCGAGGCTGATTCGAAGTCGTTAATATTTTCCTTATCCTCGCTTGTCCGAATTTTTAACAATTTTTTTTTTGAAATTTAATTAAAAATAATTTGACATCCAATAATTTGAAAACTATTAGCCTTTTGATTTTTTTTTTTCAAATTTGCGAACTTAGCCATTCCTATTCCACTATTCCACGTACTCATTTTATCTTTACTTGACACGAAAGTCATCTCGCAGCTTCTTCTTTTGACACAGATCCCTTTGAAAAAAGCTGAAGGCAGCTTTGAAATTTTAAAAATATTGAGAAAGAGATTGAGAATTTATTGGAAGACTTGTTCTGGATCAATGAAAATTGAAGGATTTTCCTTTTCAAATTCTTCCTTACCTTTCTCCCTCCAGAATTCGTTGAACTTTCTGGTAAAGCTATTTTGATGACGATTTCTCCTATCGATTTTTTTCAAATAAATTGATGTCATTGGTTATCGATAGCCACATATTTTGATAATGTAGAATTTGATTTTTATATGAGATTTCAATGTTTCAAAACATTTTAAACATTTCTTAGGAGCTTCTGTCTTTCTCCTTTATGAGGAGGAGCAAAGTTACAGATTTTCAAACTTTTTTGGGATTCTGATATCCTCTCAACCTATTCAGCTCTTTAGGAAAAAAATCGTTTTTAAGACTTGGTCTTGGTATAGAGAGATATTCAAACTAAACATCGTCATTTTCAAATGAAACTTGTATTGGGCAGATTTGAAAATCCTCTGGGAGATCCACAGCCAAGTGATTTCATAGAAAATGTAAACCGTTTGAGAACAAATTTTGGAGCAAAATAGATTGAAGCTCTCTCTGAATTTAAAAGAATGAAGGTTAGTTGTTCATTTCTTAATGAAAGGATGATAAAATCGCATGTTTGAGTGAGATCATCGTTTTCGCGCGGAAATACATTGCTTCAAATTTAGGCCCATCGAATATTCAGAATTCTTGCTAACCAAATCCTTTTGAATTTTACATAGAGGTCTTCCATTTTTCGAATGTTTTGGTGTTCCCAATGAAGAAAAAATGTGTATCAACAAGAAATGTATGTATTTGGGAACAAGAGGAAAAATAAATTGGAAAAGTTTTTGGTTCTGTCTAGTTATCTTTGCTTATTAAATATTTATGTATTATAATTTTCAAGAAGCTAAAATTATCAACCAAAAGAGAAAATCGTTAATCTTGGCCACACTATTTCCCTCTCAAATCTAGTGCATTTTTAAATGTTTCCAGATTACCTGAACAAACTATCAATCAATCGATTCAAAAAAAAAATTCAAAGATTTAATCAACGACTTTCTTAATTGAGGAATTAGCCTTGGGAAGCTTCAATTTGGGATGGACAGTCTGGTGCTTGTGAAAGCAAAGGAAGCTATTGGAAATTCCCGAGGAGGAAGAATAAATTCCATAGAAAAATTCTATTAGTTGGATGATTTCGTAGCTTTATTTTTAAGATTGCAATAATAGAATAATTGAGGTATTAACTTACAGTTTTGAATTTGTGAGGGAAAATTTTTTAAAATAGATAATTGACCTGACCAAACCTTCTTCCTCAAGTTTTCTCCACAATTTTCATCAACCTGAATAACTCTTGAAGGTCCTCAAAAGTTTTTAAGAAACCAAAAGAATCCGATCAAATTAGGAGAAGAATTTTGATGTATCAATTGTGGGTTTTGGCACTTTTTTTTGAAATCAAAAACAGCAAACAGATTAATATAAAGTTTAATAAGACACATATTATTTATATGCAAAGAAGTAAAAATTAACTCCAAGAATTAATTTTTTTTTGTTTTTTTTGAATCAAAAAGTTTAAATCTACTTATGGACACTTCCCTCTCCCACAGCAATAACTCCGAATGTATTTCCATTCCCTCTCTTCCTTCCATCTAATCCTTCTAGATGCTCATTCTTACAGTAACGTAGATGATTTTAACTCCAGATCAGGTAAGCTCTAATCCTTTCCTTTGATCCGCCATCCACAGTCTCAGTCCCCCATGCGCACAAGAGTCGTTTCAAGACTCCCAGCTTGACCTCCCAAATCCGAAAATGAGAAAATAAGAGTATATGCCTGAAGCATGGGGAGAAGAGGAGATGATTTTTTGAATTGAAAAGATGGAGCTTGATTAATAATTTGAAAATAGGTGATGGAGATGTCCAAATGTTGCGTCAAAAGTACAAGCAAACTAACAATAGAGTGTACCATGATTTTTATAAAACTAAAGTGTGCAGTCTCTACAACTTGGTAACGATGATTTTGATGTGAAAATTTTTCTAATCTCTGAGAAGAATATCTGCAAGAAGGGAAAATCTTGTCCATTTGCCCACAATGCTGATGAGTTGAGAGACAAGCCCAATTTGTTCAAGACCAAATTATGCGATGCCTTCCTCACTGGTACCTGACGACCTTATTTCTGATGATTAAATTTCTTCTTTTAGGTAACTGTCATAAGGGAGAACAATGCACTTTTGCCCACGGAGAAGAAGAATTGAGATCAACACCTGACCTTTTCAAGACCGCTATTTGCCATTTATGGAGTCAAGGCCGATGCACTGCTGGCGATCAATGCCGCTTCGCTCATGGTGACGATGACTTAAGACCTGCGTAAGTGGATCATTTGTGAATCCATTCTCAATTCTAATGAAGACCATCACATCAAAAATTCAAGAGAAAGAGCTTCAGAAAGACACCCAATATGAATTCTCATCATCAGTAAGCGATTTTCTTAAGAGAATTTATTGACTCTTTTCCAACAGAAATAACGACTATATGCAAGGAGGACCTGCTTATAACCAATACTCTTACCCTCAAAACTTTTATGGATATCCCATGTATCCTATGCCTATGATGCCAGCTGATATGCAAGTAAGGAAACGAAATTTGATTGTTGTTTTCAATTCCTTCAAATAGAATCCTTATATGATGAGCCAATCTTATGGATTTAGCTATGGAGGCGAAAGTCAACTCCAAAAGTAAAATAAGAATTCTATAAAAAGTTTCCCACATACTAAAGGGAAAGAAAGAGTCCTGAGAGTTCAATAAAATAATAAAAAAAAGAGTCCTGACCTGGAGTATGGAGGTTGAGCGTACATGAATCCATGTCTTTATGTTTTTTATCAAAAACAATTGGTCTGCGGGCTGTATGCGATATGATCCTAGTCAGGTTTTTATATGTTATATAGATATATTATTATGATAAGTGATCTCGGGATTTTCATATTCAAAACTTTTAACTTGACCTTATTTGGTACTTTATTAAGTAATTTCAAACATCATTTTTGGTTGTGTTTGTATAATAATGATAATGTTTTGATGCAGTGCAATGGAATGGAGAATTTCCAATTTTTAGAAGGACTTTGATATGAGAGGGAAAGAGAATTTTTTTATAATGTAAAAATTCAAAGCAATATTTAAGGGTTAATCCACGTAGAACTTTTTAATAAAAAATTTGGTAGCTAACGAATTTCTGTTTGTCTGTTTGCACTCAATTTGTTGCATTCAAGAGAGTTTGGAAAATGGAAAAATAAAAGCCATCCAGTCTGTTTGGTGGCAAGATTTGACTCTTTGAAGAAAACTAGTTTTTCTTTTTAAAAAAGGAGTTTTTCGAAGAAATTTTCTAGAAAAAATGAGATGATGAGTTTAGTAAGGAGTAATTCATAAAGTTTGTTTTGCATACATAGACATTTTCCTATACAATCCTGAACGACATTAAAAAAACACAAAATTATCAGACACAATTCCGAGCTATCTCTTTGATGTATTTTTCATATTCTTGAGGGCTTTTCATAAATTTTTCACATAATACATAATTTGCTGGAGATGTCGTGTTAGGCTCTCTGTGTATCAAATCTTCTATTTCGATCGCAATCATGAAGAGAGGAGTTTCCATATTCCAAATACCTTCAGTGATCATTCCAAGACAAATTTTTTGATCTTCATATAAATGGATATGCTTGAATTCTTTATTCTCAGCAGTGACAATCGGAGGGTTAAAGATGCTCCCATTATAATCAATAAGGAACCTGTAGACGCCTCCTTCCCAAAGAGTTCCTGGTCTTCCTTTGATGACAAGATTCCATTTAAACAGATTTTTGGTGCCTTCTTCAATCACAGGAGAAAGTTCAATATTGTCAGGCATTTGACCATTTTTAAACTTTTCCTTGATCTGCTTTTCCTCATTTTGAAGCCTTTTGCGGGACATAGTGTCAACCACTGTTTGGGGCAAGTTTTTATTTTGCTGCATTTTTTCTTCTAAAGAAAGAACGAAGGCGGACGGACACTCTATTTTTGCCTTATATTTTATTTAAAAAGTAAAAAGTTACTCTTCAAAAAATAAAGACAGTGTCGAGTCTCACCAAATAATGGTCAACGTCTTTGAAAAGAAAATTGGCCAATTTCGACTTTAGAAAGTTTTTTGGAAAAAGGAAAATAGGAGGCGAGCAGTTTTGAGCGAGGGCTGTTTTTTGGACTCTTGATTTACGAAATAGGCGTAATCCACTTCATCGTCGTAGATTAAGTAATCAACGGTAATACGTCATTTCCGTCAATCAATGCGCAAAAACTCGCATTTATATTTGATGTGTTTTAGTTCGTAATAATTAATATATCAAGTAATTTTATAAAAATGGACAGACTTACTCAATTATCCCGCCAGCTCAGTGTTCAAGTACCTCATATTTCCCCTTCCTATCCCTTCTAAAAGCTTAGGATCTCCGCAAAAAACCCGTTAATGTGACAATTACCGGTGCTGCAGGAAACATCGGCTACACTCTTGTGTTCATGATCGGTCAAGGTCGTATGTTTGGCCCTTCTCAACCCGTCAATATTACTCTTTTGGAACTTCCCGTTATGGAGAAAGTTATGCAAGGTGTGATAATGGAGCTCAACGATTCTGCCCTTCCTCTTATCAAGGGTCTCAGAGGAACCACTGAATACAAAACAGCCTTTACTGACTGTGAAGTCGCCATCCTCGTCGGTGCCAAGCCCAGAGGCCCTGGTATGGAAAGAAAAGACTTGTTGGGACAGAATGCCAAGATTTTTAAGGAAACCGGCAAGGCTCTGAACGAGTTCGCCAACAGTGACTGCAAGGTATTTATTTCTACCAAGATGATGTTAATAATTCTAGGTTCTCGTTGTTGGTAACCCTGCCAACACTAACGCCTTCATCGTCTCTCAATTCGCTCCCAGAATCCCCGCCAAGAACATCACTGCTTTAACTAGACTTGATCAAAATAGAGCAGTTTATCAGATTGCCAATAAGCTCAAGGCTAATGTTGAACAAATAAAGAACATTATCATCTGGGGTAACCACTCTGCCACCCAGTTCCCCGATTTGAGCTCTGCTTTCCTCTTAAACTACCCCAGCATCGGAAAGAGAACCAGTGTTCATGATGCTATCAAGGACGATAAATGGATCAAGAATGAATTTATCTCTACTATCCAAAAAAGAGTACTGCTTTGTTACCGAGAAAATTCATTAATTCTGAATCCTAGGGTGCTGCTATTATTGAAATGAGAAAGCTTTCTAGTGCTGCTTCAGCTGCTAATGCTGCTTGTGATCACATTTATGACTGGTTGGTTGGTACTGCTCCTGGTGATATTGCCTCAATGGCCGTCGTTTCTGATGGAAGCTATGGTGTTCCCGAAGGTCTCGTCTTCTCTTATCCCGTCACTTGTAACAACGGTGACTTCCATATCGTTCAAGGATTGAAGGTAAGAAATCTATTTGAAATGAAAGAGAATTAATGAATTTTTTTAGTGGGATGACTTTGCCAAAGAGAAGATCGCCATTACTACTAAAGAATTGCTCGAAGAAAAGGAAATGGCCATGACCACTGTTAAGGATTAAAAGATCAGAGATCACTTTTACTTTGCTTGCTTGTTTGAGAAAGAGAAGCAATAACTATTATTGTCTATCTAAAATAAAATATCATAAAGAGAGGAAATTCCTTAAAAAGTATATAAGTGTAATGTTAATATGAAATATAACTATATAAACAACAATATTACTCATGATTATATGCTTTTATATTTAATGAACGAAAAAGTTACTTACGAGTTAATTTTCACAAAATATCCCTCTCTCTCTTTGGTTCTATGGTGATTTGTGAAAGAAAGAAATTAGATTTCTCAAGTGGTCTAAAAAGCATGAAATTTGCTTGAAAAAGTCTTTGAAAATAACAAATTTTTCATGAAAGGAAAAGTTATCACTCTCAAAAAAAATTTGGTTTGGCTGATTTCTGAGAAGTTAACGCGAAAAAACTGCCTAATGAAAAAATATTTTGTGTTTCTGTGTGTGTGTGTTTTTTTCGAAAATAATTATGCAAGACTTTTGTCATTGCTCTCTTGAACAAACTTTTCTGAAAACTAAAACTTTGATATTTTTCCAATCTTGCTTTGAAAAATTTCACAAAATGATCTTCTGAATCGTTTGAAGGTCTTTACAATTCAGAATAATCTCTTTTACAAATAGTTTCAAAGAGGTCAACCGAAAGAAGGATCTTTTCTTTTAAAGCCGAGTAATGCTAGCTGAACTGCACTTCGTATTTTAGAAAACGTCTTCAAAAATTTAAGCGAATCTTCTTGGCAAAAGAAGAGAACACCAATGCTCCATGAAAACCTGCCAGATAAGAGCACTTTTTGTTACCTTCAGGATTTCCTAGGAAAAGGAAGGGAACATATGATTGATTTGAAAGTTTGGTGTATTTTATTTGTGACAAGTTTAAAAATATATTCTCAAATTTTTTTAGTTGAATCTCTTGAGCAAAAATAGATTGAATTATTTTTTCAATCTGAAAAAAACCTTTTCCATTTGGTGTTTTTTTAGTTGTTTTCTCGGAAGTCACCTCGAATCTCTTGAGGTGGTCCAAAGATTGTTTATAAAAAAAGAAAAACTCGAGACTATGAAGATCTAATATTCTTTCTATCCCTTGAGTGAGTCGAGGTTTAGATCTAAAGAGCAGACCTCTTCAACTTCATGTGAATAAGATTTGAATTTTTCATCGAAAAAAACCTTGAGTTGAACCCGATCCCCTTCTTCACAAAATTAAATCAACAAAAAGCACTACAATTCAACCTTCTAAACCAGTTTTTCAGTTGAGAAAACTAAAGTCTCCAAGTCTGTGAGTCCAAATTTTGACAGTTGTCATTACTTGTAAATAATATAATCTGACATTATTCGCCTGATTAAAAAGATCAGTTCTTGCGATAAATCAGACCCTAGGAAAGTCCATATGACTCATCAAAGAAGTCATTCAACTCAAAGGACTTGATAAGAAGAGTAAAAGCAAATAAATAAATGAAAAATAATCGGATTAAATTGAGGATCAAGTTATATAAAAAACCAACAGCTGATATTTTATTAAGATGAAAACAGAAGACTTTTTTTTTTGCAAGACAGAAAAAACTGAAAAGGAATTCTAATCTTGAGAATTCCTGAAATGAACATAATGTGTTTATTCAACTTGAAAATCAGAGAGAAAGATGAAAACATTTCCATTTTATCGAATCAGATTTCCCTGCATTTTGCTGGATTGTGTGGATTTATTAAATAATTTGTTTGTAATTTTTATATTTCGCTTCTTTTCTTTTTCGAAGACAGAGAAAAAATGGGAATGATCTGATTTCAGATCTTTAGAGACTTGGAGATTGCTGAGTTCTAGGAGATTAATTCCCATTCTACAAATGAAGTAAAATGCTTGTTATTTGTTTTTCGATTCATCGTATACAGTTTAATAGATAAGCTGATCGTTAAAAATTGATACGATTAGCTTATTTCAACTTTTTTTCTTTACGAAGCTTCTCATTTGGATATATTTGAGACTTATATTTATTTCAGTCCCAGCCATATGGTTTTAATGTCCTCAGTTTATCAATCATCCATGATTTTTAAATCAAGAAGGAATTTTACAAAAGCCAGAAATACGGTCAAAACAAAGAAACAAAGAAATCAAGATTTCTGTGATGGATATCGAATTAAAGGGGTTTTATATTCCAAGCAAGCCAGAATTAATTTTAAGGCTACAATGAAATTAATCTTGACTGTGTCAGATTTTATTGTGTGATCCAGGGATTTTCTCCTGATAAATTACGGGTATTTAAAGGTGCAAGAATCTTAATTTCATAAATAATAAATTCATTTTTTCATATAAAAACCTTTCGCTTCACACAAAATGGAAAAGAAGTTTGACGTTTACGGCATTGGTAACGCTTTGGTCGATATGGAATTCGAAGTTGAAGAAGAATTCATCAAGGAAGCTGAAATCGCCAAGAGCCAAATGACTTTGGTCGATGAAGCTAAACAAAACCAAATCCTCTCCATCCTCCACGGAAAGGCCCACAAGAAGACTTCTGGAGGTTCTGCTGCCAACACTATGATCGCTATTTCTCAATTCGGCGGTAAGAGTTACTACTCCTGCAAGGTCGCCAAGGACGAGCTCGGAGAATTCTACTACAGAGACTTGATTGACAACGGTGTTGAAACCAACCTCCACTCTGACAACTTGGAAGCTGGTATCACCGGAAAGTGCATGGTCCTCATCACTCCCGATGCTGACAGAACCATGAACACCTTCTTGGGTATCACCTCCAACTTCTCCACCAGAGAATTGGTTGAAGAACAAATCAAGAACTCCAAGTACCTCTACATCGAAGGTTACCTCGTTGCCAGTCCCCCTGCTAAGGCTGCTGCCATCGAAGCCAAGAAAATCGCTGAAGCCAACGGTGTCAAGACCTCCATCACTTTCTCTGATGTCTCCATGATCAAGTTCTTCGGAGATGGCATGAGAGAAATCATCGGAGACGGTGTTGACCTCGTCTTCTGTAACGAAGCTGAAGCTTTCGAATTCACCAAGACCACTGACTTGAAGGAAGCCACTGAAGCCCTCAAGAAGGTCGCCAAGGCCTTCGCCATCACTTTGGGCTCCAAGGGTGCTTTGGTCTTTGACGGTGTTAATGAAACTATCGTCCCCACCACTGAAGTTAAGGCTGTCGACACTAACGGTGCTGGTGATCTTTTCGCTGGTTGCGTCCTCTACGGTATCACCAACGGCTTGACTTATGAACAAGCTGCCAAGATCGGCTGCAAGGCCTCCTCCACTTTGGTCACCCAATTCGGTGCTCGTCTTGCCAAGGAACAAGCCGCTACCATCAAGGAAAGCGTCAAGTTTTAAATATCCCCTGAAGATATAATTAGCAAAGCACAGCTATTTAATTTGTTTGTATGGAGATAAAGAATAAAAACATCATTTTTATTTACATCATTAATCATTGCATGTCTCCTTACTAAAAGATAAAAGTCTCAAAACAAAATTCTCTCATTCCATTTCATTTCATCTTTGAGGAGATCCTTCTCTTAGGACAGGGAATTTTCCTCTTACCTCAAAATTCATCAACCAAACAAAAGTTTTTCCTCAAAGGATAAAAAGAAAATTTTCTTCAAAATTTCTTCCAGGCACGAAATATGACACGAGATAAATTTTGCTGTCAATCTGTCTATACTGGATATGAAAATGAGTTGACTATGATTCTGGCCTTCTCCAGATGTTCAGAGAAAACATGAGAAAATAAAAGCAAAGCGAGAATATCCTTATTTTGATTCATTTGCTTGCCTTTAAAAAGGAAATTGATATCGAGAACACGTGTCCCTTTCATGCTGGTCTTGTTAGAGAGATGATTCACTTTTTTTATTGAGAGAAGATGTGAGTTCTAGTGAATGGAAGTCCT
>Ga0182738_1004799_pt1 | contig 14717 bp, 11 predicted proteins | sample eDN5th30CBELigMG_FD_128876 | JGI IMG/M metagenome (GOLD analysis project Ga0182738, IMG submission 128876) | Enriched Miracle-Growth compost microbial communities from Emeryville, California, USA - eDNA 5th pass 30_C BE-Lig MG (version 2)... ... | reverse complement strand
GGACGCGTGAATTGCCGAGACTGTAGAGTCTGAGAGTGGAAGTTCCCCAAACGTCCAAGAGTTCCTTTTGCCAATTCGTAAACCAAGACAAAAGAACGCCTCTCCTGAAGGTAATTCAAAGAACATCGTGAAAAACTATGGAAAAGCGCTTTGTGCCTTTGGATCTTCAGCGATTGCCATTCCATACCTGAATTCGATCATTGCAAAGAACGGGTATGACAAGATTAAGGTGAAGGAATTCGCCAACTACATAAAAGAGAAGAAAGACAGTGTCAATAGCATCGAAAGTTTGAGAAGAGTGTTGGTTCCCGAATCCGGCGACTCTGAGGAAGAGATTATTTATAAAAAGTTATTTAAAGAGCTATCGATAATTTTCATGAAGTACTTCTCAGTAAATTGGATCTATAGTGGAAAATTGCTCCACAAGACCGCCCATTTAAAGTTTCGATTTAAGATCATGAGGAGAATCCAAAACCCAGAACATTTTACTTATTTGAAAACTTCAGCCAAATAAGCTCGACTGAGACACAAAGCTTCATTTTTGATTCTTGTATTTAAATTCAGTAAAACCCTATTCTATCAACATGCATTATGACTTTCTTAAATGATTGTTTTCACATCATCATTATCTTAGGTATTTTGCTTGTGTTTATTACCGTATTATTCAAAATTTATTGATCGTTCCAACCAAAACAAACAACTTGAAGTATTCCCATAATCTATTCAATGGAAATCCCTGCTGGATTCTTTTTTATCCAAAGCATTTCCATATAGAGAAAAATTTGATGGTGAAATTTGAATTAAAATTCGAATTAAGCTACAAAAGTTTGAAGAGTTTTTAATGTTGAATGTCTTGAGTTTCACTAGGAATTCTGTAATTTTAGATGAGATAAGAACGGTTTCTTGAAGGCTGTCTCACTCGGAGTCAAATGTAATCTCTGCGATGACGAAATAAGATTTATTTTATTGTGTATTTTTTGAACTTCTATATTTTTGCCAGAAATGAAATTTGGGCCAACTATGAAGCAAAAACAGAGACCTCAATTAATTATGTTTAAAATTAGCTTTCCTGAATCTATGTACTTGTTAAGCAATGACAAAAGGCAAGATTTGTTGACAGAGATGAAGCTTCAGTTGTGAAAGAGGTAAGTTTCAAAAGATTTTTTTTTCTGGTGAGCATATCATTGAGGTTAATGATTGAGTTTGAGTAGAAGGCTAGTTCGAAAGAAAGAGAGGGTGAGGGAATATTTTTCGAGAAGTCTCATTGGCTAAGGAAATGGAAGAAATCGATTTCAGGGTTAAATATTTAATCTAGTTTATCAAATCATCAAAAATCTTGAAATAAAACTTCTTGATAAATAAATTTAAATTCAAGAGTTGTTTGGTTTTGGTTAATAATTTTTTTAAAGCTTCAGGTAAATTATTTTATTGAGATGGCTGAAAATTTGGTTAAAATTGGATTTGGTTAAAGAGCTATTCATCACCTTTTCTCCCGTTTAGAGAGGAGAGTTATAGATTTGAAGTGTGAAGCAGAATTGAATAGGATTTGAACCAGTTTTATCTTTCCAGAGGCAGATGACAAGCTTAGAGAATTTTCGCATAAGAAATGGCGGTTTAATACAAAATTTTCGATAAAGAAAAATTATTGCACCAAGAGAAAAGATTTTTGCTCATAGAGGTCATTCTAGTCCATAACTAATACTTTTCTCTTGAAGCTTGCTAGCGAACACTCATTATTTGTCATTATTGTGGGCGAAATAGGTTTTTGTCTGGGAGAGGATGGAGATTCTAGGATGTTGATTGAAGGTATGTGGATTGGAAATGCTAACCTCAAAGCAACTGATGATTTTTCCCTCTCTCTAGAATACATTCATCATTGTGATGGGGATCATTCTCAATTTGAGAGGAGATCAAAAGGGTTGTGAAGGGTTTTTCGAGAAAGAAAATAGATCGATCTATTGATTCAGGCTGGAAATAAAGATGAAATTTCTTTTTTCCAAAAACAGAGATATTTTTCAAATTTTCTTCCGTTGATTATTTATTGACTTCAATGCCCATCGACAAGATCATTGAGAGATGAAAACTATTCCATATCAAAATTCATCGAGAGACTGTTCAATTTGAAGATTGAGAAATAAGTGAAATTAATTTTTTGGACACGATAAGGCGAAACGAGACATGAAAAAGCGTTTGCATTGGCTCAACTGAAAAAGTTTATCTGTACTGTCTGATAGTGTATACTTTCTGATTCTTTGTTTCGAAAAAATATTCTCTTCTCATCTCCGAGGTTCAAAAGGAAAATCAGTCTTGAAATTAAAAAAATAAATTTGTTCCAGAGAGAAATTGAAATTGAGAGATCTAGAGTTTTCAAGGAGACTGTCGAACTCTGGAAAGTCACTGAATGCCAGTTAAAAATTTATTAAAAACGGTTCATAGATAAGAAGTTCATTTTAAATTGATATATAGAGTTCAAAAAGTTGCAGCAAGGGCAATGAAAGAACAGAAGATTGAGCTGAATCACACAGATTACAAGTTTTTTTGATCCACTGTCCTAACCTTTGATGCTAAGTCTTGGAGAAATGGCAAAAGAAAAACCTTGTATAATTTCAAATTTCAAAGCAGAGTTCGATTAAAAGATCTGCTGAGTGAGAAAGGTACTTGATTTCTCTAGGAATGATTTGCCCATGTTAGAAAGAATTTTGGGTCTCTCGTTGAGCACCTGACTCTGGATGGGCCGTCGATGATTCTAGAAACTAGCCTGTCAAATTAAACTTTGATTTTAACTGATGTTTTAATTAAAGGTTCGTGATTCATGGAAACTACAAGGAGCTGAAACTTTCAAAATACTTGTATTTATTCAAGGCTCTTGAAAGGTTGACGAAAGTGCAGCAGAAGCTTGACAACTCAGATGCTATGAGCAAATTTACAATTCATATTTGATGAACAAAAAATCTGCGAGCTGAAGATCACGCCAAAGAACAATTCTCAAAACAGAAGCTCAAGAGTTTCGTCTCTTTGAAACTAGGAAAAGGGATTATGATGAATGTTAATATTTCAATTAGTTCAAAGCAGCTGAGCCTGCCATGTTTTTGATAGCTTTATAGAATTATTTTTTCCAGACATTGTTTTCAAAAAAGTTTTTTCACTCTATGATTGAGACTTTATGAAAATGAATTTTCAACAAAGTGTTTCAAGACGTGATTTCTAAGAAGAGGACAAATTTGTATATGACTTGCCGATAAAAAAGTCTTTTGAGGTTTTAAATTTCAATTAATTGAAGGATTAGCTATTTCAACGAAACAAGATTATAGCTATTAAAAAGCGCTTTTGAAATTTGATCGTTCATGTTTTTCTCCTGCTTTGAGAACCAAACTTGAGTTGTCGAGAGGAAAAATCGGAGTTTTTTGAGATTTTCAAGAGGCAAATTATTTTTTTTATTGCTATTAAGTCAGAGTGATTTCTCGTGATCCAAAGCATTTTTGATTTTGCTGGTTCGGGGAGAGCATCTGAAACAAGAGCGGCTTATGGGGATGGTTCAATGAGAAAGCTTTGATGAAGATGGTAGAAGAGTGATAGAGGAGAATGAACTAACCGTAAGTTGATTGATTGAAACATTCGCAAATTAATTTTCAGGGAAAATTTATTGGTGATGTAGGCTAAATTAGAATCCTTTTTAAGAGTTTAATTCAATGGAAACAAAAAAAAAATAGTTTGATAAATTATTTTAACTCACCAAGTCTGTAACTGAATGTTTGAATATTAAAATGTTTGTTTGAAATTTATAATCTATATTTCAAAGAAACAATTAAAAAACAAGGCATAATGAGCTTTTTAAAAAGAAAGATTCAACTCAAAATGGGAAAGACTCTCAGCGAATCTCATGCCATTGGAAAGAATGCTAGCACCCTCGTGAAACTTGAAGATGATGAAACGGTTAGCACTGAGATTTCTTCTGAAACGTCCCCAACCACTCTGGAATTTATCTTGCCAATGAGGAAACCAAGACAGAAGCCAACTTCCCCTGACGCCAATTCAAAAAATATCGTGAAAAATTATGGTAAAGCTCTTTGTTCTTTTGCTTCTTCAAAGATTGCAGTTGCGTATTTAGAAGACATTTTGAAGAGAAAATCTTTCGAATGCGTGAGAATTAAGGAGTTTATGGAGTTTATCAAAGGAAAAAAGGAGAGCATTAACAGCATTGAGAGTCTGAGGAAGTTGTTGGTCATTGATGAAAATCAAGATGACAATTTGATAAGATCCTACAAAGAGTTGTTTAAAGAGGTGTCAGTCATTTTTTTAAAGTACTTTGCCGTGAACTGGATCTATAGCGGCAAATTGCTCCATAAAAATGCTCATATGCAATACAGATTCAAGATGCTTCGGAGAGTTCAAAATCCCGAGCATTTTACATATCTAAAAACCTCAGCCAAGTAATTATGGTCCAAGTATTTATGAAATTCTTCTTATTTTTTAATTACCCAAGTCATCATTTTTCATTTATGGATTTCATCTTGTATTTTATTCAAATATACCTCACTTTTCCATAATGCTGGACTTCTGTTCTATTGCAGAGATCCATTCTGTTGTGAGTGAAAGTTTTTTTTAAAAAATGCAAAATTATCACTTTGAAAGATAGAAAAGACTGGAAAGAAAGAGTTTTTCGAGAATTTCTGATGGCGGCTAGAAAAAGGTAAAATTTCAAACTGAGCTTCAAAGGAGTTGAATGAGAGGATGAAAAAGTTTGGCTGATCAGTGGCAGTTTGTTTTGATTTACTGATTTTGATTAAAAAGAAAGAAACTAACGGTCAGTGATTAAGTTTTGCAGGTTCTTAAGTTTAGCTCTTTACCAAACCTATGGCAAGAATTCATTCAGACTTATTCGAATTCGAACAATTGAACGTGTGCCTCTCAATAACTTTATTTTGGGTACAAAGTAAATTCGATCAAATTTTGAACGATTTTTTTTCTCTGGTAGTTGGCCAATGAGAAACAGCGCGATAAAAGATTGGTGAATATGTTTCAATCATCTAAGGTCGCCTGATGAGAGTTGAATGTATTCATCTTTCACAACAAGCTAGCTAGAGTTCTCTTTGAACATGACCGCGGTGGTAATGAAACTCGAATTCAGAAAGATTTCATTGGGCCATAATTTCGGAAAAAATTTCTGATTAACAAAGTGAGGCAAAGGTTAATTTTTCGATAAGCTGAATGGTTTGTTTGTTCAAAGTTTTTTTTTGTAAAACAATGGAGATGTTTATTTTTGAACCAAGTTTTTTTTTTTCCTGATAAAGTTTCAACTTCAGAAAATTACGTGAAGATCTCTAATATTTCATCCATAAAGATTCGATGACAAAACATTTGAAAGTTATTTTCTGAAGAGAGAAAGGAATTCGGTGCTATTGTGAAAAGAAGAAAATTTTCTGATTGCTTTGGATTCGTTCTGGGCAAATATTTTTTAGGGAAATGAAGTGTTAATTTCTAATGAGAGCTCAATCATTGAGTGAACTGGCGCTGAAAAAAAAAAGTTCAACTGAGCTGATATTTTCCTCAGTTTCACATCCAGAGAAAGGGTTATTGATTCAGTTCGAAGAATTGAAGATTTGTTCTTGCCCGATAATTTAGAAAATACCAAATTTGATTTAAAGGAATCCAAAATGTACATTTATTATTCTCAAATAATTTCACTTGAAAGAAATGAGATTCCTGAAAACTATTTGTTATTTTTAGAATGTTGAAGCTTCAAAGAATCCATGAAACTAAGCTTAGTGAATATAAATTTATGCAAGTATTTCTTTAGATATATTTTTTTGCAGAAAAAATTTTTGGCTTTTTGATTTCAAGGTTTCCGAGCAAAATAGGAGAAATATCAGGTGTCTCTTAATTAAAATTTTTTGAATTTGTAAAGAAGAGAGATGACAATTTGATTTTAAATGTGAGATTTTGAGGGGCATAATTATTGATTTGATTCTGAGAATTAATTTGTTCCTTTTTATTTTCAGAGAATTCTATGATTTTTTGTTTGGATGAAGTTCCCTATAAAATCTTTGAAGAGATATAACTCGTAAAAATTGATCTCAGTGGGGTATAAAAAGAGAAAGTTGGAGAGTTTCTTTAGTTGTTTGAAATTTAATTGAGAAATGGAGGCCAAAAGAGCACAAAATAGTCCAATTATTCATCTGCTAAAAATATTTAATCAATCTTTATTCGAGAAGTTGCTTCGATAAATTATTTTGAATCTTGAATTTTTTATTACAGGATTGAAACAGGGAAGAAACTTTTATGAATTCAAGAGATTTTGAAGGGAATTGGTGAAGAAAGAGGTTTGAGAGATTTGAGCGCTTGACTTCTATTTAAATGATAAAAGTCAATAAAATGATGAGGAGGTTAAAAATATAATTTGAATCAGATAACAGCTGATTGTATTAAAATTATATTTTCAATTTAGAAAAAAGGAGATTGAGAAACTAAAATAAGGAAAGGTCTTTTCTTCAAGAGAAGAGATCTTTCAATGCTTTTCTTGTTGAGGAGGATTGGTAATGTTTCGGAAGAATAAAAACTCAGAAGAATATTTCTTCAGGAAAAAACCTGGTCTCAAAGAGGCGGCAGTATTTGAGAAATTCTAAATAAATTTAGAAATCTAAAAAGGTTATATAATAAATCAAATTTCTTGAAGAAATTGAAATATTAATTGCTCCCTATGAATGACAATAACAAAAAACAAAGAGGAATTAAGAGAAAAATCCGAATAAAGCAAGAAGAATATGATAGCATGAGTGATGAGGAGACAAGTAATTCAACTGCGCCAGAGATGATCGTGAAAACAGAATCCACTCCTTCAGGATCGCTTGAATGTCTTTTGCCAATGCGTAAGCCAAGGAAGAAGAATTCTTGTCCAGAAGGGCATTCTAAAAACATTGTAAAGAATTACGGAAAAGCTTTATGTGCATTTGCCTCATCGAATATTGCAATTCCTTACCTCCAAAATATTGCTTCAAAGCGCGGATTCTCCAGTAATATAGTGGAGGACTTTATCATGTTTATTAGAGAAAGAAAAGAAAAGGTAAATAGTATTGAGAGCTTAAAGGGGTTGCTTATCGTGACGGATGGTGACAGTAAGGAAGAGCAGGAATACAAAGTGCTTTTCAAAGAAATTTCAATTATTTTTCTGAAATATTTTTCGGCAAATTGGATTTTTAGTGGAAAATTGATGCACAAGAAAGATCACCTCAGATTTCGATTCAAAATGTTGAGGAGAATCCAAGATCCAGAACATTTTACTTATTTAAAATCTTCTGGGAAAAAAGCATAATAGTTGATTGTATTCTATGAATTTATATATCCAATACTAAAGAGAGAAGAGTTTTATTGTTTGAATTTTTCCAAGGTTTTTAGAGAAAAAATAAATAAAGAAAATATTTCTTTGTTTTTAAAAAAAAAACTATTCAATAATTCAGATGTTATACAATTCTTTTACTTTTAGTTTTGAAGAATCCAGTTAAAATGTAGGCTTGACCTGCAGCAATGAGGGCAAGGCTCAATACTTTCAAAAAGACAGACCAATTAATTCTTGAGTTTAATAAATCCAAGTTCATTCCATGAACAAATTCTCTCGCTTTTTGGAAATTTTGGTTGGATTGAATCTCTTTGATAGTCTCAAAGGTTTCAGTTAAAGAGTTTCCGATGCCTCCAATGCTATCTGATGTGACATGAGAGTTGTTTTCTTTCTTGGCAGCATTTATTTCAATTGAAACATAATTGTCCTCAAAAGCATGATTGTTGAAGCATGCACTATACTCGCCTTCTCTTTTCGTGATAAGTTCCCAGTATCCTTCTTTTTGCAGGGAGTTGGAAAAGACACCATTTCCAAAAGCTGGTTCTTGAACCAAGACGCTCACCGCTCCTTCATTAAACCCAGAAACAACATAGCTCCCTGTAAAAGTTTGGTTAAATTCGTTCTCAACCAAGAAGCAAAAGGTTTCTCCTGATTCAATTCTAACCGTAAAGCAAGAAATTTGAGCGAGCAGCATTGCAAAGAAAAGTCCGAAAGATGATGGTCTGCTGAAAGGCATCAGTAGATAAGAAATTAGTCTCAATGAGTGCTGTTATATTAATAAATTTAAAGGTTAGTTTATTAATCACGTTTTTTCGGGAGAGTTTAAACTCCTACCTGTTAAACAGCATACCTTATTAAAATAATTCCTCTGAAGGATTGAAGAGTTTTTCTCGTATGTATTCAAATAAATAATACGTTACTAAAGAATAAATCTCTACATATTATGAATTACCTGAATAACACTTAAAAAATAAATATGATAAAGTGTTGAAATTGACAAAAGTTAGTTCATAAAGTATTTAAGGTTTTTGAAGGATGAGTTCTTTCATGGATCCAAAGAGCTTGAAATAAAGATTCAGATAGTCCAAAAGAGCTCCCTAAAGGTTATTCTCAAAAAAGTTGTTGAAAGGATCGTACTTCTCCTTGAGTAAAATTCAATAAATGTATATCTTTCTTTAATTCAAAAAGCTCAAACAGGATTGTAAGTCGTTCTTTACCCTTTTTAAATTCACTTTCAATCTAATGCAAGGGGTGAGTTTTGATAGTAGAGTTTTAATCTCAAACCTTATATCCTTTTTCTGGTTCGATTCTTACAATATTTGTGGCTCCAAGTTTTTCAAAATTGGCAACAACAGTTCGAACAATTTCTTCAGGGTTTTTGTTGGAAGTAAATTGCTCACTGCTTCCCACATTGAAATCATTTGAATTGTGACCTTTGCTTTGGACCATTTTTCCAATTTTTAAATCGCAAATTCTATTGATCAAAGTTCCACTCAAAAAACTTGCAAGCTCAAATGCATTCATTCTTTCATGTAAGAAAAGCAATCATAATTGTAATATTACTTTCTAGGGTTAATCAATTCGAGAGGGGTTGCTTTCTGAGATTGTTGTGGGGAAGGGGATATGGTATTATTTTTGATAATTTCTTCTTTAGTTCCTGCTCTTGGAGATGAATCGTCGATTTCTTGATCAAAGTTGTTGAAGAAAGCTGCAACTTTGGAGTTATTGACTTGTTTGGAGAACTTTTCCAAGTCTTCAGCAAATCCTTCCTTTTCTTCATTTGTCATTTTTCTAGAAGGGATGAGAAAAAGAAAGCTGATAAATAAAATATACTCTAAGAACCATGGATGTTTTTTTATTTCTTCGGTGGTGAATCGTTTTTTAGGATTGGAATTGATCATATTGTTGAGAATATCCTTGACACCTTTTGAAAAGTGTTTGGGATATTCCAAATTAGCTTGGACAATTTTTTCCAAGAGAGTTGCAACGTTTGCATCTTCAAAAGGCAAATCTATTTGATTCAGTCAAAGGAAAGGATAAAAATGTCGAATTACATCCTGCAAGCATGAAATACAAGATGACTCCGCAAGACCACACATCAGCGAGATGACCATCATATCCAACGTTTTGGATGATTTCAGGGGCCAAGTAATTAATGGTTCCGCAAGTTGTGTGGAGAACATTTGCAAAGTTTCCTTTGTCTCTATGGAGAGAGGACAAACCGAAATCAGAAATTTTGACGTTTCCTTTTTCGTCCAGGAGAATATTTTCAGGCTTGAGATCTCTATGACAGACATTTTTGTTTCTGCAATAATCCAAAGCTCGGATTATTTGCCTAAATATTCTCCTTGCGTGATCTTCATCTAATTTTCCTTTATCTCCTATATGAAGGGATCAGTGATTTGCTTTCAGAGGAGTTGGATTTACTGATGAGTTCCCATAGCTCTCCGCCTGAAATATATTCCAGGACAAGGTAGATTTTGGAACGACTTGCCAAGACTTCGATTAATTTGACAACATTGGGGTGATCAATCAGCATGAGGAACTGGATTTCAGTTTTCAAATGATGTAAAAGATCCTCTCTCTTGACTTTTTCTTTTTCCATAATCTATTGAAATTGAATGTCTTGAGTTTTGAAAGAAAGGCAAACCTTTAAAGCGACAGTTTCTTTGGTTTTTGAGTTTGAAGCTAATCTCACGCTATAAAATGGTTGTTATACTCTTGATCATGCGTTCGAAAAAAGAAATAGATTTCGAAAAAAGGGAAAACTTTCTGAAGATAATGGAATAAAGAATTTTTACGTTCCAAAAGATCCTTCACCAAGGACTTTGCCCATTTCATAGACACCAACCTTCTTTGCCATGTTTAAATGATAAGTTTATGATTTTAAAGCAAGATTATATAATAAATAAAACCTTTGAATCTCACTCTTCTGAACAATAAGATTAAACTCAAATTGATTTTTTCATTTATGAACTCATCAACTCTTTGGTGAAATCACGAAGTTTCATTGTTTTATGAAATTCATTTCTCTTTTTTAACCGGGAGGGAAGCTTTGTTTGAATTCATCCTTTTCAAGTTTATAAGATATTGGCAATTGACTAAAAATATTTTCTTCCAAATGGCATTTTATTTTAAATTCAGGCGAATAAATTTTGACTTTGGAGAGGAATGGAGGGTGGATGTCCAAACCAATTTTGATGCCACCTTTGAAAGAGAATGGATGTCTCGAAGGTTTTGTTCAAGTGGTGAATATGAGGTGTTATCAAAATATTTTAAAGTTTTGGAGGAGGAACCAAGGTGTTATCGTGCAAGATTTATGAAGATAATATCCCAATTCTTTTGATAGGTTCATAATGCTTTTTTTCAAAAAATTTTTATTTCAGTTAAGAGCTGTTACAAATAACCATCTTTTGCTTTTTGCAATAGAATGAACCTTGTTAGAAATCTTTGAATAATAATATCCAATGGTTCAGGATCTTTTTATGACTTTGAAGTCAATCAGCTTTCTTCCTACTTGGCATCGAAAAAAAAAAAAAACAGTTTCATTCATCGATAGTTGGAAAGATTATCTACTGGATTTATATAATAAAGGTTTATCAACTGAAGATAGTGAGTTAGATTTATAAAAATAAATAAAAGGATTGAGAGAAAAGAAATGTTTCAACCAAAATTCCACCTTGCTCTCCTTGTCATTGGATTGTGTCTCATAAATTTGTCTTATGGATTTACTCACCGATTGGAAGCAAATGAAGAATTCTGCTTTTTAAAATCCTACAGAGCAAAGGAGAGATTCACAGCAACTTATATCGTGTCAGGGTTTGACGAATCTCAAGTCAGTGCTCTTGTCCATGGACCTTCAAAATCCGAGATTTTATATCAAAATGAAGAAGACAGAGAAGGCCACTTTGACGTGTTTGTTAGACACGATGGAGAATACAGTGCATGCTTCAAGAATCACGATAACGAAGCAAACTATGTGACAATTGTGTTTTATGAAGATATGGAATCAAACACAACACCAGTCACTGCATTCCTTGTTGATCAATTTGGCTATTTCTTGAACCAAACCTTTGACAGTTTACATGAGATCAATGTGAATTTATATTTCCAGAGAACAAGAGAAGCTATTCACGATAGTAACATGGAAATTCTTGATTCAAGAATCTCATGGTCAGCTTTCTTCAAGATCCTCGCCCTTGCACTTCTCGCTGTTAGTCAAGTCTTTGTTTTAACCGGACTTTTAACTGGAAAACAAAAGAATATGGTCTAATCATAGCATAGTCAGCATAACTTTTTGTAATAATGATTTATTTTATTGAACCTCTGTGATTTTTGTCTTCGTTGAATTGAACTGAAGATGAAAAAATATCTATAATATTTATTCATATGAAAACTCATTCATACTCTTTTTATCCTGTCTGTTATCATCACATAAACATACGAAAAATTTTTCTTGAGCAGGGTTTTTTGAAATGAAATACTTTTCTTTTTTTTCATAAAATTAGAGGGCTCTTAATTTTCGAAAACGAACTATAAAATGCGAGGGAAAATATCAATTAATATATATAGACATGAAGAACTTTTTTTTGGAGTTTACTCAGATCTCAAACAGATCAAAGGTCGTAGTAGTAGTTGTCATTGTTGTTGCACGATGAATGTCCCGAAATAACCTCAACAAGATACATACAGGTAAATAGATTTTGTTGTATTTTAATTTTTTTAAATGACGTATTTAGTTGAACAAGGGTTTAGTATTTTACCGGTAGTTTTACTTTGCAATATAATAAAAATTAATTTCTTGTTAACGTGTGTGTCAGTCCATGTCCCGCTCATCCTCTGTTGGTTTATTGTCCATCGTGATCCTCGCCCTCTTGGGTACTGCAAGTGCTATTACTGTTGCTCTTGATGGTACTGACGTCTTCTGCTTCTACAAAGATCTTCACAAGGAAGAGAGATTTATTGGAAGTTACGTAGTTTCTGGATATCATGAGACTGCAGTCACCTCCTTCGTTGCAGGACCTAACCAAGTTGATGTTCTTTACACTAACGAGCAAGATCGTGAAGGATACTGGGATATTAAGGCTGAAGAATCCGGAGAATACAGAGCTTGTTTCAGAAACCTCGATGATAGTGAAAACTATTTGAGTTTGGTTGTTTACACTGAAAATGAGATCAACGCCTTTGCTGACACTCATCACGTTACTCCCGCTTCAATTGATTACGTTGGCTATAGTTTGAACGAAACCTTTGTTCAACTCAGAGAAATCAGCGACAACTTGAACTTCCAAAGAACCAGAGAACAAATTCACGGTGAGAACCTCGAAACCTTGGACTCCAAGATCACTTGGTCCGCCTTCTTTAAAGTTTTGTCCCTCGTCCTCATTGCTGCTGGACAAGCTTACATCCTCACTGGCATGTTCAAGGTCAAGGGAAAGAACCTCGTCTAAATAACTATTGGTTGAATAAAATTTATTAGTAATTCACAGATACATAAATCAGGGGTTTTTTTACGTATTTTTTTCATCTAGATAAAAAATTGAGTCATGAGTTATGCGTTATAACAAATAGATGAATACTTTAAAAATAAAAACCTCTCATTTGAGAAAAGACCATCAGGGTTTTTGGATGGAACTTTTAAATTGATTAAATTCGCATGAATGTCACTTTTCTCTTATTCTCACTGAAAATGAGAATGCTTCACTTTCGGAAGGAAATAAAACTTTTTGTAAATATTGGATGTTTGCACAATAAATGTTTTTTTAAAACAAAAATGCTAAGAATTTTTCAGAGGAAATTCAGAGGGAAAAAATTGTTCCAGAAATTTTTCTTCACGAAAAGCTTTTTGAATTAAACTCCTAAAGAATTTTTTTTAGCTGAAGAAATCCTGTTTGTGAGATCACTCCTGATTTTTCTGCTCAATAAAAATCTTGTACAAGAAAGCACTCAAACAGTCAGAGGAAACGAGAGAGCAAGTTCGATACATCGAGAAACCATAAAATTAATTTTTCATTTTTTCCAAAAGTCAATCATTGAAAGCTCAAATTGGAAAAAAATTTTCCGCTGAAATATGATTTTAAAGAAATTTCTGAACTTTAATCATGAAAAGGTTGGGAAATTTTATTGTCTTTCTCGTTTTTGAGAGGCATGCGATATTTTATGGATTTTGGAGAGATCATTTATATCATAGACATCGAAACCTAAGTCTGTTACTAATTCTTTGTTCAAGTTCTTAAAAGAAAGGCTTGAAAAATATTCTGATTTTTCACCATTTTCTTGCCTTGTAAGTGAGAGAGCAGGGCTTAGATTTCAGACTTTGGTTTTCAAAGTTATCAGAGGGCAGAACTGATTGAGAGGTTTGTCATAAATCGCAGTAATTGTCTAAACAGTCGCTAAAAACAGGAAAAGAGCATTTTCCTGGTCTTCTTTTTCAGAAAAGATAGATGTAAAAACTTTCAACGTTTTGAGGAGTAGAGAGCATCTCTTTTCACTTGATTGTGTCGAAGTTTGCAAGATCTTCTTCTGAAACTCAATGACTTTAAGAAGATGGCTTGACATTGAATTTTTCTTCAAATTCCAAAAAGAAAGAGAGATTTAAGAGGACCAGCCTTAAGTAAGGCGAAATTGAGACAGATGGTCCACAGAAACCCTCTAGAGCTTGACTATAAATTACAAGTTTAGGTAAGAATAGCCAAGAAAAGGCGAGAAAAGCTGCTGTTTTTTTAATTAAACCTCGCAATTCTAAAAGTTTTCCTCCTAAATTTTGTATTTGATGGTTGGACTGAGAATTTTTTAACTTACAAGAGGCAAGTCGAATTTTCTTTTTAATACTTAATTTTTAAATAAAAATTCAAGAAGCTGCGATTTTGGCATGCAGGAATTATCCTTGTGGGTCTCGAAAGAGGTTCAAAGGTTACACTCCAATCTTCAGTCACAAGAGACAAATATCGGTTTAAAATGCGACCAAGGGATATTACAGAATCAACGAAAGATTCTTTTCATTGCAACTTATCTGATGGCTGGTTATTTTGGCTATATTTGGCCTCAAAGGCCTGAAGTCATTTTTGGAAGATGCTTTTTATCCATCGTGATCCTCTTGATGAAACTCTCTACTCTGCATCTTTTGAAAATTCACTTTGTTTTTCCCTATCTTGGAATTGACATTTTGTTTGGCTTGTTTTCATTCCTCTCTCAAGACTATGAATCATTGGAACCCCGGCATACGGGTGAAAAATTCCGAAAATGAAAATTTTCGAAAAAAAGTTAAAATTTTTCAGAAAAAATGAAAATAAATACACTATGAAAACTTTCAATTATTTTTTCATTTTTATGTTTTATGATTTTCACTGCTTCTGAAGGAAATTATGCATGAACAAAATGAATT
>Ga0182738_1004798_pt1 | contig 14722 bp, 9 predicted proteins | sample eDN5th30CBELigMG_FD_128876 | JGI IMG/M metagenome (GOLD analysis project Ga0182738, IMG submission 128876) | Enriched Miracle-Growth compost microbial communities from Emeryville, California, USA - eDNA 5th pass 30_C BE-Lig MG (version 2)... ... | reverse complement strand
TTTAATTTTTGCAGGTAACCATAAATAAATAGATAGGTAGAGAGATTATAATTTAAAAAGTTTACTTTCTTGGGGTAATATGAAAGTCTTGAATAAGACTTGCTTATATAGAATATATTATTATATATTATATCACATCTTTTATAACGATATAACACATTTAATAGAAAAAAATCCGTTTGTTTAAGTTTGGTTTTGGTTGAAATTAAAATGGCCACAAGTCCTTGCCGAATGTGAGAATAAGAATACAGAAGCAGAGAATCAAAATCAAGCAAATAACACTAGAATGAGTTAATGGAATTTGCAAACTAAATCCTGGTTACCTTTTAACTGAACTTTTCTTTCTATTTTGAAGAGCTTTTTCAAGTTCTTTGTTTGCATTTTCGGTATTTTTTTCTGTTTCGTAAGCTTGATCATGAATGACAACTATATCTTCACTTGCTTCTTGTATTTTTTGTGCTTGATATTGAGCAGTAAGGTTTAATTCATGAGCCAATCTAAAGTTGTCAATTGAGTTTGAAGAACAAAGGGATATTTCACCTTCTAACTTCTTGGATATCGGATTCTCTTTCTTTGAAAAGAGTTTCAGTGAAATCAAGATCATGAGATTGAACTTGTCTAGAGGAAAATAATTGAAAGTCTTGTTTGCAGAAGGATGATATACATATTGCTTTCGATATCTGAGGTTGAAGTTGTTGAAATGGAGCCAGGTTTTCTTTCAACGGATTTACGAGCCTCAATATAAATTTTTTCTTTGCTTTGAATGTCCTTAAAGATTTTTGTGAATCTATCGCTTTGCTTGGAATAATTTTCCTTGGTTCTTTTGAGGATTTTGTTACGAGCATCCTACATGGCTTTTAAGAATTAAACTATACTCAATTCTACAGCTTCTTCTTTTCTTTTGGGTTTTAAACCTTCGAACTGACGGAGTAACTCTCCTGTTTTCTTGATGAGAGTGTTTGTATCAGTAATGTGATCCTTCCTATTGGTTTTTAGTAATTCGAAAGGCTGATAATATAATTCACATTTTCTTTCTCATAGTTCTGGTGTCATTCTTAGTTCCGAGAAGCATTCCCTATGAATGTTGAAAGAGAAGCTGATGAATAAAAGATTACGTAGTCTTCTAAATTCTGGACGGCTTCAACAATAGCCTCAATATTTTCACTGAGCTTATTGCTCAAAGATTCAGTATCATCATTGCTTTCAACATTGAAAGGTTCCTATTGATCGTTTTGACAAAGTCGATAAGAGAAGAATATCGAAAAGATCAGAAAAATCCAGTACCTTCAATCCAGATCTCTTTCCTCCGTCCATGAAATCCCTATGTATTTTTTTTTATTTAGAAAAAAATCCTCAGTTTAATTTTTATATTTCTCTGCACTAAACCATATAAAATCTCGAGTATTTTTAATCATTTCAACTAAAATACAGTCCACGAGAAATGGAAGTAAGCGCCAAATTAACCTTTGTCTCTGACTTGAATTATGACAGATGATGATTGAAAACTTGAAGATGGAAGGGCGTAAAAATGTGTTTTGTATTTGAGAGAAAAATTGTTTGTTATTTTGTAGCTTGATTGATTTTATTTTAAGGTCAAATACTGTGTTTTGTCCTGTTTTGATTTTTTTTTTTGGACCAAATAGAATGAATAGAGATTTTATGTGACGCATTGTGAGGGGACTTTGAAATTCCCTCAACTCGATATTGTTTTTATTTAAAAAAGTTGATTTTCAGAAACCAAGGAATAAGAAGTGAGATAAAAACAGGATTTTGAGACTTGAATATATTGAACACAAAAGAATTTTTTTCTAGTAAGAAGGGAAACAAGGAGAAATAATTTGATTTGATTTGACTGAATTCAATTGATTTCAATTTGATTTGGTACTTCTATAGACTATACCAGATGCATGCAAAAATAAAATATAAACAAGATAATGAAAAGTAATGAATTAACTCTCTCTGGATCAATAAGGATAAAATATTTTGTGGAATGTAGCGGATTTTTTAGCAAGTCGAGGCACCTATTGTGTATTCAGAAAGATGGACTTTCATTGGAGCCAATAAAAGCAACATCATCGCCAAATTCAATAATTTTATTCAAGGATCTTTTAAATATCGAAATTTCACCACGAAACAACAGAGAGTTTTATCTAAAGACAAAGAAGGGATCATCATTTACATTGCACTGTTCTGTGAGGAATGAGTGCATTTGTGAGATCTACAGAATTTGGGATATTCATAACACTGGTGCGATAGTTTCTGAGAATTCTCCTCTTGAAGCATCGCCAAGACTCCCCAAAATCAGTCCTCAATACAAGGTTTGGAGGGTGATTTCCAGTGACAGCAAGATTGCTCTCGAGACCGAGATGGTGATTTATCGAACTCATTTAATTTTGTTGTATCAACAATCAAACGTGTATCAAATGACAAAAGACTTGGAGTCTTTTCTTTCAGAAAGTCAAGAAAAAGAGCAAGGATTCAAAATGTTCAAGACATCATTGCTCTTTTCAAACATTTATCTGCTACATAAAACTACAAAAGGCCTCATTATAGAGACAGCCGACTCTCATACAGTTTATGATTTGACTTTTGTCAGCTCTTCTGAAATCAGTGAGGCAATTTCCAAGATTCAGACAAACTATGAAGAGCATACGGGCAGTCTGATAGAAGTCAAGGCGAACATGATTCGAGAATATCAAACACAGAGTATGAAGGAGGCAATCGAGTCCCCAAAGTATATTGAATATATAAACCAAATCAGAAACTCTCTTCCCTTCCATATACCGCAATCCCCCCAGCACTTTGAGAATCTGCACGTAAAGACCCTTCCCAACCTTAATTACTTTGATTCTCCAACAAGTTCCGAATATGTGCATAGCAAAACCCTTCAGCTATCGCACCAAAACGACACTCGACGAAATACTCCTCGTATTGACCTTTCGAGAGTGACAACCCCGAAATACATGCCAATTCACCAGTACAGCGGATTTAAGGACTACCTAAACGCTGACACTTCGAGAGATAACGAGTACCAAAAAGACTCTTCATCAATTTGCTCTCATAAGAGTGATTCAAAAATTTCACAGAATACAGGAGGAAGCCATTCAAGGAGCTCCGCAAATATTGACCTGAGTTTTCCACAATTTGGAGAGTATAACAGCAGCGTGGAACATCAACCTTTTAGGCCTTCAAAATTTCAGCAGCATGGGTCACAACATCCACAAACAAATCAAGTCAAGAGCGTCACTGATATTGATGGTTCTCCAGGTCCAAAGTTTCATAGGACTTTAAAATACTCACAAACCATTCATCATCTAAACTTTATGAGGGACAGTCCCTCGTCAAGAGGATTGGAACAGTCTCCTTGTGTTCCATCTCAAGGGGCCCAAAATGATATTAAGAATGTCAACATTTCAAAATTCAACAAGATATTTTCAGCAAGCTTTAAGGGCTTTAAAGTGCTTGAGAATTTTGAAGTTTTTCCTGTAATTCTTGGATTTATTGAGGCAAAGCTCTTTGAAATCGATATAAAAACATATTTGGTTCTGCAAAAGTATGATCTGGCTGCAGCTGAATATGTATCACAATCAGCTACAAAATCTCTGGCTCAAGTAGTATTTCGAGATGGGGTAAAGGTGACGTACATCCTGATTGAAAACCAGACAGAATTTGTGGCGAATATTATGGGTCTATTTGAAGACCGGAATCTCAGTATAAAGAACCCTTTCTGCTACCAAAAGAATCTACTGCATTCAAAATTGCCAGACTTGAGAGGGAAAATCAAGGGTTGTGTACAAGAGGAGCTTGATTTGGATTATCAAGTGAAGATAATCCAAAATTTTTGTGTTGCGAATAACGAAAATCAATTTTACCAATCTCTGCAGTTGTTTATATTGAATGGAAACTTACACCATTTTTCAGGCAATGAGCCAACTCCTCTTTATGTCTTGATTAAATTACTCAGGAAGAAGGTCGAACTTCTCAAAACAAAGAAATTTTACGAATTGTGGGAGTTGTTCCAGACCTCTGAGCAAGCTAAAATAAGAGAAGATTTTTTGGGAGATGGAAGTGAAAATAGTTCGAGGAGAGAGAAACAACCTGCTTCACCATTTATCAAAAGTAGTACAGAAAGTACTCCAGCAAGCAAAGACTCTTCTGTTGAGCTTGATAGCCCTCAAGTTGTGGAGATTCTCTACCGAACAGAAGAAATTATGAAAGGAGTGATAGTTTTAATGTCTTCAAGAGTTTATTTCAGGCAGTTTGCGAACGATAAGCGAGAGAAAGAGATTTACATACATTTCTTTGAAGACTTATTTTACCTGTTGGACTCGAATTATCCAGTGCTTAATCACCTTTCAGCATGCCTGATCAAGGCAATAATTAGTTTTCCAGATTTTTCAGAAAAAAAGTTGGAGATAATGAATCGAAAGATGCTCATTGCAAATACTCAAATTGTAAAGAAAATTTCAAAAATTTTGGAAGAAAAAATTTTCAAACCAAGAGGAAATTCCGACTTGATGTATCACACTTTAGCTGGGTGTTTTTCGATACTGAAAGAGCTAGTTGAAGAAAAGAAGGACTTTATGGATCTGGAGGATAAAATGGTTATATTAGATTTTATTTCGGGGCCGTTTTTCATTTGCGCATGTAATTTTGCCATTCGGACTCGTTTATGCTGTTTACATTACTCAATGACGATCATCCTTAATTCCTTTTTCCGAACTCAGGAGTATAAATCAATGTTCTCCTCAATGCAATCGAAATGTTTACAGAATTCATCTTTGATATTGTTTCAAATTATTCAAGGGCTGTCGTCGTTTTCCCGAAATCAAAGAACAGAATCTTTGATATTTTTAATATCTTTGCTGCAAGAGAATAAAGACGCATGCTTGCTTCTCAAAAGAGTTTTTCCCGAGTACATGATTCAAAAGGTGGAAAATGCACCAGCTGATTTGAGTCAGTGGAAACTGTTTGAGTGGACCCAACTCTTTACTCTTTTGCAAAAAGATACTTCGACGCCTACGGAGCAGTGGAACGAAGCTTTTAAATCTGAGCTACTCAATCAGTTGTCAGCAGCAAATCAGAGGTTTCTATATAAGTTGGGCCTCCCCTCTGATGGATTAACGACCTCCAAGGGAACATCAGAAAAAAGAAGAGAAATGTTGATGAATCTTCGTTGGAACTTTGAAGAGTTTGAGGTCAATTACCAGACAGTCGTAAATTCAGCCAAAGTCGGAAGGTATTTCTTGGAAGGTATTTTTGAAGATGGTGAAACTCCCAAGCTGTTGGTGAATTTTTCAGACCCAAAAGAGTTTTGGAATGACCTCAATTTGCATTTCCAGAACTCTGAAAATGTATCCGAAGCTTCAAAGCTGATCAAGATTATGATTCTCATGTACTCAAAGTATTTCAAAGAGATAAAGACATTTAAATTGATGAAGACCTTTCTCAGATATCTTATGAACCCCAGATATTTTGAAGTGCAATACTTGATTGTTCAATTGATCTACACATCCTTATCAATTGACCCTTCTTGCTCAAGTCTGAATAAAAATCTGGTACAGTTTACAGAGGGACAGGGAATCGGCACGCTTTGTGATATTCTTTGCGGGATATTTTTTGCTGAAGACCATTCAGAGCATCTAGGAGAAACTGACGGACAAGATTCTGGAATTTACAATTATACCAATTTGACAGTCCCATTGAGGAGATGTTCATGTCCGATAAAAGATTTCAATATGATCTTTTTTATCCTCAATATATTCAAAATGACTCTAAAGCGTCAAGCTCATATCCAGCTTGAAGTCGAAGCACAAAACAAGCTCCTTTACCCAAGCTCACAACTTCGGTGTCAGATGATGGAGCAAAATATAATTCAATGCATTATGAATACATTATTGATATCGGATGATGATCTCATTGTGCAAGCAGTAGACTTGATATCAAACTATATTCTGAACCGTGAATCAATTGGATATCTCCTTTATTCAACTCCGATTATCGAGTTTCTCCTATTCAACATAAATATAAGGACCTATAAGCAACGAATGTCGCTCCTTTTGCATTTTTACAATTATGTGCAGAAGGATAGTGGCGATTCAATAAGGAAATATCTCGACACCTCTTTTGAATTTTTAGCGCTTGATGTCATTCAAAAAGCACTTAAAAGTTTCCCAGTGTTTAGATATCTCCCGAAACACTTGGTAAGAGTTTTATTGGATTCGAAAATTGATGATTTTGGTCGTGTATTATTTGCCAGTTCACATGAGACCCCAACATTGATTTGGAATTCATCAATGTTTCAAAGTTTACAACAAAATCTTCTTTTGCAAATTCAACCCTACCGGCAAGAACTCATTGACTTCTCCAATGTATATGGTGGGACCACAGCGCAATCTCGTGCGAATCTTCCTCGATATATGATGAAAGCCCCTGATGACATTTATGCAAATTTACAGGATGAAGTACAATGTGGTCCAATATTTTTGAGGATTTGGAATTCCAAGAAGGGCTCAGAAGTTGAACTTAGCAATGTCGATATCAGTAATTTTATTAATGGTTTGTACGGACTTCTTCATTCTGCGATGCTGACATTGGCTCAAGGATCTGAGAGTCAAAGATCGAGTCCACGACTGCCAAATACAACAAGCTTGCAAGACTTTGAGCATATGACCCTCAAACGAAACCGTTCGTGCCATACACTTGAAAATATTAACAAATCTATTGATGAAGATTTATTGATTATTTTGGAAGCTCATGCAAAGGCAATCAAAGAATATAAGGTTCAACGATATCAATGTTTCCGAGAGGTTCTACAAGCTCTCGAGCATTTTTGTGGGACCCTTTCTGAAGGCAGCTACTCCCCCTATCCTGATACCAACAGTTTGAGCGACACGACGCGATGCATATACATACTCTGCCGAATAATTTACTATTCCATTCGAATTGAGAACTCAGAGAATCTTGACTTGTTTATTAATCTGCGAGGACTATTCACCTTGCTCGAGAGTTTTCAAGTATTGATCAAAAATATGAACATTGCAAGGTATGGAGACAACGAGAATCACTATCTCGATTTAAGGTTGCTTCAACCGAAGATTAAAATTCTGGAAATGATTGTTCGAATAATCTTGTTTATCTCGACAGCAAGGCCGACGGAGTTCGAATTACTTCCTCAAGAAGATAAACTCCAAATGTTTTTGGGACTGCAAATTGCAGCAAAAGCATCTGTCATTATTTTTGAAGCAACCTTGACAAAAAATCCAAACAAAGATTCTCGTGCGCCTGAAGTAAAGAAGAACTCTATCAGTGAGTATCTAATAGAAGTCAGGACTCTCGATGCATTAAACAAAGGATCAGGCCGAGGCATCCCTGATTCATTTACGACAATTGAAGGGACTTCACTCGGATCTTCGGAGCTGCAGATAGATATTTACTTTGATAAAGTGTATATGTTGACAAGAGGAATTCTGGATGTATGGCTGCAATTTTCAGTCCGACCAATGTTTTTGCCAATCTTGATAAGAGCAGGTATCTTATGGAGATGTATAGAGTTCTTGACTTATTACATCGATGTGCCAGAATTGGGAGAAAAGAACTACCGAAAGATGCTGATGAGTATTGAAGATGCTTGCCTTATTTTTAGAAACACTTTGATTTTTGCAAACGAGGCTTATATCTCGAGGTCAAGAAAGTCACCAGGAGACCCTGAGGATCTCCGGATAGTGAGCAATGAAGAGAAGTCTCATCTTGTAGAATTATTGATGAACCAGTATGGTGAGGCTAATTTAAAATTTATGGCGAGATTCTATGTTGCTGTGACAAACCTGCTGGGCAAGCTCATGCTAAACCTTCTTCTTGCTGACTACATGAATCCCATGATTAGTCCTCGAATTCAGGACAAGGAGAATATTGACAATTTCATAAAAATGTTTGCCAATAGCTATTATGATCCATCTACCTTGTGGAATGAAGACACCAGAAATGAACTTCGAACCCTGATGGTAAACCAATTAGGAGCGATCAACAGCTCCAAAGCCAAGTAAGAATTTTGGATTAAGAGGGGTTTTTAATTAATTTATCACAAGGTTGAGTTTTAATCGCATTGAGTCATTCCAATTTTCAGTGCATAAGAAGCATCTACTGATTGAAAAAATATTTGTACAATTTTTTTAAAAATCGAGACACAACAATAATTCCTATCACTAGGTTTCTCTTTATAATAAAAATCCAAGATGGAAAATTCACGACCCCAAGGAGTTCTTAGAAAGCACGATTGAGAAGATTAATTCTCTTTGGAAAGGCATCAAAGACTCACAATCAACAGCAAATTATGGAAATAATGAGATATCTGCGACACTTTTTAATTTGAATGAAGCGCTGGTCGCAGTCTCGAATATCGTGACTTTCCAAGCATCAAAAGAGTTGCTGATGTCAGAAAGCAAAATTACATCGATAGCAGCACTACTCAATGTAAAAAAAATTCTTAATGAGTCAACTAAATTTTTTCAAGGAAAAAAGAACGAAAAGAATTGAAGATCCATATGTGGTGAATTTGAAGATGACTGCAATTTCCATCTTTACAAATTTATCTCTTGGAGTAGAAGGCGCAAACATCCTTCTTGAAAACTCAGTGTTTGTTAAAAATGGTCTGTCTTTGTTAAGAAGTAACACTAAGGAGGGTTCGACTGTCATTGGAGCTGTACACTAAATGATAACCTTTGACCAATTAACTTTTATTAGTTTCTCAGAATCATAAGCAATATGACTTTGAAAAATCATTTAAGGCAAGTTTTAATCGATGTTGGAATCTGGATAGTCCTCCTCAAAATTGTTTTGAAAACTGAAATCCATCCAAAAGTGTGCAGAAAAGAAGCTTTGAGGCTGTTCATCAACATTTTGAAACACTTTGATCAAGAATCAATTGCTTCTCAAACCTTGGAAATGCTGTTTCCTGAGAATATCAAACGAGTAAGCTTTGTATATTTTCGAGATATAAATCATAAATGATAGTTGTTTTTTGCCGAGAATGATCTTGAAGTGATTTTGAACTACCTTGATAATGGTTACAATACTCCAAAGATTATTTGGACCAAGTCGATGAGATATGAAGTGCTGTACACAATCGGAACTGAGTTGGATAAAGTCTGCTACACAGAGGCTGAGAAAATACCAAGTTGGCTTGGGCCTGCAAAAATGCATCCACCGATTTTCCCTGAAATTCAAGAGAACCTCTGCATAAATGGAATTTACCTGAGAGCCTTCAACAAGAACCCCATTTTTGATGAAGACGTAAAGCTCCTTTTTGTTATTATTGAAGCTTACTTACTCTTGCCCATAGGATCGACCCTTAGATTTGATTAATAATATTGCAGATTATGGGGATATGATTTATGACGAGTTTCTAGAGAAGACAATTGCTTATGAAAAAAGTGAAAGTTTGGAAAGCACGGCAATGAGTGTAGAGGATCAAAAGAAATTAGATCGTCTTTCGTGTGCGATGGTGACGATTTTGACCTCTTTGCTCCTGTGTCTGGATCGGTTTATTTATCCAGGAGTGAAAAAAAGTAAGTCAGTCTCTGAAAATCCTGCGGAAACTCCTCGAGCTGCAAAGATTGGTGCAAAGGATTTCGATGAAAGTGTGGGCTTCATTAAAAATGTTGAGGCAACCCTCGAAGATAAGCCTATTCTCTTTCTTTACAAATGCACAGAATTATTTGAGCAACCAAAAGTCCATCTTCATATCTTGTAAAATTAAATTTTCTGACGATTTATTTAATGTTTTCAGGAGCACAATGCTACAAATACTTTATCTGTTAGCGGATGACAAGAATGGATTTGAGTTTTTGAGAAGCAATAATATTATCCAGTTTTTCTCCAATTTTCTTTGCAAACTAGTTCCAGATTATCAGGGTTCAACGAACTTTTCTTATGGTAAGTGTGTGAATTGGCAATCTTTTTAAAAAGATGACTTAGTTGAAGAAAAAATTGGTCTTTACTTTTTGTTGAAGATCCTTCTCAAGGATCAGGATTTAATTCCAGAAGCGACTGCTCTTTGCTTAGAGTATCTTGAGCAGATACATTTTGGTCCCAAAACTTACTTGAAAGATCTCACACAAACTATAATCAAAGTTTTGGACGAATATTCTGACCCTGAAAAAGATGCGGAGGTATTTTTGAACCATAAAATATCACATAAACTTTCCTTTTTTTTCATAGAATTTAACTCAATCAGTTCCAACTAGAAAGAAATTTTTAAACGCGCATTTTGCTCTGGTATTGAATGAATATTTTTGTTTATTTAACCTGGAAGGCGGATGTGTGGAAGCCAATAAGTCAAGGGTTTAATCCATATCAAGCGAAAAATACTCAAGGTGCTCTTCGAAAGAAGCCTAAGGATTCTGAGACAGTTTACCCAGTGCTTTCTGATTTCTCATTTATCTCCCTCCCACATATGAGCGTTCAAAATGTCAAATATGAACAAATGATAAAAAATTTTATTGCAAGAATAGTGGATGAGAATTCAAATTCAAAGGATTGCATATACACTGCTTAAGTATGAAGGCAATCCAATTTCATTTAAATGTATCCTACCAAATAGTGTGTTTTGTTCATAGTATTTCTATAGATTTAAGAAGTAGGCTTTGTATTATATTTGAAACATTCCTTTTGATTTTTACTCAAGAAAATTTCTATCCTTCATTTCAGCGTTGTGTATTGAAAGCAAATTTAAATTCAGATTAGAAGAAAAAATTAAATTTTATCCAAGAAAGCTCAAGTTTCGAGGGGGCACTGTATTTTTGAAAGAAAAGCAAAATTCAAGTCACCAATGAGCAAATTGCAAGAAGAAAATCTCAACAAAGACCAAAGTTCTGTAAGTAGTCCTAAGATTGGTGAAAAAAACTATCAACAAGAAATGGATTTGAAATCACTGATCAGAGATCCAAATAATAACGCCGAAAAAACATTCCAAATAGAAAATACCGAAGATGTTATCAAGTTTTCCCATTTACTTTCTGAAGGTTGAATAACTTTTCTTTTTCTCTCAAGTGAACGTTTTTTAGTCAATAGATTATTGAGGTACACTTCAATCATAAAAAATGAGACAAGTTTCTTGGTAAAGATTCAGGGAATATTGATGTTTGATGAAAGAATGAATTCAAAGCTCGTTGAAAGTCTTTTACAAGGAGGTCAAACTTTCCAAAGAGTCAGAGCAAAAGTTCATTATCTCAAAAATATCTATGAATACCTTTCAAACCATCGCGCCTTTTTACTGGATTACACAATAATGTATTTGGGAGCAATTTTACATCATATGAAGATTTTAAAAAATCTTGACTATAGAAGAGTTTTGTATGTGAAGAATCAAATCTCGAAATGCAAGTCAACAATCATGAAATGTATCAGGGATGGTTGTCCAAGTATTTGCAACAGGTATAGAGAGTCAAAATACAATTCGTTAAATCAAGAACTCGGAAAGAACTTTGAAGATGACAATTTCGAAAAGATTACAAAAAAGTTAAAAACGACCTAATCTGAGAATATTTTTTCAATCACGTTTTTAAGTTTTTCCCTCCTGTGTATTATTCTTAATCCTACTTTTAACTAGACTTGATTTGATAGAATATATAAGTGTTCAAGAGTCATTTGTATACTATTTTTATTCGAGTATTCCCTAAAAGTCTCAATGTTATTACAAAATTTTTCCTTTGATTAATGTAAAGTCTATGATGGAAAAAGAATGTGAAATTCCTTGTTGCTTTCATTTTTGGGGTCATCTTCAAAAAAGTTTATAGAGTTGATTGACAAATTGGAGAGAGAATTTCGATTTTATAAAATCAGATTAAAGCTAAAATTAAAGTTTTATTGTATTTGAACACAAGAAATACTATGCGCCAAAGCCCAATAATAACTGAGGGTCACAATATTAAACCTATTGCATGGAAAGTAATAAAAAAGCCCAGACACTTGGAAAAGGACTTGAAATGTCGAAGCTTGACAATTAGTATTTTGTCAGTCAGATAATGTCATTCTCAATATTTTCATCTTCCTCCATTTCAGGCAATTAACTTGAAAATAGTGAAGAAGAATTTAACCTTGACAAATGTTTGAAGCTTCAATCATCAGTTTCGAAAATGGCAGCATTAAAAGAATTGAATCTCACTGTGAAACAGTAAGTGGTTACTTTCATTTTTTTTCTGGAAGGCTTTTTAGCAATCAAAAAACGGAAAAACTTCAATCAATTCTTCTGATAACATATGAAATAGGTTTGTCCGTTTTGGGAATTCTGATTTGGAAAAACTTGGTGTTTGTTTATCAAAGTTAATTAGTTTAGAAAATCTGACTCTAAACTTTGATGTGTAAGAAGAAAATGATTTTTGCATCAGAATTCGATTAAATTTCTTTTTAGATGTAGAGGCCTAACCGATGAAGGGGTCATCAAGTTTAGTCACTACTTGTCAGAAATGCCAAACCTCAAAGCCCTTAGCTTGTCTCTTAAACAGTAAGCAGAGATGGGAGATTACTTGAAGATTGATTTCAATAGGTGTTTATCATTGACAGAGAAATCTCTCAATAAATTGAGTCAAAATATTGCAAAGATATTATATCTGGAACGAATCTCTCTTGACTTCTTTGAGTTAGTTTCTTTTTTGAAATAGAATAATCTGAATAGATGCAATAATCTGACTGTAAAGAGTGTCAACAAGCTTTTCCAAGCCTTACAACGATTTGACCTGAAGAAGCTTGAACTAAATTGGGGATTGTAAAGAATTATTTTAAAAAGATTTCTAATAATGCTCTAAAGATGCCAATTTTTTGACACCAGTTGCTTGAAAGCCTTGGGAAACCTCTTATCGAATTGCAAAAATCTTGAAATTCTAAAGTTAAAATTCTTCAGGTACATTATTTTTTTTTGCTTGATGAGTTTTTTAAACATTTCTACTTTAGTTTAAGAAGAATTGATGTTGAGGGAATAAAAGAAATGAACAAATCTTTAGCAAATTGTCAAAAGCTGACACATCTCTGTTTTGATTTCTCCAAGTAAATACTTGAATGAGTTTTTTCTCACTCAAAAGCTGTTCGAACGTTACAGACGACTTTAACATAAAGGTCTTTGAAGTCCTACCTCGATTGAAAGACCTGATTGGCTTACAATTAAGATTTTGGTCGTAAACAATTTTTCCCAATTTCCTTTTTTCCAACCTTCTTCCAGGTGCAATCAAATTTCATTTCCAACTTTATATGGACTTGGAGAAGCCATAAAACATTTGAAAAGCTTACAAACTCTTGATCTTCAATTTCAGTATTATGCGACTTGAATAATTAAAAGAAATCTTTTTGAAAGGTCCCGTAATATTTCTGATGCTGGTATTCAATTTCTGATTTCTTCTTTGCCAAAAAGTGCTTTAAATACTCTTTTTCTGAATTTTAATCGGTAAATTTTGGTTTTGAACCTCCTCTTCATGAATATTTTAGAAGCGGTATCACTGAGACAGGAACAGAAGGTCTCGGCCAATCTTTATCACTTTTCCCAAATTTAAGAAACTTGTCCTTGAAACTCAGCCAGTAACTGTGCAATTTTTCTTATTATATTTTCTAGATGTGAAGGAATAACCGATGAAGCCATCAAAAAGCTTACTACAAAGTTTTCATCACACTTTGAAATAGAATATTTATTCTTGGATTTTTGGGAGTAATCTTTCTTTGGGAAATTTAAAATGTGAAATCAAAGATGTAAGAATATCACCGATTCTGGGTTGAAAGGACTCAGTGAGAATCTCAGAAATTTCACAAAGCTTGAGGACTTGAATCTCAATCTTCGACTGTAAGTTTATTTCATCCTCGAACCTAATACCACAAGATGTGCAAAGATTACTGAGGGAGGAATAGATGAAATCTCTCAAATCTTACAAAGTTCTTTGAAGTTAAAAAAATTTATGCTAAACTTACATTCGTAAGCATCAAATGGTATTTGAGGTTGATCTTTTAGTTGTTCAAATCTCGAGGATGAAGCCTTGAAAATTCTATCGATTGGTCTCTCAAATCAACCTGAGTTAACTCATCTAAGTCTCAACTTTGGACAGTAAAACACTTTGGTCGATTATTAATTTGCAGATGTCAGAAACTGACAGACACTGGCTTATATCAACTTTGCGATGGACTAAGAAATTTAGAGAAATTGGAGAATTTCAGCTTGAATCTCAGCTGGTAGTTAGTTTCTTGAGACACTTAACAAATAATTTAGGTGCTTTAAAATAACAAATTCTGGTTTAAGAGAGCTGAATTCAACAATGTCACTTGCAAGAAATCTGATCTTTTTAGATTTAGATTTTAATAGGTAAAAAATATTCATCAGAATTTTTCAGTTTCTCATTTTCTCTAGAGCGGCTCTCTCCTGGGCTGAAATCCAAAATTTTGCCGACGGATTTAAAAAAATTGAGTTTTTCATGAAAATACCAGCAAGACCAGTTATTTGAAAGTTGGTAAATCCACACAAAAAATTGAAGCTTGCCTGGAAATTTTATTCGTTTTTTGTAAATGAAAATCTAAAGCGTTAAATATTTATTATATTATTATGGTTTAATATGACACGAAATTGAACCTTCTATAAAAAATCAAATTAATAAAATCAAATAAATTTTCGTAACTAAAAAATGACTTCTGACTATGATATCTTTCGAGGCAAAGCAACTCAAGTTTTCAACTTCCTTGATCTGAACAA
>Ga0182738_1004797_pt1 | contig 14723 bp, 12 predicted proteins | sample eDN5th30CBELigMG_FD_128876 | JGI IMG/M metagenome (GOLD analysis project Ga0182738, IMG submission 128876) | Enriched Miracle-Growth compost microbial communities from Emeryville, California, USA - eDNA 5th pass 30_C BE-Lig MG (version 2)... ... | reverse complement strand
CGGCGGAGAAGCCCATTTCGACAATATGAAGAGCTTCTTCCTGGGCAATGGCTTCGATGAGCTGCACGATCTGCCGACCTTCAAAAACCCCGCCTTCGTCGGCACCTGGGGAGCCAGCGATGAAGACATGTTCAACCGATTGCATCAACTGCTGTCCAACCCGCCCGAAAATCCCACCTTCACCCTAGCGTTCTCGGTCAGCAACCATTCGCCCTGGGAATACCCGTCAGGCCGCATCGACCCGGATGGCGACCCGGCCACCGTTGAAAACACAGTGCGCTACGCGGACTGGGCGATCGGCCAGTTCTTCGACACGGCCAGGACTCGGACTACTGGGACAACACCGTCTTCCTGGTGGTCGCCGACCATGATTCGCGCGTGGGGGGCGCCAGCCTGGTGCCGCTGCGCCATTTCCACATCCCGGCCCTGATCCTGGGCGCGGATGTGCAGGCGCGCCGCGACGGCCGCCTGATCAGCCAGATAGACCTGCCGACGACCCTGCTGTCCATCATGGGCATACAAGTGGAGCACCCCATGATAGGCCACGACCTGACGCGCCCCGGCACGGGCGGCCGCGCGCTGATGCAATATGGCGAAAATTATGGCTATCTCAAGGGCGACACCCTGGCGGTGCTGGAGCCCCATCGCGGATGCAGCCAGTTCCGCTATCAGGCGCCGGACGTGTACACGCCCTTGCCGCCGGACGACGCCCTTGCGCGCGAAGCCCTGGCTCATGTGCTGTGGCCCAGCTGGGCCTACCAGACGCGCGGCTATACGCTGCCGCATCTGCGGCAGAAAACTTAGCCGTGCTCTATGCGCGTGCCCAGCACCGCCAGGAACTGCGCCATCCATGCGGGATGCGCGGGCCAGGCCGGAGCGGTCACCAGGTTGCCGTCGGTGTGCGCCTGGTCGATGGCGACGTCCGCATAAGTGCCGCCGGCCAGCTTGACTTCAGCGGCGCAGGCGGGATAGGCGGAACATGTGCGCCCCTTCAGCACGCCGGCCGCCGCCAGCAATTGCGCGCCGTGGCAGATCGACGCTATGGGCTTTTTGGCGGCATCGAACTGCTGTACGATTTCAATTACTCTTTGGTTCATACGCAGGTATTCCGGGGCCCGGCCGCCGGGGATCACCAGCCCGTCGTACCCGCCCGCATCGACCTGGTCGAAGTCGTGAGTCAGCGTAAAGCGATGGCCGGGCTTTTCGCTGTAGGTTTGCGCCCCGTCGAAGTCATGTATGGCGGTGATAATGCTGTCGCCCGCTTTCTTGTCGGGGCACACGGCATGGACCTCGTGCCCGACGGCCAGCAGGGTTTGAAAGGGCACCATGGTTTCATAGTCTTCCGCGTAATCGCCGACCAGCATCAATAGTTTCTTGCTCATGTCTCGTCCTGTTTTCGCTGTATACAGAATCGCCCCCGGCGGGGCTGCCGTTCCATCTTCGACCCATTTTCGGGAAAAAACAAGCGCGATACAATACTTACATTCAACTGAAAGGAATCCCTAATGGAGTTGCTGCTTGACCCCGCGGTGTGGGTCGGCTTATTGACACTGGTCGTCCTGGAAATCGTTCTGGGTATCGACAACCTGATTTTCATCGCCATACTGGCGGACAAGCTTCCCGCGGCGCAGCGGGACAGGGCCCGGATTATCGGCCTGTCGCTGGCGCTGATCATGCGCCTGGCGCTGCTCTCCGGCATATCCTGGCTGTTCAAGCTGACGCAGCCGCTGTTCACCGTCGGGGCCATGGCTTTTTCGGGACGGGACTTGATCCTGATCGCCGGGGGCTTCTTCCTGGTCTTCAAAGGCACCATGGAAATGCACGAGCGTGTCGAGAACAAGACGCACACCTTGTCCGGCTCGCGCATGTACGCCAGCTTCTGGGTCATCGTCACGCAGATCGTGGTGCTGGACGCGGTGTTCTCGCTGGACGCCGTCATCACCGCCGTCGGCATGGTGGACCACCTGGAAGTCATGATGGCGGCGGTCATCATCGCCATCGGCATCATGCTGGTGGCATCCAAGCCCCTGACGCGCTTCGTCAATGCCCACCCCACGGTCGTCATTCTTTGCCTGGGCTTCCTGCTGATGATAGGTTTCGCCCTGGTCGCCGAGGGCTTCGGCTTCAAAGTGCCGAAGGGGTATCTGTACGCGGCCATCGGGTTCTCCGTCGCCATCGAGACGCTGAACCAGATCGCGCGCCGCAACTTGCGGAACCTGGAAAGCCAGCGGCCCATGCGCGAGCGCACCGCCGAGGGCATATTGCGCATGCTGGGCAAGCGTCCCATCGCCGATGACGAGCCGGTGCAGGAAACGCCGCCGGCGCCCGAGGAACTGCCCTTCGGCGTCGAGGAACGCAATATGGTCAGCGGGGTGCTGAGGCTGGCGGACCGCAACGTGCATTCCATCATGACGCCGCGCAACGACATCACCTGGATCGACCTGAACGACGACCCGGAAACCATACGCAAGGAAATCAGCGGCACTCCCCATGGCTTCTTTCCCGTATGCCGCGGATCGCTGGACGATATCGTGGGCATAGGCCGCGCCAAGGACATGATCGCCGATCTGATCACACGCAAGGCGCTGGACGAGAAAAAGCTGCGTCCTCCCATCATTGTCCATGAAACGGTACGGATCCTGGATTTGATGAGCACCTTGAAAGCCGCCCGGGGGCAACTGGTCATCGTCATCAATGAATTCGGCGCGGTGGAAGGCCTGGTCACGCCGATCGACATCTTCGAGGCCATCGCCGGCGACTTCCCGGACGAGGACGAAACACCGGACATCATCGCCGACGGAGAGGGCCGCTGGGTGGTCGATGGCGGCACGGATTTGCATCACTTCGAACAAACGCTGGATATCGAAGGCCTGCTGGACGAGTCCGATGAATACAGCACATTGGCCGGCTATATGCTGCAGCAGTTCGATCGGCTGCCAGAGGTCGGCGACGAACTGGATATCGACCAGCCCCATGCCAGGCTGCATCTGCAAATCCTCGAGCTCGAAGGCCGCCGCATCGCCAAAGTGCTGGTCGAACGCCGCCCCGCCAGCAATGAAGAATCGAAAGCATCCGCCGATGCGGCATAGTGGAGTTCAAGGGCACGGACTGTGGCGCCCCCCCGCCGATAAACTCAAGGAGCTGTCAGCGCACCGTATGCATCTGGGCGCCGGTCACGATAAAACTGCCACCGCCGCCTGGTCGCTTCGATTTGCGACAAGTCCAAGTCAGCCACCAACAGGGCGTCTTCGCTATCTGCCTGTGCAACAATCTTGCCGGCTGGATCGCAAAAATAGCTCTTGCCATAGAACTCTCCAAAAGCTTCCTTTCCGACGCGGTTGATGGCGCCTACGAAGTAACCGTTGGCCACCGCATGGCCGCGTTGCTCCAGCTCCCATAGATGATCCGAGAGACCCAAGACTGTGGCTGACGGATTGAATACGATCTGGGCGCCATTCAAACCCAATGCACGAGCGCCTTCGGGGAAATGTCGGTCATAGCAGATGTACACGCCGATGTCCGCGTAGCGAGTACGAAAAACCGGAAAACCCAAATTACCGGGCCTAAAGTAATATTTCTCGTGGCCACCCGGGCTGACGAAGGGAATGTGGTGCTTGCGATAGGTGCCCATGTACCGGCCATCGGCGTCGATCACGGCCGCCGAATTGTAAAATTCGCCTGACTGCACGCACTCGAAAATCGGCGCCACGATGACCATGCCATATGTGCGGGCCAGGGCCTGCATCCCTTGGGTGGTCGGACCATCGGGTATGCCTTCAGCCAGATCGAACCAATCGTCCCTCTGTTCTGAACAAAAGTAAGGACCATTGAACAGCTCTTGCAGGCAAAGGATTTGTACTCCTTTGGCGCCCGCTTCTTCAATCATCGGCAAGTGCTTTTCGAGCATCGCATGGCCACGGTCCCGCACAGAAGCAGATGGTGGAAGCGAAGGTTGCGCCATCTGGATGAGGCCGCAGCGAACGGATTGGGACATCGTTAAGTCTCCTTGTCAAACGACAGGGCTTTGTCGGCGCTAAGCGCGGTAGATCGGAACGGGGCTATCGTCCATGGGATAGAAGGGCCTGCGGCACTGGCTCCACGGCAGACGAGTCAGGTCGGCGCGGCCGGAACCGGGGGTGTCCAGCGCGAAACTGGCCGGCGCCCAGGCGTAAGCCTGGCGGAAGTTCATGGGGTTCTTGACGACGACATACTTGAAGTCGCGGACATCCAGGCCTGCGGCCTTGTACTGCTCGTCCGCATATTCATATGCGGAACGGCTGGTGGCCAGTACGGTGCATGCGCCGCCACGAAGGATGGCAACATCGCCCACCGACGAGCGTGCGCCTGACATCGGGCCACCGGAGTACATGAAGCTGCCATCATGAAAACCCATGACTTCGGCTTCCAGGGGTACGGGGCCGCCATGTCGCGGTTCGATCTTGTTGCCCAGGTGAAACACAGCACGTCCACCCACGCCCACGGTCTTGGCCAGCGACACGGCCTGAGGGTCGACGATCTGAATCAACAGTGGATCGCGCAGGCCGGTCGTAAGGTAAGCACCCAGGAAATAGGCGCTATCTCCCCCCGCTCCTGCGCCGACCGCGTCCGACATCTCGCTCAGGATAACCGGCTGCGCGGCTATGCGGCCGCCTTGCTCCAGGGCTTCTTCGATGGACAAGAGCGAGGGAAGGAATCGTTGGCGTTCCCGCCACAGGCGTTCACATAACTCGGTCAGAAGCTCGTCATGTTTGTCAAAGGATTCGTCACATGTCAGCACGAGCGCCGTGCCGCCATCGATATGCTCGGCCCACGGCGTCGACGGAAAATAGCTCAGTGCCAGCACGCCCGGCAGTTCTTCCAATGCGCGGCAGACCTTGTAGATATCGCGCATGGGGGTGGCTAAGCGGGTTCCCGCCATCGTTGGCGAAATCAAGAGCGCCATCTTCTTCATATGCACTAGGGGCCGCACGGCCCCCGAAGCCGCCTGGATCACGATACCTGCCCCGCGCACGCCTGTCTCGAATGCATCATCATGGGGATAATGCTGATAGCCGACTATGCCATCGCACAATGTCAGCATTTCGGGGATGATGTGCGCATGAAGATCGCAGGTAATGACAAGCGGAACGGCGCCGACGAGTGATCGCACGGCACGCAGCAATTCGACTTCTGCGTTATCGATCCCTTCGCAGATCATCGCGCCGTGCAAGGCCAGGAAGACGCCATCAACCGGGCCGGCGGCCTCAAGGCGATCGAGCAATCGCCGTTTCAAGGTCTCGAAGCATTCCCTGGTTACCATGCCGCCGCAGCCGCCATGGGTTGCGATCAACGGAGCGACTTCCGCCCCATATGCGCGCAGAACGGATAGCGCGCCCGACACTTCCACGGCGCCTTCCCCGAGCGCCTGCACGAGTTCTTCTCCCTCGAAGTAGTAGGTATCCTTGAAATCACGCAAGGTCGTTCTCGAAAGCGAAAAACTGTTTCCTTCGAACAGCATCGCGCCAACAGCAATTTTCACGATAGACTCCTATGACCAGCCGCCGCAGGCGGCTCTTGCTTGAGACAGAACGTATGCGCTTAGGCTTAGACAGGCTCGCTTAAAGCGGGATCGCTATGAGCCTCCCAGTACAAGGCGCGCAGCTGGAGCGTCTTGTCTTGACGTCCTGATCCGACTAGCTTGCCATCGACGGAATGGATCGGCATGATGCCGCCCGCCGTGCTGGTAATGAACACTTCGTCGGCCTCGGCCAATTCTCGGGCATGCACGGGCCGTTCCTCGACGTCTAAGTTAAGCTGCCTCGCCAGTTCCATGGCGGTTTTCCGCGTGATTCCTTCCAAGACGCCTGTGCCGGGGGTACTGACCGTATTACCTTTGATTATGAAAATATTGAAGCCTGCCCCCTCGACCACATGCTTGCCGGCATCGACCAGGACGGATAGATGCGCATTGAACGCATAAGCCTCGAACTGTCCTTTGACCAGGTCGAGCCAATGGTAATTTTTGATGGTCGGATCCACCGACTGAGGTGAAATGCGCTGGACTTCGCTGATATGCAGCCGAATGCCGCGGTCTTGTTCTTCCGGTGTGGCGACCCAGGAAAATGGAATGGCAAAAGCATAAAAGCGATTGCGGCATGTCCTGGGGTCGCGCGAATTCCCGGCGGGAATCCCGCGCGTGCATATCATCTCCACATAGGCTCGCTGCAGGCCGGTGGCCCTGACGCAACGGGCCAAGATATCGCGCATCTCTTCGCGACTCAATTCGAGCGTCATATTCAGCTTTTGGACCCCGGTCATGAATCGATCCAGATGATCATTCAAACGGAAAAAGCGGCCATCCCAAACGTGGACTACGTCATAGGTCGCATCCGAGTGAAGAAATCCCCAATCCATGATGGGAATCCGAGCCTCCGAGATCGGCACGATATTCCCGTCGATATAAGCTGCGCCAGCATTGAATTCGGACTGGCTAGTTTCGGGAGCCCGTTGCTCCGGCCGGATTGCAGACAGGGGTTCTTGATTTTGCATGATTCGTGATAATGCTTCTATGGGTTGCGTAAGGCTTCGGGCTACGTGCCGCGGGGACACAGGCCCAAAGCCGGCTCTCGATCTTTCCTGGTTAGGGCGCTTTCTTGAGGTTCCAGAACACTGCCACAGGCGCTTCGATGACATCCGACAGCTTCTTCCTGTACACCGACGGAACCAGGTATTGGCCCAGCGGCACGATGACGCCTTCGTCGAGCGCCAGTCGCTGGATATCTTGCGCCAGCGTCTTTTGACGTGCCGGTTCAGATGTTTTCGAGAATTCGTCGCGCAGACGCTCAATCTCGGGAATATCCGGCCAGCCAAACCATGCTTTCTCTCCGTTGGCAGCCACTGCCGGATAGCGCAAGGGATCCAGCATGTCGGTGAGCGGCCAGTTGGTGACGAATATGCTCCAGCCGCCCTCTTCGATGGGTTTATTGCTGGTGCGCCGGAACGTGAGCGTTTGCCAGTCCATGGATTGCAGCTCCACCTTGAAGCCGGCCTTGCGCAGGGCCTGGGCGATGACGATGGGCTGCGCCGACAGGTTCGGGTTGTCGGTCGCATGCAGCAATACAACCGGCTTGCCATCGTAATTCGCCTCTTTCAGCAGCGCTTTGGCCTTATCCAGATCCTGCTTCACGACCCAGTCGGTGCCGCTGGCATCTCCAAACGGCCCCCCGCAACCGAGGATAGCTCCGCAGGTGCTGTAGTAGTCCGGATTGCCGACTGCCGCCTTCATGACGTCTTCCTGGCCGACGGCATACATGGCAGCCTGTCGCAACTGCTTGTTGTCGAAAGGCGGTTGCGTGAAGTTGAATCGATAGACGGTCTGGTAGCCCAGCTTGCCGATCAGATGCACCCGCAGCTCATCATTGCTCTGCACGATGGGCAAGAGGTCGAACGGCATGACTTCGATATAGTCGATTTCTCCGTTGGTCAGGGCATTGACCGCAGTCATCTGGTCGGGCATGGTGACCCATTCCACGCGATCGACATTGACCACCTTGCCGCCCGCAGTCCAGTCGGCCGGTTCGGGGCGCGGACGATAGTCCTGGTTCTTCTCGTAGACCACTTTAGTGTTTGGCCTGAATTCGCTCGCGACAAACTTGAAGGGACCCGAACCGATCTGCTCCTTGATGGGCTCTGTCGAGGGGGTCTCGGCAAGGCGCTTGGGCATCATGAAGGGGACGGGCCCGCCGATCTTGGACAGTCCTTGAAGGACCAGAGGCGTAGGCTCTTTCAAGACAATCTGGAAGCGGCGGTCGTCGACTGCCTGCATGTCGGCGACCATGGGCATCAGCATCTGCCCCATTTTGTCTTGTTCGGCCCAACGCTTAATCGACGCAATGCAATCCTCGGAAGTGACCGAATTGCCGTCATGCCATTTCAGGCCTTCGCGCAGCGTGAAGGTATAGGTCAAGCCATCCGAGGACTCGACCCAGTCGGCCATCTGAGGCCGTACTTGATAGTTGGAGTCGAGTGCGATCAGCGTGTCATACACCATATAGCCATGGTAGGTGGTCATGCTGATGGTGGTGATGGCCGGGTCCAGCATGCGCAGCCCGGACTGCATGACCGCGGTTACGGTCTGCGCGCCGGCCGGCGCGGCACTCAACAAGGCAAGCGGCACGGGCGTCAGAGCCACGGCGTATAGTGCCTTGGCCCAGCGGCGGCGCATCGTTCGTGTATTCATGGTTGTCTCCTGGTGATGGGCTGGGCATGCGAGACGCCCGGGATGTCCGGAGTCGACAAACCGCTCCGGATCGGATGGGGGTAATCGGGCTCGGCGGTCGGCAGAGGACACAAGTTCTGGAAATCCCAATGCTTTCCTGGCGCCGCCGCTATGAGCGATTGGGTATAGGGGGCTTGTGGCTGCGTCAGCACCGCCCTGGTGCTCCCGCTTTCCACGATGCGGCCTTGGTGCATCACGATGATCGAGTCGCAGATCTGCGCCGCGACCCTCAGGTCGTGTGTGATGAACAGAACGGCAATGCCGGTGCGCTCTCGAATTTCGCGCAGCAGGCGCAGGACTTGCGCCTGGACCGAGACATCAAGCGCAGAGACCGCCTCGTCCGCAATCAAAACCTGCGGCTCCAGGGCGAGCGCGCGCGCAATGCATATCCGCTGTCGCTGGCCGCCCGAGAACTGGTGCGGATATCGCTGTAGTGCCTCAGGCGCCAGCCCCACCACTTCCAGCAGCGCCCCTGCCTTCTGTAGGGCGGCCTGCCGCGTCTCGCCGAAGTTGGTAAGGCCTTCGATCAGCGATTCGCCAATGCGCATCCTGGGATTGAGCGATCGGTAAGGATCCTGGAAAACCACCTGGATATGGCGACGCGCTGTTCCGAGCGTGCCGACCGGCTTGCGCGCTATATCGGTGCCATCGAGCACAATGGCGCCTTCGCTGGCCGGCATCAAGTGCGCGATGCAGCGCGCGACCGTCGATTTCCCGGAGCCCGACTCCCCTACGATGCCCGCGATTTCCGAGCGATGCAGGGAAAAACTGATGTCGGTGGCGGCAGGCAAGGCCTTGACTCGCTTGAGTACGCCTCGACCTGCATAGATTTTCCCGAGCTTGCGGACGTCGAGGATGCAATCGGGCTGTATAGGATTTGGCGCGGCAGGAACCAGGCTGGGCACTGAAGTGACGAGAGACCGTGTATAGACTTGCCGTGGATTGGATAGAATATCCGTCCGGCTACCGGTTTCCACGACCCGTCCGTGATGCATGACGACGATCCGGTCGGCAATTTCCGAGACCACGCCGAAATCATGAGTGATGAACAAGACCGCGGTATTGTGCCGTTCCTGCAGTTCCCGGATCAGCGTCAGGATCTGCTTCTGCGTTGTGACATCCAGCGCGGTGGTGGGCTCATCGGCGATCAGCAGACGCGGCCCGAGGATCAATGCCATGGCGATCACGATACGCTGGCGCTGGCCACCGGATAGCTGGTGCGGATAAGCGCGATAGACGCGCTCGGGCTGCGGCAGATGTACGGATTCCAGCATCTGCAGCACTCGTTCCCGCCGAGCCTTACGACTCAGGCGGGTATGTAGCCGCAAAACCTCTTCGATCTGGAAGCCTACTGTCTCCACCGGGTTCAAAGCCGTCATGGGTTCCTGGAATACGATGGCCATCTCGGTCGCACGCAAGGCGCGTAGCGCCGCCGGGCCGATCGTGAGCATGTCGACGCCATTGACCAGGATTCGCCCCGATTCCACCCGCAGCTCACCGGGAGGCAACAGCCCCATGACAGCCAGCGAGCTGACCGACTTGCCCGAGCCGGACTCCCCAACGACGCAGACGGTTTCGCCGGGGTCGATCGTGAACGACACATCGTTCAGGACGGTCGCCGCATTGCGCCCTCCCGCCGTGCATACGTTCAGGCCTTCGATCGACAAAACGGGATGGCCGGGCGCGGGACCGCCCGCTATGCGGCGTGCAGAGTGTGGCGTCATGAATCAAAACCTCCGCGCAAGGCGAGGATCAAGCGCATCCCGCATGGCATCGCCGATGATGTTGACGCTCAATACCGTAAGCGATAGAAAAATGCCGGGATACAGGATCAGACCGGGCCGAAGCTGGAAATACATTCGCCCTTCGGCCATGATGTTTCCCCATGAGGAGGTTTCCGGCGGCAGGCCTGCGCCGAGAAAGCTGAGTATGGCTTCCGTGAGGATGGCCGAGGCGAAGATATAGGTGCCCTGGACAATCAGCGGAGGCAGGGTCGAGGGCACGAGATGGCGCCAGAGCAATACAGGCAAGCGCGTGCCTTGCGAAAGGGCCGCCTCGACGTACGGCTCGCTTTTGACAGTCAGGATGACGCCGCGTACCAGCCGAACCACACGGGGAATTTCGGGGACCACGATGGCGACCATGACTGTGGCAAGGCCGGCTCCGCTAAGAGAGATCAATGCAATGGCCAGCAAGATGCCGGGGATGGCCATGATGCCGTCCATGATGCGCATGACCACGGCGTCGAACAAGGGGAAGTAGCCGACGAGCAACCCGATCAACAGCCCGACCGCAATGCCTATCGCCGCGGCTCCGATGCCGACCACCAGAGAGACACGAGCGCCATGAAGAACCCGGGAATAGGCATCGCGGCCGAAAGCGTCGGTGCCGAACCAATGGGTCGCCGACGGAGCACTGAGGCGATGCGTCGGATCCAGCGCGAGCGGGTCCATCGTGGCCAATAGGGGTGCAAATACGGCAATGCCGCATACCGCCAGCATAATCAGCAGCGCACATAGCACTGGGCTGGTGCGAAGCGTACGGCGAAGCTCTATCGCTTTCATGGTGTTGTCCTCAGTACCGGATTCTTGGATCAAATACGAAGTAGAGGAGGTCCACCGCGAGATTGATCAGGATATAGACGAAGGAGAACAGCAGGATCAGCCCTTGAATCACCGGGTAGTCGCGTGCCAGCACAGCTTCGACGACCAGGCGCCCCAGGCCGGGCAGGTTGAAGACCGATTCCGTCACGACGACGCCGCCGATCAGCATACTGACGCCGATGCCGATGATGGTGACGATAGGAACAGCCGCGTTGCGCAGGGCATGCCGAAGTACGACCGCCCTTTCGCGCATACCCTTCGCTCGCGCGGTACGGATGTAGTCCTCGTTCATGACTTCGATGATGCTGGTTCGGGCAATTCGCGCGATAAGGGCGATATAGACTGTGCTTAGCGTAATAGTCGGCAGAATCAGGCGTTGCAGCCACGGCCCGATTCCACCGGACAGCGGCTTGTAACCCTGTACGGGCAACCACTGGAACTCGATGGAAAAGAGGAAAATCAGGATATAAGCGACAACAAAGGCAGGGATGGAGAAGCCCAGCACCGAAAACGCCATCACTGCCCGATCCAGGAGCCTACCCTGATGCCAGGCGGAGACGACACCCAGCGGGACGGCGATCAGGACACTGAATACGATAGTGGCCAGCGATAACGACAGGGTCGGACCGACGCGATGGGCGATCATCTCGGTTACCGCGACCCCGGAAATCAATGAGAGCCCTAAATCACCGTGCACCAGCTGTACGATCCACTGGGCGAACTGCAGGTGCAATGCCTGATCCAGGCCCATTTGCTGGCGAATGCTTTCCAATTGGTCCGCGGTCGCGACATCGCCGGCAATGACGGCAGCCGGGTCCCCAGGGGACAGGCGCAAAATGGCGAACACCACAATGGCCACCATGCCCATCACCGGCAAAGTGGCCAGCAATCGCTTGAGAGTGAAGATCAGCATCGTCGTTATCCTCGGGTGCAACCGGGTCAGTTGGCTATCGGCACGGTGCCACCGGCCTTTGCCTCGTGCATGACGACATAGGAATGCGTGATCCTTACGCCGGGAAGCTTCAGTATTTTTTCTTCCAGCAGATCGCGAAAGTGGTTGATGTCGGCGGTGCGGATTTTCATGATGAAATCCACGTTGCCGGTGATCATGTGGCATTCGACGATTTCAGGAATTTGCGCGATAGCGACCCGGAATTGCTCGTACACACCGTCGATCGCCCGATCGAAGGAGATGAGCGCGAAGAGCTGCATGGGATAGCCTACGGCGTCGGGCGATACGACTGCCCGGTATCCCTGGATCACGCCGTCTTTTTCCAGTTTCCGCACGCGTTCCAGGCAAGGGGTGGGGCTGAGGTCTACCTGTTTGGCAAGCCATTGATTAGTGGAACGACCATTCTCTTGCAGCAACGAGAGAATTTTTCTGTCGATTGCGTCGATCTCGCGTCGTTGTCGCTCATGGTTCGCCTGCTTACCGTTGGAAGCTTCGCGTGTCGTCAAAATCAACTCCTGAGGGGATCGGGGCGGGAAGGCCCTTTTACGTAGGCAGAATACTATACAAGTCACTATGAAAAACGAATAGTGGTTACTACCTATACTACATATTTAATATGAAACAGATTAAATATCTGTTTTTTCCTCAAAAAATAGATAGTTTTAAAATAAAACTGACTAATCCAATCTACCGGCTCAACGCTTGGGCCGATTGACCGTATTCCTGGCAATCCGCCCTTATAGGGGCGCAGAGGCTCGCATGGAATCCGAAAGACATGCTCACTGTTGAGCCCTGAACCGGGCCCAACCGCGAGCCTGAGCCTTGCCGGCGAAGTCCCGCTTTTGATGCCTGCATTTCAACCGCTCTGGCAGACCGTGGACCAGCGCTTTTTGTGCTATATTCAACGGCTTGACTTTACGTCGGAGCGTAGCGCAGTCTGGTAGCGCATCTGGTTTGGGACCAGAGGGTCGTAGGTTCGAATCCTATCGCTCCGACCACTATTCATGCGGCGTTGTATTCATGCGGCTTTGCGCAATGTGCGCAAAGCCGCTTTTGTTGGTCCGGGCAGATCAGGGCAGGGGCACGGTTCTGGCTCTTGGCTCTTTGGCTTTTCTTATTGGGAGTGGCGGGCACTCATCGCTCGCCCGGCTACGCTGTCCAGTCAGCAGCGCGCCAGCCCGCGACGCGCACGAGAGTGAAAAAGGCCGTTCCGGCACGGTTCTTGCTGAAGCCGCCGTCGGAACGATCTGAAAGGAGCTCTCATGCGATCCATCCTCTTGTGGCTACTCGGCGTACCCATTCCCATCATCATTTTGCTTGCCCTGTTCTGGCATTGACACAGAACGCAATTGACCGTCAACCAAAAAAGCGAAAAGGCGAACATCATGCAGAATACCCAGCCCGCAGCATCTTACCCAGGCAGTGCCATCAGGACTTATGACTCCCCGCGTTCGGCCGTTTCCTGGGCGGCCGTCATCGCCGGAGCGGTGATTGCCGCCGCCCTATCCGCCACGCTGATCGTCGGCGGCAGCGGGCTGGGCTTTCTGGCCATGTCGCCCTGGGAGCAGGAAGGCGCGTCAGCCACCTCGCTTGCCGTCGGCTCCATTATCTGGCTGCTGGTGACGCAAATCATCGCCTATGGCATCGCAGGCTATGTCGCCGGGCGGCTGCGGACCAAATGGACGGATGCGGCCACGGACGAGATCTATTTCCGCGACACGGCCCATGGCTTTCTGGTGTGGGCGCTGAGCGCCGTGGTCGGCCTGGCGCTGGCCGCGTCGTCGGTTGGCGCCGCCCTGTCGGGGGCGGCCAAGACCGGTGCGACCTTGGCGGGTGTCGGAGCCGGCGCGGCCACGGCCGTGGCGGGCGCTGCCGCCCAGAATGGCGAGGGCGGGCTGTCGCTGGAATATTTCACCGATGCGCTGCTCAGGCCGGATAGCCCTTCCGGCGCCGCCACGGACAGCGACGTCCGGTCGGAATTATCGCGGATCCTGGCCAGGAGCCTGGCGGAAGGCGAGCTGTCGCAGGAAGACCGGTCTTATGCCGCCAAGCTGATCGCGCAGCGTACCGGCATCGACGAGTCGGCGGCCGGGCAACGCCTGGGCGACATTGAAACCCGCGTACAAAAGACCGTGGAAGACGCCGAACAGACCGCGCAAGAAGCTGCCGATGCGGCACGCAAGGCAGCCGCCATCTTCTCGCTCTGGGCGTTCGCTTCTCTGCTCATCGGCGCCTTCGTCGCAAGCTTCGCGGCAACGATAGGGGGCCGCGCGCGGGACAGCTAAGCCCGGCCGCGACAGGGATCTTGCACGCATCGAGCCCAGGCATGGCTCCGGGTCCGCGGCGCGCGGACTACATGCTGCCCAGCAGGCGCCTGAGTATCCCGGAGGAATAAAAGCGGGCGACCTGAGTCAGGAAAGCGCTGAAGTCGCCGCTGGCGGCGGCATCGGCGCGGTCGGATATCGTCCGGACCACCGCAAAAGGAATGCCATGCTCGTGGCATACTTGCGCCACGGCCGCCCCTTCCATTTCCACGCACAGCACCGAAGGCAGGGATGCCAACAGAGTCTGCGCTACCGGGCCATCGTTGATGAAGCGATCGCCGCTGGCGATCAGGCCGCTATGCACCCTGGGCTGATCGAGGCCGAAGGCCGCGCGCGCGGCGGGCCCGATATCGGTGAAGAAATCAGCGGCCAGATAATCGCTTGCGCACCGCCGGATGAGCGCCGACAAAGCGGCGTCCGCATCGAAGTGGCTGCGCCCCAGCAGCGGCACTTCGTGACGCGGGAACAGCGGGCTGGCATCCAGATCGTGCTGGACCAGGGAATCGGCGACGATGACATCGCCGATACGCACGGATTGCGCCACCGCGCCCGCCAGTCCTGTGAAAACCAGCGCCTCGGCCTTGAAT
>Ga0182738_1004794_pt1 | contig 14730 bp, 6 predicted proteins | sample eDN5th30CBELigMG_FD_128876 | JGI IMG/M metagenome (GOLD analysis project Ga0182738, IMG submission 128876) | Enriched Miracle-Growth compost microbial communities from Emeryville, California, USA - eDNA 5th pass 30_C BE-Lig MG (version 2)... ... | reverse complement strand
GAGATTTGTTTGGATTTTTTGCAATTTTGAGCGGGATTATTTTGGAGAAAAAAATTTGATTCAAAAGGCTTTCATTTTTGTTGGCTCAGGTTGATGACGTCAACAAATTTTATATGATTCAATGAGAATTCTTTTAAGAAACTGATAAAAATAAAAATTCTTTTATGCCTTTCAAAAGTTCGTTTTTGGACCCATCAAAATTTATTTATGAGCTTCTAAATCGTTTATCACTTCAAAGCCCTTTTAATTGACACAGCGTATCAAAAATAGACCTCTAAAGAATAATCAAGCAATCTCTGACAAGTATTTTGGTTATATTTTATCAATTTCTTCCCCGCTGTTTAGCTTTTCTTGTTGAGATTTTCTGAAATAAAAAATTCAAAGATCTCTTCTGTCCAGATTAAATCATTGATAACAACAAAATTCCTAGCAGATAAATTCTCGATTTTTATTTCCTAACAGATAATTTAGAATAAAATTAATTCAAGACCTCTCTCTTTCCTTCGATTTTTTCCATTCAATATCCCGTTCTCTCTCCTGCAAAAAAGTTCACCAACCCTTCAGGAGCAGAACTTCAAACAAATTTTTCGATGTAAATAACCCCAGGAAGACATCAATAAATATGATCCAGAGATCTCAGCAACTGAGGGGATCAAGAGAAAAAATGTTTTAATAACGGACTAATTTCGGTTTTTAATAAATTTTAATTGATTGCTTTCGAATGGAAAGAGAGGAAATCTACAGTTTTGCTCCAAATTAAGATGAGAAATCTTCTCTGAATGAGAGAAAAATTGTGAGAATAAGAACCAAAAAGTGCTTGATCTGAGTGAAGAAGAAAGAATTAGGATATTTTCCATGTTTAGAGATTGAGCTCGAAATAAAATTTCCTCTCTCAGAGGAAATTTTCATCAGATATGAGAGGAAGATTAAAAATTAAAATTGCAGGTTTTTGAGGTGTATTTTAATGAACTTTGAGTGGCTGTTTTGAGAGAAATTTTGTTGAAAAAAATTCATTTGTGAGTTGTATAAAGATTAAACCCCAGTGTGTCAAGCTTCTCATCATCAAACTGGCAAAGTTTTTGATTGAAAGGGCTACTGACTCGGCTCTGGCTTCAGTTCAATAAAAGCTTTGAATTGCTAAGATGAGCGAGGATTTTCTCATTGAAGTTCTTAAATTGACCTCAAATAATTACTTAATTTTTAGTTTTGTAATTGCGAAAGGATGATCGCACTGGCTTTTTCAATTGAATTAGTTTTTATTTCTGATGAATGCCCGTTGAAAACAAAGAAGAGAAAAACCCTTTCTGAAAGATTCAACCGGGTTTGCCTGCAAAAAGAAATCCTCTGAGGGGAAAAATTTGACACTGATCAAGGGCCCATTCATAATTCATATCGACTTGGGATAATTACAAAGCTATAACTAAGTGTTTATTTAATCAAATAGTTGAATTGCGGTGGTGGTTTTCCTTTGACTTCTCAATAATTTTTATAATTCTTAAAAAAAAAATCCAATGATAAAACCCTCTCATTTTATTTTCCTTTGGCTAACTTGGACTCTGACGGCCTCATTTGAGTTAAGTGCCTTTGACGCAACTCAATTTAAGAGGATTATCGGCAAGTCTGGCCACTACTTTGGCACCTCACTCAGCAATGCTGGAGATATCAATAAAGATGGATATGAAGACATCATAATTGGGACTAATCAAAACATAGTCTACGTATTCTTTGGAGGTGAAAACTCCTTCAGCTCTGATATTGACCTCACATCCCCTAGTTTTTCAGGGTTTACTATCACAGGTGCAACAGGCGATAAATTAGGGGGCGCTGTCAGCTGTGCTGGTGATGTCAATAAGGATGGATATGATGACATTATAATTGGGGCTTATGCGAGCAACAGCAACCAAGGAGTAGCATATGTAATTTACGGAGGGTCAAATCTTCAAGATATTAATCTTGGAAGTACAATTTTAGAACCACATTCAACTGGCTTTATGATAAAAGGTAATCAGACGGATGATATGTTGGGAACCTCAGTGAGCAGTGCTGGTGATATAAACAAGGACGGATTTGCTGATATTATGATTGGAGCTCCCGCTAAAAATATTGGGAGAGGAGCAGTGTACGTAATTTATGGGAAGAAGACTGCAGAATTTACCAATTTTGACCTTTCAAGTATGACTTTAGAGCCTGCTTCAACAGGTTTTATGATTACAGGCGAAAGAAGCTCCGATCAACTTGGAGCTTCCGTTCGAAATGCAAGCGATATTAACAAAGATGGATATGCTGATATTATAATTGGAGCTCCGAATCAAAATAACACAAGAGGAGCAGCATATGTCGTTTACGGTGGTCCAAAATCGACCCTCGGCAATATAAATCTCGAGACTACTCCTTTAGAGCCAGCCACAACTGGATTTTCCCTGAAAGGAAACGCGAATTCGGATACATTTGGTATTTCAGTGAGTGGAGCTGGCGATATAAATAATGATGGATATGCTGATATCATCATCGGGGCGAGACAAAAAAGCTTTTCCCAAGGGTCCGCATATGTGATTTATGGTGGTCCCAAATCGAGCCTTCCGAACCTTGATTTTTCAACCACAGCCTTAGATCCCCATACAAACGGCTTTATGATCACTGGGAACGCAGCAAATGACCAGTTGGGAATCTCAGTGAGCAAAGCAGGTGACGTAAATGGAGACAGGTATGGTGATATTATTGTGGGAGCCCAAGGAAAGACCTCAGACAAAGGCATAGCCTACGTGATTTACGGTGGTCCGAAATCAAGCCGTGAAAATGTTGATCTTTCAGTGATTACAGAACCATCTTTTCCCACCAAAGGATTCGCCATTGGAGGGGAAGCCTCTGGAGGCTTCTTTGGTCATTCAGTCAGCGTTGCTGGGGACATAAATGGTGATGGAAAACCTGAATTAATCATTGGGGCTTCGATCGGTTCTACTTTGACTAATGCAGGCGCCGCGTATGTCATCTATCCTTCAAGTAAATGGAAATATTATCTAAGGGATATCTAAAGCTTATGTAGATTTTTGTGGAGCTCATTGTGAAAGCTGTCAGACTTTATCAAAGTGCGATGTTTGTTCTCAGGGATATATAGTTGTTTCTCTGACTTCGATGTGCTTTCCTTGTGCTCTTGGGCAATATTCCTCAAATAACCAATGCCAAGGTAATGACTATTTGAATGAATTTCTTTGTAAATTTGATAGAATGCCCGCAAGGATGTAGTGAATGTACAAGTCAAACAAATTGCCAAGCCTGCATCGACGGATATATTCTCTCTAGTTCACCCTCTTTGTGTGTCGTCAAGCCAAAAGACCCAAAGAAGGAGGGCGTTCCAGAAGAAAACGGTTCTCGTGCAGTTTTAGAAGGAACATCGATAGTCGGAGCAAGTCTCAATCCAGGCAGTTCACTCCCTATCAACTTTGGATTGGCCGCAAAGATCGTTAGAAATCTGAAATACTTGAATGTGACCGTTTCTGAAGAACTACAAGAGACTTTTATGAGTTGGAAAGTGGCTTCAGGATTCCTAAGTGCCCCAAAATCTTGGAAGTCTAAATATGAATCAAAACCCTTGCCTGGTGTGTTTAGGCGCTACGGGTTAGATGCAGTGTTTTTGATGAATTACTGGAAGCCGCTCGTGATGACATTGATCGGATTGGGGCTTTTTGTAATGTTTAAACTGATTGAGCTTGGAGGAAGCAATACACGTTTGAAGTCAATTACAAGACAAATTAATATTTCAGCTTCAAACTTTGCTTTGACTCAATTTTACAGTTCTCTTGATGATGCGATATTTTATTTCGTAGTTGACTTGAGATCAACTGAATTCGAAACAGGATTTGGGATCACCAGTTGCTGTCTAGCTGCTTTTATATTGGTAGTTGGGGTTGTAACGCTTGGGACGCATTCATATTTGCTTTATCATTATCAAAGTCTGAAGGAAGGGAAGTCAAAGACCGTGTTCGATGCATTTACGAAGAAATATGAGAATGTAAAGGTCATCTTTAAAGATTTCAAGGATCTCAGTTTGTTTACACAGTCTTTTATGCTGTTGAATTTGGTGAGATCGATACTTTCAAGCCTTGTATTTGCTACGCTTTTTGAATATCCTTTGGTGCAGATAATCCTTCTTCTGATATTAAATGTGGGAATGATTATTTTTATATTCTTGAAAAGATCATTCAAGGAGGTGCTTGATACTTGTGGGCAGCTATTTTGTGAACTTGTATTGCTTATTGCAAATATCTGTATGTTGGTGATGTGCATCTTTGATCAGAATGGTGAGAGCTTAGAGCATCTGGAAGCAATAGAGAGATTGAGTCGATGCGTTATTGTGATTAATCTGATCCTGTTGATTGGATGTGCTGTGCTTTTGATTTTGGGTATCGGGAGAATGTTATGGAAGATGTATCAAGAAAAGCAGAAAGAGAAGAAAGAGGTTTCTATTCCTCAGACGAGAAGTACTAGATTGAATGAATTGAAGCTCAATCAACAGTCTGAAATGTCTGAGATCAATAGTTTTGAATATAAAGTGAGTGTCTCAGACCCTGAAAGAATCAGAAACCAACAACAATTCCAAGGCCATTCTTATCCTAATCCAATGATAATTAACAGTCAATGGCAACAGCAGCAGCAGCAACCTCAAAGAAATATATGGGATCAGCATAATTTAAATATCGGCAGTTTTTATGAAGATTCCTTAGAGACAAGTAATGGAAATTTGCTTTCCAAGAAAAATATCAGTTTTACTGCAACTTCTGCGCTAGAAAGTGCTGTTTCCAAGCCAAAAAGAGGGAGGATAAAAATGCCTGAAGGCACGAAATTAAAAGGGTACCTCGATTATCAAAAACGAGAAAGTAATGTGTCTGATAATCCGAGGATTATCAATCAAAACCAATTGACAAATTTGGAAGCGATTAATCTTGAAAACGTTGACAATCTGACAAGGTTGAGAGGAAATCAGAATGTGCTAAATAATATGACGAGAGAAAGAAGGAATTACCAGGGTACAAGAGGAAGAGTCTCAGAGAAATAAGAAACTGGGGGAAAAGATTCCTGAGGGCTTTTCTGATGTCCTTGACATCAAAAATAATAATAAACAAAATTATATTCTCTAAATTTCAATTGATGACAATTTTTGTAAGAACGAAGATGAATATTATTGAAATTTGTAGTAGTTTATATGGTTTATTTTACATTATGAAATACAAAAAAAATTGTTTGATTTTATGTTTTTTGGAAAATAATTGTTCGAAAACTTTTTTGGCGATTTCTTTTTTAGCTGGAATAGGGTTCGGAATTGTCCATATTTTTACAGAATGAATCTCCGTATTTTCAAGATTTTGTCCATATTTTGTTCATATTTCCGTATTTTACCTGGAGCCAAACAAAACCCCTTCTATTTTCTCGAGAAAAAAAATTCTAACAAATTTTCTCGAACGAAAAATTTCCGAAAAGATTCACAACTCCCAAGACTTTATGAAAATACTTCTTTTGAATGATTACTGATCTCTTTATCTTCATTCGGAACTTTTTATATATGGAAAAGTCTAATATGCAATGACACTTTCCCTCTTAAGATCTGATTGAAATTCAAATATTTAATGCAAAAATCTGATCTGACATTTTTTTAAAAGAGAAAATAATTCGAAAATTTCAGTTAACGTTACAAAGAGCAAATAATTATAGAAAAGGTGAGACAGGTTTCATTTCAACTTGAAAAAAATACAGATGAGGGTTTTTGAAAGTTTCAATGAAAAGGGTTCAAATATTTTTAATAAAGTTTGATATTTTAATTCTCTTCTCAATGAAATTCGGTTTCATAAAAGCTGTCAGAATCAAGAAAGGGTTCCACAAAACAATATTTAGAAAAAACCAGTGAAAAGGGAGCATTGGAAAATGTTAAGATTTTCCGAAATCTCTGGATTAAAAGAAAACTACTTATTCCTCTGGAAATAATTTGTTATTCTTAAGATTAATCCGAATCAAAGGATTGAGGGGGGTTTTTTATCATTCAATTTCCTATCTTTCAAAAGAAGAAGTTTCACTCAAAGGGGGTAATAATAAAGATAAGACAAATAAAAATACTGAATTATAAATAATAGATTTAATGAAAACTGACATATGAAAGATAAAAATAACGGTACCGCTTGTCTTTTTATTCACATTCAACATTCAAAAAAAACTATTTTCAGATATTCCAATACTATCTCTTTAATGTTTTGTATCAAGACCTCTTTCTAACTTATAAAATATTCCTTGCTTTTCGTTCAATTCTTGATAAGTTCCTCTTTCAATAATCTGTCCATCATTAAACACCAAAATCTCATCAGCATCTCTAATAGTCGAAATTCTATGAGCAACCACCACTGATGTCTTCCCCTCCATAATCTTATCCAACGATTCTTGCACTATCTTTTCATTCTGAGCATCTAACGCGCTTGTCGCTTCATCCAGAATCAATATTGAAGGATTCTTTAGGATCGCTCTAGCAATTGCAATTCTTTGCTTTTGGCCACCTGAAAGCTGACTTCCTTTAGCTCCAACTTGTCTTTTAAAGCCTTGGCCTTGTGTCTTTTCACTGCCTTCTACGACATCTAGGTGACATATTAAGAGAGAATAAAAGAAAAAACTCTTTACCAAATTCATTTTTCTCAATAAAGGATAAGGCATTGGCTTTTTCTGCGGCAGCTTTCATTTCTGGGTCTGTTGCATTTTCCTTTGAATACCTTGAAACAATAAATAAATTTTCAATCTCCTTAATTACTTGATGTTATATTCGATGGTACCGTTGAATAACACGGGTTCTTGAGAGACAACTCCAAAGCACTCTCTTAAATATCTCAAGTCGTAGTTTTTGATATTGATTCCGTCGAGTAAGATCTCGCCTTGATCAGGATCGTAGAATCTTTGTAATAAAGCCAGGACAGTAGACTTTCCACAGCCAGAAGTACCGACCAAAGCAACTTTAGCTCCTGCAGCAATTTTAAAGCTCAAATTATTTAAAATTTGTTTTTCACGAGTTGGATATTTGAATGAAATATTTCTAAACTCAATGTTTCCAATCACTTTATTCTTCACATTTTGTTTAGGATCATCCAAATCGATTGCCGGTTTCATGTCAAAAATCTTGAAAATATTAATCGCAGCATTGATAGAAGAGCCAACGTCAGGAGCAAAATGCAAAGAATTTCCTGTTCCTTGCGAAGCAAACATAATGGCAAAAACGCTTTGAAGCATATTTTTATATGAAAGATCAATATCCCTAATAAAAATAGCTCCAATATAATACACCAACGCAAACGTGCCATAATTCAGTCCTTGAGCAAGTCCGTACATAAGCCCAGACATGTTTCCTTTTTTTGTTGCTTCTTGAAGTGGTTTCTCCAATTTACGAGAATAATTATCCAGCAACTTACCTTCTTTACCAAACGAGGCCACAGTTCTCATATTATTCACAGCTTCTGAGACAAATGCCGCGCTATCTCTGTAAGCATCATCAGTGGCTGCTGAAAACCCTTGATTAAAGTGCGATTCCATCTTTCCTGCTGCAATAGTGAAAGGAGAAAGAGCCAAATAAATCAGGGTCAATTGCCAGCAAGCGATAAATCCAAAGACCATTCCTGAAGTAAACGAGCCGGCAGCCTGGGTAAAAACACCAATAACTGAGCTGGTGAGGCTGTTAATGAGGGTGGCATCCTTGGCAAGTTTACTGCAGAGAGCCCCAGGAGCATTTTCAGGGAGATCAAACCAACCAATAGGCATTTTAAGGTATTTGTGAAAGACTTCAAGACGGACTTTTCTTGAGAGATTTTCTGCAACAAAACTGAAGAGGGATAATTGGACGGAGTTCAAAAGGAAAGAAGCGATGCCGAGGAGCAGAAACCCTAAGGAGAATAACCCAGCTCGTCTTCTGAAGTCGGAGGCGTCAGGAACAGCAAACACTTGGAGGATTTCAGCGAGGATCACGGCCATTCCAGGATAAATGCAGCCATTCAAGAAAGCAGCAGCGGTGCTGATAAGAATTAAAGGCTGGTCCTTTTTGTTGTATTGGAAAATACGCTTAAAAACGTGGGCTTTCTTGGGGCTTTCTTGAGGAGTTTGGGTCTTTTTGGCTCCTCCTGGAACAAGACTTTGGATTTCTAAATCTCCAGTTTGAGTGAAATTATATTCAGCATGATTGGAGAGTTTCCTTGTCGTGGCTTGCTCAGTCTTTTGGTCGAGAGTAGGACTGGGCTCACTTTCAGCCTGTCTTTCTTTATCTTCAGCTTGAAGTTGGAGATGTTGCAAAGCGTAATATCTTCCTTCTTTAGCGACTAATTCTTCGTGTTTTCCTTCTTCAACAACTTTACCACCATCAAAGACAATAATGTGATCAGCATTGATTATTGTCGACAATCTGTGGGCAATAACAATTGTGGTTCTTCCTGTCGAAATTTCATCGAGGGTCCTTTGAATTTCAAGCTCATTTTTTCTGTCTAGAGCACTTGTAGCTTCATCAAGCAATAAAATTTTTGGGTCTTTAAGGATAGCTCTAGCGATAGCAATACGTTGTTTTTGGCCTCCTGATAATGAGCCTCCACTGACACCGACAAATGTATCAAGTTTATCAGGAAGATTTTGAACAAAATCTGCTGCGTTTGCCTTCTTTAGTGCTTCCCATAATTGTTGGTCTGTCGCATTATCTTTGGCCATGAGGAGATTTTCTTTAATTGTCGTAGCGAATAAGACAGGTTCTTGGCCGACATAGCCGATATTTTCCCTCATCCACTTGAGATTAAGGTCTTTCAGTTCATAGCCATCGATAGTAATGGAGCCGTTTTGTTCATTAGCAAGATCATAAAACCTTTCAAGGAGTTGTATGCAGGTAGTTTTACCACAGCCAGATTCTCCAACAAGCGCAGTTTTTTCATTTTTCTTGATTTTAAAATTGATGCCATTAAGAATAGTCTTTTCCATCTTGGAAGGATAAGCAAAAGTGACATTTCTAAACTCGATATTTCCTTCAATATTTTCCAATCTTTTGCCTTTATTATCATCAATATTAATGTGACTTTTTCTTTCAATAATTTTCCATGCTTTCGCTCCTGCTGCTTTGGCCATAGCAAAAGCCTTTATTGTAGGTCCAGCTTGTGAGAACATGAACCCAGCTCCAGCAATGGCAAAGAAAATTGTCAGCACGTCACCACCGGAATAAGGTCTATCGGTAACAGGGTTCATCACTTCTTTATCGATAAAAATCGATCCAACAAAGAACCCAAGGGCATACATGCAGAAAACGCCAAGGAACATAATTCCCATAGAAACGCCTGAAAAAATACCAAACTTGGTCACAGCTTTTCTATTTTCTTCCATACAAGCTTGGTATCTTTTCGTTTCTTTATTTTGACCTCCGAGTGAAGTGACCGTCCTGATTGCATTCAGGACTTCTTCGGAAATGGCTCCGGCTTTTCCGTAAGCAGTATTATTGATTGTGGTGGCCTTTTGAATAGAAACCACGAATAATCCTGCTGTGAGAGTCAAAATAGGGGTAAATCCAGTGAGAACCAAGGCAAGTTGCCAACCCTTTATGTATCCAATGATGAATCCGGATACGAAGGTTGACATACTGAAGAGAAAAGTAGAAACTTTTTCTCCGATGCCTTGTTGAATAGTGAAGCATTCTTCAGCGATTTTGGTGGAGAATTCATTGGGGTTTATGCTATCAAAGAAGGCAATATCTTGTGATAGCAAAGATTTAAAGTATTGCTTCCTGATTCTTATTGCTTGTCTTTCTCCTGCAATCATCCAGCAGGAAATTGACACATAAGAAGCGATGATAACTCCAATACCGACTCCCATTAATTTTAATGAGATTTTTGCTGCGGCGTCAACGACGGCATCAGCAGAGTTTCCTGGGCCGAATTCATCGGCAATGTTACCAAAAAGGATTGAGTATAAAGGGAAAGCGGTCCCGTTGGCAATTGAAGCAATGGAACCAATAAAGATCAGGAGCCAATCCTGCTTGGTAGCAAAGCTGTAGAGCTTAAAATAGGAGATTTGTGGGATTTGCTCTTCTTTTGATTGGGAAGAGGCGGGCTTACTCATAATCGGGGTGAGGAAGAGTTTGGATTAGTTAGAAAATAAATAATTTTATGAATATTAAAGAAAAGGCAAACCCTTAAATAGTTTTAGGAAGAGAAATAGATCCACAGAAAAGAGTCTGAAATAAAAATTAAAGTTGTAGCAAGTTGTGGCAAATTGTTTATCTTTTAGCCTCAAAATTAAAATAAGATAATTTCGTCATCAAAGGAAAAGCTTGAGGGTTTATTTATAATTCGAAATCTGATCAATTGAAAATTTTATCTGAAACTGAATTATTAATTTCAACTAAATTGGGCAATATTTATATTAATTAACTGATATGTGAAACCAGCCGACCGGAAAATGTTTTAATTTATTGTATGGCAAGTCTTTTAGACAGGTGAAACTGCCTAATTAATGATCATATCATTTATGGGTTTAATTATTGAGTTCATGAACAATTATCGTTGAAAACCGAGGCTCTTCCCTTCAAGAGCTTTCAAAAGACAAGCGAATTCAGATGAGGGTTTTGTCAGGGAAGGGCTTAGGAAAAACCAGTTTAATTTGTTAATATTGCAATTTTAAACCATAGCAAGTTTAAATAAAACTGCTTTTAATAAAATTTATTCTCTCAATTTATGATGGCTAATGAGAAATCGAGGCTCTTGATCAAATTAAAAATTGATTTTTTTCGCCGTTAAGCCTCTCATAATTTTTGTTTTTCAAAAAATAAGCTACCAATCACAAGACAAAGCTACTCTCCCATCTTTTTGTTTGCTTGTATTGAGATTGGTCATCAATGAGAGCTTTCCTTTGTTTTAGACATTTACTCAAGAAGGGAAAATGAGTGAGAGAATAAGTCCTGAGGAGATTGAAAAAGGCAAACTTTTTGACCTAAGAAGGATATAACTTTGAAAGATAGGGGTTAGAGGGGTTAAAAAATTAAGGTCAGGGGATAGGGGTCAAAAATGATCATCCTTAGGATAATGGCATAGAAATTGCAGAAATCCTAATATTCTTCTTATTCATCCCCCGAAACTGTTCTTATCCAAAAATACAAACTCTTATTGTATTTTTAGTCGGTAGAGGGTGAATTCTAGGAGGTATTTGGTAAAGACTTCTCGTGGTTATCTGCAAAAATACAAGTTTTGGATTTTGTGAAGCAGATGATATTAAGTAAAAAATTCAGAAAGGTAAAGCAGGTTGTTAGTGTCAAGTTAAAGCTTTGAGAAGTTTCGAGAATAGATAGCCTCTGATTCCTAGCATTTTTAAAGGAGAATCTTTTTCTGTTCGACCAAAGAAAAGCAAATTCAGGAAAACTTTGATTGAGAGCTTGAAAAAGCAATCTCTGTATTTACAAGAAAAAAAGCCAAGAGTGAAAAGAGATATTTCTCAAATGAAAAAAGTCTTTTTTAAAGAGAGCTATCTCAATTATAGGGACATTTTCCAACATAGAAGAGATCAGTTGTAAAAATTTTGGCATAATCAATGATCGATTAAACCACAAAATAATTAAAAATATATTCTGTAAACTGACCAGATTGACATAAGAAATCTTTATAGCTGAGAGACAGCATCTAGCGGATCAAAAATCTGATTAAAAAGTTATCAAAATAAGGCTCATTTCTAAAATAAGAGATCTCAAAGGCAATTTAAATCAAACACTACCTCTGTTTTTAACCCATAATATAAGTCTTACCAAGAGCAATAACTTGACTGAAGAAAGCTTAAGAGGTTTGCTGCTTTCAAAAAATTCCTTTCCAACCAAGCCTGTTAAAAACGTTTTAAGAGGCATCTTTTGAGCCAATGATTGAATAAAGTGAGATTTGAATGATTAAAGAGAGGAAAATTAGATGCAATAAATTTTTATTTGGAAATGAGCCAAACAAAATTTCAAATAAATATGAGAGCAAAAAGGGTCCAAATTCAGGTTTTAACCTATCTTTCTGTTGTTACCTTTGTCGTTGTTAGGCATGAATAATATCCAAAGTCTTCTAAAGCAATCCTTGACTCCTTGAAAATTTTTGAATGCTGAGAAATAAGCAAGGACAGAAGGAAACTTAGAAAATCTTTTAAACTCAGAGAAATCTTTAATCAATCTTTTGCTTTTGTGGCAGAAGATACCAAATAAAGGAATAAATTTTGCTCCAGATTACTTTAATCATGCGTCATATCTTTTGAATGATGTAATCAACAAAAATTTCCTCTCTCTTTTTTAGACAGATTTAACTCTAATTATTAGCAAAAGCTTCAGTTTTCATTTCCCTTTTCTTTATTAGCTGCCACAAAAAGTAGAATTTCTTTTGTTCTCTCTCTCTTTTTCATCAACCCATCAGGATTTCTCTGGTGATATCGGAAATTGACAACTTCATTCATCAAGATAATAAATCCTTTTTTTTAATTCTGCGCCACTCTATTTTCCTCCTCGTGATTTTAAATTAAAAATGGACAAGATTTTTGTTTTCTGAAGAATTGTGCATATGGACCTGAATTAAAATTTTTCTAAAGATTTGAGTTAATTGAATCAATCTTTCTGCTCTAGCTTCTCAGAGTTTTGAGGACAAAGATATGAGATTTTTAATTTTGATATAAGGAATTAGGGTTGATTCATTGACTGAGACTTGAAATTTGGTGAGTTTTGATGATAAATGCAACATAATCAAAAAGCTTTTACTTTGCTTTGTCAAGAGGTAAAGGCTGCAAATTTTTTGTCTTATCTTTTGGCATCACAAGTCTTTTTAGTAGGTTGACCAGACAAGAAAAGAAGCACCAATATTGACACAAATTTCAAAAAGAGGTTTTTTCTTCTTTTAAATTAAAGATTTAGAAATTGAAAAAGTCTAAAAAACAAAGAGAGATCGTTCGGATTGAGAATTTTTGAGAAAATGTGCAATAGAATTTCTGGTGTTGATTTTTCTTGTGAATTATCACAACAAGTTTTTTTGGAAATGAACTTGAGTAATTTTGATTTGGGAAAATCTATCGAGGTTTTTGTTTTGTGAAAGTGATCCAAAATTTAGCAAGAAAGGGGATTAAAACAAATTCTAACAGGAAACAAATTTTTTCATGAGTAAAAATTGAGAATTGAGAAATTTTCAGTCAAAGGCCCAATTTTCTAGAGGAAAAAAAGTTGATTTTTTTAGAAAAATATCAGAGAGATCAAAATACAAGGATTGATATTTCCAAAATTTCCTGAAAATTTATTTTAATTTTTTTTCTCAATAAGGATAGTGGTCCAACCATATCCTTCAGCCAGCAAATATGCTATGTAAAATTATCATTTCATCTTCATTCTGAGCATTCAGAAAAATTTCAAGAGAAAATTTCGGAAAAAGTCGGAAAAATCTGAGAAAATAGAATGAAAATTATGCAAAGAAATTTTTTCGATTTAAAGCAATCTGAAACTTTCAAGATCTTACAATCCATTTTTTGCTTTCAAAGAAAAAATAAAAGACCAAGAATTTTTAAAAAGACATGCAAATTCCAAGGTGAAAAAAACACAAGGGTTCAAATAAAAAATTTTCAAAAAAGATTTGGATGAATTTATTTTTGAAGTTTGAAAAAGAATTACTTTAAAAAAATGAAATTTTCTTAAATTTAGCGGAAAAAACAAACAATTCTTTGCTGAGATTTAAAGATGGCTTCAAATAAAATAGATATTCAGTTACTGTATATAAAATAACGGAGTCAGAATCTCGCACTTTCTTTTTCATTGAGCGAGAAATGAAATAAATAAAGGTTTTCTAATAAAATGCAATTAATTAAGTCGAACCCAATATCACAATTTAAAAGCTCAAGACTTTGAGAAAAGATGCCCGCCACATTTTTGTTCTAAATACAAATTGCAATGAGAATCCCCTCATTTGAATCTGGTTCAATTCCCAAGAGAATCTCGGCTCTCTTTCATCCAAAACTTATCACTCTCTCGATCCAAATTAACTGAGGAATTCCAGGTCCTTTTATTAAAAACTTTTTCTAAAGGGTTAATGAATTAAATTCAATTTTATCAGATATATTGTTCTTAACAAATGGGATATTAAATCATCCGTCAAAGAAGCTTTCCTTTGTGTAAAGTTGCGCTTTTTGAACCGATATATCCTCAAAAGATTTGTTAAAAGTGTAAGGTTGGGAAGTCTGAATACTACAATAATTCAATTTTTCCCTCAATTTGGAATTGTTCTTCCATTTCATTCGAACAAACAAAGATCAAATGCTTAATTGTTTTGTTTTTAGTATTTTTTCAATAAATCAATTTATTCGAGTCTCAGTTGAACATCATTTTGGCTTTTAAATATTCGCTGACAAGAATAAAATTTTAGATTGGACATTCCTACGTGTTTAAAAATAATTTAGGTTTTTTTCAACTCCTGAAATTCCTCCCAACTTCGTTTCTAATTATTTGATCATATTTTTGAATATTTGAGGATAAACTTTATTCAAATCCAACAGGACTCTCCAAATAATTCAGACATCTGAAGCATGTTCCAATAGCCAAATTTTGGAAAATTTCTTTTTCAAATCCTTCACTTTCTTTGTAAGAAGAGAAGCGAAAAAAATTGAAAGGTTTGCAGGGCATTTTAGGAAGGCAGAAGAGGTTCGAGAGAAAAACTTTGTTTCTTGAATTTGAATGATTTTAATTTTTTTTATCTT
>Ga0182738_1004793_pt1 | contig 14734 bp, 13 predicted proteins | sample eDN5th30CBELigMG_FD_128876 | JGI IMG/M metagenome (GOLD analysis project Ga0182738, IMG submission 128876) | Enriched Miracle-Growth compost microbial communities from Emeryville, California, USA - eDNA 5th pass 30_C BE-Lig MG (version 2)... ... | reverse complement strand
TTTGAACATCGCTATTGATCGCGAGCAGCGCCACGCCGCCCATGCCTGCTTCGCCACCGACGCCTGAGCCGCCAGTAACGTCACCTCGGTTAGATATATCGCTGTCGGACGCAACCAGGCCGGTGCCGCCCATCCCGGCTTTGCCTCCGATGCCATTCCCGCCTTCGATATCGCCTACATTCACGGCAAACGAGTTGCTGGCAATGAAACCATTTCCCCCCAGGCCAACTGTGCCACCTAGGGCATTGCCGCCTGCTATGCGCCCCTCGTTCAAAACAAAAGAATCATCGACACTTATGCCGCCTCCGCCTGTCCCCTTGACATAACCGGCACCTTGCCCGCCCAACGCCTGGCCGCTATTCGAAATATTGGCTCCGCTGGCGACTATTGCCTGGCCACCATGTTTGCCGCTACCACCGCGTATCTCACCGGAGCCGACATTAACAACTGATGTGCCATTGCCGGCCACCACACCCGCACCACCGCGCTTGCCCTTGCCCCCGACAATGACACCACCGTTGGCAATAGTGCCACCGTTGACAGCGACACCCGAGCCACCCAGTTCGTCGCTGCGACCGCCCTGGATGGAACCGCTATTTGTAATTGTGCCACCGTTGCTCACAACAATGCCGATCCCACCTGCAGCTTCGCCATAGCCACCGCTAACAGATGAGCCATTGCTGATCAAGCCGCCATTATTGAGATCTATGCCAGCACCACCACTTACACCGTTGCCACCCTTGATATCGCCCGAGTTATTCAGGACGACGCCAAGATCCGACCCAGGACCATTCTGGCTCGCATAAACGCCGGTCCCACCGATCGCCCCGTTACCGCCGACAATGTCTCCGGAATTATTGATCAGGCCGCCATTGCCAGCATAAACACCCGCGCCACCGTTGCCATCGCTGCCGCCCAGGGTGCCGTTACCTCCGTTTCCGCCTGTAATCGAAGCACTATTCTGCACGATTACATAGCTTTCGGTGAACAGACCATGCCCGCCGCCACCGCCACCGCCCCCCGAAGACCCTTTGCCACCGTCACCGCCACGGATATTCGCGGTATTCCATAACGTGCTTGTGCTGTCGAAGGAAATGCCGCTACCACCGCCACCGCCACCACCGCCATTTATCAAGCCAAGAGGGCCATTGCCACCGCTTCCACCATTGCCACCGTTGATATTGCCTGAAGCATAAAGAATGATGGACTTATCGGCATGGACTCCGTCACCGCCACCGCCTCCTCCGCCACCATTCAGGAAGCCGTCGCCGCCATTTCCTCCATTTGCGCCAGAAGCGTTATCGACGTATCCCAAGCCAAAGAATGGTGTGACCGTTTTACCGGCAGTCCCGCCCGCGCCTCCTGCGCCGCCGCCGAACCCCCAAAGACCGTCGCCATTGCCTCCGTTGCCACCGTGCCCGGAGCCCATTCCTGCGTCGTGGCCCGAGCCCCGGCCATTAAGGCTGCCCCCGCCCCCTCCGCTTCCACTGTTGCCACCGATGCCTGCCAGAAGGACGCGTGAGCCACCTGCCCCTGATGTCTGAAGTGAATCAACAGGCGGGGTCGGGGCGGCATAAGCCATGGAACAGGCCATAGCAGCCGCAGTCAGAGTAAATGTAGCGCTTGCCGCAAGACGAATCCGGCGCTGCGAACCTGGTGCACAGCTAGCGATCTCAGAGACAGCCTGCATTACGCCCATCGCCCTATTGAAAACCACACGATAAATATGATTCATTCTCAAGCTCCTTGTTCAGCAGTTCTTGCTTGATGCGGCACACCGCACGGGCCGTTTTCGCTGGAGACAGGCGGATCTTTCTTAACGTGGGCAATCATTTAGGGCGTGTTCCTATTCGGAGTCTGCGCAACCGGGAGGTTGTACTGAGAGGATTACGTAAAATAATTAATGTCTAAATGTAATTTTTACAGACATAAATTAACGTAACGAAATAATAATCACACTTCAATGCCCAGCCAATGAGAATATTTTTTATATAGCCTTGATTTTCCTATGGTTATCCTAATCACATAAATTGGCTTATCGCTGCAAGCACCTGTATTAGCACGCTTTTATGGAAATATATTGATAAAAATGATACCTTCCACCTAGGTATAAACACCTATGACAAACAGACTACAAATCATGCTCGGCGACTCGATATCCCCAGCAGGCAACAAGCATCAAAAGCAGTTTTTGAGAGTCCTCCAGGCACATACACTCTCAATCGCCGCTAAGGACAAACAGTAGCGTTTTGGCATATGATCGCGACACCCTGATTAACAAAAATGAGAGAAATATCGTGGGCCACGCTGGATCGGGTTTGAATGACGTGTATGAAGATGGACCATTCAAAGGCAGGCAAAAGGTGCACCCATACCGAACTGTCTTGTTGAGACTCGCAAGCATGGGCGTCGCTATTCCGGACAAGCTGGTTGCAGAGTCTGACCGCCCATACGTAGAGCGAATCAGCATGCTATATGGCAGGCTGATGGACGATATTCTGAATGACGGCAGCCTGCCATCCAGTTGACGGGCCGGCTTTTCTCGCTTCCCTCTTTTCTGACATTCAATAAATGGGCATGACGCTTGCTTCTGGAAGTATTTCTTCCAAAGCAAGCCATGAGCATAGACTGGTCGGGAATGTTTGCATTCTCCATGTCGCCATGAGGTAATGCCCCCCGAAAACTGAGTTCGTCAGAAGTAGAATTTTCTTGAAACTAGGGGCTCTGCAGATGAAGAGATCGAAGCTCACGGACGCCGCAGATCATCGAGGCGATCAAGCGTGTGGAGACGGGCGTATCGGTGCAGGAGCTGTGCCGGGAACTGGGCATCAGTCAGGTGACGTTCTACAAGTGGAGGCCGGTGTATGGCGGGATAGATGGTTGACGCTGGCCATTGAGCAGCGTGACCAACCCCTGGCGATTCGATGAGGTAACGGCCCGGAATATGAATATGTAGGGTCGGTACTGACGACGTGGGCAGCCAAACGGGCGTATCAAGCTGGACCACATCCAACCCCGGTAAACCGCAGCAGAACGCCTACATCGAGCAATTCAGCCGAACGGCACGCTATGAGTGGCTGCCCCAGTACGAATGGGAAAACCTCGAACGCGTGCAGGCCCACGCTACGCGCTGGATGTGGTCTTATGATCACGCCCCCCAAATCTAGCTAAAACCCAATGAGGCTATTAGCGCCGGCTTGATATCTGCGCAGTTACTGCCACGCCACGCAACGAATTGATCCGGGCGCACCAAGGTAAATGCAGCGGGGTAACGTTCCAGCACCATCGGATGATCGCTCCCCACCACGGCAAGAGATATGCCCGCGCTTCGGACGTCTTTCGCCACATCCTGCGCGCAGGACTCGTCCTTGCCTGGACGACAAATCAACGTCATGCCAGGCCCGAGCAAATCATATAACGACACGTCGTCGGCCACCCATACATGAGGGGCAAGACATCCTGGCACACTAGACGGAAGATAATCGCCCGGCACACCCACATCCGCAATATTTATGCCGGATCGAGCATTTCGCTCATGCTGCACCACGGGGGACTCAGCATAGCAATCGCCTAAAACCACGCCCAAAGTATAGAACTCCGCGCTCTTATGATCGATGATTTTCTTGCCCGCTTCTAAGCGAACTTGCTCACCTTGCAGCGTATTCGCTTCAAGGCTATCGCGAGTTAGCTGATTGCCGAGTAGCGCGTAGTTTTGTACGGCTTGAAAAATGACTTTCTCATGTACGGGGCGACGCTCCATCTCGTAGCTTTCCAGCAATCGCTCTCCGCCCCAGCCTTGTAACACAGCGGCCAGCTTCCATCCGAGATCAACTGCATCGCCTATCCCCATGTTCATGCCATATCCGCCCATAGGTGGATGTAGGTGGCACGCATCGCCGACAAGGAAGATTCTCTTCTCACGATACCGCTCAGCAATCAAACGATGGACAGCCCACGGTTCCACACGCTCAATGGCAATATCAAGATCCAACCCGGTCGAACGCAAAATCTCTCCAGCCGGATCCTCGGGTAATCCCTGCTTTGCGTCCACAGCAGTCGCCATGAAAAACCATAAATCGTCTCTATCCATAGGACCACATATGCAGGGGACATCCGTATTGACCAGCCAATACATAATTGCCCGACCTACCGTGATCTTGCGCTGAATGTTACGCGAACGGAAAACAACGGTATAGTTCCAGTTGTATGCGTGATCACCCTGCATCGGGATCTTGAGTACGGTATTGCGCACGGTAGTACGAGCTCCATCAGCCCCTACAAGATAGCCGCACTTAATCGTCTCAGCTTTTTCGGTGGCTGTATCGCACACAAAAGCGGTAACGCCGTGCTCATCTTGGATCGCGTCGTCCAAGCGGAGACCAAACACAAGTTGCACAGTATCAAGTGTTTCGATGTATTTGCGCATCACATCTTCAACATGATACTGAGGAATCCACTGGGCTGTTTCTGGAAAATAATCCTCTAGTGGCCTGTCGCAATAGTTTACGTTTTCGAAATGCGCCAGCTTGTGTCCATTCAAGCGAGTCGCGAAGACGACGTCGGAAGGATAATCACCAGGTAACGGGGACGCCTCTCGAAGTTTATCGGCAATTCCCCATCGTCGAAAATGCGTCAGTGTTCTTACGTTGGTTGTCTTGGCTCGAGGCGACATGCGGCTTCGAGCCTCTTGCTCGATGACTAAGGTTTTGACACCGCGCCGGCCCAACTCTATTGCCGTCGCCAAACCCACCGGCCCGGCACCGACTACCAAAACATCCGCCTCTCTATCAATGTGCTCTTGCACGGGATTTTCTGTTTTCATGCTGGGATGCGCCTCACTCGCTCAAGACAGACTTGCCATCGCGGATCGTCAGCATTACCACCCCATAATGAGGGTTTCGATACTCATCGAACGTCAAACTACCCGCTCCCAGAACGGTCGACACGTCAGCTGTAGAAGCCAACGCCTCTCGGATCTGCTCATGACTGGCATTAGGCCCAGCTTTTTTTAACGCATTGGCTGCAACCAGCATAGAGCCGTAACCGATTGCCGAGTATTGATCCGGGGCTTCTCCATAAGCCGCCTGATAACTTTTAATGAAGGCATCAATATCAGGTTTCGAGCTATCTGCGTAGAAGAAGCTCGGATACACAGTACCCTCAACAGCACGGCCGCCGATTTTTACGTAGCCGGGTGCACCCATTTCATCATTGCCAATAAGCACGGAAGAAGGAGGCAAGCCATTCTGTCGCACCTGTATAGCGATATTGGCCGCCGACTCAGGCGAGACCCCCAAATAAACAATGTCCGTTGGCCGATACACAACTTTTGTTGCTAGCGCACTGAAATCGCTATCAGAGCTGAGGATAGACTCTTCATGAATATCCGTTACGCCGTGCGCCTCAAAATACTTCTTAAGGAGGTTTTTGTATGAAACGAATGCATCGTTGTCACGGGCGAACACCAAGGTAGCAGTTTTGGGATGCATCGCTTCGACAATGTGCTCTGCTGCGTCTGTCATCAACACATCTGGATCCTGGTAGATCTTGAAGATCCATTTTCCGGTTTGCGTGACTCGTTTGGATACCGCCAGCGCTATCGTCGGCAATCCCGCCTCATTGGCAACAGGCGCCGCCGCACCTGCAAGCGGCGACGTAGCGGGCCCGACCATCAAGGAAACGTCTTCCCGATTGGCAAACTGGGTGGCCAGTGCGATGGCTTGAGACTTTTCGCTGGCATTATCACCCAGTATGATTCTGAGGGTGCGGCCCTCGCCTAATAGCGATTGCTCGTTGATCTGGTTAACAGCCAGCTCAATGCCTCGATGAATGGGAGGGCCCGCCCAGGACGCTACTGCGCCTGTCATCGGTAATTGCACCCCCACCACCACTTCTTCTGCCTGCGCAAAAGAGCTTGCCGACATGATGGCCATGCTGGCCAACAACATAGTTAAGCGCTTTATTTTCATGATGTCTCCGTACTAGAAAAAATATATGAAATTCGATCAGTCTTCGCGACCAAGGTAGTGATCGATCACCTTTGGATCATTGATCAAATTACAACTCGCCCCCTGATGGGCTATCTGGCCACGCTCCAGCACGAATGCGTAGTTCGTACTGGCCAAAGCACGCTGAGCGTTTTGTTCCACAAGAAAAATGGTCAGCCCCTCTTTATTCAAAGCTTCCAATGCGGTAAACACCTGTTTTGCTAATAGAGGAGACAAACCCAGGCTGGGTTCATCGAGCAGCAATAGCTTGGGGCAGCCCATCAGAGCGCGACCAATCGCCAGCATCTGCTGCTGGCCACCCGATAACGATCCGCCCTCCTGCTTACGCTTTTCTGCTAACACTGGAAATAGCTCATAGACGTGCTGCAAATCTCGCGCTCCCCGGCTACGCGGACCGGCGGCCAACCTACCCAGCTCAAGGTTCTCCTCAACGGTTAGGGGCGCGAGAATCTGGCGCCCCTCAGGTACCAGAAGCAAACCCGAACGGGCAATTTTGTAGCTCTCTTGTGTTGTAATGTCGTTTCCATCAAAAACTATCTTCCCCGCTTGCGACGTCACCAATCCACAAATAGTCTTGAGCAGCGTCGATTTCCCGGCTCCATTGGAGCCAATCAGGGCAACAATGCCGCACTCAGGAATCTCCAGGTTGACGTCCTGTAAAGCTCTGATGCCTCCGTAAGAAGTGGACAGCGCATTGATCTTCAACATCTCAAGCCCCCAAATATGCCTGGACTACGTCCGGATGATTAATCACGTGATCCGCGCTACCTTCGGCAATCAGACATCCTGAGTCCACCACATACACATGGTCACACAGAGACCGCACAAAACGCATGTTGTGCTCAATCAGAAGCACGCTGATGCCCTCATCCGCCAATCGTCGGAAAATTCGACCGAGGTATTCGCCCTCTACGTCATTCATGCCAGCCACCGGCTCATCCAGAAGCAATAGCTTAGGATCCGTAGCCAACGCCCGCATCATCTCCACCCTACGCTGGTGGCCATATGAAAGAAACGCAGCAGGATGATGCTCATAATCTCCCATATCAAACATTGCCATGAGCTTGCGAGCACGCTCGTAAAAATCAACCCGTTCCGCACGCGCCGAAGGCAGGCCCAATAAATTAGCGAGCGTGCCGCTGCTTTCATGACGGTGGTATCCGACTACAACATTGTCTATGACGGACGCCTCCTTAAGCAGACGGATATTCTGAAATGTCCTTGCTACTCCTAATCGAGCAATATCCCTGGCGGTAAGCGTAGTGATGTCGCACCCGTCAAACTCGATCCGCCCGCCCGTCACTCCCAGCATCCCTGTAATGAGGTTAACGATAGTGGTTTTGCCTGCGCCATTGGGCCCGATTAATCCTGTGATAGTGCCAGGCTCAGTGTGCATGCTTAGATTCTGCACTGCTGCTACGCCACCAAAATGCTTGCTAATGTCGTGCAATACCAAGCCTTTCATGTCTTTCTCCTAACATCGGTGTTGGCAGCAGTGCTGGTTTGACGTCGTCCGGCAAGATAGCGTCGGAATGTATCCACTATTCCCATGGGCATATACGAGATGATGAGGATCAGAATGACGCCATTCACAAGCAAACGCTGCTGAGCCAACGGACGTGCGATCTCTGGCAGGGCGGTAAGAATAAAAGCACCGACGATTGGCCCCCATACCGAAACACGCCCCCCAAGCACCACTGCAGCGATAGCGGTAATGAGCATAGGGAATCCGAACTGCTCGGGCGTAATACTGTAGGTGTTGAATGCCAACAAGCCGCCACTCAGGCCCGCTACACCGCCGCTAATAGCAAAAGAAAGTGCTTGATACTTGGCCACAGAAATGCCCAAGGCCACAGCTACAGTCTCCTCTTGACGAATAGCGTCAAATGCACGCCCCACGGCGTAACGATTCATGATCAACGTGAAAATCGTCACGACTACGAAAAATACGAGCAAGTGTGAAGTCTTGATAACAGCTGGTATGCCGTTGATACCTACAGCGCCTCCAGTGATGGATTCAGCGTAAAGGCTAAGCGACACGACGATCTGGACGAAGGCTAAGGTGGCGATAGCTTGAAACACACCACGCAACCTCGCAAGGGGAATGGACAATAACGCGCCGGCGAAGACTCCAAATAGAGCCGAGCATATTAGCGCCAACCAGACCGGCCAGCCATATGTCATATGCAACACCGCACCAGTGTATGCACCTAACGCGGCGAAGCCTGCAGGGGCAAGAGAAAAGACACCCGCGCGCAAAGCGATGTACTGACTGAAAGCAAGTCCGGTCACTATCAGGATTTGATCCAGAACGGGCCGATATGTAATAAAGAAATCTATCATTTCCGGGCCACCCTAGCCTCGCGCCGCAAACCACGGAAGAATCCCGTCGGACGCACCAGAAGAATAATGAAGAGCAGAGCAAATAACACCGTATCGCTAAGCTCCGTCGACACATACGTCGCGGTCATAACCTGCAGCACGCCAATGATCAGGCCAGCCACAACGGCCCCGCCGATACTTCCCATGCCACCCAGAATCACGACGAGGAATGCTCGCAGCATCATAGGTTCCCCCATGAGAAAGTGCACGGAATTGAACGCAACGCCAATGATGACTCCGGCACCACCTGCTAGGGCGCCAGCAATGAAAAACGTCTGCAAGTAGATTGCGCTCGGACGTATTCCCAGGAGTACAGATGTCGATTCACTTACCGCAACCGCGCGCACCTGGCGCCCAAATTTAGTGCCATACATATAGAAAAACAGCAGCCCCACCATCCCTGCCATGCATAGGATTACCGTAATATGCAAGAGCGAAAACCGAACACTTCCGAGCTGGAAAAATACAACAGGAAATGTGCCAAAAGGAAAACTTAATATCTTGGCGTTCGATAGCTGCTGTGCGAGACTGATCAGTATGAGGCTAGCCCCCATACTTGACACCAAGGCTCCAAATTCATCAGCCCCTCTTTTGCGCAATGGACGAAAGGCAAAAAAGTCAACCAGGACGCTTAACACGCCTCCGGCCAGAATGGCCGCAAGGAAGGCCACAATTAAAGGCAGCTCCAGATGACTTACCACATAAAGGCCTACGAACGCCGAAACCATAAATACGGCCCCATGTGCCAAGTTCAGAATATTCAGCACTCCAAAAACCAGCGTGAACCCCAGCGCGAACAGACTATATATGGAGCCAACCACCAGTCCGTTAATCAATTGTTGTAGAAACATGGCTCACCTCGTCTATTGCGCAAGAAAGCCGCCGTCGATTATCAGATCAGTTCCATTGACCAAACCCGATTCACCCGAGGCGAGGTAGACGACACTCCATGCGACATCCTCTGGTGTTCCAAGGCGATTGAAAGGATGCAACGCAGCCACTTGGGCGCGCGCATCTTCTTCTGTCATTCCTGCCGCGACCGGAGAATTTTGCATAAATGGGGTCCAGATATAACTCGGATGTATCGCATTAACCCGGATGTTCAAGCCTTGCCTCGCGCAACTGACCGCAGCATGTTTTGTCAGCGTGCGTATTGCTCCTTTACTCGTGCCGTACGCAGCACCACCCCTAGTGCCGACGTAACCCGAGACCGATCCAATGTTAATGATGGAGCCTGGATTGCCTACTTTTTTCATGGCAAGGATGGCGTGCTTCGTACCCAGAAATACACCATCCACATTTACCTTGAATACCTTCTGCCATTCATCTAGGCTGATCGATTCGAAATTGGGCGGAAAGCTTCCAGCTACACCCGCATTGTTAATGAGTATGTCCAACTGCCCAAATTTCTCGCATACGGTGCTCATTAAAGTGAGCCAGTGGGCTTCGGATGTCACATCATGCGTAATATGAAGACAACGCTGCAACTGTTCTTGGGAACTCGCCACGTGATTGAGCGCGGGTGTATCTCCAATGTCGCAGGCCACCACAGTCGCTCCCTCTTCCAGCAAACGTCGCACGCACCCTTGTCCGATCCCGCCCAAGGCCCCGGTGATTACGGCAACTTTGCCTTGCAATCTTTCCATAGAGCATCTCCTCCAATACAAATAATGATCATGATCAGTTTTTATAAACTATAATTGTATATATTTCTCAAATCAATATATTTTTTATCAATGAAAACCCTGAGAAATGCCTAGCGATTCCGGGCCAACAGCAGCTTGATGCTGAAATATCATCGTTTTTATAATGAACAGATGGCGAACACTAAAAATCGTGTTCAGTTTTTTGGATCTCAGAATGTCGACCCACAGCTCTTATGTTCCGTCTGCGCCAGCAGGAAAACGAGAACGCAACAAGCTCGAAAAACATCGTCGCATCAAGGCCTCGGCGCGGCAGCTATTCGAAGAAAAGGGCTACCAAGATGCCACAATACGCGACATCGCCAAGCATGCTGGCGTCGGGCTCGGGACGCTATTTCTGTATGCCCGGGATAAGCGTGACCTGCTCTTCTTGCTATTCCAGGACGAATTGAACGAGATTACCGATCAGGCTTTCTCTGCAGCGAAGCGAGACACCCCGCTGGTAGATCAGTTAGTCGGCGCATTTCGTGTATTTTTCGAATACTTCGCCCAATCGCCTCGCGTATCACGAGACATGATGCGCGAAGTTGTCTTCTACGTGAGAACTATAAATGAGGTCAATCACTTTCATGCAGGAATTGCGCGCACGCACGAACGCTTGGCCCGATTCATAGCACAAGCACAAGCACTCGACCTGGTAACTACCAGCTATGCTCCCGATGATCTTGCGAGCCTAATTTTTTCCATATATCGTATGGACGTACGCACCTGTTTTGCCAACGCCCCCTTGGATCTCGAAGCGGGCTTGAATAGATTACGCCACAATCTGGACATCTTGTTCACCGGCATTCGACCGCAAGAATCTGTATCGCTAAGTCGGCGTCGGAGAGCTTAAGTGTCCGTATTTCTAACGAAATAATCCGGGAGCGCCGGGCCCCACAAGTAAAGTGAGTCTTCTGGCGGATAATTGCCAGCATCCCAGACTATACCTGCAGGCACATAATCGATATCGAAAGAATACTCAGCAAAAGATCCCCACGGATCACGCACATAATAAAAGAAGTTCGATCCAAGCACATGTCTTCCCATGCCCCAGCCATCCACATAACCCGCATCCCGCATTTGCTCGCTGCCGCGCCCCACTTCATTCACGCTACCCACTTCCCAGGAGCTGTGGTGCCAGCCAGGCGCATGGCTTTTCGCAAAAGCGATCAAATGGTGGTCACAACCGTGGCGTGCGTGCATGAAAGCTACTGCGTCCTGAGAACGATCTGACAAGCGCATACCGAGTACATCACGATAGAAGCGAATGCTTCGATCAAGATCGGTTGAAAACAGCAGAACATGAGACAAACGGGCAGGATGAACAGGATCTGTGTCATTACGTCCCAACACGCCCCGGGCACCCGCAGGTCGCAATGCATCTTGAACATGGTGAGCGGGTTCATCGCCCGTCAGCTTGGAGCCTACCAACACTTGCAGTAGATTGCCGTCGGGATCCCTAAACCAGATCCCTTTATCGTTAACATAGGGACCGATGGTAACCAGCTCACACTCATGTGTATATATCTGTTCGACGAGGCCCTCGTAGTCCTCTTCGAAACAATATAGACTGAGATATGCTGTGCGCTTTCCATCGCCCTTATACAGCCGCGCCCATATGTGCTGACCAATAGCTCTTAGCGTGAGCGCGCCACTTTGCGGCTCATGCTCAGTGTCTAGACCAAATGTTGAAAAAAATCGGCTTGCTTCGACCAGCGAGGGAACCTCGAGCGCAAAGCAATTGATGGAATGGATGCCATGGCGAGACTCGCCCTTACAAAGCAACGACATCGCAACTCTCCTTTTACCAGGCCTTCTATCGCTGTTCATCGACGATAGGATTACGCAGTGTCCCTATCCCCTCAATAGTCACTTCGCACACATCGCCATTCCGCATGAGCAAACGTGGATTTCTAGCCCAGCCGATTCCGGCGGGGGTGCCAGCTACGATCACGTCGCCCGGCTCCAGCGTGATAGCTTCACTGAGGACGGAAATCAGCTCGGCCACATCATGGATCATATAACGCGTGTTCGAAGACTGTACGACTTCACCATTCAAGCGTGTTTCAATATCCAGCCCTTGCGCACCCGCTGGCAAAGCATCAGCCGTCACTACGACGGGACCAAACCCACCCGTTCTATCGAACGTCTTGCCAATTGTCCACTGCGGTGACTTGAACTGATACTCTCGCACCGAGCCGTCGTTAAATACGGAGTAACCAAATACATGCTCCAACGCTGAGTCTTTATCCACGTGACGCCCCGCCTTGCCAATGATGACAGCCAACTCGCCTTCGAAATCGAGAGAATCACTCGCCAAAGGCCGCTCGATGGGCGCATCGTGAGCCGTCAGACTGGTCGCGAGCCGCAAAAAGAAAGTCGGATAGTCAGGCTGCTGATAATCGCTCTCCTCAGTATGATCTTTGTAATTCAGGCCGACACAGATAATCTTGCCCGGCAGTTGCACTGGTGGCAACAAAGAAACCTCAGCCAGGGCAATAGTCTCCTCAATATTATTGGTCAATTCGGCCAGGCTTGCTTCCCGCCCAATCCTCTTCACCAGGCTCCCCACGTCGTGACCGCTGCTAAGGGATAAAACCCTTACATGATCTTCCTCCAAAAGGCCTACACGAGAAGCACCTTCATGACTAAAGCTTATCAATTTCATCCCGACATCCTTATGACCAGGTACCTCAAAAAATAGAGGGCTACAAATAATTATATATATTTTATGTATTATATATATTATGGCAAACCCTATACTTTGAGCCATGCGCATCCCTTAAAATAGGGTAATTGCTCACGGCAAACGTACATTGATGACGACAACTCCCCCCCGCTCTGCTACGACACTGGCCACATCGGTTTCCCTGAAGATTCGGGCAGATATCATCAACGGTCTATTGCGTCCCGGTGACAAGCTACATACCGCCGCATTAGGTAAGCGTTATGACATCAGCCTCATACCGCTTCGCGAAGCACTATCTCGACTGGCCAGCACTGGGTTTGTGATTGCGGAAGACCAGCGAGGATTCAGAGTGGCGGAGATATCCGCAGAAGAGCTGTTGGATATTACGAGCACCCGTATCTTCATTGAAAAGGAGGCGCTGCGCAGATCCATAGCTCATGGCGATGTTGCGTGGGAATCCGAACTCATTGCCTCCCATCACAGGCTGGCGCGCCTTCGCATGCTGCGCAAAGATGAGCAAGGCCTAACGCTTGAATGGGAAAAAGCGCACACGGAGTTCCACGAAGCCTTGTTGGCAGCTTGCGATTCTAAGTGGCTGCTCAGCATGGCTGCAATGCTACGGGATCAAACGGCACGGTATCGGCATCTGTCAGTCCGTGCACCTATTAAAAGAAAAAATGAGGATATTCCCTCACAGAAAAAACGCGATGTCCACGCTGAACACCAAACGTTGCTCGATACAGTGTTAGACCGAAATACAGAGCTGGCCTGTAAACTCTTGGAGGATCACTTTGCTACCACCACAGAGATCGTGATGCGCACCGCATTTTGAGATGGAGTTCAATATCGGTCGCTATTTCATCGGCCCACCAATTGATGACTTGCAGAATCGGCAGCTGACTCGCTTCATTGCCAATTGTGCCTCCCTTGTAGGTCGCGAGGCATAATATTTTGAATGACGGCAGCCTGCCATCCAGTTGACGGGCCGGCTTTTCTCGCTTCCCTCTTGTCTGACACTCAATAAATGGGCATGACGCTTGCTTCTGGAAGTATTTCTTCCAAAGCAAGCCATGAGCATAGACTGGTCGGGAATGTTTGCACTCTCCATGTCGCCATGGGAGCTGATCGCTCGCGGGACATTCATGCACTGGTTTATTTTTGTCGTGCTGCGCATTGCAGGACGGCGAGACCTGGGATCATTCAGCACCACGGATATGCTGTTGCTGGTGCTCATTGCCGATGCCGCACAGAATGGCATGTCTGCGCAATACAACAGCGTCACAGAAGGGGTCATCCTGGTCTCCACGCTTGTATTCTGGAGCGCCGTTTCCAATCGTATTGTCTACTTTTTCCCAAACACACGGCTATTTTTCGAACCGCGCAGAATCTTGCTTATCAAGGATGGGCAACTCCAGCGACGAGGAATGCGGCAGGAGCATGTGAGCAAAGACGAACTGATGGAAGAGTTGCGGCTGCATGGCATCAACGATATTTCGGACGTGCGGTACGCTTACATGGAATCCACGGACGACGTCAGCATCAAGACAAAAGACAATAAGCAAAGCGGCTCCTTCTGGAAGCCGCCTGTATAACAAGGCAAAAACCTCTGGGTGCGTCCGCTGATTAGCGATGTTCGCGGATGGAGCATGTCATATCTGTGTATTCCTGGGCCGTGAAGATTTTCGGGCCAGTCAAGTACACTGCTCACGCTTGGGGCGGGCATCCAGATACACGCTTTTGGTCGTATCTTACAAGCTATAGGCGTGCCAGTTAGCATCGACACCTCAGTGTTATACTTACAAAGTAGATTCTTACGAATAATGAAAACCAGTCAGAAACTCACCCCTACTTCCGAAACTGCCAAGAAAACCTTGGGACTGCTGGATGTTTTGAGCAAGGGCAAGCGTGAATGGACAGCTGCCGAGGTGGCGAAGGAAGCAAATCTTCCGCACAGTACGGCCTTCCGCTTG
>Ga0182738_1004792_pt1 | contig 14736 bp, 8 predicted proteins | sample eDN5th30CBELigMG_FD_128876 | JGI IMG/M metagenome (GOLD analysis project Ga0182738, IMG submission 128876) | Enriched Miracle-Growth compost microbial communities from Emeryville, California, USA - eDNA 5th pass 30_C BE-Lig MG (version 2)... ... | reverse complement strand
GAGCGGGTCGGCTCGTCTATTTCCGCCAGCAGATCGGTCGCCCGGTCCGCCGACATGCCGGCCAGCACCCGGACCGCGCGGTCCGCCGGCAGGCTCGACATCAGCTCGACCGAGGCTTCGAACTCCGGCTGGTCGAGAACCTCGATCAGCCTTTCGTCGGAAACGCCGGCCAGAAGCGCCGGATTGGCTTCGGCTTCATGTTGATTGAGACGTTCGACGAGATCCGCAACGTGCTCGCCTTCGAGATCCAAAGCGCGCGAACGCACGGTGGCCTCGTCTTCGCGGACGATATCTTCCATGACTCACTCCGATCGGCCACCCAGCCGGTCGCGTGAGCCGATCGAGCGATCAGATCACGGCGGCCGTGGGCGGCGCCTGTATTCGACAGCTACTGTCGCTCGACATGAAACTGGGGTTCCAATGGGGGTCGGCCGCGGAAGCGGAAACCGACTTGACCCGGGTGAGGTGCGCCACTCCGCCGGCGGCGTCAAGCTCTTTCGCCTGCCCGGCGCAACGAAATCCAATTTGACGCAGATTTGTCGCGCGATGCCTCTTTAAGGCGGCTAGGGAACGATGCAGCGCCCGACAGCGCGGCGCCCTAGGTGCACGGCCTCAGTTGCGCATGGCCACCAGAATCGCCCCGGACGCGATCAGGAGAACGCCGAGCCAGTTCCGGGCGGACAGCTTCTCGCTCAGGAAAACGACGCCGAAGATGGCGACCAGCACCACGCTGAGCTTGTCGATCGGCGCGACCCGGGCGGCATCGCCGAGCTTCAGCGCCCGGAAATAGCAAAGCCAGGAAGCCCCGGTGGCGAAGCCGGACAGAACCAGGAAGCCATAGCTGCGCGGCGAGACGGAACCGAAAGGTTGCCATTGCCCGGTCAGCGTCAGGATGAAGGCGATGGTGAGCAGAATGACGAGGGTGCGGATGAAGGTCGCGAAGTCGGAATTAACGTTGCTGATGCCAATCTTGGCGAAGATGGCAGTGAGCGCGGCGAAGACCGCCGAGAGCAGCGCCCAGAACACCCACGACGCCAGCATGTCCCGCATCCTGCCTTGACTCCCGCAGAAGCCGGAGCGTCGCAGAAGCGCGCGCAGGGCGCAATGCGGTGGCGATTTCAGAACCAGGTCGGTGTTGCTTCACCTCTCCCTGAGGGAGAAGTGAAGCAAGTGCCCCGCGCGCCTCAGTCCGCCTACACCAGCGGCCGGACCATGAACCGGGCCTCGTCGTCATAGCTGCGCAGCTTGGCGTCGAGGGCCGGAACGGAGACCGGCTCGAATCCGTGGCGGCCCCAGAAGCCGGCCGAGCCGTTGACTGCGACCAGCGAGACCTCCGGGCAGCCGGACCGGCGCGCGTCGTCGAGCAGGATGCGCACGATGGCCGAGCCGGCGCCCTGCCCGCGCGTCTCGGGCAGCAGGGCGAGGTCGTGGATGTAATAGGTGGTGGGCGGCACGGGCAGCGCGCCAAGCAGAGAATTGAGCGGCGGCGGCGCAAGGGCCTGCGCCGGATGGCTCAGCACATAGGCGATGAGTTCGCCGTCGCTTTCATAGACCCAGCATCCGTGGGGCCAGAGCCGCAGGCGCTCGGCGAAGACGTCCGGATCTTCGGGATAGGCCGCGTGAACCCGGTCTGCGATCGCGGCGACCGCGGGCAGATCGTCCGGCCGCATCGGCCGCCAGGTTCCCGTCTTGCTCGGGATGTCGCTCGTCATCGTCAAGGAAACAGCACCCAAGAAAGAGGCCGCGGATTGGAGCCCGCGGCCTGCTTGGTCAGTAGAGGCCACCGGTGCCCGATATGACGGCCCGGTCGGCTTCCGGCGTCACGGTCAGCGGCTGACCATTCGCATCGGTCTGGCCGATGATCGAATAGGTGTCCGGCGGGCCCGTGCCCGGCTTGAAGGCTTCGAGGATCGTGCCCGGGGCGCCGGCGGTGGAGCGCATGCCGGTCTTGCGGTCGATCGGGATCAGGGTGAGACCCGGCGGGACGCGGAACGGAATGGCGGCCTTGTCGGCCAGAGCCAGCTTGAAGAAGTCGCCGGCGATCGGAGCCGCGATCTCGCCGCCCGTCATGCCGCGCCCCATCGGCTTCGGATTGTCGTAGCCGATAAAGACGCCGACCACGAGATCCGGAGAATAGCCGATGAACCAGGCATCCTTGTAGTCGTTCGACGTGCCCGTCTTGCCGGCGAGCGGCTTGCCGACGCTCTTCAGCACCGTTGCGGTGCCGCGCTGCACGACGCCTTCCAGCATCGAGGTGATCTGGTAGGCGGTCATCGGATCGAGCACCTGCTCGCGATTATCCTCGATGACCGGCTCGTCCTGATGCGACCACTGCTCGGCATCGCAGCCCTCGCAGATGCGCTCTTCATGCTTGAAGATGGTCTTGCCGAAGCGATCCTGGATGCGGTCGATCAGCGTCGGCTTCACCTGGCGGCCGCCATTCGCGAACACCGAATAGCCGGAGACCATGCGCAGCACCGTCGTTTCCGACGCGCCGAGCGCGTTGGGCAGGAAGGGCCCGAGCTTGTCATAGACGCCGAAGCGCTTGGCATATTCGGCCACGAGCGGCATGCCCATATCCTGAGCCAGGCGCACCGTCATCACGTTGCGCGACTGCTCGATGCCGGTGCGCAGCGTCGAAGGGCCGTAGAACTTCTGCGCGTAATTTTCCGGACGCCAGATCGGCTGGCCATAGCCCGGGTCGACCTCGATCGGCGCATCCATGACCACCGACGACGGCGTGTAGCCATTGTCGAGGGCGGCGGCATAGACGAACGGCTTGAACGAGGAGCCCGGCTGCCGCAGCGCCTGGGTGGCGCGATTGAACTGGCTCTCCGCATAGGAGAAGCCGCCATCCATCGCCAGCACGCGGCCGGTATGGGGGTCCATCACCACCATGGCGCCGGCGATGGCGGGCACCTGATGCAGTCGGAACGATCCCGGCTTGCCGTCGGCAGGCTCGACATAGACGACATCGCCAACGGAGAGCGCGTCGCTGGCGCCCGTCAGCTTCTTGCCGGCGGGCTTTGCCCACTTCATCTCCGAGAACGGGATGACGCCGGTTTCACGCGCGGGCAACAGCTTGCCGGTTTCGTCGCGGCCAGGCTGCAGGCCGATCTCGGCCTCGTCCTTGTTGACGGCGGTGACGATGGCGAGGCGCCATTCGATGACGTCGGAAAGCGCCGGCACGGTGCCGACGGCAACGCCCCAATCGCCTTCGATCGGCACGTTCTTGACCGGACCGCGCCAGCCATGCTGTTCGTCGAACTGGACCAAGCCGTTCATCAGCGCCTGGCGCGCCATGACCTGCATGCCCGGGTCGAGCGAGGTGCGGACCGAGAGACCGCCGTCATAGAGCGCCTTCTCGCCATAGATCTGCATCAGCTGCCGGCGCACTTCTTCGACATAATAGTCGGCGGCGAAGATGTGCGGGCTGGCGACACGGGTCTTGACGCCGAGCGGCTGCGCCTTGGCGGCATCGCCCTCGTCGCGGGTCGCGAAGCCGTTCTCGACCATGCGGTCGATGACCCAGTTGCGGCGCTCGATGGCGCGGTCGGCGTAGCGGAAAGGATTGTAGTTGTTCGGGCCCTTGGGCAGCGCCGCCAGATAGGCAGCTTCCGACAGGGTCAGCTCGTGCACGGACTTGTCGAAATAGGACAGGCTCGCGGCGGCGACGCCATAGGAACCAAGGCCGAGGAAGATTTCGTTCAGGTAAAGCTCGAGGATCTTGTCCTTCGAGTTCGCCTGCTCGATGCGGAGCGACAGGATCGCTTCCTTGATCTTGCGGTCGAGCGAGCGCTCGTTGGTGAGCAGGAAGTTCTTGGCGACCTGCTGGGTGATCGTCGACGCGCCGATCATGCGCTTGTCGGAAGAAAGCGCCGCGATGTTCTGCAGGGCCGCGCGGGCGATGCCGTAATAGTCGAGACCGGCGTGCTGGTAGAAATTCTTGTCTTCCGCCGAGATGAAGGCAGCCTTCACCCGATCCGGGATCGCCTGGATCGGCAGATAGAGGCGACGCTCGCGGGCGTATTCGCCGACGAGCTGACCATCGGACGCGTGGATGCGCGTCATCACCGGCGGCTCGTATTTCGCCAGGACTTCGACCGACGGCAATCCGCCCGTCAAGCCGGAGACATACCAAGCCACACCTGCAGCAACTGCCAAGAAAAACACGGCGCCAATCCCGAATAAATAGCCGATTAGTCGCAGAAACATATCGCTCGCGTTCCCCGCTGGATCGCCTTGCCGGCGACAAGCTCAGGCCGACGAGACGAACCCCGGTACGAATTTGGTTGATCTACCTGACAGCTCTTGCCAGGCCGGTCCCGAAAAAAGAACGACACCGTTCGCGCGACTTGCGCGACCAACGCCTGAAGGCTTGGGGCTCGACTGCCCGTTGACTGAAGGCGAACTACAGGTTCGTTTGGCCTCGATAGACCCAACAGGTCCGTTCTTCCAGTCCGTTTGTGGAGAAACTTGGGCGCTGCCCGCCGGAAGGGAAGCGCGAGCCGCCGCGTGTTGTTCGGGCAACAGCGCCTTCATGGCTTGCCGACCCCCGCAGTCAGGGCTTCGGAGGCGGCCATGTTGGCGACCCGGTTGCGAAAATAGGCGTCGATGGCGCGGGTGATCGCGACCGCCGCCTTGTCCCGCCATTCGGGCGACGTCAGCAGCTTTTCGTCATCCGGATTAGATAGATAGCCCAGCTCGACGAGGGCCGAGGGAACGTCGGGCGCCTTCAGGACCATGAAGCCCGCCTGCTGGTGCGCGCGCTTGAACAGGCGCACCGCCGGCTTCAGTTCCTTGATCATGTTGCGGGCAAAGACGACCGCGAAATTTTTCGTCTCGCGCCGCGCCAGATCGATCAGGATATCGGACACCTCGTTGGTATCCTCCGGCACGTCGACGCCGGCAAGGATGTCGGACTTGTTTTCCGATTCTGCGATCGACGCCGCCATCTGGTCCGACGCGCGCTCGGACAGGGTGTAGATGGTCGCGCCCCGGATATCGCTGCCCGAAAAGGAATCGGCATGGATCGAGATGAACAGGTCGGCGTGCTTGGAACGGGCAAACTGGACGCGGCCACGCAGCGTCACGAAGGTGTCGTCCGAGCGCGTCATCAGCACTTCGTAGCGGCTGTTCGCCTCGAGCTTCTCCTTCAGCGTCTGGGCGAAGGCGAGCACGATCGTCTTTTCCAGCATGCCGGACTTGGCGATGGCGCCGGAATCGATGCCGCCATGACCGGGATCGAGCACGATGCGCAGCTTGCCGTCGTTCGGCACGGGACCGGGAACGGCCTCGCGCTCCTGTGCGGCGGTGGCCCGGTCGCGATCGCGCGAAATGCGGAGCGTGTCCAGGAAGGCGGTGCGGGTGCTCTTGACGAGATCGACGACAAGACGGGCCGGCTGGCCCTTGTCGGCCGGCAGCACAAACGCCTTGTCGACCGAGACCGGGCCGGTCGCGTCCAGCACGATGCGCGACTTGCCGGCCGAGATCAGGCCGTAGCGGAAGGCGGAGACGAGCCCCTTCCCCGCCTTGCCCGCATCGGCAGCGAGATCGAAGTGGACTTCCGGCAGGTCCACGACGACCCGGTAGGGTTCGTCGAGCGTGAACACGGAGACGACCGAGGGGCCGGTCAGATCCATCACGAAGCGGGTGCGCGATCCGTCACCGACAACGCGCGCCTCGCGGGCGATCACCGGTTCCGCGGAAGGCGCGGACGATGCGGGGGCGAGCGGCGCGGCATCGTCTGGCGCGGGCACGATCGCGGCGGGCATCTCGGCGCCAGCCGTCGAGGCGACCGGAGAGATGGCGGAGGTGACGCTGTTGTCGATCGGCGTTTGAGCCGCGGAAGCAAAGGCAGAAAACAGGACGAACAAACCCGCGCCCAGCCATCGCCCGGCACCCTGTGTGGCCCTTCGCCATTCCTGTCGATCGGCGCTGACGCCTTGTCGTTCTCGCATGTCTGTCGTGTCGTCCGGTGCAGCCCTGCCCCCGCCCCGATCTTGGCTGTGTAGACGATTAGGATCGAATGGTTAAGACCTCCTAACCAAACCGGCTTCCTGCACAGCCGGGTAACGGCAGAAGGGCCGGTGCGCGAGGCAAGACCACCCCTTCGGCACCGCCATGCCCCGCCGTCCAATATCCTTGCCAAGAATCGTCGCCTTCCATAAAAGGAGACTACGGAATTCATCCTCCGACCGGTTTGCTGCCTAACGTGGCGTGATCGGCATGATGCGGTGGGGCGCTGAGAGACGATCGACCCGGTCAAGGGTCGCAGCCTCAAGAGCGTTCCGCGGTCACTTCGGTGCACGGTCAGGGGATGGGACAGGTATCTTTGTCGTGCAGACTCGCCCCTTTCCGAGCGCACGACCGGCGAGCCTGCCGATCCGGCGGCTGTAGGGCGTGGAAGCGTCCGCGGTCGGGATTACCGGCGGGGGCAGCTCTGCCGGTCTGTTCTTCAAGAGGCTCATAGCGCGTACCCATGTTTTTGCCGACCCCCTACCGTTTCGCCAACCCTGAACCGGCCATTGCCGGTCGGGTGGTATCGACGGTGCTGGCTCCGGCACGCGCATCTTCACTTTTCCCCCATCACGGCTTCTTCGCGACCAACCCGGCATCGGCGCTCCGCGCCGGCCGGAGATTTGCGCGTCGAGCCCTGGAGAATTTCCAATATGGCAAACAAGATGCTCATCGATGCCACCCACCCGGAGGAGACCCGGGTCGTGGTGGTGCGCGGCAATCGGGTCGAGGAATTCGACTTTGAATCCGCGAGCCGGAAGCAGCTTCGCGGCAACATCTATCTAGCCAAGGTCACACGCGTCGAACCTTCGCTACAGGCGGCCTTCGTCGAATATGGCGGCAATCGCCACGGCTTTCTCGCTTTCTCCGAAATCCACCCGGACTACTACCAGATCCCGGTTGCCGACCGTCAGGCGCTGATCGAGGCCGAAGAGCAGGAAGAGCGCGAGGCTGAAGAGCGCGCCGCCGCCAAGGCGAAGAGCAGCCGCCGGCGCGGCAGCAATCGTTCGGCCGCCGCCAAGGCTGCCGACGAAGCCCGTTCCGAAGGGGTTTCCGAGGAAGGCCAGGAAGGCGCATCGCCCGACGACGCGCAGGCCGACGACCATCCCGAAGACGGCCATGCCGACGAACACCATGACGACGAGTCGAACGGCGAGCGGCCGGTTTCCGACGAGTCGTCGGACCATGGCGACGAGAACGGGTCGGACGACCACGCCTCGCATCTCGACGCGCCGGCTTCCGACCATAGCGTCGAGGAGATCGGCGGCGACGAAGAGCATGAGGAAGACGCCGTCGAGTCGGTCGGCGCCGAGGACGCGCTCGAGGAACTGCCCGAGCGGCGCCGTGGCCGCGGCCGCCAGTACAAGATCCAGGAAGTCATCAAGCGCCGCCAGGTGCTGCTGGTGCAGGTCGTCAAGGAAGAGCGCGGCAACAAGGGCGCGGCTCTCACCACCTATCTGTCGCTCGCCGGCCGCTATTCCGTGCTGATGCCGAACACGGCCCGCGGCGGCGGCATTTCGCGCAAGATCACCAACACCGCCGATCGCAAGCGCCTCAAGGAAGTCGCCGCCGATCTGGAGGTGCCGGAGGGCATGGGCGTCATCCTGCGCACGGCAGGCGCCTCGCGCACCAAGGCCGAGGTCAAGCGCGACTTCGAATATCTGCTGCGCCTCTGGGAGAATGTCCGCGAACTGACGCTGCGCTCGGCCGCCCCGACCCTCGTCTACGAGGAAGGAAGCCTGATCAAGCGGTCGATCCGCGATCTCTACAACAAGGACATCGACGAGGTTCTCGTCGCCGGCGATGACGGCTACCGCGAGGCGAAGGACTTCATGCGCATGCTCATGCCGAGCCATGCCAAGAATGTTCAGCCCTATCGCGAGAGCCAGCCGATCTTTGCCCGCACCGGCATCGAAGCGCAGCTTGACGCGATGTTCTCGCCGCAGGTGACGCTGAAGTCCGGCGGCTACATCGTCATCAACCAGACCGAAGCGCTCGTCGCCATCGACGTGAACTCGGGCAGGTCGACGCGTGAGCACAATATCGAGGACACCGCCTACCAGACCAATCTGGAAGCGGCCGAGGAAGTTGCGCGCCAGCTTCGCCTGCGCGATCTCGCCGGGCTGATCGTCGTCGACTTCATCGACATGGAAGAGAAGCGCAACAACCGTTCGGTCGAGCGCAAGCTGAAGGACGCGCTGAAGAACGACCGCGCCCGCATCCAGGTCGGCCGGATCTCGCATTTCGGCCTGCTTGAAATGTCGCGCCAGCGTCTGCGCACGGGCGTGGTCGAGAGCTCGGTCGAGGTCTGCCCGCACTGCCATGGCACCGGCTATGTCCGCGCGCCGGCGTCGGTTGCGCTGCATGTGCTGCGTTCGCTCGAGGACAATCTCCTCAAGGGCGCGACCCACAACCTCATCATCCGCACCAAGACGGTCGTCGCCCTCTACATTCTCAACCAGAAGCGCAATCACCTCGCCGAGATCGAGGCACGTTTCGGCATCACCATCACGGTGCTTGCCGATGAGACCGTCAACTCCGCCCAGCATTACATGCTCGAGCGTGGCGAGGCCGTGCAGCCGCGCGACGTGCCGCTGATCGCGGCTCCCTCGCCGATCGTCCATCCCGACACGATCTATCCGGTCGACGAGGAGATCGAGGACGAGGTCGAGTCCGAAGAGAGCGAAGCCGAGGCGGACGCCGATACCGAGGCCGCGGGCGAAAGCTCGACCGAGGCGGCACGCGCCGATGAAGGCGGACGCCGCAAGCGTCGTCGCCGTCGGCGTCGGCGCGGCGGCGAGGCTGGCGGCGCGGGCCAGGAGGCCGGATCTGCGGGCGAAGCCGGTGACGAGGAAGACGAAGGCGAAGCGGGCGAAGGCGCCGCCGCCGAAGGCTCCAGCAGCGAAGCGTCCGAAGGCGGCAGCGATGCCGAGGGCGACGAGCAGGAGCACGACGAGAATGGCGAGCCGCGTCGTCGGCGTCGTCGCGGCCGCCGGGGTGGCCGTCGCGGTCGTCGGGGCGCCGAGGGCGAAGGTTCCGAGGTCGAAGGTTCCGAGACTGAAGGTTCCGAAGAGGGCCGGACGCTGGAACTGGACGAAAGCGGTGAAGTGCTGTCCGAGCGGTTTGTCGAAGTCGAGGATGAAGGCATTCGCGACATCGAGCCGGAAGATGCCGGCGAGCGCCTGATCGCCGCGGATATTCCGGTCGCCGATATCGCCGACATGGCCGAGCCCTTCCTCGACGAGATCGGCGATGAGCCGGAACTCGACATGCCGGAAGTCGGCGATGACGAGGATGACGAGCCGGAAGAGGAAGTCTCCGACCTGCGCGTCACCACGGAAGAGGTGATGGCCAGCCAGAGCGACGATCCGCTCGGCGTCGACGACGAGTCGATGGTCGACAAGACCCCGGCCGAGATCGAGGCCACCAAGCAGGATCCCGAAGCGCAGCCGGAGGACGACCGTCCGAAGCGCGGCGGCTGGTGGCAGCGGCGCTCGTTCTTCTAGAACGAGCCTCCCGAAATTCACGCCAGCGCTTCGGCGCTGGCGTCCAGAACGAGAAAAGGCCCGGCATTTGCCGGGCCTTTTCTTTTGGCTCCCGGCGGCGGTTCAGACCTCGACGGAAACGCGGACGTCGAGATTGGCGCGGGTCGCTTCGGAATAGGGGCAAACCACATGCGCCTTGGCGACAAGATCATCCGCCTGCGCCTGGTCGAAGCCCGGAAGGGCGACGACGATCGCGACGTCGAGGCCGAAGCCAGTGCCGTCGGCGCGCGGACCGATGCCCACTTCCGCCGTCACGCTGGTGCCATCCGGCAGCTTGGCCTTTTCCTTGCCGGCAACGAAACGCAGCGCACTCAGGAAACAGGCGGAATAGCCTGCCGCGAAGAGCTGTTCGGGATTGGTGCCCGGACCGTCATTGCCGCCCAAGACCTTGGGAACGCTGAGCTGCAGGTCGAGGCGACCGTCCGAGCTGGTGCTGCGGCCATCTCGGCCGCCGCCGGTCGTCGTGGCCGCGGCTGCATAAAGTATCGTCATGATGGGCTCCTGGCTGGATGAGCGCCGATGCGCTTCGAGGCGCCGGTCTTGTCCGGCGACCAATTGAATCGCACACGACCTTATCGTTGACGATACATATTTTCGCATGGCAGCCCTGCCAATGACGCGCTTCCGCTTCAATCGCGCACGATATAATATACAGGGTCAAACCGGAGACGAACCATGACGCCGCTTGCCGCTTCTGCGCTCGACCTCGACCGGATGCTGTGCTTCGCCATCTACTCGGCCAATGGCGCCTTCAACCGCGCCTACCGGCCGCTGCTCGACAGGCTGGGCCTCACCTATCCGCAATATCTGGTGCTGATGGCGCTGGGCGAGGCCGACGACCTCACCGTCAGCGAGATCGGCGCGCGCCTGTTCCTCGAATCGAACACGCTGACCCCGCTGCTGAAGCGGCTGGAAGCGGCCGGGCATCTGATACGGCGCCGAGACGCGACCGACGAGCGTCAGGTTCGCGTCTCGCTGACCGACCAGGGACGCGCTTTGCTGCAGGATGCCTGCGGCGTGACGCAGTCGCTGGCCGGCACGGTCGCCATGACCGAGGCGCAGGCAAGGGCGCTGCGCGACAGCATCGCGGCGCTGCGCGACATCCTCAACGATCCCGCCGCAATCGCCCGCGTCGGCAACGCCCGCGACGGATGAGCGCAAGACGGGCCGCATTCCTCGTTATCGCTCCCTGCAGCCTTTGACTTGGCCGCGCCATGGCGGCATAAGCAGGGTGAAATACCTGTCGAGAGAAGGGTCGAAAATGGGCTGGTTCCTGACCGAATTGTTCACCTGGTGGAACGGCCAGACCATGGGCACGCGCCTCTATACGCGGCGCAAGGGCGAAAAGGTCGGCACGGACGAGTTCGGCAACACCTATTACCGCACGCCGGACAAGGATCGCACCGCTGGCGGCTTTCCGGAGCGCCGCTGGGTGATCTACAACGGCTATGCCGACAGTTCGACGATCCCGACCGGCTGGCATGGCTGGATCCATCACCGCAGCGAACTGCCGCCGACGCAGGTGAGCTACGCGCCCCGCGAGTGGCAGAAGCCGCACAAGCCGAACGGCACCGGCACCGCCGCTGCCTACCGGCCGAAGGGCTCGATCGTCGGCGCCGACCAGCGCCCGCGCGCGACCGGCGACTACGAGGCATGGACGCCCTAGGTCGACTTGGCATCGGGCGCGTCGCTCCCCTCCCCGATGGGGAGACGGACGCTTGATCCGTTCTCCGGCTCTGGCCGGCTATCGAGCCCTCCCCATCCGGAGGGCTCGATTCGTTTTGGGGGCACGCACCCCGGAGGGCGACCGCCAGCTTTCCCGGCCGTGCCTTCGCCGCGAGCGCTGATTCGCGAGCCATTTCGCGCTCCGGATTTGCCGTCCCCAGCCGCATGGCGGCTTTCCGCCGTTTCCATTTCCGCAAGGCCGTGAGGGCAACATGGGGGCGCTAAATCGGCTCCTGTGGAGATTGAGGATAAGGCGTCCCGCCCGGTCGTGATCGACAGCGCGTCACAGGAGCGTCGTCCGCTCCCGCCTTCCCGCGCAAGGCTTTGTTAACTTTGAAACTCCTGTCGTTTCAAACGCTCGCGCGAATTCGCTACGCAACCCCTCGCGGATTTTGCAATGCCAAATCCACATGTAGGCGGCTTAGAATTCACCACCACTATTCCTTGACGCTTTTGCCGGACTCGTCATAGCTTCCGGCTTAGAGTTGGAATGCGCTCCGGATCCCCCCGATCCGGTTTTCCAGGACATGGTTGGCAGTCGGAACATACGGCGGTTGGGTGGACTCCCTTCCCCGTCTGATCGCCCTATTGTGTCTTGGATCGGCATGTCCAAACCGTGACATTTTGGTGTGTAAACACTATATTTAGAGTCTCAGCGTATCTTGAGCACTAGATGAGGGGTGGGCCGAAACCCATCCTGGTGTAAAGCGTTGGGCAAGGGACAGAGCGGGCGCCATGCGCCGGCCGGTGGCGCGCCGAGGCTGCGCCACCCGAAAACAAAGGGCTTGAGACGATGCGGATCGAACGGCGCTACACGACAGCAGGCCAGTCAGCCTATGCCGGCATCGAGTTCCGAACGACGAAAAGCGAGATCCGCAATCCCGATGGATCGATCGTCTTCCGCCTGGAAGGCATCGCGGTCCCCTCGACCTGGAGCCAGGTCGCCAGCGACATCATTGCCCAGAAATATTTCCGCAAGGCGGGCGTGCCGGCGCGGCTGAAGCGCGTCGAGGAGAACGACGTTCCGTCGTTCCTCTGGCGCTCGGTCGCCGACGAGAAGGCGCTCGCCGCGCTGCCCGAGAAGGAGCGTTTCACCGGCGAGGTCGATTCGCGCCAGGTATTCGACCGTCTCGCCGGCACATGGACCTATTGGGGCTGGAAGGGCGGCTATTTCGACACCGAGGAGGACGCCCAGGCCTTCTTCGACGAACACCGCTTCATGCTGGCGACGCAGAAGGTGGCGCCGAACTCCCCGCAATGGTTCAACACCGGCCTGCATTGGGCCTATGGCATTGACGGCCCGAGCCAGGGCCATTTCTACGTCGACTACAAGACCGGCAAGCTGGTCAAGTCGAAGACCGCCTATGAGCACCCGCAGCCGCATGCCTGCTTCATCCAGTCCGTCTCCGACGATCTGGTGAACGAGGGCGGCATCATGGACCTCTGGGTCCGCGAGGCGCGCCTGTTCAAGTATGGCTCCGGCACCGGCTCCAACTTCTCGGCGCTCCGCGGCGAAGGCGAAAAGCTCTCCGGCGGCGGCAAGTCGTCCGGCCTGATGAGCTTCCTGAAGATCGGCGACCGCGCGGCGGGCGCCATCAAGTCGGGCGGCACGACGCGTCGCGCCGCCAAGATGGTCGTCGTCAACGCCGACCATCCCGACATCGAGAAGTACATCAACTGGAAGGTGCACGAGGAGCAGAAGGTCGCCGCCCTCGTCACCGGCTCGAAGATCAACGCGCAGCACCTCAAGGCCATCATGAAGGCCTGCGTGAACTGCGAGGGCTCGGGCGACGATTGCTACGACCCGACCAAGAACCCGGCCCTGAAGCGCGAGATCCGCGCCGCCAAGAAGGCGCTGGTTCCGCAGAACTACATCCTGCGCGTCATCCAGTTCGCCAAGCAGGGCTACACGGACATCGAATTCCCCGTCTATGACGCCGATTGGGATTCGGAGGCCTACCTCACCGTCTCGGGCCAGAACTCCAACAACTCCGTCTCGATCACCGACGATTTTCTCCGCGCGGTGGAGCGTGACGGCGACTGGAACCTGATCCGCCGCACCGACGGCAAGGTCGCCAAGACGCTGAAGGCTAGGGATCTCTGGGAGCAGATCGGCCACGCCGCCTGGGCTTCCGCCGATCCGGGCCTGCACTTCAACACCACGATGAACGAGTGGCACACCAGCCCGGCGTCTGGACGCATCAACGCGTCCAATCCGTGCTCGGAATACATGTTCCTCGACGATACGGCCTGCAACCTCGCCTCGCTGAACCTTCTGCAGTTCCGCAACGAGGACAAGAGCTTCGACGTCGAGCGCTACGAGCATGCCTGCCGCCTCTGGACGGTGGTGCTCGAGATCTCCGTGCTGATGGCGCAGTTCCCGTCCAAGGAAATCGCCGAGCTCTCCTACGAATTCCGCACGCTCGGCCTCGGCTACGCCAATATCGGCGGCCTGCTGATGACCGCCGGCATCCCCTATGACTCGGCCGAAGGCCGCGCCATCTGCGGCGCGCTGACCGCGATCATGACCGGCACCGCCTATGCCACCTCGGCCGAGATGGCCAAGGAACAGGGTCCCTTCCCCGGCTTCGCCAAGAACCGCGAGCACATGCTGCGCGTCATCCGCAACCACCGCCGCGCGGCGCATGCGGAAGCGACGGGCTATGAGGGCCTGTCGGTCCTGCCGGTGCTGCTCGACCATGCATCCCTCAAGGATGCCCGCCTCGGCGAGCATGCCAAGGCTGCCTGGGACAAGGCACTGGCGCTCGGCGAACAGCACGGCTACCGCAACGCCCAGTCGACCGTGATCGCGCCGACCGGCACGATCGGCCTGGTCATGGATTGCGACACCACCGGCATCGAGCCCGATTTCGCGCTGGTGAAGTTCAAGAAGCTCGCCGGCGGCGGCTACTTCAAGATCATCAACCGCGCCGTGCCGGAAGCCCTCCAGGGCCTCGGCTATGCCGAGCACCAGATCGCCGAGATCGAGGCCTATGCGGTCGGCCATGCGTCGCTGCGCCAGTCGCCCGGCGTCAACCACACCACGCTGAAGGCCAAGGGCTTCACCGACGAGGTGCTGGAGAAGCTGGAAGGCGGCCTCGCCTCGGCCTTCGACATCAAGTTCGTCTTCAACAAGTGGGCGCTGGGCGAGGACTTCCTCAAGACGCTCGGCTTCACCGAGGCGCAGTTGAACGACCCCGCCTTCGAGATCCTGCCGGCACTCGGCTTCTCGAAGAAGGAAATCGAAGCCGCCAACGTGCATGTCTGCGGTGCGATGACGCTGGAAGGCGCCCCGCATCTGAAGCTCGAGCACTACGCCGTGTTCGATTGCGCCAATCCCTGCGGCAAGCTCGGCAAGCGCTATCTCTCGGTCGAGAGCCACATCCGCATGATGGCGGCGGCGCAGCCCTTCATCTCGGGCGCGATCTCCAAGACCATCAACATGCCG
>Ga0182738_1004791_pt1 | contig 14737 bp, 14 predicted proteins | sample eDN5th30CBELigMG_FD_128876 | JGI IMG/M metagenome (GOLD analysis project Ga0182738, IMG submission 128876) | Enriched Miracle-Growth compost microbial communities from Emeryville, California, USA - eDNA 5th pass 30_C BE-Lig MG (version 2)... ... | reverse complement strand
GCGCGGGCCCGAGCCGAGGAAGCGGATGTCGTTGGCGATCTTGTGCAGCGCCACCGCCACCGTCTCGAGCGCCCCGTGCAGGAACACCAGCGCATCGTGCGCGGCCAGCGCCTCGAACTTGTTCGGCGCGGTGCGGAAGGGCAGGTTGGTGATCGCCGCCACCTCGGCGGCGAAGCGCTCGGCGAAGCCGACGGGCGCGTTGAGGCCGGTGCCGACGGCCGTGCCCCCCTGCGCCAGCTCGTAGACGTCGTCGAGCGCGCGGCGGATGCGCTCGGTGCCCTTGCGGATCTGGTGGGCGTAGCCGGAGAACTCCTGGCCCAGCGTCAGGGGCGTCGCGTCCTGGGTATGGGTGCGGCCGATCTTCACGATGTCGGCGAAATCGCGCGCCTTGGCGCTGAGCGCCTTCTCGAGGTGCTCGAGCGCCGGCAGCAGCGCGTCGTGCACCTCCGTCGCCGCTGCGATGTGCATCGCGGTCGGGAAGGTGTCGTTCGACGACTGGCTCATGTTGACGTGGTCGTTCGGGTGCACCGGCTTCTTGGCGCCGCGCGGGCTCCCGAGCGCCTCGTTGGCGCGGTTGGCGATGACCTCGTTGACGTTCATGTTGGTCTGGGTGCCGGAGCCGGTCTGCCAGACCACGAGCGGGAACTCGCCCGCAAGGCGGCCGGCGGCGATGTCGTCCGTCGCGGCGGTGATCGCGGCGCCGATCTCCGGCGGCAGGATGCCGAGCGCGACATTCGCTGCGGCGGCCGCGCGCTTGACCACGGCGCAGGCCTCGATCACCGGGGCCGGCATCGTTTCGGTACCGATCGGGAAATTCTGGCGCGAGCGCTCGGTCTGGGCGCCCCAGTAATGGTCGGAGGGGACCTCGATCGGGCCGATCGTGTCGGTCTCGGTTCGCGTCTGTCCAGTCATGGCGCGTCTCCTCTGCCCGCGCGGAGCGCGGTGCGAATGGGGCCGGTCCCGCACGGGGAGCCGGGTGTCAGGTCTTCTTGCGGAAAGCGTCGAGCGAGACGACCGCGCCCTTTTCCGCGGGCGTGTCGGCGGCAGCGGCGGCCTCCGGCGTGTCGGCCGGGCGCTCGACGGGCTTGAGCGGCGTCGCCGAGGTTGCCGAGTCGGCCTCCTCGCCGGCCTCCTCCTCCCGCTTCACCTCGAACTGCAGGCCGAACTCGACGGAGGGGTCGAAGAAGCCCTTGATGGCCGCGAACGGGATGTGCAGCCGCTCCGGCACGCCGCCGAAGGAGAGCCCGACCTCGAAGTACTGCTCGGTGACGGCGAAGTCCCAGAACTGGTGCTGGAGGACGATCGTCATCTCCTCGGGATAGCGCTCCTTTAGGCGGGAGGACATGCGCACGCCGGGCGCCCGGGTGTCGAAGGCGACATAGAAGTGATGGTCGCCCGGCAGGCCGGCCTTCGAGGCCTCCGCCAGCACCTTGCGCACCACGCCGCGCAGGGCGTCCTGGACGAGAACGTCGTAGCGGATGAGGTCTTCGGCCATCGCGTCCTCGAAGGCGTTCGGGTGCGTGCAAGGGGAGCCCAGGGGCAGCGACGCCTTGCTAGCACGGCGCGACGCGCTCCCCAAGAGGAGCGGGCGGCGCAGAGGCGGGCAAAATGGCCGATCCAGGGAAGGGAAGTGGAGGCTTCTGTTGCCAGGTGCCTCCGGACCCCGCCTACGAGGTGCAACCCCCGCAGGACTTGATTTCCGTTACCCGCACCGCATTACGCGGCGAGAGCGACCGGAGCATAGTTGTCATTCGCAACTATAGGTTTGGCCCGATAACGGCGGAACCATGCCGAGCGAAAGAACGACCTTTACACCCTCGTCGATCCTATTTCGCCCCCGCCGAAGCCCGGCGCAGTGCCGCCGGGCTTGGGTGGAGGCGCCGGGTACCGCCCCCGGGTCCGATAGGCTTATTCCGTCGACCGTTTATCGCCATAGCCGACTTGCGCCGGCCCGCCGAATATAAGGAGGCCGCGGCGGATTGCAAAGCCCGGCTTCGGCCGGCGCACGGGGCGGTCGCGCAACGGTGATCCGGCCGCCCCGTGCGCCGGCCGAAGCCCGTGCTTACATAGCGTCTCGGCGGCCCGTGTCGTGGCCTTCTGTTGGAGATGCAGCATGGACCAGCGGGTCGAAACCACTCTCTTCTCGGCAACCACGCCCGTGAGCATGGGGGCGGTGGGCCTCTGCGTCCGCGACCTCGAGCGAATGGCGGCCTTCTATCGCGACGTGATCGGCCTTGCCGAGATCGGCCGCGAGGCCGACGCCGTCCGCCTCGGCGTCGAGGGTCGGGTGCTTGTCGAACTGCTGCACCGGCCCGGTTTCACGCCCGAGGACCCCGGCTCGGCGGGCCTGTTCCACACCGCATTCCTGCTGCCCGATCGCGCCGCGCTCGGCGCCTGGCTGCTGAAGACCGCCGAGCGCGGCTATCCGCTCGACGGCGCGGCGGACCATCTGGTCAGCGAGGCGCTCTATCTCACCGATCCCGAGGGCAACGGCATCGAGGTCTATCGCGACCGGCCGCGCACCGAGTGGACGATGGAATCCGGCCTGGTCCGGATGGCGAGCGATCCGCTCGACTTCGACGGCGTCGCCCATGCCGGCCGCGCGGCGCTCCCGCCGGGGCCGTGGCGCGCGCCGGAGGGCTCGCTTGTCGGGCACGTTCACCTGCGCGTCGGCGACATCGAGGCCGCGAAGGGCTTCTACGGCGGCCGGGTCGGCCTCGACGTCATCGCCGCCTATCCCGGCGCCACGTTCCTGTCGAGCGGCGGCTACCACCACCATATCGGCGCCAACATCTGGCGCAGCCGCGGGGCGGGCCAGCGCCCGCAAGGCCGGCTCGGGCTCGCCTATGTCGAGTTCCTGGCGCGCGACCCCGCGGCCGTCCCTGCCGTCGGCGCCGGCGAGGCGCGGGCGACCGGGGAGGGGTGGACGCTTGCCGATCCGTGGGGCACGGAGCTTCGGATCACGAGGAAATAGGGGACGGCCGGACCCCCGGTCTTGTTCCGGGGGGTCGTCTCCGGCACGTGAGGGCGATGCGCCAATATCTCGACCTCATGCGCCGCATCCTCGACGAAGGCATCCGGCGCGACGACCGCACCGGCACGGGGACGCTCTCCGTGTTCGGCCATCAGATGCGCTTCGACCTCGCGGACGGGTTTCCGCTGGTCACCACCAAGAAGCTGCACCTGAGGTCGATCGTCCACGAGCTGCTCTGGTTCCTGGCCGGTGAGACCAATGTTCGCTCGCTCAACGCGCACGGCGTGACGATCTGGGACGAATGGGCCGGGGAGGGCGGCGAACTCGGGCCGATCTACGGCCGGCAGTGGCGCTCGTGGCCGACGGCCGACGGGGGCGCGATCGACCAGATCGCCTGGGTGGAGAACGAGATCAGGCGCAATCCGACATCGCGGCGGCTCGTCGTCAGCGCCTGGAACCCGGCCGAGCTCGCCCAGATGGCGCTCGCGCCGTGCCACTGCCTGTTCCAATTCTACGTCGCCGACGGCCGGTTGTCCTGCCAGCTCTACCAGCGCTCGGCCGACGTGTTCCTCGGCGTGCCCTTCAATATCGCCTCCTACGCGCTGCTGACGATGATGATGGCGCAGGTGACGGGGCTCGCGCCGGGCGACTTCGTCCACACGTTCGGCGACGCCCATCTCTATCTCAACCATCTCGACCAGGCGCGCGAGCAGCTCTCCCGCATCCCGCGCCCCCTGCCGCGCATGAACATCAACCCCGCCGTGGCCTCGATCTTCGACTTCCGCTTTGAGGATTTCGCACTGGAGGCCTACGACCCGCACCCGCACATCAAGGCGCCGGTGGCCGTGTGATGGCGGGGCTCGGACCGGCCCGTGCCGACCTGCAGAGGCGCGCGCAGGCGAAGCGCGACGACGCGCGGCTGCTGGCGCAGCATGGACGCTGGTCCAACGCCTACTCTCTGGCCGGCTATGCCGTGGAACTGGGCTGAAGGCCTGCATTTCCAGGCAGTTCCGAGCGGATACGATTCCGGATCGGGCCTTGGACCTTTTCACCCACAATAACGCGGGTCTCGTTTCGCTCGCAGCGAGAGGTGCGATTCGTGTCCGAAGCTCATCCCACGATCGCCGGACTGAAGCGGCTCGTCCGGGTGGACGGGGGTTTCGCCGGTCCGCCTGTCCGGCAATGTCTTCGACGGCTATTTCCTCGCCGACGCCGTCGTGATCCGAATGGCGCCTTGACACAGGCCCCCGGGGCAGACCGCCGAATCATGATGATCTACCGACTTGCCCTGGCCGCACTTTCGGTCGGCTCCGTGCTGGCCTGGAAAGGCGCGCACGCCGCACCCGAGCCGACCCCGCTCGCCATCGCCCAGGCGCTCGACGTCAGCTCGTTCCCCAATTCCACCGGCCCGCGTCGGCAGGAGGGGGCGCGGACGCTCGCCGATTACGGCTTCACCGAGGTGGAGGTCGAGGGCGACACAGTCAGCCTGTTCGAGCCCGACCGCTCCTGGGTGTTCGCCGTCCGGGTGATTGCGGCGGAGGCCGGCACGGCGACGCTCTGCGTCACCGACCGGGCGCTGAACGGCGGCTCCTATTTCACCGTGCGTCCGCTCGTCGTGGTGGCGGACGAGACAGGCCTCTTGGTCGCGACCGGGGCCATGCCCGACTTGCCGGAGTGCCCCCGGATCGGCGGCGATGATGACTGAGACGCAGGTGCCGCCGGGGGTACCAGTCGCGATGATCGCCGCCGTCGGCGCCAACGGCGTGATCGGGCGCGGCAACGCCATGCCCTGGCGCATCCCGTCCGACCTCAAGCGCTTCAAGGCGCTGACGCTCGGCAAGCCCGTCGTGATGGGCCGGCGGACGCTCGAATCGATCGGAGCCCCGCTTCCTGGCCGGACCAACATCGTCGTCTCGCGCCGGCCCGACTTCGCTCCCCAGGGCGTGCGCGTGGCGCGAAGCCTGACCGAGGCTCTCGCCATGGCAGGGGAAGTCGCCGCGGCCACCGGCGCAGGCGAGATCATTATCGGGGGCGGGGCCGAGATTTATCGCGAGGCCATGCCTTTGGCCGATCGGCTGTATGTCAGCGCGATCGACCTTGCTCCCGAGGGCGACGCGCGGTTCCCTGTCGTCGACCCTGCCGAGTGGCGCGTCCTCTCCGAGGAGCGGCCGGCACCGGGGCCGCGGGACGAGGCGCCCCACCGTTTTGTGATCTACGAACGGATTTCTCGCCTGCGATGACGTCCCCGCGTTGCACCCGGGCCAAGCCGGGCCTACATGCGCCGAGACGTGCGGCGGGTGTGGGGCCCTCCGCCAGCGCGGCCGGCCCTTTCGTTGAAAGGCCGCTTCGGCTCGCCTATAAGGCCGCGATGATATGGCGCGCTCGCCCGAGCGCCGCCTCCGATTTCCCGAGAGGACGAACGCATGCCTTGGAGCAACCAGAGCGGCGGTGGCGGCTGGAAGGGGGGCGGCGGAGGCCCTTGGGGCCAGCCCCCTCGGGGCGGCGGCGGAGGCGGCGGCAACACGCCCGACCTCGAGGAGCTGCTGCGCCGCAGCCAGGACAGGCTGAAGCGCGTGCTGCCCGGCGGGGGCGGCGGTGCTGGCGGCGTGGCCCGCATCGTCGTTCCGGTCGTGTTGCTGCTGATCGTCGGCATCTGGGCCTACAAGTCGATCTATGTCGTGCAGCCGGACGAGGTCGGCGTCGAGCTCCTGTTCGGCAACGCCGAGGACGAGCTCGCCGGCCCGGGCATCCACTTCCGCTTCTGGCCGTTCGAGCAGGTCGAGCGCGTGCCCGTGCTGCGCGAGAACCAGGAGAATATCGGCTTCGCGTCGGGCCGCAGTGGCCAGAGCGACGGCGCGATCATGCTGTCCGGCGACCAGAACCTCGTCGATGTCGAGTTCACGGTGCTGTGGCGGATCGATAACCCGCAGGCCTATCTCTTCAACGTTGCCAGCCAGCAGAACCTCGTCCGTCTCGTCTCTGAATCCGCGATGCGCGAATATGTCGGCCGCACCCCGGCGGACCAGTTCCGCACCACGGGCCGCGAGGCGGCGCAGACAGCGGTGCGCGACCTGATCCAGGAGACGCTCGACTACTACCAGGCCGGCATCGTGGTCACCGCCCTCAACCTGGAGCGCGCCGATCCGCCGAGCGCGGTCATCGACGCCTTCGAGGAGGTGCAGCGCGCCCAGCAGGACCAGGAGCGCTTCCGCCAGGAGGCCCAGGCCTATGCAAACTCGCAGCTCGGCATGGCCCGCGGCCAGGCGGCGCAGATCCGCGAGCAGGCCGAAGGCTACCGCCAGCAGACGATCGCCGAGGCCCAGGGCCAGGCGCAGCGCTTCCAGTCGGTTCTCGCCGAGTACCTGCAGGCCGAGGACGTGACGCGAACCCGCATCTATCTGGAGACGATGGAGGCGATCTATCAGTCCGCGGCCAAGATCCTCGTCGACGAGGAGACCACCGGCACGGGCGTCGTTCCGTACCTGCCCCTCGACGGACTTCAGCGCAGCACCGAGGTGACGAACTGATGCGCAGCACCATCGCCATCCCCGCTGCGCTCGTCGCCCTCGTCGTCGCGGCGCTGCTGTTCTATTCCTCGACTTTCGTCGTCACCGAGCGCGATCAGGCGATCAAGCTCCGTTTCGGCGAAATCCAGGACGTCATCACCGAGCCCGGCCTCTACTTCAAATGGCCGACCAATCTGATCGACCGGGTGCAGATCATCGACAAGCGTCTGCTGACGCTCGAGCTCGCCGATCGCACCGTCCAGGTGTCGGACGGCCGACGCTACGTGGTCGACGCCTACGCGACCTATGAGATCGGCAACCCGCAGCGCTTCCGTGAGGCGGTGTCGGGCAACGTGGCGCTCGCCTCCGAGCGCCTGCGCACCCGGCTCGACGCGGCGCTGCGCCAGGTCTACGGCCTGCGCACCTTCGACGCCGCACTGTCCGAGGCGCGCGTCGACATGATGCGCGAGCTGCGCGAACTGATCCGCCCCGACGCCTCCGAGCTCGGCATCGACATCGTGGACGTGCGCATCCTCCGGACCGACCTCGTGGCCGAGGTGAGCCAGCAGACCTATGACCGGATGCGGGCGGAGCGCCTCGCCGAGGCGGCGCAGCTTCGCGCTGCCGGCAACCAGGACGCGCTGACGATCCGCGCCCAGGCCGACCGCGACGTGACAGTGATCCTCGCCGAGGCGCAGCGCGACGGTGAGGTGCTGCGCGGCCAGGGCGATGCGGAGCGGACGCGGATTCTGGCCGACGCCTACGGACAGGACCCGGACTTCTTCCAGTTCTTCCGTTCGATGCAGGCCTATCGGACAGCGATGCAGGGCACCAACACGACAATGCTGGTCTCGCCCGATTCGACGTTCTTCCGCTTCTTCGAGGATCCGGAGGGCGTCTCGATCGCCGGAACGACGCCGGAGCGGCCGGACTCGGTGGTGCTGCTGCCCGAGGGCGCAGACGAGACGGACGCCGGGCTCGTCACCCCGCTGCCGGAGGAAACGCTCCCCGCGGCCGGCGGGGCGGACACTGTTGCGCCTGCCGCCGACGGCACGCCGGCGGCGTCCGAAAGCCCTGCCGCCGCGCCCGCGGCGGCGGTGGTGCTCGATCCCGACGCAGCGCCCGCCGGCCCGTAACGGAAGAACGCCGACCCGTCCCTTCTGACCACCCGCGCGAGGGCGCGGGTGGCGGGCCGTCCGCAAATGGCGCATTCTCCGCCACACAGGCGGACGTGTCGAACGACGAGGGCAGGGCTGGCGCAGGCAGGACCGATCCCGAGCGAGGATCGCCCGGGCAGCTTCGGGAGGGGGGGCATGGGCTTGGCTTGGGGGGGCTCGGCTTGGTGGCCGCGTTCGGGGCCCGGCGTCGCGGCGCGGCTGGTCGGCTGCGTCCTCGGCGCGCTCGCGGTAGTCGTGCCCGCGGGCACCGCCTTCGCCGAGGCCGACGCGCTGCCCGTGCGGATGGAGCCGCCGGCCTCGCTCTCCGGCCTCATCACGTCCGTCTCGCCGGCGGTTGTCGACATCGCGACCGGCTCGGGCCTTGCGGCCTTCTACGATCCCGAGGATCTGCCGGTGGACCCGCAGGGCTTCATCGACGACTTCCTCGCCGGAATCCAGCGCGCGCCCTATCCGCAGATCGTGGGCCAGGGCTCCGGATTCGTCATCGACCCCACCGGCTACATCGTCACCAACAACCACGTCATCGCCGACGCCGAGGAGGTGCTGGTGACGCTGTGGGACGGCACGCGTCTCATCGCGCAGATCATCGGCAAGGACGCGGCGACCGACCTTGCGCTGCTCAAGGTGGACCCGGTGACGCCGCTCACCGCCGTGCCCTGGGGCGATTCGGACGCGCTCGCGATCGGCGACTGGGTGATGACCATCGGCAACCCGTTCGGATTCGGCGGCTCGGCCGCGATCGGCATCATCTCGGGGCGCAACCGCAACGTCTTCGCCGGGCCCTACGAGGATTTCCTGCAGACCGACGCCGCCATCAACTCGGGCAATTCCGGCGGTCCGCTGTTCAACATGGCCGGCGAGGTCGTGGGCGTGAACTCCGCGATGTCGCTGTCCGAGTTCGGCGGCTCCGTCGGCATCGGTTTCGCCATCCCCGCCAACGACGCGGTCATGATCGTGGACCAGTTGCGCGCGTTCGGCGAGCCGCGCCGGGGCTGGCTCGGCGTGCGCATCCAGGACGTCACTCCCGAGATGACCGAGCGCATGGGCCTGCCGCGCGTCGCCGGCGGCTTCGTCGCCGAGGTGCAGACGGGCAGCCCCGCCGAGGCGGCCGGGATCGTGGTCGGAGACGTCATCGTCGCCATCGGCGGCCAGGAGGTCCGGACCATGCGCGACGTGCCGCGGCTGATCGCGGGCACCGCCCCGGACGCCACGGTGGACCTCGATCTCATCCGCCGCACCGAGCCGCTCACGCTGCCCGTCACCGTCGGCCTTCTCGAAGAGGCGGAGGCCGGGCTCCTGCCGCTGCGTGGCGAGGGGCAGGCGCCCGAGCAGCGCGGGCCCGAAGCGCCGGCGCCCACCCTTGGGCTGACCTTCGCGCCCATCGATTCCGCCACGCGCGAGCGCCTCGATCTGGCGCCCGACTTCGCCGGCGTGTTGATCGTCGCCGTCGATCCGGACAGCCAGGCGGCGGCGCGCGGGGTGATGCCGGGGCAGGTGATCACGCAGATCTCGCAGCGGCCCGTCGCCACCCCCGACGACGCCGCCGCGCGCATCGCTGAGCTGCACGAGGAGGGGCGGCTCACAGCGCTGTTGCGCTTCGTCGATCCCGCCGGCGGCGAGGCCAGCTATTTCGTGACGCTGCGCCTCTGATCGCGTCCGATCCGGTAGAGCACGTGAGGGCGAAGCGGGTGGCCGGGTGGCAGGCACGGGTGGTCGAAATCGTCCTCTGCGTTCCGGACCATGCCGAGCCGCTCCATCACGGCCCGCGAGCGCCGGTTCGCCGGTACCGTGAAGGCGACGATTTCCGCAAGGCCGAGCGCGCCGAGGCCGTAATCGAGCCATGCGCACGCGGCCTCGGTGGCGTAACCCTTGCCCCAGGCGTCGCGGGCGAGCCGCCAGCCGATCTCCACCGCCGGCGCGAACGGCGCGGCGAAGCCGACATGCTTGAGGCCGGCCATGCCGAGAAACGCGCCGCGGGCACGCTCCTCGACGGGCATGAAGCCGAAACCGTCGCTGGCTGCGGCAGCGACAAGACCAGCGATATGCGCCGCCGCCTCTTCCCTTGCGAGCAGCTCAGGGAAGTGGCGCATGACCTCGGGATCGGCGCTCATGGCCGCGAACGGGTCGAGGTCCTCCGGCCGCCACGGGCGGAGCCGCAGCCGCTCGGTCTCGATCATCACCGGGCGAATTCGGCCGCCGCGTAACCCTGGATGTAGAGGAGGGCGGTGAGGTCGGCGTGATCGATGCGGATGTCCGCCTCGGCCGCCACTTTGGGCTTGGCGTGATAGGCGACGCCGGTGCCGGCCTCCTGGATCATGCCCAGATCGTTGGCGCCGTCGCCCACGGCCATCGTCTCCTGGGGCTGGAGGCCGAGCCGATCGCGCAGCTCGATCAGCGCCTCGACCTTGGCGGCGCGGCCGAGGATCGGCTCGGCGACCGTGCCGGCGAGGCGTCCCTCGGCGACGTGCAGCGTGTTCGACCGGTGCTCGTTAAAGCCGATCCGGCCGCCGACCACCGAGGTGAACGCCGAAAAGCCGCCCGAGACCAGCGCGCAATAGGCGCCGGCGGCCCGCATCGTGGCGATCAGCGTCTCCGCTCCGGGGGTCAGCGTGATCCGCTCGGCGATCACGCGGTCGATCACGCCGGCGTCGAGGCCCTTCAGCAGCGCCACCCGTTCGCGCAGAGCCGGCTCGAACGCGATCTCCCCGTGCATCGCCCGTTCGGTGATCGCGGCGATCTCGGCCTTGAGGCCCAGTTCGGCGGCGAGTTCGTCGATGCACTCCTGGCCGATCATGGTGGAATCCATGTCGGCGAGCAGGAGGCGCTTGCGCCGGAATTCCGCGGGCTGCACCGCGACGTCGACCGGAAGGCCGGCTACCAGCGCGCGCAGGTCCGCCTCGGCCGCCGCCGCCTCGCCTTCGAAGGCGAACTCGGCCGCGACGCTCGCGGCGAGGATGCGCGGCGTGCCGCGAAGGGCGCGAGCGGCGTCGGCGACCAGCGCCGGCGTCACTTGCGCCGCCGTGGGGGATGAGACAAGCGTGGCGACGAGGGGCATGGGCTTTCGGAGTGCGGCGGATGGCGGAAGGGGGCCGGCCGGCCGCGGTTCTGATAGCGGGGCCGACGGCGAGCGGCAAGTCGGCGCTGGCGCTGGCGCTGGCGGCCCGCATCGGCGGCATCGTGATCAACGCCGACTCGATGCAGGTCTATCGCGAGCTGCGCATCCTCACCGCGCGGCCCGGGCCGGACGACGAGGACACCGCCCCGCACCGGCTCTATGGCCACGTCCCGGCGGCGGAGGCCTATTCGGTCGGCCGCTGGCTGGACGATCTTGCGAGCGTGCTCGCGGAGGCGCGTGGGTCCGGCGCGGTGCCGATCGTGGTCGGCGGCACCGGGCTCTATGTCACGGCCGCGACCACGGGACTCGCGGCAATTCCCGACATTCCGCCTGAAATCCGGGAGGAATTGCGCGCCGAAGCGGCGCGCCTGCACCCCGCGGCGCTGCATGCGCGCCTTGCAGTCGAGGACCCCGCGATGGCGGCGCGGCTGCGTCCGAGCGACCCGCAGCGGATCCTGCGCGCCCTCGAGGTGCTGCGCGCTACCGGCCGTTCGCTCGCCACGTGGCAGGCCGACCCGCTTTCCCCGCCTCTGATCGGGCCCGACGCCGTGCGCCTCGTCCTCGCCCCCGACCGCGCCCTGTTGCGCGCCCGCATCGACGCGCGTTTCGAAGCCATGATGGCGGAAGGCGCCCTCGACGAGGTGCGCGCGCTCGCCGCGCTCGGCCTCGATCCCGCCCTCCCGGCCATGCGCGCTCTCGGCGTGGCCGAGCTCCGTGCAGCGCTCGCGGGAGCGATGCCGCTCGGCGAGGCAACGACGCGCGCCACGGCCGAGACGCGGCGCTTTGCCAAGCGCCAGCAGACCTGGTTCCGCAACCGCATGGCGGACTGGCCGCGCCTCGACCCGCTCGGCCCCGGCGTGTCCGCCTGGCTCGGCGGGTTCGCCCCGACGCGGGATCGGTAACAAACGGTTAGAAAGAGTGATTTCCGTTCCGGGAAGCCCGCTCCTAGGCTGACCGTGTCGAATTCTGCTTCGGCTCGGCGCCGCGCTCGGGAAGCGCCGGGGCCGATCGGGGGAGGGTGCGCGGCGGGGGACGTTGCGCGCCCGGAACATCGGTGAGCGTTCGAGTATGCGGTACGGTCTCGGCCTTCAGACGACGCTCGCCCGCACCGCATCCGTCGCCGGCATCGGCGTGCATTCGGGTAGTCTTGCCGCCGTGACGATCCGCCCGGCCCAGGCCGACACCGGCATCGTCTTCGTGGCGCCGGGAGAGTGGGGCGGTCCCGTCGCCCTGCCGGCCGAAGCGCGCCAGGTCGCCTCCACGAGACTCGCAACCGTGCTCCGCGCCGGCGACGTCTGCGTCGCAACCGTCGAGCACCTGCTCGCGGCGTTGCGCGGCCTCGGCATCGACAATGCGCGAATCGAGGTCGATGGCAACGAGGTGCCCATCCTCGACGGCTCCGCCGCGCCCTTCGTCCACGCGATCGACGAGGCCGGCGTCACCGTCCTGACCGCGCCGCGCCGCGAGCTGCGCGTGCTGCGCCCGGTGCGCGTTGAGGCCGGCGACGCCTATGCCGAGCTGCTGCCGCACGAGTGTGCGCGCTACGACGTCACGATCGACTTCCCCGATCCGGCCATCGGCCGCCAGCGCTTTGCGTCGGACCTCTCGCCCGGCGTGTTCCGGCGCGAGCTCGCCGCCGCCCGGACCTTCGGCGATGTCGCGGAAATCCCGCGCCTGCGCGCGGCGGGGCTCGCCCTCGGCTCCTCGCTCGCCAATTCGATCGGCCTTGAGAACGGCCGCGTGCTCAACCCCGAAGGGCTGCGCTGGGCGGACGAGTTCGTGCGCCACAAGACGCTCGACGCGGTGGGCGACCTTTCGCTCGCCGGGCCGCCGCTCATCGGCCTGTTCCGCTCGTTCAAGGGTGGGCACGGGCTGAATTTCGCGGCGGTGCGCGCCCTGCTCGCCGACCCCGCGAATTTCGCGCTCGAGCCGGCGGAGGGCGCCGAGCCCGATCGGTTCGCCCGCCGCGAGCCCGCGACCGGCCGGCTCGTCGCCGGCGCGCTGTTCGCCCCCGACCACGGCTGAACCCGCCTCCGCGCCGGCCTCCAGGCATGGCATCGGCTGCGGGATTGCTGTAAGACACGGACCCGGTCCGTCCTTGCGGATTCCGCTCCGAGCAGCGGCGATTCGCGCCCAGCCACCCGCATTTCGTCTCGAGGTACCGATGGCGATGTCGTCCGCTGCTCCCGCCCAGTCGAAGTTCCGTCGTCTCGCGCTCGGGATGGTCGCCGTTGCGGCCCTCGCGACGGCCGGCTGTGGCTCATTCGGGGGCGGAACCTCCGCTGTGGACAGCCGGCTCGCGGCGATGTCGGCCGAGGAGCTCTATAACGGCGGCGTCGCGGCGCTCGCCGCAGGCGACTTCGCCTCCGCCGCCGCCATGTTCGAGGCGGTGGACCGGCAATACCCCTATTCGGCCGCCGCCCGCGAGGCGCTCATTCTCGCCGCCCAGGCCAATTACAGCCGCAGCAATTTCGGCGACGCGATCGCCGACGCCCAGCGCTACATCACGCTGTTTCCCGCCGCGGACAGGGTGGATTACGCGCTCTACGTGATCGCCGATTCGAACTTCCAGCAGCGGCCGGACATCACGCGCGACCAGGAGCCGACGGAGCGGGCGCTGCGCGCCTTTACCGACCTCGTGCAGCGCTATCCGAACTCGCAATACGCCGACGAGGCAGCGAGCCGGATCGAGCTCGCCCGCGACCAGCTCGCCGGCAAGGAGATGGACACGGGCCGCTACTATCTCCAGCAACGGAACTTCATCGGGGCCATCAACCGCTTCCGCGTCGTGGTCACCGACTACCAGACCACGCGCCATGTCGAGGAGGCGCTGCTGCGCCTGACCGAGGCTTATCTCTCGCTCGGCGTCGTCTCCGAGGCGCAGGCCGCGGCCGCCGTGCTCGGCTACAACTTCCCCGACAGTCCCTGGTACCACGACGCCTATGAGCTCCTGCAGCGGCAGGGGCTGTCGCCGCAGTCGAACGCGGGCTCGTGGATCAGCCAGCTGTTCGGCCTGGGGTAGACCCGGGTTCAGCCATGCTGCAGGCGCTTTCGATCCGCGACATCGTGCTGATCGAACGGCTGGACATCGCGTTCTCGCCCGGGCTGACCGTGCTCACGGGCGAGACCGGCGCGGGCAAGTCGATCCTCCTCGACGCGCTCACGCTCGCCCTCGGCGGGCGCGGTGATGCGAGCCTCGTCCGTCACGGCGCGAGCCAGGGCCAGGTCACGGCGGTGCTGGATTTCCCGGCCGATCATCCCGTGCGCCGTCTGCTCGCCGAGAACGGCATCGAAGCCGACGGCGACGTGATCCTGCGCCGGGTGCAGGTCGCCGACGGCCGCACCCGCGCCTTCCTCAACGACCAGCCGGTGAGCGCCGGCCTGCTGCGTCAGGTCGGCAGGCTGGCGATCGAGATTCACGGCCAGCACGACGACCGCGCCCTCGTCGACCCCGCCGCGCATCGCAGCCTGCTCGACGCGTTCGGCGGCTTCGAGGGGGAGGTTGGGGAGCTCGCCGCGGCTCACCGCGCATGGCGGAGCGCGGAGGCCGCGCTCGCCGCGCAGCAGGCGCGCATCGAGGCGAGCCGGCGCGAGGCCGAGTTCCTGCGCGCCGCCGTCGACGAACTCTCCGATCTCGGGCCGATGCCGGGCGAGGAGGCCGCGCTCGCCGAGAAGCGCCAGCGCATGATGGCGGCGGAGAAGATCGCGGCCGATATCGGGGACGCGGTCGAGCATCTGGGCGGCAGCGGCTCGCCGAGTCCCGGCCTGTCCGGCCTGATGCGCCGGCTCGAGCGCAAGGCGGCGATCGGCGATCTCGTGCGCGCGCCGCTCGATGCGCTCGGCCGCGCGCTCGACGCGCTCGACGAGGCGCGGACGGGCTTCGAGGCGGCGCTGCGCGAGACGGAGTTCGACCCGGGCGAGCTCGAGCGCGCTGAGGAACGGCTGTTCGCGCTGCGCGCCGCGG
>Ga0182738_1004790_pt1 | contig 14747 bp, 13 predicted proteins | sample eDN5th30CBELigMG_FD_128876 | JGI IMG/M metagenome (GOLD analysis project Ga0182738, IMG submission 128876) | Enriched Miracle-Growth compost microbial communities from Emeryville, California, USA - eDNA 5th pass 30_C BE-Lig MG (version 2)... ... | reverse complement strand
CGGCATGTAGCGGATGCGCTCGGCGGCTTCGTCGAGCCTGGCGACGGGCAGCCCGGCCAGCAGCCCGACGCGCTCGTTCAGCGCTGCCGCGAAGTCGAGCTCGCCGTTCATGGCCCGCGTGGTGATGCCGGCAATCTTCTCGCGCAGGCCGAGGAAGTCGGCCAGCTCGTCCAGCATCTCGTTCTCGATCATGGTCGATTCCATGTCGGCCACCAGCAGGCGCTTGCGCCGGTTGGCGGTCGGCACGACGACCGCATCGACGCCGGGCAGCGACGGCGTCGCGTTTTTGCCGTCGAACGGCAGGTCGCAGGCGATGCCGGGTGCCAGCCAGTCCGGCGCGCCGACCGAACCGCCGTTGCTCCACAGGATTTCGGCCGCGCGCTGGACGGTCTTGTCGTCGAGCCGGGCGTGCGCGCGATTGGCGATCAGGACGAGGGTGTTCTTCACCCTCCGGCTCTAGCAAACTGCCGCGCGCATGGCCAAGCCGGACGTCATCGTCGTCACCGGACCGACCGCCTCCGGCAAGTCGGCGCTGGCGCTCGCCCTCGCCGAAGCGCGCGGCGGCACGGTGATCAACGCCGATGCCATGCAGACCTACGATGCCTTCCCGATCCTGACCGCGCAGCCTTCGGCGGAGGAGCGGGCCCGCGCGCCGCACGCGCTCTATGGCGTGCTGCCGCTCCGCGAGACGCTGTCGGCTGCGCGATGGCGCGACCTGGCGTCGGCCGAGATCGTGCGCTGCAAACTCCCCATCCTGTGCGGAGGATCCGGTCTCTACTTGCGCGCCCTGATGCAGGGGATCTCCGAAATTCCTGCAATTCCACCCGACTTCCGCACCAGGGCCAACGAAGAATGGGACGCCATGGGCGCCGACGCCTTTCGGGCGCGGCTGGCGGAATGCGACCCCGCGATCGTGGCCCGGCTGAAGCCGGGTGATCGCCAGCGCCATGTCCGGGCGTGGGAAGTCGTCCAGGCGACCGGCCGGCCGCTCAGCCGCTGGCAGGAATCCCGGGGCGAGCCCGCTCCATACCGGTTCGCGAGCATCCTCCTGGCACCGGATCGTGCCTGGCTGCGGGAGCGCATCGAGACGCGGTTCGACGCCATGCTGGAGCAAGGCGTTCTGGCCGAGGCTCGCGCCGTGTTCGACCGTGGTCCCGACCCGGCCTGGCCCGGCCTCAAGGCACACGGCGCACCGGAGCTCTTTGCCCATTTCCGTGGACAGATCGGCCTGGACGAAGCACGCCGGATCGCGATCGATCACACGCGGCAATATGCCAAACGCCAGATGACGTGGTTTCGTCATCAGATCAAACCAGATTTAGTGATAGCCCCCGACTATGAGCCAGGTATGGCGACGCCGGAGAAATATTTGGACAAAATCGGGGTCTGAAACTTTACTTTTAATTCGGCCGCCCCTATATTCCGCGCCGCCGCAAAACACCCGTTTTGCGGCGCATTTGTCATAGAGGAGTGCGTTGTCATGAAGCCCGAGGAGTCCGCCACGACCGGCGCCGATCTGTTGGTGAAAGCCCTGATCGACGAGGAAGTCGAGGTCGTCTTCGGCTATCCCGGCGGCGCCGTCCTTCCGATCTACGATTCGCTCTTCAAGCAGAACCGGCTGCGCCACATTCTCGTGCGCCACGAGCAGGCCGCGGTGCATGCGGCGGAAGGCTATGCCCGCTCGACCGGCAAGGTCGGCGTGGTGCTGGTGACCTCCGGCCCGGGCGCGACCAATGCTGTCACCGGCCTCACCGACGCGCTGATGGATTCGATCCCGATCGTCTGCCTGACTGGCCAGGTGCCGACCCATCTGATCGGCAACGACGCCTTCCAGGAGGCCGACACGACGGGCATCACGCGGCCCTGCACCAAGCACAACTATCTGGTGAAGGCGGTCGCCGACCTGCCGCGCAGCGTCCACGAGGCGTTCTATGTCGCGCGCTCGGGCCGGCCGGGGCCTGTGGTGATAGACCTGCCCAAGGACGTGCTCATGAACAAGCACGATTATGTGGCGCCCCAGAAGCCGATCGAGCACAAGAGTTACAAGCCGAGGACCAAGCCTGATCGCGCACTGCTGCACCAGGCGATCGAGCTGATGGCGAAGGCCAAGCGTCCGGTCTTCTACACCGGCGGCGGCGTGATCAATTCCGGTCCGAACGCGAGCAGGCTGCTGACGCAGTTCGTCCACATGACGGGCTTTCCGATCACCAACACCCTGATGGGCCTCGGCGCCTTCCCGGCATCCGATCCGCAGTTCGTCGGCATGCTCGGCATGCACGGCACCTACGAAGCCAATCTCGCAATGTATAATTGCGATGTGCTGATCAATATCGGCGCGCGCTTCGACGACCGCATCACCGGCAAGCTCGCCGAGTTCTCGCCGAACTCGACGAAGATCCATATCGATATCGACCCGTCGTCGATCAACAAGAACGTGCGGGTCGACCTGCCGATCGTGGGCGACGCGCGCCGCGCGCTGAAGGGCCTGATCGACATCTGGCAGAAGAAGCAGCCGCGCACCGACCAGAAGGCGCTCAAGGCCTGGTGGAAGCAGATCGACGAATGGCGCGGCCGCAACTGCCTCGCCTACAAGCAGGATGCCGAGACGATCAAGCCGCAATACGCGCTCGAGCGGCTCTACCACCACATCAAGGACCGCGACCACTACATCACCACTGAGGTGGGGCAGCACCAGATGTGGGCGGCGCAGTTCCTGAAGTTCGAGAAGCCCAACCACTGGATGACCTCGGGCGGGCTCGGCACCATGGGCTACGGCTTCCCGGCGGCGATCGGCGTGCAGATCGCCCATCCCGACGCCCTCGTGATCGACGTGGCGGGCGAAGCCTCGATCATGATGAACATCCAGGAACTCTCGACCGCGGCGCAGTACCGGTTGCCGGTGAAGATCTTCATCCTCAACAACCAGTACATGGGCATGGTCCGCCAGTGGCAGGAGCTGCTGCACGGCGGGCGCTACTCGGAGAGTTATTCCGAGGCGCTGCCCGACTTCGTGAAGCTCGCCGATGCCTTCGGCGCCACGGGCCTGCGCTGCACCGACCCGGCCAAGCTCGACGAGACGATCCAGCAGATGCTCGCCATCGAGGGCCCGGTCATCGTCGACGTCGCCGTCGACAAGGCGGAGAACTGCTTCCCGATGATCCCCTCTGGCGCGGCGCACTACGACATGCTGCTCGGGCCCGCCGACCGCGCTGCCCGTCCCGTGTCCGAGGAAGGCATGGTGCTGGTGTGAGCACGACTGCCGTGACTTCGAGCCACACCATCTCCGTGCTGGTCGACAACGAACCCGGCATCCTCGCGCGCGTGGTCGGCCTGTTCACCGGCCGCGGCTACAATATCGAGAGCCTCACGGTCGCCGAGACCAACGCGGCCGAGAAGCTCTCGCGCATCACCATCGTGACGGCCGGCACGCCGATGGTGATCGAGCAGATCAAGGCGCAGCTCGACCGGCTGGTGCCGGTGCACAAGGTGCACGACCTCACGCTCGAGGGCGCGCACATCGAGCGCGAGCTCGCGCTGGTGAAGGTCAGGAGCAGCGGCGAGAAACGCGTCGAGGCATTGCGTCTCGCCAACGTGTTCCGCGCCAAGGTGATCGACGCCAAGACCGACTCGTTCGTCTTCGAGGTTACCGGCACGACGGACAAGGTCGACAGCTTCATCGGCCTGATGTCGGCCCTCGGCCTGGTCGACATCGGCCGCACCGGCATCGTCGCCATGACCCGCGGCGGCGAGGCCCTGTGATGCGCTCACCAGTCGTCCTGAGCGCAGCGAAGGACCTCACGCCTGGTCCAAAGAACGCCTTTGGACGTAGCGCCAGATCCTTCGCTGCGCTCAGGATGACGGAGACGTGAGCGTGCGGTCCCAGCGATGATGGAGTCCGTCATCGCTCTGATCGGGCTTGCCGTCGTCCACCTGCTGGCCGTCGCGAGCCCCGGTCCGTCGACCGTGCTGGTGGTGCAGACTGCCGCCGTCTCGGGACGGCGCGGCGGGCTGGTGGCGGCGTTCGCCATGATGCTGGGCGCGCTCGCCTGGGCGATGGCGGCACTGTGGGGCCTGCAGGTGCTGTTCGCCAAATTCGCCTGGCTCCACGCGTTCTTCCAGATCGCCGGCGGTCTCTACCTGATCTGTCTCGCGGTGATGCTGTGGCGCCATGCCCGGGACCCGCTGCCCGAGATGGCGGCGGGCGACACCGGCCGCGACTCGGCCCGGCAGATCTTCGCGCGCGCTTTTCTGCTGCAGCTCGGCAACCCCAAGATCATGGTCTTCTTCGGCAGCATCTTCCTGTCGGTCCTGCCGCAAGGCATGCCGGGCTGGATGGAGGGCGCCGTGCTCGCCCTCGTGGCCTTCGACGAGTTCACCTGGTTCGCGCTGCTCGCCCTGCTGTTTTCGGGCGGCACCGCGCGGGCCTTTTACCGCCGGGCAAGATTCTGGCTCGACCGGATCATGGGCGGCGCTCTGGCGCTTCTTGGCTTGCGCCTCGCCCTCTCCGCCCGGTAGACAGCGCGCCATTCAGAGGGAGCAGGAAAATGCGTGTCTATTACGATCGTGATGCCGACGTGAACCTGATCAAGGGCAAGAAGGTCCTGGTCGTCGGTTACGGCAGCCAGGGCCATGCCCATGCCATGAATCTGCGCGATTCGGGCGTGAAGGACGTGCGCATCGCGCTCAAGCCCGGCTCGGCCACGATCAAGAAGGCCGAAGGGGCAGGCTTCACGGTGATGAGCCCGGCCGAGGGCGCCAAGTGGGCCGACATCGTGATGATGCTGACTCCCGACGAGCTGCAGAGCGACATCTACAACGCCGATCTGGCGCCCAACATGAAGCAGGGCGCGGCGCTCGCCTTCGCTCACGGTCTCAACGTGCACTTCAACCTGCTGAGCCCGCGCGCCGATCTCGACGTGTTCATGATCGCGCCGAAGGGCCCTGGCCACACCGTGCGCTCCGAGTATGTGCGCGGCGGCGGTGTGCCCTGCCTGGTGGCGGTGGCGCAGAACTCCTCGGGCAATGCGCTCGAGATCGGACTCAGCTACTCCTCGGCGATCGGGGGTGGCCGTGCCGGCACGATCGAGACCTCGTTCAAGGAAGAGTGCGAGACCGACCTGTTCGGCGAGCAGGTCGTGCTGTGCGGCGGCCTCGTCGAGCTGATCAAGGCCGGCTACGAGACGCTGGTCGAGGCGGGCTATGCACCGGAGATGGCCTACTTCGAGTGCCTGCACGAGGTGAAGCTGATCGTCGACCTCATCTTCGAGGGCGGCATCGCCAACATGAACTACTCGATCTCCAACACCGCGGAGTACGGCGAGTATCGCTCGGGTCCGCGCATCGTAACGGCCGAGACCAAGGCCGAGATGAAGCGCGTGCTGGACGACATCCAGTCCGGCCGCTTCGCGCGCGACTGGATGCTGGAGAACAAGGTCAACCAGGCCTCGTTCAAGTCCATGCGCAAGAAGATGGCCGAGCATCCAATCGAGCAGGTCGGCGAGAAGCTCCGCGCGATGATGCCGTGGATCAAGGAAAAGGCCCTGGTCGACAAGGCGCGCAACTAACTACTCAGGTTCCTCTCCCCCGCTAGGGGGAGAGGCTAGGAGAGGGGGCATCCAAGGCCGCGCGCAACCCCCTCTCCCAACCTCTCCCCCTATCGGGGGGAGAGGAGCATGAAATCAGATATTGTACCCGCCGCCGGCTGCGTCGAGCATCGCGCCGGTGATGAAGGCGGCTTCGTCCGACAGCAGCCACAAGGCGGCGTCGGCGATCTCGCCGGCCTTGCCGACGCGGCCCATCGGGATCGACGCCTGGATGTGGTTGCGGAAGGCCGCGTCCTCCAGCCGCTTCTCCGTCATCTCCGTCAGCACCATGCCGGGGCGCAGCGAATTGACCCGGATGCCCTCGCCCGCGACCTCACGGGCGAATCCCTTGGTGAAGGAATCGACCGCGCCTTTGGTCGCGGCGTAGGCCGAAGAGCCCTGTCGGCCGCCGAGCGTCGCGGCCAGCGACGATACGTTGACGATCGCGCCGCCCTTGCCGCCGTGCTTCGTCGACATGCGCCTGGCCGCCTCGCGGCAGGACAGCATCAGGCCGGTCACGTTCGTGGCGAACAGCGTCGCCAGCGCCGTCGCATCATAGTCGGCGACCCGCATCTGCCGGCTGATGCCGGCGCTGTTCAGCAGGTGGGTGATCGGGCCGAGCGCCTTTGTCGTCTCCTCGAACATCCGCACGATATCGGCTTCGCTCGCCATGTCGGCCTTGATCGCGATCGCCCTGGCGCCGGCGTTCTTGCCCAGGGCCTCGACATCGGCGACGACCTTCTTCGCCTCCGCGTCGCGCGTGCGGTAGTTGAGGGCGATGCTGTAGCCGCGGCTTGCCGCGCGCCGCGCGGTCTCCGCGCCGATGCCCGATGCTCCGCCGGTGATGAGAAGTACCCTGGTCATCCTTTGATCGCCCCTCCGGTCAGGCCACTCACGAGATAGCGCCGCACGATGAAGGAGAAGACCAGCACCGGCAGCATGATCATGGTGCCGCCAGCGGCGATGCGGCCCCATTCCCAGCCTTCGTAGTTCATGAAATTGACCACCGCGACCGGCGCGGTCATCGCCTCGGTGCGGGTCAGGATCAGGGCGAAGAAGAAGTCGTTCCAGGCGAACAGGAAACAGAGGATCGCGGTCGCCGCGAGGCCCGGCCCGGAGAGCGGCAGGATGATGCGGGTGAAGCCCTGCCACATGGTGGCGCCGTCGATCCAGGCCGCCTCCTCGAGCGAGCGTGGCAACTGGTCGTAGAACGGCCGCATCATCCAGATCACGAGCGACAGGTTGGTGGTGAGATAGATGATGGCCAGGCCGGTCAGCGTGTCGAGCAGCTCGAGATGACGATAGACCAGGAAGTAGGGGATGGTGAAGGCGATCGGCGGCGCCATGCGGCTGGCCAGGATCCAGAGAGTGATCGCCCCGCTGCCGCGCCGCGTCCAGCGTGACAGGGCATAGGCGGCGGGCACCCCGACCAGCAGCGACAGCGCGGTCGAGGCGGTGCTCACGACGAGGCTGTTGGCGAAGGAATTGCGGAACTCCGATGTCCACAGCGCCGCGTAGTTGGCGAGCGTCGCATCGAAGAGCAGCCGCGGCGGAAAGCGGAAGATCTCGGCATTGGTCTTGAACGACATCAGGAGCAGCCAGAGGAACGGCGACAGCGCGAGCACGGCCAGCACGACCGCCAGCGCGGTCATGATTCCGCGATCGCGGCGGCGCGCCCTAGTCGACACGGACACCCCACCCGACGACGCGCACGATCAGCCAGCTCAGCAGCAGGGTCGCCGCCAGCAGGGCGACGGTGATGGCGCTGGAGAATCCGAGATAGGAGAAGTTGAAGGCCTGCAGGAACGAGTAGTAGTTCGTCACCTCCGTCAGGCTGCCCGGGCCGCCGTCGGTCAGGATGTAGATCAGCGGGAAGGCCTTGATCGAATCGATCAGGCGGAAGAGCCCGGCGACCAGCAGCACGCCCTGGATGAAGGGCAGGGTGACGTGCCGCGTGACCTGCCACGGCGAGGCGCCGTCGACCTTCGCGGCGTCGAGCAGCTCCTGCGGCAGCATCTGCAGCGCCGCCAGCACCATCAGCATCGTGAAGGGAAACCATTCCCAGGTGTCGGCGATGATGATCGCCGTCAGCGCCCAGTCGGGATCGGTGATCAGCGACGGCACGTTCCAGCCGATCGCCTTGAATATCCCGTGCATCGGGCTGATGTCGGGCGTGTAGATCACCTTCCAGATGATCGCCACGACGATCGGCGGCAGCACCATGGGGATCAGGAACACGGTGCGCAGTGCCTCGAGCAGGCGGGACTTCACGTTGAGCAGCAGGGCGAGCCCGAGCCCGATCAGGAGCTGCAGCAGCACCGTCCAGAACGACAGCTTGACCTGCACCCAGACCGAATTGTGCAGCCGCTCGTCGGCCTGGAGCTGGCGGTAGTTCTCGAGCGGCTGCGAGAAGTCCCACAGCGTCTCCGGCCGCGTCAGGCTGAGCGGCGTGAAGCTCGTCACCAGCAGGTAGAGCGACGGCAGCAGCGTGACGATCGCCAGCACCGCCAGCGCGGGCGCGACGCAGAAGACGAAGAAGCGGTGCTGCTGTCGTGCAAAGCCCGCGGTACGCTCAGCGATCAACCCTAATCAACCCTTATCGATCTTGATCCCGGCCTTCTGCAGGTCCTGCACCGCTTCGGCCTGCGCCTGCTTCATGGCGTCGGCGGCGCTCTGCTGCCTGGTGGCGACGCGCTCGATCGCCTTGTTGATCTTGTCGCCGACCTGCGGATAGACCGGCACGGTGCGGTACTTCATGTAGCCGGTCTTGCCGCCGAGCTCGAGCACCTCGAGATAGAGCGACGCCACGTCCTGGCCGTTCAGGGTCAGCACGTTCTTGAATTCCGGGCTCTTGATCACCGACAGCCGGCAGACGCTGGGATAGCCGTGCTCCTTCACCACCATCGCGATGGTTTCCTTCGACAGCGCCCACTTGATGAACTCCCACGCCGCCTCCTTCTTCTTCGAGCCGGCCGGAATGCCGAGGCCGTGGCTGTTGGAGCCCGGGAAGTTGCCGTCCGGTCCGGCCGGCATCAAACCGAAGCGCACCGTCTTCCGCACCGTGCTCTCGGCGTGCTTGGCGAGCGGCACGCTCCAGGTGATCGCCTGCGTGCGCATGTTGGCGCGGCCCGACATCTGCGAACGCATCGCCTGGTCGTCGGAGTAGGACAGCAGCCCGTCCGGCCCGTACTTCATCAGCAGGTTGGCGTACCACTCGGCCGACTTCGCGGCCTGCGGCGTGTTGAGCGTCGGCGTCAGGTTTTCCGGCGGCGCCTTGAACACCGTGCCGCCCATGCCCATCAGGTACGGGATCCAGTTCCAGTGATGCAGCTTGTCGGCGGTGAAGGCGGCGACGTTCTCCTTGTTGTGAACCGCATCGCAGACCTTGATCAGCTCGTCGAAGGTCTTCGGCATGCCGAGCCCGGCCTTTTCGATCAGGTCGTAGCGCGCCGCGCTCGTGATCATCGCGCCGCCTTCCCAGGAGAAGCCGAAGGTCTCGCCCTTGGCGTTCTTCATCGCCGATTGGGCGCCGCCGGCGAAGTCCTCTGGCGCCCAGGCGGCCGGCGTGTACTTGGCATCCTTGGTGAAGGTGTCGAGGTTGGTGAACCAGCCGGCCCCGATCCAGCGGCCGGAATAGATGAAGGTGACGTTGCAGACGTCGATCGCCGAGCCCCGGGTCGAGAGCTCGAGGTCGGTACGCTGGTTGTAGACCGGAAAGGCCTGCATGTGAAAATTGACCTTGATGCCGGTCTTCTCCTCGAACTGGGGAAAGTAGGCCTTCAGGTACTCGAAGTAGGTCGTCTGGAAGCACGAGCCGTTGATGGTCGTGCCGGCGTAGGGCTTGCCGCCCTGGGCATGGACGGCGGGCGCGGCGAGGCTCGCGAACGGGGCGCCGAGCGCGCCGCCCAGGATCGTACGACGACGAAGAGTGCTCATCTGCGCTTCCTCCAGAAGCTGCGAGCGCCGCTGGTTTCGGTCTTGGCGCATCGTTATGTCTGACATATCGTCCGGCGACTTCCTGCCCATGTCAACGTCCGCGAACAGAACCCCAGCCGGAGGCGCGGCGCGCATCGCCGAAGAGATCGGTGCAGCCATCGTCGCCGGCGTCTACCCGCCCGACGAGCTCGTGCCCGGCGAGATCGAGCTGTGCCGCCGCTACGGCGCGAGCCGCACCGTCGTGCGCGAGGCGTTCAAGCTCCTGTCGGCCAAGGGCCTGATCGAATCGCGCAAGCGGGCGGGCACCCGCGCACGGCCGCGCGACGCCTGGAACGCTCTCGATGCCGATGTCCTGGCGTGGCGCCTGAAGAACGGGGCGGAGCCGAAGTTCGTCTTCGACCTGCTCCATGTGCGCGCGGTCGTGGAGCCCGCGGCGGCGGCCATGGCGGCGCGAAGCCATACGCCCGCGACTCTCGCGGGGATCGAGGAAGCGTTCGCCGAGATGGAACGCACCGCGCACGATGCCGCGCTGTTCGCCGACCCGGACAGGCGCTTCCACAAGGCGATCCTGGTGGCGACCGGCAACGATTTCATGGCCGCCTTCGCTGCCCTGACCGACGTCGCCCTCGGCATGTTCGTGCGCATCGCGTCGCGCCATGCGGGAGCGCCGGCGCCGTCGGTCCCCTTGCATCGGGCCGTGCTTGAGGCGATCCGCCGGCGCGATGCCAAAGGCGCTCATGCCGCCATGATGGCGCTGATCGACCGGACGTCGCGCAACGTCGAGCGAAATGTCAGGCGGATCCGCCGCAAGAGCTGATCACGGCGTGCAAAGTGTGCCAGAGTTGGCGGCCAGCGCCGGGAGGACACCAATGAAGGCCGCCGTTCTGTTCAAGCCCAACGAGCCGTTGCAGGTCGTCGAGTGCGAGCTCGATCCGCCGAAGGCCGGCGAAGTGCGGGTGAAGATGAAGGCCTCCGGCGTGTGCCAGAGCGACTGGCACATCATGAACGGCGACTGGCCCTCGCCGATGCCGATCGTGCCCGGCCACGAAGCGGCGGGCGAGATCGCCGAGGTCGGACCCGGCGTCACCACCGTGCAGCCGGGCGACCACGTGATCTTCTCGTTCCGCCCCCATTGCGGCCGCTGCAGATATTGCAGCCAGGGCCGCACGGTGCTGTGCATCGGCCGCGCCTCGGTGCCGCCGGGCTCGCTCTACGACGGCACCCTGCGCATCAGGCACAACGGGCAGGGCATCAACCAGATGGCGCGTATCGGCACCTTCGCCGAGGAAGTCGTGGTACCCGAGGAGATGGTGATCCCGATCCGCAAGGACATGCCGTGGCCGCAGGCCGCGCTGGTCGGCTGCTGCGTGGCGACCGGCGTGGGCGCCGTGACGCGCCATGCGAAGATCGAAGCCGGCTCCTCGGTGCTGGTGATCGGCTGCGGCGGCGTCGGACTGAACGCCATCCAGGGCGCGATGATCTCGGGCGCGGGAACGATCATCGCGGCCGACATCCTCGACAACAAGCTCGAGATGGCCAGGACGTTCGGAGCGACCCACACCATCAATACCGCGACCGACAACGACCCGGTCAAGAAGGTGAAGGCGCTCGCCGGCGGCCTCGGCGTCGATTACTCCTTCGATGCCGTCTCGAACGGCGCGACCCAGGCGCTCGCCTTCGACTCGCTGGCGCCCGGCGGCCATGCCGTCGCGGTCGGCATCTCCGCCGCGAGCGTGAAGGCGACGTACTCGCCGTTCATGATGGTGTTCGGCGAGAAGACGGTGAGCGGCACCTTCTACGGCTCGGTGCGGCCGAACCTCGACTTCCCGATGCTGGTCGACCACTACATGAACCGGAAGCTCAACATCGATGGCCTGATCAGCCGGACCTACAAGCTCGCCGACATCAACGAGGGCTTCAGGCGCATGATGGGCGGCGAGGTCGCACGCGGAGTCGTGGTGTTCGACTGAGCGCTTTGTCATCCTGGGTGGGCACCTTTGTCATCCCGAGCGCAGCGAGGGATGACAAGGTTGGCGGGGCGCCTCGAGGAGACACGGTAGCGATGGCAAATCTCGACGATTTCGGCCTCACCGAAGAGCAGCTTCTGATCCGGCGCAACGTCGCCGGGCTGCTGGGCCGTGTGCTGCCGGCGGAGGAGATCCGGCGCCTCGATGCCGCATCGGAATTTCCGCACGCCGCGTTCGATGCGCTGGCGCAGGCCGGCTACATGGCGCTGCCCTACGATCCGGCCTATGGCGGCATGGGCGGCAGCCGCAAGGACCTGGTCATCCTGGTCGAGGCGCTGGCGCGGCACTACAGCGGCGCCTCATCGCTCTACCTGCCGACCGTCGTCTATGGCGGCATGCATCTGCAGCTCACGGCGGGCGAGCATCTGCGCCGGCGCTATCTGCCCGAGATCTGCGCGGGCAGGCTGAAGTCGGCCTTCGCGCTCTCCGAACCGGATACGGGCTCCGATGCCTCGGGCATCAAGACCCGCGCGGTGCGAGACGGCAATGGCTACCGGCTGAGCGGACAGAAGCTCTACATCAGCGCCGCGCACGTGGCCGACTATCTGATGGTGGTCGCCAAGACCGATAGCGAGGCCCGGCACAAGGGTGTCACCCTGTTCTGGGTCGATGCGCGCGCGCCGGGCCTCGCCATGAAGCCGCTCGAGACGCTGGGCCGCCGCACCACGCACGCCAACGAGATCTTCTTCGACGGTGTTTCGTGCCGGCCGACCACGTGATCGGCGAGGAGAACCGCGGCTGGTCCGGCCTGATGAAGGGCCTCAACCTCGAGCGGCTCTGCCTCGCCGCGCAGGCGTGCGGCAACATGCATTTCGCCATCGAGTACGCCAAGGCCTTCGCCGTCGACCGCGTGCAGTTCGGCCAGCCGATCTCGAAGTTCCAGGCGATCCAGCACAAGTTCGCCGACATGCGCGTCCTGCTGAGGACGACGCAGGCGCTGACCTACCGGCTCGCCGACATGCTCGATGCCGGGCTCGATCCGGTCGAGGAGATGGCGATCGCCAAGATCCAGGGCACCGACGGCGAGTTCAAATGCGCCCATCTCGCGATGGAGATCATGGGCGGCGCCGGCTACACCATGGCGCACGACATCCAGCGCCTGTTCCGCGACGTTCGGGTCGGCTCGATCGGCGGCGGCACCAACGACATCCAGCGCAACACGATCGCCAGGATGATGGGGCTGTAGAGCAGCCCCGGAGAGCCGCGCTTCCAGCGGACCAGAGTTCGGAACTCCTGACATGGACCAGTGTGGGAATGTCCGGCTCGGTCGGCGCGGACACGATCGAGTCCGCAGCTCATGGGCAAGGAGTTCGCTGTTCCAGCGAGGCTACGCCTCGGACCGACGAGAGCGTGCGCCGGGTCATCCTCATGGGACCGCGCGCATCCTGCGCGCTCATACGCGCCTATGAAGGCGCTCGATCATGAGCGCGCAGGATGCGCGCAGTCCAATGAGCATGATCGGGCTACGCCTCCGGGCGGGCTATGTCAGGAGGTCTGAAGTTGGCGTCCATGGGCGCGGTCCTTCAGTGACGCGTCATGCGGTGCGGCAACAACGAGGGAAGACGGGCCACTGGAGTGGCGCGCGCCCAGCAAGAGACGTTCTTGTCCTTTCGGCCGAAGGCCGGCACACTGCGGCGATGCACCGGCGATAGCCACACCCTCAATCCGCTCCCCGCCGCATGGCGGGTGAGGCGCGTGTGTCCATTCGTCGGAGCTTCCCTTGTCCCATCCTCTCGTCACAGCGCCCATCGGGCGGAGCCTGCTGCGGCTCGCCGGCCCAACGACCGCGGTCATGGGCATGCAGGTCGTCGTCGCCGTCGCGGAAGCGTGGTTCGTCGCGCGCCTCGGCGTCGACTCGCTGGCCGGCATCGCGCTGGTCATTCCGTTCGTCACGCTGATGATGAACATGGCCAATGGCGGCATGGGCGGCGGTGTCGCCTCGGCCTTGGCTCGGGCGCTCGGCGCCGGCCGGCTCGACGATGCACGGGCGCTGGTCCTGCATGCGTTGCTGCTCGGGCTGGGCTGCTCGCTGGTCTTCACGCTCTTTGCCTGGATCGCCCTGCCGACCGCGTTCCGCTGGCTGGGCGGGAGCGGTGCGGTGCTGCAGCAGGCGCTCGCCTTCAGCACCGTGTGGTTCGGCGGCGCCGCGGTGGTGTGGCTGAACGCGTTCCTGTCGGCCCTGTTGCGGGGCGGTGGCGATGCCGCCACGCCGAGCCGCATCGGCTTCGTGCTCTCGGTCATCTACATCCCCTTGCTCGGCGTGCTGACGCTCGGCCTCGGCGACTGGCGCGGGCTCGGACTCGTCGGCTCGGCCATCGCGCCGTTGATCACGGGTGGTGTCGGCGTCGCCCTGCTGGGGCGCGCGATCGCCATCGGCCGGGCGGGCTTCTGGCGAACGCTCGCGGGCGTTCCTCTGCAGCCGCGTCTGTTCGCGGAGATCCTTCGCGTGGGGGCCATGGGCTCGGTCTCGACGGTCACCGCGACCTTCACCGCCATGCTCGTCACCGGTCTCGTCGGCCGCTTCGGAACCGCTGCGCTGGCCGGCTACAGCATCGGCATGCGGCTGGAATTCATGCTTGCGCCGCTCGCCTTCGGGATCGGCACGGGCGCCACCACCCTGGTCGGTATCGCCGCCGGCGCCGATGCGTGGCAGCGCGCGGTGAAGGTCGCCTGGACCGGCGGCCTGATCGCGTTCGCGGCCATGGGCGCAATCGGCTGGGCGGTGGCGCTTTTGCCCGCGACCTGGTCGAGCCTGTTCGCGTCCGACCCGGCGGTGGTCGCGGCGAGCGTCGCCTGTATCGTCCACGTGGCACCGTTCTATTGCCTGTTCGGGCTGGGCCTCACCTTGAACTTCGCCAGCCAGGGCGCCGGCCGAATGGCCGTGCCGGTTGCTGCCAGCGTGGCGCGCCTGGTCGTCGCCGCAGCGGGCGGCTGGTTCGCCGCGGAGAAATTGGGCCTGGGTCTCGACGGGGTTTTCATGGCGGTTGCGGCGAGCCTGGCGATTTACGGTCTGCTGATCGCCGGCGCGCTGCTGTTTTTCCCCTGGAAATCGCGGCGGCGCTAATTGCCGCGTTCGTGCACCGGAATCGCCTTGCGACACCCGGCATGCCGGTCTAAACCGGCCCGCACCCTCGGCGTTGCGCCTTTTGGCAGGGCGTCGTGCTTTTGAAACTGCCAATAATTACAGAGACTTAGCGCAATG
>Ga0182738_1004789_pt1 | contig 14749 bp, 14 predicted proteins | sample eDN5th30CBELigMG_FD_128876 | JGI IMG/M metagenome (GOLD analysis project Ga0182738, IMG submission 128876) | Enriched Miracle-Growth compost microbial communities from Emeryville, California, USA - eDNA 5th pass 30_C BE-Lig MG (version 2)... ... | reverse complement strand
TCATCCAGTCCTTTTGAATTTTTATTTTATTCTCTTGAGTTCTAAATGGTGACGATTTGAGAAGCTTCAACTTGAGCTTCACTATTCTCCTTTCTTTACGATACTTTACTATTTTAGAATTTCTTCTTCTTTGATTGGTGATGTGGTATCTGAGGTTGATGAGCTGAGTATTTTAGCAATTAAAAAACTTGGAGTGAGAATTTTTCAAAAATATTTGTTGGATTTTTTTTTTTTGCATAGAAAAATTAGGAAAAACTGAAAAATTTTTTGGATGCGGAGAATAAAATGGGTCGATGCGTAAAGCTGCACATTTTTACAGAGGGGCTGACAACACGACTGTCATTTGAAGAAAATTACAATTTGAGATTTGTCTCTGAATTTTCTCAATGAAATTGAAAGCTGGATCACTCGATTGCAAATGGTTCTGTAGCCAATCTCAATTTTTTGAGAAAAAAGTGAACTTTGATTGATTTGATGAAACTGAGCTTCTCTGAAAAATGACAAATTGGACCTTTCAAAAGCTCAAATTTCAGAGATTTCTAAAGAAAAAGCGTTTTAACTTGTAAATTCACGACTTTTAATATTTAGAAGCCTGAACGAGATATTTGGACCTCAGGAGATCTGAAAATCAAATAGCGCACTGAAAAATTACTCTCAATCAAAGAAAAATCTCAAGCAAGAAAGAAAGGCAAAATTTAACCTGTTGGAAAAAAAAATCGATCTCAATTCAAAGTGTAAAGGAGACTTTTACCGACAGGTTTTTATATATTTTCTTGGAGTGAAAAAGTCATTTTAACAACGTTATAGAAGGAGTTGTGCTATTTGAGATCAAAACCTCAAGGTTGAAAAAAACTCTCTTCTCTGGGGCGAATGGAAGCAAAAGATATGAAAACCAACAATTTTTCGAGGTTTGAGGCTTAATCCATCGAAAAGTAAATTTTGAAATACTCACTTATGAATTCATTCTTTCAACAAAATTTTGAGCTTTAGCTTTATCGAATTGATTATGATGTAATTAAATGAATATTAAAACTTCTGCCGTAATTCAAAGAGGGAAAAATTATTTTAGTTTTTCAAGAACATAGATTTGATACAGATATTAAAATAATAAACTCGAGAATAACTGTGGGAAAAACGATCTTTAAATCGTCTTCCAATGGATTACTTGATTTCGTTTCAAAAAGAAAGTTCTCAGCTGAATGAAAAATCGAATGTTGGATTTTGGAAAGCACGATTTTGATTGGTAAATTTCAATTTTTGAGATAAAAAGCTAAATTTATTCTCAATTAATTTAATTCACTGACTGTTGGAATAATTAATTTGATTCAAAAACACTTTTCTAAAGAGAGTTGAGAGGAGGCTCACATGCAGTATATTTCTAAAAGAAAAGTCTGAAGAAATTGCTCCAAGGAAATTTGTGTTTGGATAAGATTTTAAATCATTGGAATATTTTTTTCAACAAGTCGGAGATGATTTTTGCTTTTCCCCTCTGAGACAAGAGTATCACCCACTTACTGAACATTTGAAAATCTGATTCGTAACCTTTGAAAGTGTGAATTTAAGTTTCGAAATGATATTTGTGGTCGAATTCTTGAATTTATTTATCAAGGGATTTCGGCTAATTTCAATATCTAAAAAAGTGGCAAGTAAATTTATCTTTTATATGGAAGGAATTGAAATCCAAGGAAAAGGGGGTACTCAGGGATGCCTTGAAATCGTTTGTACCTTGCATCAAAGTTCGAACGAGCAGACAACTCCTCAACACGCGTGAGAGTTTTGAAAGGTGAAAGATGGTCTGAATTTATTTCCCCTTATAAAACGACGCCTGAATTTCAAAAATCTAAATTATTTATTTGTTTATTAGCTTTTTGATACTTGACTTAATGGCTTTAAATCATTTTTGTTACAAATTTTCATTTGAAATTAATTAGATTCTTATCAATATTCTTTTAACTACACATCACTTTAAGCCAGATCTATGAAACAAGAATCACAAGATCCCCTTGAATCCTCCTTTGTCACGCCTAACGCTCGCTGGTACGCCCGCCCAGCCGATAACAAAAACCACAAAAAGAACAAGACAGGACCTTGCAGAAGATGGGGGCATTCAACTGCGGTTGCGGACAATCGTCTTTTCATCTACGGCGGTACGGGCTACACCACCAACACCCGCTACTGGGAAAGCATTTACCAGTTGGATATGGAGAACTGGGACTGGACAAAGCTGGAGTCAGTCAACAAGGCACCAAACTCGAGAGATTCCCACTCTTGTATCGTCTACAATAACAAGCTTTATATTTTCGGAGGAAGCGGCGGAAACGATTCCAAGAACGACATGTTTGAGTATGACTTGGCCGCCTCGACCTGGAAGAGAGTTGAAGCGAGAGGAGACGCTCCCTCGCCAAGAGAAGGGCACGCAGCCTGTTTATTTGACGAAAAGTACATGGTGATTTATGGAGGCTGGAACGGGGAAGAAACCTTCAACAACTGCTACCTTTTCGACATTCCCCAAAGAACTTGGATCCTGGTCGAGAGAATGGTCGGCACAGGACCCACTCCAAGAGAAAGCCAGTCATGCTGTATGGTTCGAAGAGATATGTATTTCTTTGGCGGCCAAGGAAATAACATTATGAAGGACGGCGAAAGTTTAGACAACTTTTACAACGATCTGTACAGATTGAGGATCAGATTCGATGACGACCGCAAACTCCACGCTTCTGCTACATGGGAATTGATTGAGCCCCAAGGAATCAAGCCTTCAAAGAGATCATCCCATTCGAGCTGCGCCTACAAGGATAGGTACGTGTTTATTGTTGGAGGTGAAGGCTACCCTCCCAATATTGACGAAGATAAGCAACCAGTCGAGTACAGAAGAGTGAAGATGGACGAGAACGGTGAAGAATACCCATGCTTCCCCAAGAATGACGTTTGGACATATGACGTGGAAATCAATCAATGGTTCAGAGTTAAAGTCAAGAACGAGGCAGATTTCATTCCTCGATTCGCTCACTCAAATGTCATCTACAAGGATTGTTTGGTTGTTTTTGGAGGTCTCCACGACTACCACAATTCCACTAATGATATCCATGTCTTGTGTTTAAACGGTGAGAACCCTTTCCAGCCCAAGAATCCCGGAAAATTTGCTTCATATCTCGGTGAAGAAGGCATGAAGGACGAGGAGGAAAACACTTATCAAAGTCCTTCTGAAAAGGATAGTCAGCTCCAATCTGAAGCTGAGTACAGAGAAAAGGAAACTCCCAAGATTGCTCCCCCTGTGGTGAGCCTTCGTCCAGAAAACGCTATAGTTGTGAATCCCCAACCCAAGTATGAAAAGACTATTGACGAATTGCCAATCGTTGCAAGACCCATTCTTTCAACAAGCTTCCTTTACTCATTATCTTACACAATTAGCTGGCCTCTTGCAGCTTTCGGTCTCTTGTTGGATAATGCAGTCATTACGGGAGCCAAGAATTTCAGCATAAATTATCTCAGCAAGCAAAGAAAAAGAAATATTAAAGACATTATTGACGATAACAAAAATAAGCCCTCAAACATGTCTTACATTGTTATTGAAGATAATGGTACTGGTTGGAGCCCAGAAGACTTTACAAAGATTATGAGCAGTTACGATACAGATGTCACTGCAGCTGAAGTGCAAGAAGAGGAAATTGCAAAGGAAGCTAATGCTGCTGAACCCCAAGCCCAAGCAGACGGCCCTGATGCCATGCAAACTGAAAAGCCACAAGAAGAGGCAAAAACAAGTGAAGATAATTTGAAGAAAAGTGTTCCTAGTGATCAAAAAAGCCAAGTTAATGAATATGGTTTTAATTTCAAGGTGGCTGGTATCCGTCTTGGACGCAATATTGTCATTGTGAGCAGAAATGGAGACGAGATTTCTCTTGGTTTCTTGAGTGCTGATAAACGTTTCAATCCCAATCTCCATCGCCACCACACTTTCTATTACAGTTGGAGGAGATCAACTGGAGAATACTTGACAAGAAGAGCTGAGAAGAATAGAAGTATTATTCGAAATGCTCTCGCTGGAGTGTTTACACCAGAAGAGTTGGCCAACGGAATTGAGAAGATTGGCACTCGTATTGTCATCTTCGATTTGAGCACAGTTGCTGGCTCAAATGCCAACCATGAAAAGAAAGAGGACCTTGAGCTCCTCTCAGTGAAGAAAGAGCAACCTGTTGCTGTTAATGACATTATGATCAGAAGTCTCGATCGTAGCTTGAGACCTTTCTACAATGATCCCTCTTCTTCTCTCGTAGAACTCTCTCTCAGAACATACCTGGCCCACTTCTTTTTGAACCCTGCCGAAAACGGCCTCAATGTCACTTTAAATGGAAATCCATTGGAATTCGTGAATGTCAAAGAAGCGGTCGAATCTAAATTTGACCAATCCAGTTCTGTCAGGGTAAATGAAGCCAATAGTTTTGAAGGTCTCATCATCAATAAAAATGGAAATCAAGGAGGCGAAAAAGGCCCTATTAAGGTTTCTGAATTGATTGGTCATGGTAATAAATTGAGTGTCTTCTTGTTAACATGTCTTAGGACCATTGGGACAAGGTATTTTGGTTTACTATAAAAACAGACTGATCAGAAGACTCGAGACTTCCAAGATGGGCAACTTGGACTTTTTGTCTTCTTGCTTTAATAATTATTTGGAATCCAGAGAACATTCTGGAAATCACTCATTGTTCAGAAGAGGTGGATACATTGAGTTAAAGGATGAATTCAAGCCAAACATTTTCAAAACCGTAATTCTTGCGATCTTCATTTTCTCAATTAGACAATAGGAATTGGAGAGTTTATTCTATTCAAATTATTTGTATCACAAGGTGATGAGCCAGATTCATGAGCCAAAGAGCTTAAACATTAAGAGGCCTGCTGTTGAAGAGAATTTGGAAGAAGAAGTCGTTGAAAAGAAAATCAAACCTGAAGCTCAAGAACAAGTACAAGCTGAACCACGACCACAAATCGAAGAAGAAGTTGCTCCACCGCAAAATTCTGAACCCACTGCCGCTGCTGAATAAAATGTTATCTATGATCCTTCATATTGGCTATCGTTCGTATAAACAAATTCATTTACTCCTCGTCAAATAGATAGATAGATGGTGCAATTGTTTTTTAAGTTTTTGATTTTATATATAAATAATATCATACAATATAAATCCAGTTTTGGATCAAATTTTGAACTAAATGATTTCTGGGATAAGATCCATCATCTATCAAAAAAATTGAGAGTTTGGGATAAATTTATAAATTAAAGATTAGTCAAGGAGATGAGCAACAAAATTTACAATAACCGATATGAGGTTATGGAGGAACTTGGTACTGGTTCTTTCAGTATCGTTTATAAGGCCAAGGTGCTTGAGAAGGCAAGAAAAATCAGTCATGAAAATGTTGAAGTACAAAATTTTCCATGAGAATAAGTAATTTATGAATGAAGCCTTCAACCGGGATGTTGATTGAGGAGTCCAAAGCACAAGAAGCTGCAAAAGCAAAATTTACTGGAGAATATGTTGCCCTTAAGAAACTGAAAAACAAGCTTGTATAATATCAAAACTTTTTTGCATCATGTTTTAATTTTGACAAGGGTGTTGATGGAATGGACTTTTCAACTCTTAGAGAAATCAAGATCTTGAAAGAGATCAGCTATCATCCCAATATTATCAAGGTATTCTGACTTGTGGAAATGATAACCTGACATGATTATAGCTTGTGGATGTTTTCGTTGAAAAGAAAGAGACATTTCTTGTGATTGAATATATGAAGCTTGACTTGGACACCTTGATCAGACTCAAAGGTGATGAATTGACTGAGGCAGATGTAAAGTCAATCACTTATCAAACCCTTTGTGGCCTCTCTTGCCTTCATCAGGACTGGATTTTGCATAGAGTATAATAGAAAGTGGGATTTTGTTGATTTCCATCATAGGATATGAAACCAGGAAATATTCTGATCGCAGAAGATGGTACAGTTAAAATTTCGGATTTTGGTTCTTCAAGATATTATGGCTCCCCAAACAGAGAAATGACTTCGAAAATTACCACCAGGTATCATTTCTTCCTTGAGATTTATCACGACTGTGAAAAAGATTCTATCGCGCCCCTGAAATGTTGTATGGAACGAAATTCTACGGACCTGGAGTTGATCTCTGGGCTGCAGGGTGTATTATGGCAGAAATGATTATGAAAAAATTCTTATTCCCAGGAACCTCTGAAATTGATCAACTCTCAAAAATCTTCTCACTGAGAGGAACTCCTAATGTATTTGGGTTTTTATAAGGTCTCATTTAAATCCTTTATAACAGGAGGAAACTTGGCCAGAATTGTTGGAGATGCCAAACTACATTCCTTTCGAGCCAGTTGAAAAGATTCACTTCAGAAAGGTACGGAAGAACCAGCAACACTTTACTCAAAACATTAGATTTTACCGCATGCTTCTGAAGAAACAATTGATTTGCTCGAAAGATTGCTCGAAATCAACCCAAATAGAAGAATAAAAACTGAAGAGGTAAATCTGAGAGGTGATAGAATTTTTATTCCTGGACTTAGGCTTTAAACCATCCTTACTTTACAACTGGACCTCCAATGTCTGAAAGCACTTATCAAAAATTAGTCAAAGACTATCTTGCTTCGAAAAAATAATTCTGTCGGATAATCAGTTTGTAATTTGAAAAATTAGTTTTAATCTGTCTAAATAAGGGTAATTTATAAAAAAATCTTGAGAGACCATGAGGAAATGAGGGGATTATTACTTCAATAAAAATGATTTTTCTCTGAAATTAGGTCTCCTTGGAAAGAAAAAGATTTTGATTTCAAGAGCTTCTATCATTATTTGAAAAAATTTTTTGGTCACTTTTTGAGACTTCAAATATCAATTTCGACAAAATTGAAGGTTAAAGTCCTGAAAATTTACCAAAGAAGGATGAAAAGGATTTGACTTGATAAAAAATTTAGTTCAAAATTCAATCTCACAAAAATACTGGAAAGAAATCCCTCAAATCGAGTTTTTTTAAGCGATGAATTTTTTTGAAGTCAAACTCTTTGAAAAATCCAAAATAAATTTTTTCGACTCTCAAAAAAATGATTCACCTCCTTTTTCAAAAAAGCTGTTTGGATGCTTTTGACATCAGTTTTCTTCTCTCATGCTTAAATTTGAGAAAAGTATTTTTGTAAAAATGATTTATTGTTGTGATAATTGTTTTTTAACTCATTAAATTTATTTTTTCGTTTTCGAATATTCTTTTATTTACACAGTTGTTTCGAATTTATTTAGATAATCACGAAATTTATGCTTATCATTTATTTATATACAATAATCAGTATTAGTAGTTAAAGTTTCACATCGGAAAAAATTACCAGTCAATAACGAGAACTCCAGAATCATCTTTGTACTCTTTGTGATCTTTTTCCTCAACAAGGAAATAATCTTCCATTTCTTTAACTTCAAACATCTTTTCGATATCTTGGTCAGCTAAACCGTCTCCTCTGGTTTGTGATGAGTCACTTGGAGCCAAAAGCCCATCGACAGCTGTTGAGAGATTTTTCATTTCATATTGATATGATTCATCATCAGGGGAACTGATGATTTTCAAGGCCAGATCGATCAAACCACTTCTTTCGCTCATTAAATGAAGCTTGTTACTTTCGAAAGTCGTCAAGGCTTGTTGAAGGTTTGAAACAATTTCGTCTTTACGAGCATATTCTTGAATAGTTTTGATAAGGAATGAGCAAGCAAAACCTCCCAAGAGCCATGGAAGATTCATATAGCCAATGATCAATCTCCAGGGGATTTGGTTTGTCATTGAGAATGCCATGAAAATCTGGAATATTGCTTGGGTTCCAAAGCGAACTTTACTCACCCCTCCTACTAATGCGAGGGACGAAACTCTTGCGAGGGAAAAATTGACCAGCCTTCTGAGCAAGTACTCGCTCACTGAGAGAAAGCCTGTTTCTTTCTTGTAAGTATAGCTCTGCTTCAAAGCGCTAATATAGTCTTTTTGATTTTTTGCTTTAATCTCTTTAAGCCCATAAAGTTTGAGGCCTTCAATTGTGTAGGATAAAATTTCAAGTTCGAGTGACCACTCTGCAATTGAACGAGCAAGGTGAGTGGCTTCATCAGTGGCTCCGATGTTTTTCAACTCTTTAAAGTCGACGCCAGAAGGGACATCATAACTCTTTTGCTGAATATATTCTGCATACCTCTCATTGAGCTTTTCTCTTAAGGTTTCGATATATTCAATCTCGAATTTATCAATAAGCATTCCAAGCTTGACTTTGGCTTCAGTTTTGTTGTCATTTTTCTTGTCCTCCATTAGTTTGGCATACGCCTTTTCTCGAATTGAGGCAAAAGTAGTGGTAATATAAGGAGGGGAACATTTTTTGGGATCAATTTTCCTGAGGAACTGCTCAGTTTCTTGAAAGATTGCTGATAAAGAGTGATTCTTTGCTTGCATTTTGCTGACGAGAAGTCGAAGTTTAAGTCAAATTAAAAGGAAATTTAATTTAATGAATTTTTTTCATTAATAGTCTGTTTCAAACTATGCTTTTCTGTTGTGAGATTATGAATTTCAATTTTGAGAAAAGGTAACAAAAACTGAGCTCATTATCAGGACTGGTTAGTGTGTCATTAAAGTAAAAAAAATTTCCTAAATTTTATGTAAACGTATATATGACCAAGTTTTCATCAAAATGCTACCTTTTGATTTTTAAATGAACAGGAGGAAAATCTGATCCCAAAGGTGACGAATTTCATGGATGATGTTTCAAAGAATTTCGAAAAAAAAGACTTTGGAAATATCTCTTTTGGCTAAATTTATTAAATAAATTTCTTATTTGAGAAATATTGCTGTCAATCTTTTTATTCTATTGCGCCAATCATGCTGAGATACTTTGTTCGGAATCATCATCTTGTCACAAGTAACTTGATTTGAGCTTTGAGTTGATAAGCCATCTGGATAGGAGGGTTTGCTGCTGGGAAGACCAATTATCTTGTTTACTTGAGTAAAATGACAACTTCAACTTTGGAAAAGCAGGAGACAGTTGAAAAGAAAGAGATTGCTGAAAAGTTTTCTCCTGGAGTAAACAAATCAACTGAATCAAAAATCATAGCTTCTCCAGAGTTGCAGACTAATGGTTCTCCTGATGCTCTAAAAGTGGAAAATGGGACTCAGGCCGCGGTAGAGGAAAAGGCTTCACCCGTGGCCTCAGCAAAGGTCGATGATACGCCACGTGGATTAAGGGATAATCCTTTGGAAAAGATGGCCTCTTCAAGCAGGTATGTGGAATGATGTGAGTCTTCTTTTGAATATTTTTTTAGGACAATGGATTGGGTTACAGTCAAGAAGATTTTGAACTTTATTAAAGGATATCTAGTGCCATACCAAACTGCAGATCGTATGAATATTCTGGGATCTATTGTAACATTTTAGCACATTTGAATAGGCACTTGATGACAATGTATGGTTTACTAGCTTTGTCAAAAAGTTGCTTTTTAGCGGTAATTTTTGAAAATCCTTCTGAAGATGAGTAATTTTTTAAAAAGATGCCTTTGTGCATGAAATATGGTATAAACATGCTGACTAATCAGAGCACTGTTTTAAATTCAATTTCTTACTTCCTTGCGTATGGAGCTCGTAATTTGAAAGCTTGATTTTTCTGAACTTAATTCAAAAAAGTGAACACTATCGGAAGCGTTTCAGATGCAAGAAGAGGCGTTCTTATTGCAACAGTAATTCAGGACGCTTGGAGATTGGTTTCCTTAAAGACCTATGACCACTTGTTGAAATTAGATATCAGTTATCACCTTGGTGGCACAAAAACAAGTTTATTTTCGATCCAGAAAGCCAAGAAAGGAATAGAAGCTAATTTAAGGTTTATGACAAACACAATTATTCCTTCTTTTGTGGAAATAACAATCGGCTGCACTCTCTTATTCACACAAGCCGGAATCCAATTTACAGGAGTTTTCTTGGGCTCTGTCCTCGCTTTCCTTTTATTTACACGATCCGCTTCAAAGGTAACGTTAGGATATAGTGTCGTGCATAACTTTCGAAATAGACAAGAAAGACTTTTGTTGCGAAGCAAAAAGAACAAGATAAAATCTTGGACTTTTTGGTGACAGAATCTCTTTCAAACTACTTTTTGGTGAAACATTTTAATGCCGAGAAAATTGAGTTGATCAAGTTTGAAACCGTTCTCAACAAATACAGAAAATACGCTTTGGAAAATGCAAAAGCCCTGGGCTCAATCAATGTCGGTCAGAGAACAATTATCGCAGTTGGCTTGACAATCAACTTGATTTTGGGTGCAATGGGAGTTCATGCTGGAACAATGACGCCAGGAGATTTAGTCATGGTGCAAACATTAATGGTTCAGGTTGCAATTTTTAAAATTATGGTAAATAATGGATAGGTTTTCCAACCATTACATAATTTGGGAGTTCTTTCAAGAGAATTTGTTGACTCTTATTTCGAAATTAGGGAACTCTTCCGTATCCTTGAAAAGAAACCCAAGTAAAAACAGGTTTTAAATTATTTGAATGAACGGCCCAGGATATATGATAAACCAGATGCACGAGACTATGAATATAAAGGAGGAGAAATTGTTTTCCAAAATGTTTCCTTTAGTTATGTTCCAGAAAGACCCTTGATTCAACATTTGAACCTCAGAATTCCCTCCAAAAAGATTATTGCTCTTTGTGGAGAAAGTGGAGTTGGAAAAACAACTCTCTACAATCTCTTGGTAATAATGCTTCTGAGATTTTCGGAGATTAATTCCTTCAATAGTTTAGATTTTATGATCCTGAAGGTGGCGATGTTTTCCTTGATGGACAGAATATTAAAGACTTGAAGCTTGAAAGTTTCAGAGATGTAAGCTTATTCGATTGAGATAATTACTGATAATTATTAGAATATTGGTGTTGTTTCTCAACAACCTGTGCTGTTCAATGATACTATTTACAACAACTTGTTGTATGCAAATCCTAAAAGAACATTTGAAGAGATTCAAGATGTTTGCAAGAGAGTTGGACTTCATGACACTATCATGGTAATTTAGTTTCAAGAGCTGCTTCCCTTAAATAACATTAGCAATCCAAAGAAGGATATGATACAGTTGTTGGGGATCAAGGTGCCAAGTTTTCAGGAGGTGAACGCCAAAGGCTGTCAATCGCGAGATGTTTCTTGAAGGATCCTCCAATTATTTTGTTGGATGAAATGACAAGTGCTTTGGATGCAAGAAATGAAAACCAAATGATGCAAATTGTAGACACCTGGAGAGGCAAGAAGACTGTCGTTTACATCACACATAGAATGCATTTGAATGACTTTGCAGATTCAGTGGTTATGCTCAGAAAGGATGGAACTGTCGAACAAGGAACTCATCAGCAACTGAGTCGCAATTATAGTTCCAAATATTATGAGCTTTGGCACGAATATTTGGCTAGAAAAACTGAAGACTTGTTTGAAGGTAAAGACAGTGAAGCAGTTAGCACCGAAACTAAAAAAGAAGAAGAAAAACCTTCTTCTTAAACTTTATTTAAAAAAAAAAATCATACATATTTTTTAGAGTAAAAAAAAATTGTATAGATTGATTGATTTTTGTTCTTTAGTCATCATAAGTTTAATGTCCATAAAAGAATCAAAATGAGAGAAGTTTTGTTACCTTTGGAGGGAGATTATATTTATTAATTTCATTCAGGACTAGACTTCAATTTTGATCTCAAGTAAATGGATAGATTTACTCTGAATTTTGAAAACCTGAGAAATGTTGGTAAATTCATAGTAATCTCATCTCATCCCATCTCATATGTGGTGCTAAAACTTCAATGTATTGTCCATCACAAGGAAGGAGAAAAAGTTGCAAATTTGATGAGAATTTTGATTTGATGAAATTTAATAATTTGAAATTAACAATCTATGCAAAGCATGGATAACTCTACCAAATCTGAAACTCCAGGACCTAGTTCGAAAAAGTCTTCAATTACTGGACCTCCTTCAAACTTGAATACGACAAAGACTCCAAAGTCTGGAAATTTTCTTTCGATGTTGAGCTCTCTGGAAGCTCAGTTAGATAAAGATGACATTCCAGATAGTACTTTTTCCTCCTTAAAATAGCTAGCTAAAATATTCGACTTTAGTGAAAAGAATATCAAGGAATAATAACTTGTCAAGGAAAGACAAAAAGCCAGAAATAATAAAGAAATTTATCGAAAAAAGTCTCGAATCAAGAGAAGTTGAGGCGAACTCAACAAAGCCAAATATCGAGCAATCATTGCTGTTGAGCGATATGAAGTCGGACGTAAGCAGCTCTAATAACATGAAAGCAAGAAGAAAGAAGGAGTTTAACGAATCTTGGGATCGAGTTGAATTTTATCTAAAGAAGCAAAAAGCTTTGCGAGAAAAGAAGGTTTCGGACAAAGACAGTCAAACAAAGGAAACAGTTGGAATTTCTTGTTTTTCGATGTCTAAAATTTTTCTTAAACAGGAAAAGAAGATGCTGGAAGTCCTCGAAAAGATTCTTCATGTGTTAACGACAGGGAGCTCCCTTGACTGTTTTAATGGCAAGAGATTATTACAAATCTTTTTGCTCTCGAATTTGGTGCTGGGAATTCAGCTTGCAGTTTCGAAAAAGTAAAATGATGATCAAATTTATGTCTTTCTAATCAATAATTAAAGAGCACGTCTGTGGTTTATCCAGACACTGAAAGTATTCATATATGTCACCGGAACAAGTCTTTCAGCAGGTATCATCCTCTTGAAAATATATTTTTGAGAATATAGGGACTTTATTCCTTCTACTTATGAAGCTCAGACGAACAAGATCAAAGAAATTTGATGAAGAAAACTATCTTGTTCAATCAAAGGCTCCTCGAGAAACTCCAAAACAGACTGACAAAAATTAAAAATGTCAGAGTCAAATTTGAACTTTTCAATTTATTGATAGTTTCTTTGCTTTATAAAATTTATGGTCAAGGTGATACTACCTATCTATTATTCAATTGTAGCTTCATTTAATTTTTTTTTCACCTATTCTCTCCATCATCTTTATACATCTCTCACCTGACTTGTTGCTGTTACTTTGGTAAAATAAAATTGTTTTGACTATGAAATCAAATTTTTTCCCCAACTCCATTTGAAGTTTCAGACTCGAATCTTCGAAAGATCGTGCGTGGTCATCTTAGCACCTTTTCTCTGAGAAGGTTTTTTTATAGATCAAAATAAAATTCATCGATTGCCGATTTTTGGAAAAAAAAGAGAGAAAGAAACATTCAATTTTAATTTGATAAAATACCTTGAAATCAGTGCTTTTTCTCAGGAGTGACACTTTCCAACTTCGCCGGTTTTTCAACCTGGTCTATCGATTTTTCTCCAAAAGCTTCTGGCAATGTAAAAAAATACTCCCTTTTCTCTTTGGCTTGATTTCGAAAATCTTTCAAAATTGGGGTCAAAAATCACAAAAACATTTTTCTTATCGAAGCTGATGACAAAAAAAAATTACAAGGAATATATTGAAATGGACTCAAACTATCACTGATTGGGCGAAATTTTTCAATTCCAAGGAGAGAAGCAGAAAGAGATTTTTTTGCTTTTAATTCCATCAAAAATTATTGAAGAATTTATTACGAAAGCATTGTTTTACTTTCTCTTTCTTGAAGTCATCGAGGTGATGAGAATTTAGAAAGAGCGATGCGGATAGCTGAAACCGTGTGTTCAGAAAGAGATTTTCTTGACAATGAAACTCTCACTCATTGAAAAGAACTCGACGACGATCTTTCAGCAATAATTAGGATGTCGATATTTACATATTGCTGAACTTGAAATGAGTTTATGGTGACCATTTTTATAGACTATAAAACCTGACGTTTAATTCATATCAGATTATTCAAAAAAGTGTCACAATCATAGAGAAAACTTTCCTATAAATTTTTTTTATATTGTCGCGTGCTTTAACGAGCAGTGTCGATTTTTCAAGCAAACTCATTCGACAGTGTCGAAATTTTTGGAATTCTTAGGAAAAGCACTGCTCAAAATCCACATTTTCTGGAGAAAATCTCCTTGCAAGATGCAAAAAACGAATGTTTTGAAGGATCATTTTCAGTTGGGAACAATTCAATTACAAAAACATATAGTAATTATTTGACAACAAATTTCGCTGTATTAAAAATATTAATTTCTATCATCAAAGTATCTCTCTCATACTTCCAAAATTACTTTTTTTCAAGTTTCTTTGTTTTGTTAAGGATCAAAGAAAGAAACTTCTTTTCTATGTCACAACAATGGAGAGTGTTCAGGAATTCTTGATCCCAAAAAATTTGCCTCTCATGATGAATACGTGTTTATAATTTACCGGTGCACTTTTACGATTAAAGAATTAAAATAACAGAAAGAAATTCTAATTGGCACTCAAAGTAATTTCTTTACCAATGAACGATTAATCTGTTAATGTTTCTTGATTTCTGTATAAACTCAAAATTTGTGATCATAAATAAACCTTTGATAATTTATTTTAAAAACTAGTTATTAAAATCCTCTGCTCCTTTTAAAAGGAGAGACATTTGTTTGAAGAATGAAAGTGTGATCTGTCTGTAAATATTTGAGAAGAATCAACAAGCTTCGCTCTGGAGTCGATCTGATAACCAAATTTGAGCGAGTGGGTGGATTTTTTGAAAATATTCTGAGACAAGAATTTTCCTAATATGATTAGTTTTCATAGAGTAAATATTGAATTCCTAATTT